>ERZ795041.582-NODE-582-length-13283-cov-4.255216_pt1 | contig 13283 bp, 9 predicted proteins | sample MGYA00375125_ERZ795041 | MGnify/ENA primary metagenome ERZ795041 (study PRJEB30170, sample SAMN03074214) | activated sludge metagenome | biome: Common Effluent Treatment Plant; feature: Wastewater; material: Activated sludge; isolation source: activated biomass in a...
GGTCGTCGTCAAGACCGACGACCGCGGCCGCACCATCGACATCCACGCCCTTCGGCACACCTTCGGCACGCACCTGTCGAAGGCGGGCGTTCCGCTGCGGACCGCGCAGGCCGCGATGCGGCACAGCGACCCGAGCCTCACGGCCAACGTCTACACCGATCCGAAACTCCTCGACGTGGCCGGGGCGGTGGCCAGCCTGCCGGACCTGCCGCTGGGTGGGGTTGGCGGGTCTGCGGTCGCGGTGGCGGCCCGCTGATTCGAGTTGGCCCCGCGATTGCCTACTTGGAGGGACTGGCGTATTTGATCGGGTTCGCCGCGCCTCGCTTCCGAAACTCGTCTGGCACGCGCTTGCCCACGTACATCTTCTGGATCTGCTCAGGTGCCTCGCGGCCGACGAACCCGTAGCGCCCCGGCACGTCCTGCCTACCAGGGAAGTTGGTCGCCGTCGCCTCGAGCCAGTCATCGGCGATGAACGCTCCCTTGATCACTCCCTGCACGGTCGCGAGGATGACCTCGGCTTTCTTCGCCTTCGCCGGGCTGATCTTCCACGCGTAGCGGGTCGCTTCGTACAGAGACGATTCGGCCAAGGCGCTGCGATTGACGCTGATCAGCACGGCGCTGTGGCGGAACCTGGCAGGTTCCGCGGCGTACTCGCGGATGATCTCCATCGCATGCATCGCGCCGAACTCGTTCCCGCCCACGCCACCCGCCTCATTGGTGAGGCCGGGATAAGCGTCCATCAGTGCGGACTCGACCTCGAAGGCCGTCGCCTCATCCATCCCGTGCCGGTGGATGACGTGGGCCACGTCGAACCCCGCCAGCCGGATCTGCCGAATGCGCTTCATCTTGTTGTCGAGGTCGTCACCCTCGATGCCCTTCTCGCCTCGGATGTGCGCGAAGACCCGATTGCCCTTGCCCTTTCCGACGTAGAACGTCTCGCCGTTGCGAGGGTCGATCAGTCGGTAGACGTACGTCTTGAGCCTCTCGATGACCTCGGGGGGAAACGCTTCGGCGTGCGGGTGGTCCATAATGACCATGATTGTCCACGAAGCCGGACGGCGGCGTCGGGACGACTCGGTCCGGTCGCCGATCGACAGCCTCATACCCGCCCCACCTTGCACAACCACTTGCACAAGCGCTTGCACAAGCGAGCGTCCGTTCAGGTCATTCCCTGTCATCGTCCGGCCGTTGGCCCTGATCCGGCCGCTCTCGCCCGCGTTGCCGGAACTCGCGGAATCTGCGGAGTTTGTCAACGAAAAGCCGCCGGTGTCATCGTGTGACATCGGCGGCAGACAAAGCGGGCGAGGAGGATCGAACTCCCGACATTCAGCTTGGGAAGCTGACGTTCTACCGCTGAACTACGCCCGCGGTCACGCACCAAGGTCATGCGTCTGCCTCCATCGTACTCCGCACAGCCCACCCTCGCCATCCCGACCCGACAACTCCGCCTACGCCGCTCCTCGGCCGCACCCACGTCCGCTCCACCCGTGAGCCCTTCGACTTCCTCCGCAACACCTCACCGCTACGCTCGATGGGTGAACCCTGGCCGTCAAGACCGCGGCCACTACCACTTGCCGCACCACGCCCGAACGCACGAGAAAAGGAGCACCCATGGCCCTCTGGGGTGGACGATTCGAGACCGGACCCGATGCGATCTTCCGCGAGATCAACGACTCACTCCGCTTTGATGCGCGCCTTGCCCTCCACGATATCGATGGATCCATCGCGTGGGCCAACGCCCTCGCCCGGGCGAACGTCCTGACCGACGAGGAACACCTCCGCCTCAAGAACGCCCTCCTGGCCATGCGCGCCACGATCGCCGCCGATCCCGAGCTCCCGCTCCGCGACGGGCGTGGCAATGACGAGGACATCCACTCCTTTGTCGAACGCCGCCTCACCGAATCCCTCGGCCCGCTCGCCAAGAAACTCCACACAGGCCGCAGCCGTAACGACCAGGTTGCGACCGACCTCCGCCTCTGGACACGCGACGCCATCGACGCCCGCCTCATCGAACTCATGACAGCCCGCGCCTCGCTCCTCGATCTCGCCTCGCGCGAGCGCAGCACCGTCATCTCCGGCTACACGCACCTCCAACGCGCCCAGCCCCTCCTCCTCGCCCATTGGGCGCTTGCCTACGAGGCCATGCTCGCGCGCGACTCCGCCCGTTTCAGGGACGCCCGTGCCCGTGTCAATCTCTGCCCCCTCGGCTCCGGGGCTCTCGCCGGCACGGCCTACCCGATCGACCGCCACGCCCTCGCCCAGGACCTCCACTTCGCCGCCCCCACCACCAACAGCCTCGACGCCGTCTCCGATCGAGACTTTGTCCTCGAGACGCTCGCCACCATCAGCATCACCGCGACGCACATCTCCCGACTCGGCGAAGATCTCGTCCTCTACGGCTCACAAGAGTTCAACTTCTTCGAGTTCGGCGATCAGGTCTCCTCCGGATCGTCGCTCATGCCCCAGAAGAAGAACCCCGATGCCGCCGAACTCATGCGAGGCAAGGCCGCCCGCACGATCGGCTCCCTGGTCACGCTCCTGACCGCGGTCAAGGGTCTCCCCCTCGCATACAACAAGGACCTCCAGGAAGACAAAGAACCGCTCTTCGACGCGATGGACACGCTGAGCCTGATGCTCCGCGTCACCCCGGTCGTCATACGCACCCTCAAGGTCCGCGCCGACGTCTGCCGCAAGGCCGCGGAAGGTGGGCACTCCAATGCCACCGACCTCGCCGATTATCTCGTTGAGAAGAACATCCCCTTCCGCGAGGCCCACGACCTTGTCGGCAAGGCCGTCCGCCGTGCCCTCGAACTCGATCTCCCACTCGACCGCATGCCCCTCGACGAACTCCGAGTCATCTCCCCAGCCATCGCCCAGGACGTCTTCCCACGCCTCTCTATCGAGGCCAGCCTCAATCGACGCGAAGTCCTCGGCGGCACAGGCCCCAAGGCCGTCCACACCGCCCTCACCAAAGCCCAGGACCAACTCAACGCCGAGCGCTCGTAATCCTGGTGGCACTGCTCTCTAGAGCAGTGCCCTTGTCATAGATTGCACCACCCTCTCCAGAGCGGTGTCCTACGCAATCTCTCCATCTACGAAAAAGCCCCGCACCAGAGCGCGGGGCTTCATCCAAAATCATTTCAAAGCGGGTGAAGGGACTTGAACCCTCGACTTTCACGTTGGCAACGTGACGCTCTACCACTGAGCTACACCCGCGACTTGTCAGCCCGTCAACGCGGTCCGCGAGCCATTGGCCCGCCTCCCGATTCGCCGGGAGAGAAACGTAGCCGGGAGCGTCCTTCCTGTCAACGCCCTCGCCCCACACCGCCATTCCTTCAACCCCAACCCCCATGTTCCCGGGCCTCAACTTTCCTCTTGAACTACGGGACTGCACTTGCGGACTTCCTCGCCACCACAACCCCCGCGTCATCGAGCGCCTCCCGCACCATCCCGATCGTGTAGCCGTCCCCCATCAACTTCGGCCCATCGCTCGACCCCCTGGAATACACCGCCAGGAGCGGAATCCCCGCCCACCCCAGTTCCTTGAGAAACGCCTGTCCGGCGGCGTTGTTCCCGGTCAGATCCACGCGCAGTGCCGTCACCCCCGGCGCGTTGATCCGCGTGTAGACCTCCTCGCGATGCAGCACCGCCTTCTCGAGCGCGTGGCAGTTCAGGCACCACTCCGCCGTGAAGTCCACCACGATCACATCGCCACGCTGCTTGGCCTCCGCCAAACGCTCCGGCGTGTATCCCTTCCAATCGATCGGCCCGCGCTCATTGAACGACTTCGCCAGAAGCACCACCCCCGCCGACGCCAGCAGCGCAAACCCCACCACCACGCCCTTCATCCCCCCCCCTGCCAAGTAGCGGAACACCGCCACCATCGCCCACGCCATCGCCGCCACCGAGATCGCCGCGATCAACCACCAGTACCACCGGTTCGGAGCGTCCACCGGGTTCCGTAAGAGCGCATCAAGTCCCGTTCCGATGAAGAACACGCTCACCGCCGCGAGCAACAGCCCAAGGATCTTCTTCAGCACCTCCGCCCCAGGCCCGGCCTTCGGCAAGTGCTTCAGAAGCCCCGGCCACATCACCAGCACCAGATACGGGAATGCCATCCCCGCCCCGATCACCGCCATCGTTCCGATCGTCAGCGACCTGTCCGTCTGCCTCGCCGCCCACGCCGACGCCGACGCCATCAATGGTGCCGTGCACGGCGTCGAGAGCACCGCCGTCATCACACCGAACATGAACGCCCCGCCCGTTGACTCCCCCGTCGGATTGATCGCGTACACCCACTGGGGCAACCCCGTGGTGAACAACCCGAACATCCCGAGCGCAAAGACAAAGATCAGGACTCCGATCGTCAGTGAGAACCAGTTCGTCTGGAACAGGCTGCTCACCGAGTTGAACCCACTCACAAACGAGATCGCCAGCCCCATCGCAAACCAAAACGCCACCACCCCCACGCCCATCACGCCACCCAGATACAGCAACCGCGCCGGGTTCCCCGCGTGCTTCTGCAGGCTCAGGATCTTGATCGGGATCACCGGCAGCACACACGGCGTGAAGTTCAAGAGCAACCCGCCCGCAAACGCCACGAGCGCCAGAAGTGCCAATCCCCCGCCGCTCGACGGATCGATCGAGAATGAGTACCGCCCCAGCGGGATGTTGATGACGTCCAGCTTAAGAACTCCGACGGTCGCGAACGCCGACGGGTCGAAATCCTTGAAGAGCGGATCCGATTCCGTTGCCACCGCCCTTGGATCGATCGTAATCGTGATCGTGTGCTGCCCCTCCGCCGAATCTCCACGCACCGGCATCAGGCACGACGAGTCATCGCAACTCTGGAACCCGACGCCAATCGTTAGCGTCGCGGTCCCCGCCGCGCCCGGCTCGATCGTCACCGGCAGATACGCCACCGTGTGACCCTCGAAAACCCCATACGCCTCGGGCTTTCCTGTTCCACCCAGATCCAGATCGATCGTCACCGGCTTGGTCCACTGCACCGCTCCTAACCTCAGCCCCTTCGACTCCACGACCTCGATCGTCGTCGGGATCGCGTCAAAGCCCCGCCACGACGCCGGCACCTTCGGGTCATTCGTGTGCGAGTGCCAATGCTCCTCATGATCCAGGACCACCGCCACCGCGAACTGTGCCCCCGGTGCCGCGATCGTCCGCTGGGCCACCACATCCACCTTCACCCGGTCTGCCGACGAGAACTGCCCCAACGCTGGATCCCCCGCCCCGGCCAAAACCCCGAGCGCGACCACAAACCGAACAATCCAGGCCGGCCACGTCCGCATCGCTGTCGCAGTTTCCATAGGTCATGATTGGATGCCTCACCCCCCTCGGAGATCCACCGCACCCGTTCCTCTATAGCCGTCGGCCCGAGCCAACCGATAACCGATTGTCCGGGGTTCCATTCCCGAGAGCGTCGGAGCACGCACACGCCATGGCCGATGTCCTTGAACAAAGTGAGGTCGACGCTCTTCTCGCCGCCGCCGCCAGTGGGAGCGTCGAGGAGGAGCATCTCGAGGCCCAGGTCTTCACCCGCCTCAAGCGCGATCCGGGCTCCATCGAGATCAAGGACTACGACTTCAAGCGTCCCGAGCGCGTCAGCAAGGACCAGATGCGTGCCCTCCAGACGCTCCACGAGTCCTTCGCCCGCAACTTTGGTGCATCGCTCTCCGGTTTCCTTCGCACCATCGTCGAGGTCAAGGTGGCCACCTGCGAGCAGATGACCTACTCCGAGTTCATCTCTGGACTCCCCAACCCCACATCCTTCAACCTCATCGATTCCGACGGGCTCGAAGGCCAGATGTGCTTCGAGATCAGTCCCCTCATCATCTACCCCATCATCGATCGCCTCCTGGGCGGCACCAGCCAGGAACTCTTCATCCCCCAGCGTCCCATGACGCTCATCGAGACTCGACTCATCAGCAACGTCACCAACCGAGGCCTCGATGCCCTCAGCGAGGCCTGGGCCAGCATCAAGCCACTCACCTTCAAAATCTCCGCCTCAGAGAGCAACCCTCAACTTGTCCAGATCGTCCCGCCAAACGAGGTGGTGATCGTCGTCGGCTTCGAACTCAAGATGTCCAGCCGCGCCGGCACCATGAACCTCTGCATCCCCTACAACGTCATCGAACCCGTTATGGAGCAACTTTCCGCCCAGAACTGGTTCAACTCGCTCAAGAATCAGAAGTCCAAGGAACTCGAGAAGCGATTGACCGGCTCCCTGAGCCGCGCCCCGCTCCTGATCACAGGCCTCCTCGCCGAGACCACAATCACCGTCCAGGACCTCGCCGACATGAAGCCCGGCGACGTCATCTCCACCGAACGTCTCGCCAGCAAGCCCGTCGTCCTCTGCGTCGAGGGAGAGCGGAAGTTTGTCGCCCAGATCGGCCAATACCGCGGGAAGAGGGCCTTGAAAATCCTCAAGGCTCTCCAAATCGGCGAACGCGTCTAAGCCCTCCCCCACTCCTTGGGCCCGAGCCCTGCCTCCTGTCCTTCCTTAATCTATTCCAAACGAGCACATCCCCTGTGCTCGCCCCATCCACCCCGCTGGATGCTGTCCCCCCAGCACCCTATCATTCCCCGTCTTGATTTGGCGCTCGTGCGCCAGCACAAGACACAGGCATCGACCGGTCAGAGTCGGCGCACGGGCGCCAACCCCAACCGGACGGAGTATCGCATGCACGTGGTTGCTCGCCATGCACGCTAATCGGCCGAGGTTGAGCGAAAGCTCGACGACTCGTCCGTGGGTCGCCCAGGCGCAAGGCCCCTCCTCCACGGAGGTATCCATGCTCTAGGGATCGACCATTTAGGGCATGCGGGTGCGGCACGACCCCACAAGGGTCTCGCCGTGCGACGGCGTCGGGTTTACCCGGCTCCAGGCGACCACGAGCAACAACTCGTGGTTTTTCGTTTCACCCAAAGGTCCGCACATCCAGGCATCCTGACAACCAGACATCAAGGACAACGACATGAACACCCAGGAAATGCTCCGCATCATCGATTCCATCGCCCGCGATCGAAACATCGATCGGTCCCTCCTCCTCAACGATCTCGAGCAGGCCATGGTCTCTGCTGCACGAAAGTACTTCAACACTCTCGACCTCGAAGAGTTCACCTGCACCGTTGATCCGATGGACGGCAAGATTGCCCTCTTCCGTCACGGCGAGCCGCTCGAGATGCCCCCCGAGACCTTCGGCCGAATCGCCGCCCAGACCTTCAAGCAGGTCATGATCCAGAAGTTCCGCGAGAACGAACGCTCCAGCATCTTCGAGGAATACTCGAAACGCATGGGCGAGATCATCACCGGGACCGCCCAGCGATACGAGGGCGGCTCCCTCGTCATCCAGCTCGATGGCCGCGCCGAGGGCTTCATGCCCCGAAGCGAGCAGATCCCCGGCGAGCAGTTCAACGCCGGAGACCGCGTCCGCTGCCTCATCCTCGACGTCCGCGACGCCGGGAGCCAGGTCAAGATCGTCCTCTCCCGAGCCAACCCCGATCTCATCAAGCGGCTCTTCGAGGTCGAGGTCCCCGAGGTCGCCGAGAAGATCATCGAGATCAAGGCCATGGCCCGCGAGGCCGGCTACCGAACCAAGATCGCCGTCGCCAGCCTTGACAGCAAGGTCGACGCCGTCGGCGCCTGCGTCGGCGTCCGCGGCAGCCGGATCAAGAACATCGTCGACGAACTCAACGGCGAGAAGATCGACATCGTCCGCTGGAACGAGTCCAGCCAGATCCTCATCCAGAACGCCCTCAAGCCCGCCGAGGTCGCCGAGATCTCTCTCTGCTTCGAGCTCGGCCGGGCCACCGTGGTCGTCCGCGACGACCAGCTCTCCCTCGCCATCGGCAAGCGGGGTCAGAACGTCCGACTCGCCGCCCGGCTCACCGGCTGGGACGTGGACATCCTCACCCCCGAAGAGTTCAACAAGGGCCTCGAGGTCATGAGCCAGACCCTCCAATCCATCGAGGGCGTCACCGAGGAGATGGTCGACAAACTCGGCGCCATGGGCATGGTCAGCGTCTTCGACATCGAAGAGGTCGGCCCCGAGGTCCTCGAGCAGGAACTCACCATCGACAACGAACTCGCCGAGCGGATCGTCGAGACCGCCGCGACTCGCGCCAAGGAAGTCGCGATCGAGCAGCAGAAGGCCAAGGAGGAAAAGGAGCGTCTCGCCCGAGAGGCCGCCCTCGCTGGCCCCGTCGAAGCCGGCGAGCAGGCCGCCGACGCCATCCTCGGCGCCACGCCCCCGTCCCCCGAGCCCGCCTCGGAATCCACTACCGAAACCAAGCCCGACGCCGACGCGGACTCCAGAGCCGCTGACATCCTCGGCCAGGGCTGATGAACCCCATTCTCCTACCCGCACCAATACCCCATCCACGAACACTGTTGAGTTGAGAACACGACCGTCCGGAGTAACGCCCTTTGGCAAAACGCGTATTCGAGTTGGCGAAAGAACTGGGAATCGATTCCAAGGCCATCGTGGCCAAGTGCCACGCCGAGGGAATCTCCAAGGACACCATCAAGGGTCATATGTCCAGCATCTCCGCCGGACTCGAGATGACCATCCGTGAGTGGTTCTCCGAGGCGACCCACGGCACGACCGCCGTCGAGAATGCCGCCCCCGTGGACCTCGAAAAGGTCCGCGTCGCCAAGCCAACGCGACGGAAGGCCGCCGCCAAGAAGGCCGACGAAGTCGGCGCGGCAGAATCCGCCGACTCCGCGATCGCCGTCGAAGACGCCCCCACCGCTCCAAAGTCTCGCGCTCGCGCCAAAGCAACACCACCCGAAACTCCCGCCGAAGTTCCCGCACCCGCCCCCGAGCCAAAGGCCGATCTTCCCAAGCCCGAAGCACCCGTCGATGTTGTCGATCCCGGCACCATCACGGCCACCAGGATCAAGCCCACCATGCCCGTCTCGGAGCCTAAGGCCCCCGAGACCAAGGCACCCGAACCCAAGCACGCCGAGACCACGGCCCGTCCCGCGGCCGTCGCCGACAAACCCGCGCCCACGACTCCGCCGCGAGATGGTGGTGCCGCCTCGCCTAGCACGACGCGCAAGACTCCACCGGCGCCCCCCGCGCCCATGAACGTTCCGCGCCGGCCCAAGGTCATCGCCCCCGCCGGACCACAACTCGAGGTCCGCTCCCCCGTCAAACTCGCCGGTCCCAAGATCGTCCGCGTCGAGGCTCCCGAGCAGATCGAAGCCCCACGACCACGCCGCGCCCCCGCGGGCCCCGGCGGCCCCTCGCGAGGTCCACGCACCGGCACCGGTGCCGGCGGCCCCGCCTTCGACGATGATTCCGCACGCAACTCCCGTCGCCGCGGAGCCGGCGCCGGAGCCACAGGACCCAACAACAAGCGTTCCAGCGGGACAGGAGTCCCCGATAAGCGACGAGGCCGCTCCGGAACCGACTGGGTCGGCTCCACCCAGGGCATCTTCTCCGAGCAGGACCTCATCGAGCGCGAGGCACGCCTCGCGCGCGCCGGCGGCTTTGTCAAGAAGCACAAGCAGGACCTCCGCCGCCCGGGCCAGGGCCCACGCGACGCCGGTCCCAAGGACACCAAAGTCAAGATCGCCGCGCCCTTCACCATCAAGGACCTCTCCGCAGCCACGGGCGTCAAGGCCGCCGAGATCGTCAAGAAACTCTTCCTACAAGGCGTCATGGCGACCGTCAACTCCGGCATCGATGCCGCCAAGGCCCAGGAAATCATGATGGACTTCAACCTCGAACTCGAGGTTGTCGAGGCCAAGACCGCCGAAGAGGCCGTCAGCGCCCAGTACGAAAGCCGAGACTCCGTCGACCAGAGGCCCCGAGGCCCCGTCGTCACCATCCTCGGCCACGTCGATCACGGCAAGACCAGCCTCCTCGACAAGATCCGAAACGCCAACGTCGCCGCGGGCGAGGCCGGCGGCATCACCCAGCGCACCAGCGCCTTCCGCGTCCCCCTCACCGTCGCCGGCGAACAGAAGGAAGTCGTCTTCCTCGACACACCCGGCCACGAGGCCTTCACCTCGATGCGCTCCCGTGGCGCCAACATGACCGACGTCGTCGTCCTCGTCGTCTCCGCACCCGAGGGCGTCATGCCCCAGACCATCGAGAGCATCAACCACGCCAAGGCCGCCGGCGTCCCCATCGTCGTCGCCCTCAACAAGATCGATCGCCCCGACGCCACCGAGGCTCAGATCCAGAAAACCCTGGGCCAACTCGCCGAGCACGGCCTCAACCCCGTCGATTGGGGTGGCGACACCGAGGTCGTCAAGACCTCCGCCACCACAGGACAGGGCATCCCTGAACTCCTCGAAGTCCTCGACTACCAGGCCCAACTCAAGGAACTCAAAGCCGACTTCGGCGGGCACGCCCGGGGCACCGTCATCGAGGCCCGCACCGAGGAAGGCCGGGGCACCGTCGCCAGCCTCCTCGTCCAGGACGGCGAACTCAGTGTCGGCGATTTCGTCGTCGCCGGGCGCGGCTTCGGCCGAATCCGAGAGATCCTCGACGATCGCGGCACTCGCATCAAGACGGCCACCCCACCGATGCCCGTCCTCATCTCCGGTATCGACGAGGTCCCCGACGCCGGCGACAAGTTCTACGTCGTCGACTCCCTCAAAGAGGCCCAGGAAGCCGCCGACCAGCGACGCCAGCGCGAGCGCCAGGCTCGCCTCGCCCAGCCCAAGGTCACACTCGACTCCCTCTTCGGCCAAATCGCCGACAAGGACATCAAGGAGATCCTCGTCGTCCTCAAGGTCGCCGAGCAAGGCACCGCCGACGTCCTCAAGGCCGAGTGCGAGAAGGTCAAAGGCGACGAGGTCAAGGTCCGCGTCCTCCACGCCGCCGTTGGTGGCATCACCGAGAGTGACGTCGTCCTCGCCGATGCCTCAAAGGCCATTGTTATTGGCTTCAACGTCATCCCCTCGGGCAAGGCCCGCTCCGTCGCCGAGCAGAAGGGCGTCGAGATCCGAACCTACCAGGTCATCTACGAGATTGTCGACGACCTCAAGAAGGCCGCCGAGGGCCTCCTCACCCCGGAACTCCGCCAGGAGATCCTGGGCCACGCCGAAGTCCGAAAGGTCTTCAAGGTCACCAAGGTCGGCAACATCGCCGGCTGCTACGTCACCGATGGCACCGTCCAGCGCGACGCCTTCATCCGCGTCACCCGCAACGGCGTCGTCATCGAGAACGACCGCAAACTCGCCCAACTCAAACGCGTCAAGGACGACGCCAAGGAAGTCCGCGCCGGCATGGAATGCGGCATGAAGATCGACGGCTACGACGACATCAAGGAGGGCGACGTCCTCGAGTGCTACAAGCGTGTCGAGGTCAAGCGAACCCTCTAACTCCCGCGAGTGGGAATGCTCATCGCCATCCTCCAGTTCGACCTCCTCATCCACGGCTCCACGTCCCTCAAGGACAAGCGCCGCGTCGTCTCGTCCGTCAAGGACCGACTCCACCGCGAGCACTTGGCCGCCGTCGCCGAGATCGGCTCCCAAGAGAGCCACTCCGTCGCTCGTCTCGGTCTTGCCCTCGTCGGGAGCGACGAGAAATATCTCGCCCAGACCCTCGACCGCATCGCCCTCAAACTCCGTGCCCTCCACGACGCCGAGCTCGGCGATTGCCGCCGAGACATCATCGCCGGCCGCGAGCCCGACGAGATGGAACCCATGGAGATCGATCTGCCCGACCCCCTCCTCGCCCAGGAACTTCTCCGCCACGCCGACTCCACCACACCGGACCACAAAGCCCAGTGAGCCACCGCCCAGAACAACTCGCCTCCAGCATCCACCACGCCGTCCAGCAGGTCCTCGCCAAAGGCCTCAGCGACCCCCGCGTCTCAGGCCTCATCACTATCACCAGCGTCAAAGTCTCCAAAGACCTCCGCGACGCCACGATTCTTTTCTCCGTCCTCCCCGAAGATCGCCAGGACCTCACGCTCCACGGCCTGCGCAACGCCGAACGCCACATCCGCCGACAGGCCGGCGAACTCATCGACATCCGCCAACTCCCCGCCTTCCACTTCAAACTCGACGCCAGCCCCAAGAAGCAGGCCGCCGTCCTCGAAAGCCTCGAGCGCGTCCGCGAGGAGCACAACTCACCAAGCGCCCCAGGATTCTCCGCCACGCCCAAGCCCGATCCAGACCGCGGAGCCACCCACTGATGGACACCGCGGGCCACAAAGCCCTCGACGCCCTCCTCGCTCGTCTGGCCATGGACTTTGGCGACGTCGTCCCGCCCGCGCCACCACTCAGCGAGAGCACGCCAAAGGGCCTCGCCCTCGTCCACCACCTCCTCTACGACCTTCTCCTTTTCGAGGCCTCCATCGCCCAGGCCGACGCCGTCTATCCCAAACTCCTCGCCGGCGTCGTCTCCCTCAACGACCTCCGCGTCACCACCCCCGACGAGATCCACGCCCTCCTCGGCGACAAGTACCCCCTCGGCCTCGAGCGCGCCACCAGAATCCGCTCCGCTCTCTGGGACATCCACAAACGCTTCCACGCCATTGACCTTGCGCCGATCATCGATCTCCCCAAGCGCGACGCCCGTGCCTTCCTCGAATCACTCGAGGGCGTCCCGACCTTCGTCGCCCATCGCCTCGCCCTCCTCCGCCTCGATATCCACGCCTTCCCCGTGGACGACCGCCTTGCCACGCTGCTCCATTCCAACGCCGTACTCGACGACGCGCACGCGCCGCTCGATAAAGCCTCCTCCTTCCTGGAGCACAACATCCGCGCCACCGACGCCCGACGCGCCCACGCCCTCCTCCAGGCGTGGTCCGATCGCGACGGCAAAGCTCCACGAGGCGATCGCGGGCTCGCCATCCGCCCGCTCGCTGAACTCGAGACCGTCGACCACGCCGCCCTCCAATCCGCGCGACAAGTTTCAAGTCGCGCCGCGAAATCAAAGTCCAATCGAGGACCAACCTCGCCATCACCCACACACTCGCGCCGGAGGCCAAAGCCGTGACGACACGCCAAGGCCTCAAGAACAATCCGCTGCTCGATTCCCTATCCAACCTCGTGGCACCAGCCTCTCGCCGGTGTCGACGACTTTTCCATATCCCTTCCGCGCGAGGACCTGCGACCACTCCATCGATCCCGCGCGTGCCACCCACGACGCGAGGGGACTTCTCAGTGGTCCCGTTCCTTTTCGTGGCGCTCTCTCTACCGACGCTTGTCACCACGGCTGCCGCCACCATCGGCGTGACCCCTGCCCCCGACCCCATCGCCGCCATTCGCGCATCCGCGAAGCATGAGGTCGATTCGCCAATCT
>ERZ795041.583-NODE-583-length-13275-cov-4.881846_pt1 | contig 13275 bp, 8 predicted proteins | sample MGYA00375125_ERZ795041 | MGnify/ENA primary metagenome ERZ795041 (study PRJEB30170, sample SAMN03074214) | activated sludge metagenome | biome: Common Effluent Treatment Plant; feature: Wastewater; material: Activated sludge; isolation source: activated biomass in a...
GCGACGGAAGTCGACCTCGTCCTGCTCGACATGCGCATGCCAGGGCTGACCGGGCTGGACGTTCTGGCCTGGATCAGACAACACCCCGATCTGCGCTACACCCGCGTCGTCCTCCTCACGGCGGCGGCCAGCAACGACGAAAAGGTCCAGGCCCTGTCGGCCGGGGCGGACGATTACATCACCAAGCCCTATCACATGCAGGAACTGCTGGCGCGGGTGAAAGCCATCCTGCGCACCCAGCAGCTCGAAAAACAACTCCACCGGCAAAGCCGCCAACTGGCGGCGCTGAACCGCATCAACCAGGCCGTGGCCGCCACGCTGGAGACCAGCCAGGTCTATACGACGGCCATTCGCGGCGTCGACGCCATCCTTGAGGTAGAGATGGCCGCCGTCCTCATCGTCGAGGGCGGCAAGCTCCATTGCCAGCACGTCCGCCATTACAAGGGAGCCATTCCGGCCCACATTTTCCCCTCCACCGAAAAAGGCCTCGGCGTTTTGGGGGCGGCCTGGAGCGAGCAGCAAACGCTGTGCATCAATCAGGTGGCCGACGACCCGCGATTTGACCCGTCGCGGGATTCGCCGCTGGGCTATACCGTACGCTCGATGCTGGCCACGCCGCTCACGGTGCGCGGCCGTCCGGTCGGCGTGCTGGCCGCCTACAACAAGCGCGAAGGCCAATTCACCGATGTGGAGGTAGACCTGTTCTCCTCCCTGGCCAACTCCATCAGCGAGGCGATCGAAAACGCCTGGCTGTTCCAGCGCATCCGGCTGCGTCATCAGGACCTGCTGGAAGGACGCAATACCCTCCAGGCGCTCATCGACGGCATCCCCCACCCCATCTACACCATCAGCGACGACTGGAAGCTGGTTGTCGTGAACAAGAGCAAGGCCGATGAGCTGGGAACCACGCCCGAAGCCCTGACCGGCCGCGTCTGTTTTCGCGCTTTCTATAATCGCACCCAACCCTGCGACCATTGCCGGGCGGCCCTGACCCTCAGTGACAAGGTCGAGCAGCATTGGCCGGTGAAGTGGGAGGGCGAAGACCACCTGCCGCGGGAATGGGAGGTCAGCGCCTACCCCATTCCCGGCAAGCAGACCGGCGGGGCGCGGGCCGTGCTGGTGTGGCAAGACAAAACCGAGGAGCGACGGCTGGAAAGCTCGCTGATGCAGGCCGGCAAGCTGGCCGCCATCGGCCAACTGGCCGCCGGAGTGGCCCACGAGATCAATAACCCGCTGACGGCCATCAACGCCAACGCCCAGATGCTGAAGATGGTCATGCCGGTGGAAGACGAGAATTTCGAATCTGTGGACCTGATCGTGCGGGCCGGGGAGCGCGCGGCCAAGGTCGTGCGCGGGCTGCTTGATTTCGCCCGCCAGGAACAGTACACCTTCGCCAACGGCCGCCTGGAAGAGTCCATCCAGGAGGCGCTCGACCTGGTCAATTACCAGCTCCTGTCGTCCCACATCGAGGTCACTCAGGACATCGAGGGTTCCCTGCCGGAGATGGTCGCCAGTTGGGAGCATCTCAAGAGCGTTTGGCTCAATTTGCTGCTGAACGCGCGCGACGCCTTGCTGCACACCAACGAAGGAAGGAAACTCGACATCTCCGTCCATATGGGCAAGGGCCGGCAAACGATACAGGTGCTCGTGCATGACAACGGCAAGGGAATCACCGAGGCCGAGGCCCTCCATATCTTCGAACCGTTTTACACCACCAAAGGCCCCGGGCAAGGCACCGGGCTGGGCCTGGCCACCTGCCACCGGATCATCGAGCAACACGGCGGAGAGATCACCGTCGCCAGCGAACCCGGCGAAGGCACGACGTTTGTCGTCACCCTGCCCGTCCAGCGCCCGGACACCACCGCCTCCGGCCTCTACCTGAAATAACCATTCCTTGTCTAATTCCTAATTCCTAATTCCTAATTCGCATGAGCCCCACCGACAACGCCCACGGTCCCATCCATATCGGCGATGTCCTGCGCCTCGCTCTGCCGCTCAACACGACGGCAAGCCATCAACTGGGTCACCGTCCTGACCGGCTGGAACGACCTCGAAAGCCAGGTCGAACCGAACGATCTGGTCATCATTCCGCCCGACCTGCCGGCCGACTTTGGCCCACACGACCCGCGCGAAATCCTGACCGCGCTGGCCGGCTTGCCCGTGGCCGGGCTGCTTTGCTTCGGCCCGCAGGACGACTCACTCAGCCAAACGGCCGCGGAACTCGGTCTCGTCCTGCTGTTCGTTCCCCCATCTGCTACCGTCCGGGAGGTCCATCAATCCGTCGCCCTGCTCCTCCTCGACCGGCAGACGGCCACCAACGACCGCGCCATCCAGCTCTACCGCCAGCTCTCGGCCATGTCGCGCGAGGGCAAGGGGCTGGACGCCATGACCGAGGCGATCAGCAAGCTGACCGGCAACATCGTCATCGTGCAGGACAAACGGCTGGAGGTGCAGGCCACCGGCTGGCCGCCCAACACGGCCGTCAGCCGCGAGGCCGTCATCAAGGCCCTGCAGCAGCGCGACGCCTTGCCGCCCATCCTGCGCAACCGCAAGGCGGCCGCCAAGGCGCGCCAGAGCTACTGGCAACAACTGCTGACCATCGAAGACTCCCCCACGCCGATGGGCCGCCTGATCAGCCCCATCATCTCCGGCGACCGGGCACGCGGCTATTTGTCGATCATCGGCCCGGCCGACGGGCTTAACATGTTCGACAGCCTGGCCGTCGAACACGGCGCGGCCGCCTGCGCCCTGGAAATGGCCAAGAACAAGGCCATCAACGAAGCCCGGAAATCCCTGCGCGGCGATTTTCTGGAGGGACTTCTGGCCGGTTCCCTGCCCAAAAAGGAGATCGACCGGCTGGAGGGGCGGCTGGACCACGACACCCGCGAGCCGCACGCCGTCCTCGTCGCCGGGTGGCATGGCCCATCCAGCCCCAGCCTGCGGCGGCTGGAGACGGCCGTCCATTGGGTGCTGTCCAACCACACCCGACCGGCGCTGGTGCATATTTTCGGCAATCAGCACCTGGTGATCTTTCAGGCCCTGAAGGGCAGCGAGGACATGGAAAGCGCGCACCAGCTCGGCCGCCGCATCCGCGAGCAGGTCGAACTGGAGTTTCCCGAGGCGACGCTGGTCGGCGGCATGAGCGGCCCGACCATGACCCTCGGCGACTGGCCCGCCGCCTGTGATCAGGCGCTGCAGGCGATGGAACTGGCCGAGCGGCTCAACATCACCAACCAGTTCGTGGAGTTCAACAGCCTGGGCATCTATCGCCTGCTATACGACCTGGAGGAACTGGAGCCGGTGCGCCGCTTCACCGATGAGATCATGCGGCCGCTGGCCGACTATGACGCCCAAAATCGCGGCAGCCTGGTGAAAACCGTGGAAGCCTGGTTCCACCATCGCGGCAACATCAGCCAGACGGCCGAATCCCTCTTCATCCATCGCAATACCTTGCTCTACCGCATGGAGCGCATCCAGGAATTGACCGGCCTGCAACTCGATCAGGCCAACATGCGGTTGGCGCTGCACCTGTCGCTCAAGCTGTGGCAGCTGCGCCCCAACGAGGAACGTGGCGATTCGGCCGCCTGATAGCTCCCCATTTGTGTACTTTATACAAAGGCAAGCCGCCGAACATCTGCTAATTTGGCCGTATCATTCCGGCCGCCGATCCTCTATACTATCCGAAGGCTTGCGCTAGAGTGCGCGGTTCAGTGGGAAATAGTGGGAATCAAGGAGAACGTACCCGACCGGGGCGTTCCCTTTGGTTTTTGGGCCGGTTGTCGCCGCGAGCGGGATCGCCGATTGTGCATATTGCCCAATAACTTCACATTTCCTTGTGGCTGTTTGTATATGGCCGCTCCGCTAATGTGGCCCTATACTTCCCGACATCACGCCGAAACGTGGTCATTAACATGAATCCTAACCGGAACAACCTCATTCTCGCCCTTATTAGCCTCGTCCTTATTATTAACAAGGACGCAATCGCTGTTGGGTGACGGATGAGGAGCAATCGATTAGGACCAAATCGAGCTTAAAGAGAGAACCGCCCAACAGGGCGGTTTTTTTGTTTAGGCTCCAACGCCGAGGAGGCAGCATGAGTGAGTTGAAGACGGGTGGACAAATCATATGGGAGAGCCTGATCCATGAGGGGGTCGATGTTGTGTTCGGCCTGCCGGGTGGAGCCATTCTCCCGACCTACGACGACCTCTACAAGTACGATTACCCCGTACACCACGTCCTTGTGACGCATGAGCAAGGGGCGTCCCACATGGCCGACGGCTACGCGCGGGCCACGGGCAGAACCGGCGTGTGCATGGCCACCTCCGGGCCGGGGGCGACCAACCTCGTCACCGGACTGGCCACGGCCTACATGGATTCGACGCCGGTCGTGGCCATCACCGGCCAGGTGCCGCGCACCCTGCTCGGCCGCGATGGCTTCCAGGAGGCCGACATCCGCGCCATCAGCATGCCCGTGACCAAGCACAACTATCTCATCACGGACATCCGCGACCTGCCCGACGCGCTGAAAGAGGCGTTCTACATCGCCCGGACGGGTCGCCCCGGTCCGGTGCTGGTCGACATCTGCAAATGCGTGCAGCAGGCGACGATGGAGTTCACCTACCCGACCGGCGTCTATCTGCCCGGCTATCGGCCCAACAAACTGGCCCCCGACGCCGACGTGATCCGGCGCACGGCCCAGCTGCTCAACGAGGCCCAACGGCCGGTGATCGTCGCCGGGCAAGGCGTCTCCATGGCCCGCGCCGAGGCCGAATTGCGCCAGCTGGCCGAGAAGGCCAACATCCCCGTGGCCACCAGCCTGCTCGGCGTGGGCACCTTCCCATCCACCCATCCCCTGTCCATCAGCTGGGGCGGCATGCATGGCGAGGCCTACTGCAACTTCGCCCTGCAGGAGTGCGACGTCATGTTCGCCATCGGCGCGCGGCTCGACGACCGCCTGACCGGGGCCTTCAGCACCTTCGCCCCCAAGGCGCGCATCATCCATGTCGACCTCGACCCGGCCGAGATGGGCAAGAATCTGACCATCGACACGCCGGTCATCGGCGACGCCCTGCTGACCCTGCGCGCGTTGCTGCCCCAGGTGGAAGCCAACGAGCATCCGGCCTGGCTGTCCCAGATCAACGAGTGGCGCAGCGAGTCCATCCAGCGCGACATCCTGACCGAGGAGACGGACGAGCTGGTGGCGCCCTACGTCATGCGCCAGCTGTGGCACGCCACCAACCAGGGCGACGCCACCATCGTCACCGACGTCGGCCAGCACCAGATGTGGGAGGCGCAATACTTCAACCATACCAAGCCCCGCAGCCTGCTGACCTCCGGCGGGTTGGGCACGATGGGCTACGCCCTGCCGGCGGCTATCGGCGCCCAAATCGGCTCGCCCCAGGAGGAGATCTGGGTTGTGGCCGGCGACGGCGGCTTCCAGATGACCATGCCGGAGCTGTCCACCGTGGTGCAGGAACGTCTGCCGATCAAGATGATGATCATCAACAACGGCTATCTGGGCATGGTGCGGCAGTGGCAGGACGTGTTCTATAACAAGCGCTATGTGGGCACGCCGCTGGTCAACCCCGACTTCGTCAAGATCGCCGAGGCCTACGGCATCCCCGGTCGCGCCGTCACCGACAAGGGCGACGTGTTCGAGGCCATCCGCCAGGCCCAGAACACCGAGGGGCCATTCCTGCTCGACTTCCAGGTCGAGGAATTTACCAACGTTTATCCGATGGTCGCGCCGGGCAAGAGCAATGCCGACATGATCCGCCGCGGACAACCGGTTGAGTTTTAGGGAGCCATATCATGCCCAATACGGAATACCGCCGACATACTGTAATCGCCTGGCTGGAGGACAAACCCAGCGTCCTGAATCGCGTCACCGGCCTGTTTAGCCGTCGCAACTTCAACATCGAGAGCCTCAACGTGGGCCATAGCGAGACGCCGGGCGTCAGCCGCATGACCTTCGTTGCTCGCGGCACGGAGCGCGACCTGCAACAGGTGACGACGCAACTGGACAAACTGATCAACGTCGTGCATATCGCCGACGTGACCAACGAGCCGGCCGTGGTGCGCGAGATGGCCCTCATCAAGGTGACGGCCGACAACCGGACGCGCGGCGAGATCATGCAACTGGTCGACATCTACCGCGCCAGCGTGGTGGACGTGGACATGGACTCGCTGATCATCCAGGTGGTCGCCCCCGAAGGCCGGGTGGACTCGCTCATCAAGCTGCTGGAGAACTTCGGCATCGAGGAGATGGTGCGCACCGGCCGGGTGGCCATGGTTCGCGGCGCGTCGGCCAACGGCCACCGCCACGGCGCGAAAGAGTGGACGGCCGTCGATCCGGTCGTCGTCGAAAAGAACGGAAACGGACATCGATCCTGAACCTGAACACGGGAGAATTTACTTTGGCTACAGTTTTTTACGACAAGGATGCAGACCTGTCGGCGCTGGCCGGCAAGAAGATCGCCATCATCGGCTACGGCAGCCAGGGGCACGCCCACGCGCTAAACCTGCGCGATTCGGGCATGGACGTGCGCGTGGGGCTTTACCCCGGCAGCAAGTCCTGGGCCAAGGCCGAAGCGGAGGGGCTGACCGTGCGGACGGCGGCCGATGCCGCGGCCGAAGCCGACATCATCATGATCCTGGCCCCCGACACCTCGCAGGCGGCCATCTACCGCGACTCCATCGCCCCCAACCTCACGCCGGGCAAGACGCTGATGTTCAGCCACGGCTTCAACATTCGCTATGCGCAAATCATCCCCCCGCCGGGCGTGGATGTCAGCATGGTGGCCCCCAAGGCCCCGGGCCATCGCGTCCGCGAGCTATATGTCGACGGCATGGGCACGCCGGGGTTGATGGCCGTGCACCAGGACGCCGGCGGCCACGCGGCCGAGACGGCTCTGGCCTATGCCAAGGCCATCGGCTGCACCCGCGCCGGGGTCATCCGCACCACCTTCACCGAGGAGACGGAGACCGACCTGTTCGGCGAGCAAACCATCCTGTGCGGCGGCGTCACCCACCTCATCGAGTCGGCCTTCAACACCCTGGTCGAGGCCGGCTACCAGCCGGAGATCGCCTACTTTGAATGTCTGCACGAGCTGAAGCTCATCGTCGATCTCATCTATCAGGGCGGGATGAACTACATGCGCTACAGCGTCAGCGACACGGCCGAACATGGCGACTACACCGCCGGGCCGAAGATCGTGACCGACCAGACGCGCCAGGCCATGAAGGAGATTCTGGCCGACATCCAGTCCGGGGCTTACGCCGAGGGCTGGATCGACGAGAACGCCCAGGGGCGGCCGTGGTTCGACAAGGTCCGGGCCGAGGCGCGCGACAGCAAAATCGAAAACGTCGGCCGCGAGCTGCGCGGCATGATGCCCTGGCTGAACCCAAAGGTGATCTGATGACCCAGCCCAACCCGGCGGCCGATACCGTTCTGATTTTCGATACGACCTTGCGCGACGGCGAGCAATCGCCCGGCGCAACCCTCAATGTCGAGGAAAAGCTGGAGATCGCCCGGCAACTGTCGCGCCTCGGCGTGGACATCTGCGAGGCGGGCTTTCCCATCGCCTCCCCCGGCGACTTCGAGGCCGTGCGGCGGATCGCCGAGGAGGTGGGATCGCTGACCGAAGGGCGCAAGGACGGGCGGCCGATGGTCATCGCCGGACTGGCGCGGGCCAACGAGGGCGACATCAGCCGCGCCTGGGAGGCCGTCCGGGTGGCCCCGCGCCACCGCATCCACACCTTCCTGGCCACCAGCGACATCCATCTGCAGCACAAGCTGCGCATCGACCGCGAGGAGTGCGTCGATCAGGTCATCAAGGCCGTGGGTTTCGCCCGGTCGCTGTGCGATGACGTCGAGTTCTCGCCCGAAGACGCCGGCCGCTCCGACCCGGAGTTTCTGGTGCAGGTGCTGGGCGAAGCCATCAAGGCCGGGGCCACGACGCTGAACATCCCCGACACGGTGGGCTACACCACCCCGGATGAATACGGCCGCCTCATCGACTACCTGATCACCAACACGCCGGGGGCGGATGGCGTCGTCTGGTCGGTCCACTGCCACAACGACCTGGGGCTGGCCACGGCCAACACCCTGGCCGGCATCAAGGCCGGGGCGCGGCAGGCCGAGGTGACGCTGAACGGCATCGGCGAGCGGGCGGGCAACACCGCCCTCGAAGAGGTCGTCATGGCCCTGACCACGCGGCCGCAAAGCTTCAACCTCCAGACCAACATCGACACGACCCAGATCGTCCGCACCAGCCACATGGTCAGCACCTACACCGGCATGGCCGTCCAGCCCAACAAGGCCATCGTGGGGGCCAACGCCTTCGCCCACGAGGCGGGCATCCATCAGGACGGGATGCTGAAGAACCACCAGACCTACGAGATCATGCGGCCGGAGACGGTGGGGCTGAACACGTCGAAGCTGGTGCTGGGCAAACATTCCGGCCGCCATGCGTTTCGCGTCCACCTGCAGGAGATGGGCTATGACAACATGGACAACGCCGACGTATCGGCCGCCTTCAAGCGGTTCAAGGAAGTGGCCGACAAGAAGAAGATCGTCACCGACGCCGACATCGAGGCCATCATCGCCGACGAGATCTACCAGCCGCCGGTCATCTGGCAGCTCGACCACATCCAGGTGTCTTGCGGCGACCACAGCATGCCCACCGCCAGCGTGGCGCTGATCGGCCCCGACGGCGAGACCTGGCAGGACGCGGCATTGGGCAGCGGCCCGGTCGACGCCGCCTATCAGGCCATCAACCGCATCGTCGGCGTCACCAACCGGCTGACCGAGTTCAGCATCAACGCCGTGACCGAGGGGCTGGACGCCGTGGCCGAGGCGACGATCCGCATCCAGCCCGTCGACGGCGAGTATGCCGTCAACCCCGCCACCAACCAGCCGATCTATCGCACCTACAGCGGCCACGGAGCCGACACCGACATCGTGGTGGCCAGCGCCCGCGCCTATCTGAGCGCGCTCAACAAGATGCTGGCCGAGCACGAAGAGTTCGGCCACGAGGCGGAGAAAGCTCTCGCCTGAGACGCCCCCAATGGAACCCAACGGAAACCGGGTCGTGGACGATAACTCGTGGACGATAACTCGTGGACGACAACACATAGACGACCCGGTTTCTTATTTAGACCAGAGACATTTCATGACCTCATCCAAACCACGCACAATTATCGACAAGATTTGGGACAACCACGTCGTGGCCGAGGCGCCCCATAGCCCGGCCCTGCTCTATATCGACCTGCACCTGATCCACGAAGTCACCTCACCGCAGGCATTCGCCGGGTTGCGGCAGCGCGGGCTGAAGGTCAGGCGGCCGCAGCAGACCGTGGCCACCATCGACCACAGCGTGCCCACCACCGCGCTCGACATCCCCATCTTCGACCAGATGGCCGCGGCCCAGATCGCCCAGATGGAGACCAACGCCCGCGACTTCGGCATCAGCCTGCTGGGCATGCGCAGCGCCAACCGGGGCATCGTCCACGTCATCGGGCCGGAGCTGGGGCTGACGCAGCCGGGCATGACCATCGTCTGCGGCGACAGCCACACAGCCACCCACGGCGCGTTCGGCGCGCTGGCTTTCGGCATCGGCACCAGCGAGGTCGAACACGTGCTGGCCAGCCAATGCCTGCTGCAAGTGAAGCCCAAAACCTACGCCGTCAACGTCGAGGGGCGGCTGCGGCCGGGCGTGACGGCCAAGGACATCATCCTGGCCCTGCTGTCCAAAATCGGCGTCGGCGGCGGCACGGGCCACGTCTTCGAATATCGCGGCTCGGCCATCCGCGCCCTGTCGATGGAAGAGCGGATGACCATCTGCAACATGAGCATCGAGGGCGGCGCGCGGGCGGGGCTGATGTCGCCCGACGAGACGACCTTCGCCTACATCGAGGGGCGGCCGTTCGCGCCACAGGGAGCCGACTGGGACGCGGCCATGGCCCAGTGGCGGCAGCTGCCCAGCGACGAGGGCGCGACCTTCGACCGCTCGGTGGACATCGACGCGTCGGCCCTGGAGCCGATGATCACCTTCGGCACCAACCCCGGCATGGGCATCCCCATCTCCGCGCCGGTGCCCGACCCGGCGGCGATGGGCGACCTGACCCAACGGCTGACCCTGCAACGCTCGCTGGACTACATGGCCATCGAGCCGGGGCGGCCGCTGCTGGGCCATCCGGTCGATGTGGTCTTCATCGGCAGCTGCACCAACTCGCGCATCAGCGACCTGCGGCAGGCGGCCGAGCTGATGGACGGCCGCGCGGTCAAGGACGGCGTGCGGGTCATGGTCGTACCCGGCTCGCAGCAGGTGAAGCGGCAAGCCGAAGCCGAGGGGCTGGATCGCATCTTCAAGGCCGCCGGGGCGGAGTGGCGCGAGGCGGGCTGCAGCATGTGCATCGCCATGAACGGCGACCAGCTCGAACCCGGCCAATACGCCGTCAGCACCAGCAATCGCAATTTCGAGGGGCGGCAGGGCAAGGGCGGCCGCACCTTCCTGGCCAGCCCGCTGACGGCCGCGGCCACGGCCATCAACGGCGTCATCACCGACGCGCGCGAATTTCAATAGAACCTCCGGTTCTGCATCAGCACCATCAGGACAATCATGGATCCATTTACGACCTTAACCACCCGAGTCATCGCCATCCCGGCCGAGCATATCGACACCGACCAGATCATCCCCGCCCGCTTCCTGAAGACGATCAGCAAGAGCGGCCTGGGGCGCAACCTGTTCGCCGACTGGCGCTACGACGACGCGGGGCGGCCGAACGCCGACTTCCCGCTCAACCGGCCGGAGAACGCCGGCGCGCAAATCCTGCTGGCGGGCGACAACTTCGGCTGCGGCTCCAGCCGCGAGCACGCCCCCTGGGCGCTGACCGATTTCGGCTTTCGCGCGGTCATCAGCACCTCGTTCGCCGACATCTTCCGCAACAACGCGCTGAAAAACGGCTTGCTGCCGCTGGTGGTCGACGACGACACCCACGCCCAACTCCTCAGCCTGGTTGACGAGGACCCGGCCCTGGAGCTGACCATCGACCTGGACACACAGACGCTGCTGCTGCCCGACGGCCGCCGCGCCGCCTTCCCCATCGACGCCTTCAACAAGGTCTGCCTGATGGAAGGACTGGATCAGCTGGGCTATCTGCTGAAGCACGGGCCGCAGATCGACGCCTACGAACTTGGCCACCCGGCGCGAGTCAATACCGAGGCCTACCCCCTGACATGAAACATATCCACCTTTATGACACGACCCTGCGCGACGGCACCCAGCGGGAAGGTATCTCGCTATCGCTGGACGACAAGCTGAAAATCACGGCCCGGCTCGACGCCTTCGGAATGGACTACATCGAGGGCGGCTGGCCCGGCTCAAACCCCAAGGACGTCGAGTATTTCCGGCGCGCGCCGTCGCTGGGGCTGTCCCATGCCCGGCTGGCCGCGTTCGGCAGCACGCGCCGCAAGGACACCCTGCCCGGCGACGACGCCAACATCCAGGCCCTGCTGTCGGCCGAGACGCCGGTGGTGACGCTGGTGGGCAAAAGCTGGGAGCTGCACGTCGTGGAGGTGCTGGAGACGACGACGGCCGAGAACCTGGCGATGATCGAGGAGAGCGTCGCCTTCTGCAAGAGCCGCGGGAAGGAGGTCATCTACGACGCCGAGCATTTCTTCGACGGCTACCGGGCCAATCCCGACTACGCCCTGGCCACAGTCGAGGCGGCAGCGCGTGGCGGGGCCGACTGCGTGGTGCTGTGCGACACCAACGGCGGCTCGCTGCCCTGGGACGTGGAGCGTATCGTGGCCCGGGTGGTCGAGCGACTCGGCCCGTCCACGCCGGTGGGCATCCACACCCACGACGACGGCGGCTGCGGCGTGGCCAACTCGCTGGCGGCCGTCCATGCCGGGGCGATCCAGGTGCAGGGGACGGTCAACGGCTACGGCGAGCGCGTGGCCAACGCCAACCTGTGCACCATCATCCCCGACCTGCAACTCAAGATGGGCTACGACTGCGTGCCGCCGGAGCGACTGGCCGGGCTGACCGAACTGTCGCGCTACGTGGCCGAACTGGCCAATCTGACCCACGACGACCACCTGCCCTACGTGGGGGCCAGCGCCTTCGCCCACAAGGGTGGCATCCATGTGGCGGCCATGCTGAAGCATCCCGCCAGCTACCAGCACATCGACCCGGAGACGGTCGGCAACCGGCAGCGATCGGTCGTCTCGGAGCTTTCGGGCCGCGGCAATCTGGTTGACAAGATCAAGCAGTTCAACCTGAACCCGGAGAGCCTCGACGTGCCCAAGGTGCTGGACCAGATCAAGCAACTGGAGGCCCAGGGATTCACCTTCGAAGGCGCGGAGGCGTCGGTGGAGCTGATGCTGCGGCGAACGCACCCGGCCTACGTGCCGCCGTTCGAGATGACCGACTACTGGGTGATGGTGCAGCGACGGCGCGGCCGGGGAACCATCGTGGAAGCCACGGTGAAGGTGCGCGTGGGGCCGCAGATCATGCACACCGTGGCCGAGGGCAACGGGCCGGTCAACGCCCTCGACGCGGCGCTGCGGCAAGAGCTGACAGGCGTCATCCCTCAAATCAGCGGCGTCCGGCTGGCCGACTACAAGGTGCGCATCCTGGACGGCGAGAACAACACGGCGGCCACCACCCGCGTGCTCATCGAGACGCGGCAGGGCACGCGCCGCTGGAGCACCGTGGGAGCCAGCCCCAACATCATCGACGCCAGCTGGCGCGCCCTGGCCGACAGCATGGAATACGCCCTCATTCGCTAAATCCATGCCCGATCGCGCGGCATTGATTATCATTGACCCATGACCGATAAACCGTTACCCACTTCCGTCCAGCGCTTCGCCGACGCGGCCGCGGCCCTGGGCCTGTCCATCGACATCGTGATCTTCGACCACTCCACCCGCACGGCCGAGGAAGCCGCGGCGGCCATCGGCTGCCAGGTCGGCCAGATCGTCAAGAGCCTCATCTTCACCGTGAAGGGCGCGCCGGTCGTGGCCCTCGTCTCCGGCTCCAACCAGCTGGACACGCGCAAGCTGGCCGCCCTGTTCGAGGTCGGCCGCAAGCAGGTCGACCGGGCCGACGCCGACACCGTGCGCGCGGCCACCGGCTACGCCATCGGCGGCGTGCCGCCCTTCGGCCACGCCACAGCCACGCCGCTGGTCATCGACCGCGATCTGACGCTGTATGACGTGATCTGGGCCGCCGCGGGCACGCCCAACGCCGTCTTCGCCATCAAGCCCGA
>ERZ795041.589-NODE-589-length-13148-cov-4.260750_pt1 | contig 13148 bp, 14 predicted proteins | sample MGYA00375125_ERZ795041 | MGnify/ENA primary metagenome ERZ795041 (study PRJEB30170, sample SAMN03074214) | activated sludge metagenome | biome: Common Effluent Treatment Plant; feature: Wastewater; material: Activated sludge; isolation source: activated biomass in...
CCTGCCGCACCACGCTCGGCATCAGCGCCTTGCCGACCCCGATCGCGATCGAGCTGAAATGCATCGCCGTGCTGCCCGAAGGCCGCTGAGGACCGCTTGCCGACACCCGGCTTCGCGCCGGACGCCACGTCGCCGCCCGATCGGCGCGCATCGAAGCGGCGCCGATCGGCTAGCATCGCGCCATCCATTCGCCGCCGGACCCGCCCCATGCTGACGCCTGCCTTCAACCTCCAGCAGTGGATCGACGAGCACCGCCACCTGCTCAAGCCGCCGGTCGGCAACAAGTGCATCGTCGACGGTGATTTCATCGTCATGGTGGTCGGCGGACCGAACGCGCGCACCGACTACCACTGGGACGAGGGTCCCGAGTTCTTCCACCAGCTGGAAGGCGAGATGGTGCTGAAGATCCAGGAGGACGGGCAGGTACGCGACATCCCGATCCGCGCCGGCGAGATGTTCTACCTGCCGCCGCGCGTGCCGCATTCGCCGCAACGCGGGCCGGATTCGATCGGCCTCGTCATCGAGCGCAGGCGCCTGGCCGGCGAACTCGATGGCCTGCTCTGGTACTGCGAACGCTGCAACACGAAGCTGTACGAGGAGTACTTCCCGCTGGTCGACATCGAGAAGGACTTTCCGGCCGTGTTCGAGCGCTTCTATCGCTCGCGCGAGGCCCGCACCTGCAAGGGCTGCGGTCACCTCAATGCCGCGCCGGCACGCTATGCCGCGGATCCGGACTGAACCACCGCCGCGATGCCGCACCCGCCGCAGCGGGTCCTCCTGAAGGCGCCGCTTCGATGTTGAACCGCCTGTTCGAGCTCAAGCCCCGCGACGTGCCGTGGCGGGTGGGTCTGCGCAACACCCTCGCGGTGGTCGCACCGCTCGCCATCGGCATCGCCAGCGACCATCCCGGTGCCGGCGTGGCGATCGCCACCGGCGCCCTCAACACGATGTTCTCCGACCAGCCGGGACCCTACCGGCAGCGCGCGCAGCGCATGGCACTGACCGCGCTCGGTGCCGGCCTGTCGGCGTTTGCCGGGGCCGTGCTTGGCGCCCACGACCTGGCGATCCTGGTCGCCGCCCTGGTCTGGGGCATGGGCGGCGGACTGCTCGTCGCACTCGGCGCGGAGATCGGCCGGGTCGGCCAGACATCGATGGTCCTGCTCGTGGTGATGTCGGCGCGTCCGGCGCCATGGCCGGAGGCCCTCGCGGTCGCCGCGCTGGTCCTCGCCGGTGGTCTCCTGCAGACCCTGGTGGCGCTGGCCGCCTGGCCCTTGCAACGCTACCGGCCCGAGCGCCATGCCCTGGCCGAGGTGTTCGGCCAGCTCGCCACGATGGCGCGCGCACGCCACGACCCGACCGCCGCGCCGCCGACCACCGAGGCGCTGCAGTTCGCCCAGCACCTCCTGCATGGCGTGCACCGTTCGCGCAGTCTTGCCGTGCAGTCGTTTCGCGTGCTGGCCGAAGTCGGCGAACGCACGCGGGTCGGCCTGCTTGCCCTGGCCGACCTGCGCGGCAACTTCAGCGACCCGCGCTCGGGGCTGGCGGTCGGCGACATGCTGCTCGGTGCCGGACGCGTGCTCGACGGCATCGCCAGGGCGCTGCTCGATGGTGCCCCGCCCGCCGCCGCGAGCGCCCTGGCGGAGGAACTCGACCCGCTGGTCGCGGCAATCGGGCAACTGCGCGAGACCCATCCCGAACGATCCGAACGCCGTCTGTTGCGCATCGCCCAGACGCGTGCGGCCGTACTGGCCGGCCTGTGGCGCTCGGCGGTGCGCAACGCCGCGTCCGCCGGCAGTCGTGGCGAGGCCGGTACCCAGGCGGTCGAGGCACGTCTGCCGGCAGCGCTGCGTCCGCAGGGCGCCCTCGCCATCCTGCGCGCCAACCTCGTGCCGTCCTCGGCCGCCTTCCGCCATGCGGTGCGCTGCGCCGTCTGCCTCGCCCTCGCCGTCGCCGTGGAGCGCGGCCTCGACCTGCCGCACGGTTTCTGGATCCCGATGACCACGGCGATCGTGCTGAAGCCGGATTTTGCCGGCACCTTCCGTTTCGGCGTGCTGCGCGTGGCCGGCACCCTGGTCGGCCTGCTGCTGGCCTCGGCGCTCGTCCACTTCGCCTTCGAGGATGCCGGCGCGCGCATCGGCGTGTTCGCTGCGCTCTGTCTCGCCTTCCGCCTGCTGGCGACGGTGAACTATGCGCTCGGCACGGCCGCGCTCACCGGCATGATCGTTCTCCTCATGTCGTTCAACGGCGAGCCGCCCGGCGACGCCATGGGGCCGCGCGCACTGCACACGATGGCCGGCAGTGCCCTCGCCCTCATCGCCTATGCGCTGTGGCCGACCCGCGAGAAGCTGCGCCTGCGGCCGACCCTGGCCGCGATGATCGACGCCTATCGCGCCTATCTCGTGGCGGTGCTCGGCGGTGCCAGCGAGCACTGCACCGACACCCGCGCGGTGGCGCGCGCTGCGCGCACGAATGCGCAGGCCTCGCTCGACCGCCTGGCGGCGGAACCGCGCCCCGATCGCGCCCTGATCGATCTTGCCGAGGGCGTGTTCGCCAATGGCAACCGGCTCGCCCGCGCGGCAATGGCACTCGAGGCCGCGCGCATCGATTGCGGCCGCTTTGCCGAGCCGGAAGCCGTCGAGGCCTTCGCCACGCGCGCGGATGCCGCCCTGCGCGCGATCGCCACCAGCCTGAGGGAACGCACCCCGCTCGCCTTCGCCGCCCTGCGTCCGATCGAGCGCGAACTCGCCGCCCGCCTCGATGCCGCCACCCCGCCCGGCAGCGCGGAGCGCGCGTTCGCCGTTGCCGTCATGCACGCCTGCGACCGCGCCACCGACGCGATCGACACCCTCGCCCATCGGGTTGCCCACGGCGCTCGCGCCGAACCGGTGCGCACCTGAACCCGCGCCGCGGGCCGCCGGTCGATCGCAGCGAATGCACGGTGGAAGCTGCCATCCGGGCTGCGCCGCGCGCTGGCATTCGCCAGCGCGGGCAAGGTGCGAACCGCGTCCGCACCGGAGGCCGCAGCCTGCGCGTTACAATCCGGCCATGCTGAAGATCGATACCCACGCCCACATCCTCCCCGAGCAATGGCCGGATCTCGCCACGAAGTACGGCGACGACCGCTTCCCGGTGATGGTCAACGCCGAGGGCCGCCGGCGCATCTACAAGGACGGCAAGTTCTTCCGCGAGGTCTGGGCGAATGCCTTCGATGCCGAGCTGCGCATCGCCGACTACGCGAAGTTCGGCGTCGACGTGCAGGTGGTCTCGACGGTGCCCGTGCTGTTCTCGTACTGGGCCAAGCCGAGCCAGGCGCTCGAACTGCACCGCTTCCTCAACGACCACACCGCCGAGCTCTGCCGCCGCCATCCGCGCCACTACGCCGGCATCGGCACGGTGCCGTTGCAGTCGCCGACGCTGGCGATCCGCGAACTCGAACGCTGCGTCGACCAGCTCGGCCTGCAGGGCGTGCAGATCGGTTCGCACATCGAGGGCTGGAATCTCGACGCGCCGGAGCTGTTCCCGTTCTTCGAGGCTGCCGCCGACCTCGGCGCCGCGGTCCTCGTGCATCCCTGGGACATGATGGGCCGCGAGTCGATGCCGAAGTACTGGCTGCCCTGGCTGGTCGGCATGCCGGCCGAGCAGTCGCGCGCAGCCTGCTGCCTGATCTTCGGCGGCGTGCTCGAGCGCCTGCCGAAGCTGCGCGTCTGCCTCGCCCACGGCGGCGGCTCGTTTCCCTACTCGATCGGGCGCATCGAGCACGGCTTCCGCATGCGCCCGGACCTCGTCGCCACCGACAACGCGCGCAATCCGCGCGAGTACTTCGGCCGCATCTATTTCGACTCCTGCGTGCATGACGATGCCGCCCTGCGCTACCTCATCGAGGTGGCCGGCGCCGACACCGTCATGCTCGGCACCGACTACCCGTTTCCGCTCGGCGAGCAGGAGCCCGGCAGCGGCATCCGTGCGCTCGGTCTCGATGCCGCGGACGAGGCGCGACTGTTTCACGGCACCGCGCTGGAATGGCTCAACCTGCCCCTTGCCCGATTCGCATCCGCCCCGGAGTGACCCGATGAGATTCCTGCTCCTGCTGCTGCTCGCCTGCACCGGCGTCGTCCTCGCCCAGGCCGACAACGACTTCAGCCTCAACGACGGCAAGATCCGCTTCCGCGTGCCGGCGGCGTGGACGGCGATCATGGAGAAGTCCGACGGCAATCCGCAGGCGATCGTGTTCCAGGTGCCCGATCCGGCCGCGAGCGGCACCGAGGACACCGCCACCATCACCGTGAAGACGCGCCAGCTGAACTCGCCGGCCGATTTCGCCGAGGCCATGCAGAACGAACTGCTGCTGTCGAAGGCGCAGAGCGGCTATGAATCCGTGACCGCTGACGGCAACGTGCACCGCTATTTCGTCCTTCGCGGCAAGACCCGCTACGAGGTGCGCGACCGCTTCGTGCTGATCGGCACGATCGCCGCCCAGGTGCGATGCCAGCGTCCGCTGCTCGCCGCCACGTCGAAGGAATGGACGAGCACCTGGGACAGCGGTTGCAGCCGCGTTTCCGCCTCCGTCCAATGAGCACGACGGCATCGTTGGCCGCACTCGAAGCGCAGGCGCTGGCCGCCGACGCGGCCGATCCGCTGGCCGGTTTCCGCGAGCGCTTCCTCATCCCGCGCCACGGCGACGACGAGATTGCCTATTTCTGCGGCAACTCGCTCGGCCTGCAGCCGCGCGACACGCGTCAGGCACTCGCCGACGAACTCGACGACTGGGCCACGCTCGCCGTGGAAGGCCACTTCCGCGGACGCCTGCCGTGGATGGACTACCACGAGTTCGTCCGCGACGACCTCGCCGCGGTGGTCGGCGCGCTGCCGTCCGAAGTGGTGGCGATGAACTCGCTGAGCGTCAACCTGCACCTGCTGATGGTCAGCTTCTACCGACCGACCGCGGAGCGCCCGGCGATCCTGATCGAGAAAGGCGCGTTTCCCTCGGACCGCTACGCGGTCGAATCGCAGATCCGCTTCCACGGCTTCGACCCGGCGACGGCGCTGATCGAACTCGCAGGCGACCAGGCCGACGGCACGATCTCCGACGCGGCGATCGCGCGCGCCCTCGACGAGCACGGCGCGCGCATCGCCCTCGTCCTGCTGCCGGGCGTGCAGTACCTGAGCGGCCAGGCTTTCGATCTGCGCGCGATCAGCGAACGCGCGCACCGCCACGGCTGCGTGGTCGGCTTCGACCTCGCCCATGCCGCCGGCAACCTCGACCTCGCCCTGCATGACAGCGGTTGCGATTTTGCCGTGTGGTGCAGCTACAAGTACCTCAATGCCGGTCCCGGCGCGGTGGGCGGCGCCTTCGTCCACGAACGCCACGCGCAGAGCTCGCGGCCGCGCTTCGCCGGCTGGTGGGGCCACGACAAGTCGACCCGCTTCCGCATGGGCCCCGAATTCGTGCCGACACCCGGCGCCGACGGCTGGCAGTTGTCGAATCCGCCGATCCTCGCCCTGGCCCCGCTGCGCGTCTCGCTCGCCCTGTTCCGCGAGGCCGGCATGGCACGCCTGCGGGCGAAATCACGGCAGCTGACCGGCTACCTCGAAGGTCTGTTGCGCGAACACGCCGGCAACGTCATCGACATCGCCACACCGGCCGACGCCGAACGCCGCGGCTGCCAGCTTTCCCTGCGCGTGAAAGGTCCGCGCGAGGCCGGTCGCTCGCTGTTCGAACGCCTGCAGTCCGCCGGCATCGTCGTCGACTGGCGCGAACCGGACGTCATCCGTGCCGCACCGACCCCGCTGTACAACCGTCATGTCGACTGCCTGCGCCTGGTCGAGGCGATCGTCGCCTGGAGCCGCGCCTGCCGATGAAGGCCGACATCACGATCGTCGGCGCCGGCCTGGTCGGCGCCCTGCTCGCCACCCTGCTGGCCCGGCGTGGCTTCGCCGTGCAGGTGTTCGAACGACGCCCCGATCCGCGACGGGTCGGCTTCCTCGGCGGTCGCTCGATCAACCTCGCCCTCGCCGAGCGCGGCTGGCACGGCCTGCGCGTGGCCGGCCTCGCCGCCCGCATGCAGCCGCTGGCGGTGATGATGCGCGGTCGCATGGTCCACGACCTCGACGGCCGCACCAACCTGCAGCGTTACGGCCGCGACGATTCCGAGGTGATCTGGTCGGTCAATCGCGGCGCCCTCAACATGCTCCTGCTCGATGCCGCCGAGGCCGCCGGCGCGCACATCGCCTTCGACCGCCGTCTCGACGGCGTCGACTGGGAGCACTCGATCCTGCATCTGGCCGGCGAAGACGGCAGCACGCAGACCCATGCCGCGGCCTGCGTGATCGGTGCCGACGGCGCCGGCTCGGCGCTGCGCACGGCGATGGCGCGCGTCGCCGATCTCGGCGAACGCTTCGATCCGCTCGGCCACGGCTACAAGGAACTGGAGATCCCGGCGCTTTCCGCGTTCCCGCCGGACCGCCTGCCGCCGGCACTGGCCGACGCGGCGGCACGCGGCGAACGCTTCGCGATCGAGCCGAATGCCCTGCACATCTGGCCACGCGGCAACTACATGTGCATCGCCCTGCCGAATGCCGAAGGCAGCTTCACCGTGACCCTGTTCCTGCCGAACGAGGGTTCTCCGAGTTTCACCGACATCGACAGCGGCCGCGCCGCGCGCGCGCTGTTCGCACGCGACTTCGCCGATGCCTCGGCGCTGATCCCCGACCTCGAAGCGGACTTCGACGGCAACCCGACCGGCCTGCTCGGCACGCTCCATCTCGAGCACTGGCATCTCGACGGCCGCGCCGTGCTGGTCGGCGATGCCGCCCACGCGATCGTTCCGTTCCACGGCCAGGGCATGAATGCCGGCTTCGAGGATGCGGTGGAACTGGCCGACCTGCTCGCCGCCACGCCGGCCGACCGCGCCGCCGCGTTCGCCGAATTCGTGCGCCGGCGCAAGCCGGACTGCGATGCGATCGCGGCGATGGCGCTGGAGAACTACATCGAGATGCGCGACCGCGTCGACGACAGCGACTACCTGCTGATGCGGGCGCTCGAGGCGCGACTGGTCGAACGCCATCCCGGGCGCTGGATGCCGCGCTACGCCATGGTCACCTTCACCCGCATGCCCTACGCGACCGCGCGCGCGCGCGGCGAACTGCAGGCGTCGATCCTGCGCGCGGCAGTCAGCGGGCGCGAGAACCTCGACGGCATCGATTTCGCGGCGCTGGATGCAGAGGTCCGGGAGCGACTCCCGCCCATTCCGGACGAAGCCTGAGCGCATCGCCGGGGACGTGCGGCGCCACACCCGGCGATCCGCCAGTCAGCCGCTGTCGCGACGCACGCGCTCCACGCGCTGGCGATACGCACGCCCGTTCTCGCCGGCGATGCGCGATTCGCGCGTGCCCTTGATGTCGCCGACCTTGCCGTCGGAGCCGGTCACCGGCTGCGCCACCACCCGCGTTTCGCGTTCGAACGCGTGCGACTTGTCGGTGTTGCGGTAGTACCGGTACAGCGCCCAGTACAGCGCGGTGGCCCCGGCAGGACCGAGGGCGAGAAGCCAGAGTCCGCTGTCGTCGCTCATGAGGAATTCGCCAGGATCGTCAGCACGATGCCTTCGATGAAGGTTCCCGTGGTGAGCGCGGCGAGCAGCAGCTTCCATTGCTGCACCGGCACGCTGCCCATGGTCTCGCCGGTGCGGCCGTTCACCGCGATGTAGTGCAGCATGCCGCCGTTGCTGCCGGGCTGGTGATACGAGTACAGCCACACCGGCAGGTACATCGATACCCAGCGCGAGCCGTGGACGTCGAGCTGTTCCTGCTCCCAGCGCACGCCGCGATCGTAGCGGCGCACCGAATCCTCCACCTGGGCGCGGGCGATCGACAGCAGCTGGTCCTCGAGGCGCGGATGCAGATGGGCGACATCGCGGTTGCGCTTCTCCGAGCTGTATCCGGCGAGGTAGGAGGCGTTCCACTTCACCGCGTTCCTGGTGTCGAACGGCAGGATCGTGTTGATGATGTTGTTGGTATTGGCCCGGGTGTCGAGATTGCCGCGCTCGCTGGACGATTCCAGCGGCAGGTCGTCGACGGTGAAGTCGACGTGCCGTTCGACCCGGTAGACGTCGGCGTCGTAGTAGGTCGTCTTGTTGTTGCCGCTGCCCCTCTGGTACTCGCGCGTCTTGATCTCGCCCTTGCCGGCGACGTCGGCGCTGGCGTTGGCATCGACGATCATGTACGGCAGGTAGACGCCGACGACGTTCTCCGGCGTGAACTGTTCCTTGAATTCCTTCAGCGCGAACAAGCGCCGCTTGCCGACAAACTGGCGGATGCGCGCGACGGCGTCGTCCTTCCTGATGTGGAACGGCAGCACCGCGTCGGGTACCGCGCCATTGGCGACCTGCTCGTTGATGCCGAACACGTGGCGGCACCAGTGGCAGCGCGCGGTCATGGCGTTTTCGGTGTTGACGGTGACCTCGGCACCGCAGCCGGTGCACTTGAAGCTCATCAGGCTGGCGGCATCCTCGGCGATGTCGCGTGCGCCGGAGGCAACCACGGTGCCGCGCAGCTGGTCGTGGCCCTCGCCAAGACCGAACGCCTCCTCGACCCGTGCACCGTCCCATTCGTTGCGGCAATAGAGGCAAACCAGCAGGTCGCTGCCGGGTTTGTGGCGGATGTCGGTCGCGCCGCATTTCGGGCAATGGTTGAGCCCGTCCCTGAGCTCCTTGGCGGCGGTGTCGATGGCGACCGGATCCGGCGCCAGCAACTCGTCACGGATCGGAGCCGGCAGGGATTCCGGATCGATCGGGAAACTTCCCGGAGGCGGCGGCACCTCCTGCGGCGAGCCGGGGCCGCTGACGGGCGGCACCGGCGGCGGCGACGGCGGTCCTGGATTCGACATGGGCGCGGGCGGGGTCCGTCCTACAGGCCGAGCGCCTTGGTCTTCAGCGCGTCGTAGTCGGCCTGGGTGATCAGACCGAGCTCGAGCATCTCCTTGGCCTTCTTCAGCTTCTCGACCGGATCCTCGGCAGCCGGCGCGGCCGGGGTTGCCGGCTGCTGCAGGGCACCGATGCCGCCCATCATGCCGGAGGCCATGCCGATCCCCATCATGCCGGCGGCACCGCCGTTCTCGCCGGCGGCCTGCATGCCGGCGGCGACGCTGGCCTGCAGGTTGGAGTTGCCGCGCGAGCCGGCCAGCGCGTCGGCGCGCTGCACGGTCTTCAGCAGTTCGCGCGTGTTGGCGTCGTACTCGATCGACACGATCGCGGTCTTGACGATGGCGAGGCCGCGATCGGAGCGCCACTGGTAGGCATTCTCGACCGCATCGGACAGGCTGCGGGCAAAGCCGATCGAATCCTGCTGCAACTTCGTGATGCGGTTGCCCTTGCCGGGATCGTTGCTGTACAGGCTGAAGGCCGGTGCGAGCGAGCCGACCACCTCGTTGAAGAGCTGGCTGGCGACGGCGTTGTCCATGTCGGTGAAGTCGAACACCGGCCCGCCCGGCTGGATGAACGCGGCCGGCACGAAGTTCTTCACGAACAGGATCGGATCGACGATCTTCAGCGTGTACGAGCCGCGCGTGACCGCGCCGACCTGCGCATTGAGATAGGCGTCGTCCCAGTAGATCTCCGACTGCGTGCCGAAGCGGTTGTCGGGCAGTTCCTTCAGCGAGACGAAGAAGGCCGCCTGCTGCGAGCCCGGCTGGCCGCCGAACTTGAAGCGCTCCCAGCTCTGCATGATGAGCGGGCTGACCAGGCCGTCACCGGCGAAGATCGACTTCGAGTGGATGTCGTCGGAGCGCCATTCGTAGCCGCCCGGCTCGGCGGCGAAGCCGGTGATCTTGCCGTCCTGGAACAGCAGCAGGCCGTAGCCTTCCGGCACGACGATCTTCGAACCGTTGGTGATGATGTTCGACGAGCCCTTGGTGTTGGAACCGCGCCCGGCATTGCTGCCCTGCGGCACCGCCGCGAACAGCGCCGCGGTGGCCGGCACGCCGGCGGGAACCGTGTAGAAGTCCTTCCACTGGTCGGCCAGCATGCCACCGACCGCACCCACCACTGCCTGCACAAGACCCATTGTCGATTCCTCGCGATTCGCGGCGGGACACCATACCCGCCTTGCCGGCGAACTATACCGAATGCGCGGCCCGGTTCACGCGCGCGCCGCTGACGTCGGCATACGCGCGGCACGCACGGATACGGGGTGCAGGCACGCACCCTGCGGCGGCATGTCGTCGCTGCAACAACTTCCGCAGTATCCCTTGCCGCGTTGCTCCGATAGCATCGCCGGTTCGATGCAGACCTCTCCCGACCACGACCCGATCCCGCTGCTCGAGGCCCGTGGCCTCGCCTTCGCGCGCAACGACGAGCCGGTGTTCGGGCCGCTCGACTTTCGCCTGTTCGCCGGCGAGGTGGTGCTGGTCGAGGGCGACAACGGGGCCGGCAAGACGACCTTGCTGAAGGTGCTGTCCGGCCTGCTCGAGCCCGGCGAAGGCTCGATCGAACTCAATGGCGAGGCGCTGACCCTGGCGCGGCTGTCGCACCAGGTCGCCCTGCTCGGCCACCTGCCGGGACTGAAGGGCGACCTCACCGCGCTGGAGAACCTGCGCTTCGCCACCGGTCTCGGCGGCATCCGAGCCGGCATCACGCCGACCCTCGCCCTCGGCTCGGTCGGCCTCGAGGGCTACGAGGACGTTCCGGTGCGCCAGCTGTCGGCAGGCCAGCGCAAGCGCGTGGCGCTGGCGCGCCTGCTGCTCGTGCCGGCCGCGCTGTGGCTGCTCGACGAACCCTACGCCAACCTCGACCGCGGCGGCATCGACCTCGTCAACCGCCTGCTCGACGACCATGCGCGCCGCGGTGGCGCCGCCCTGGTCACCTCGCACGGCGCCTATGCCTTCACCTCCGGCACGCCCCGGCGCCTGCCGATCCGGAGGCCGGCATGAAACCCGGCAGCACCGGCGCGGCCTGCATGGCGGTGATCCGCCGCGACCTCACCCTGTGCTGGCGGCGGCGCGGCGACGCCCTCAATCCGGTGCTGTTCGCCCTCATCGTCGTCACCCTGTTCCCGTTTGCACTCGGCCCCGAACCGAACCAGCTCTCGCGGATCGCCGCCGGTGTCGTGCTGGTCGCCATCCTCATCGCCGGCGTGCTGGCGCTCGACGCATTGTTCCGCTCCGACCACGACGATGGCGCGCTCGAACAGCTCGTGCTGTCGCCGCATCCTCTGCCGTTGCTGCTGGCCTGCAAGACCCTCGTGCACTGGCTGACCACCGCCCTGCCGCTGATCGTCGCCGCACCGCTGCTGGCCGGCATGCTGCGTCTCGACCCGGGCGTGCTGCCGGTCCTGCTCGGCGCACTGGCGCTGGCGACGCCGTTGCTGAGCCTGCTCGGCGCGGTCTGCGTGGCACTGACGGTCGGCATGCGCCGGTCTGGTATGCTGCTGGCCCTGCTCGTGCTGCCCTTGTACGTCCCCGTGCTGATCTTCGCTGCTGGCGCCTGTGACGCCGCCCAGGCGGGCCTGCCGTACCTCGCGCCACTGCTCTGGCTCGGCGCGGCGCTCGTGCTGGCCCTGGTCCTCGCCCCGCTGGCCTGCGCCGCCGCGCTGCGCATCTCGATCACATGAACACGCTGACGCTCTGGTTCCACAAGTTCGGTTCGCCGCCGGTGTTCCACCGCATCGCCGGCCGGCTCGCGCCATGGCTCTACGCCGGCGCCCTGCTGGGCATGCTGATCGGCCTCTACGGCGGCCTCGTGCTGGCCCCGCCCGACTACCAGCAGAGCGACGCCTACCGGATCATCTTCATCCACGTGCCATGTGCCTGGATGAGCCTGTTCATCTACTTCTTCATGGCGGCGAACGCCTTCGTCGCCCTGGTCTGGCGCATCAAGATCTCCGAGATCCTCGCCATGGCCAGCGCGCCGATCGGCGCCGCCTTCACCGCCATCACCCTCGCCACCGGCTCGCTGTGGGGCAAGCCGATGTGGGGCACCTGGTGGACCTGGGACGCACGGCTGACCTCGGAGCTCGTGCTGCTGTTCCTCTACCTCGGCGTGATCGGCCTCAACCACGCCATCGAGGACCGCCGCCAGGCGGCACGCGCGGCCGGCTTCCTCGCCCTGGTCGGTGTCGTCAACGTGCCGATCGTGCATTTCTCGGTGAACTGGTGGAACACCCTGCACCAGGGATCGACCGTGCGCCTGATCGGCCCGTCGGCCATCGACGCCAGCATGCTCTGGCCGTTGCTGGTGATGGCACTGGCGACCAAGCTGTGGTTCTTCGCCAGCCTGTTCGTCCGCGCCCGCAACGATCTGCTCGAGCTCGAGGCCGGCAAGGAGTGGGCGCGCGCCGAGGTGCTGCGTGAAGGAGGTACGCCATGAGCAGCTTCCTCGACATGGGCGGCTACGGCTTCTACGTGTGGGCGTCCTACGCCGTGTTCTTCATCCTGCTCGCCATCGATTTCATCGCCCCGCGCCTGCGCCGCCGGCGCGTGCTCGCCGAGCTGCGCGGCCGCCTGCGCCGCCAGCAGCGCAAGAACCAGGAGTCGCCAACCGCATGACCCCCACGCGCAAACGCCGGCTGATCGCCGTCGCCCTCGTCCTCGGCGCCGTCGTGCTCGCCACCGTGCTGACCGTGTTCGCCCTGCAGCAGAACATGACCTACCTGTTCACGCCGAGCGAGATCATCGCCGGCAAGGTTCCGCCCGGCGCGCGCTTCCGCATCGGCGGCATGGTCAAGGAACACTCGATCGAGCGCGGCCAGTCGCTGACCGTCGCCTTCACCGTCACCGACGGCGACGGCGACATGCGCGTGGAGTACGACGGCATCCTGCCCGACCTGTTCCGCGAGATGCAGTCGGTGGTCGCCACCGGCTCCATGCAGGGCGACCGCTTCGTCGCCACCGAAGTGCTCGCCAAGCACGACGAGAACTACGTGCCGCGCGACGTCGCCGAGGCGATGGAGAAGGCGCATGCGAAGCACGTGAAGACGGGGGACTAGGGGCTAGGAACTGGGGGCTAGGGACTAGGGGCTAGGGACCAGGGTGCGATGACCTGGCCTCGACGCACACCGGTTCGCCGTACAGCCAATTCCCGTAGCACGACCCAGAAACTTGTCCCGTCCTTCGATTGTCGAGCCCCTAGCCCCTAGCCCCTAGCCCCTAGCCCCTAGCC
>ERZ795041.592-NODE-592-length-13139-cov-4.398884_pt1 | contig 13139 bp, 10 predicted proteins | sample MGYA00375125_ERZ795041 | MGnify/ENA primary metagenome ERZ795041 (study PRJEB30170, sample SAMN03074214) | activated sludge metagenome | biome: Common Effluent Treatment Plant; feature: Wastewater; material: Activated sludge; isolation source: activated biomass in...
GTCATGAGTTGGTGCAACCGGGCATTCTGGATGGCCGTCGTTGCCGCCGGCGTCGGGGCGGATCTCCGGCAGCGCGTCGAGCACGCGCTCGATGCGCTCGGCGGCGGCGACCACTTCGGCCTCGCCGTCGAGAACGACCACGCCGTGCTGGTTGGTGGCACTGCAGGCGAGCCGGACGCGCCGGGCCTCGCCCTTCGCGGTCACCTCGACGCGGATGGCGAGGCGGTCGCCGGCATGCAGCGGGGCATGGAAGCGCAGCGACTGGGTGCGCTGCACGGTGCCGGGCCCCGGCAGCCGCGTGCCGAGCACGGCGGCGATCAAGGCGCCGCCCCACATCGGCGGCGCGATGGCGCCGGAGCCGGCCGCGGGCGGCGGCAGATCGCCGGTCAGGGCGGCAAACACCGCGAGGTCCTCGGTGCCGAGGATGCGCTCGATGGCGGCGCTGTCGCCGACCGCGAGTTCGTCCCAGGTGCGGTTGCGCAACACGCCGAGTTCGGCGGCGCGGCTGTCGGCATCGTTCATGCGGCCTCCGGCCCGGCGTGGCGGGTGGGCAGTGGCGGAAGGGCAGGGCTCGTCATGCGCGCACCAGCAGGGTGTCGATGCGCGCGCGCATCGCCATGCTGCGGGCGACGCTGCCGAGCACGAGTTCGAACAGCGCACCGTGGCCGTGGGTGCCGCAGACGAGCAGGTCGGGATCGAAGGTTTCGCAGTAGAGCTGCATCAGGCGTGCCGGGTCGCCGTACTCGACGACCCGCTCGACCGTGTCCGGATCGACCGCCGCCTCGCGCAGGAACCCGTTCGCCTCCTCGAGCAGGCGCTCGCGCGTGCTCGCGAGCATCGCCTCGCGGCCGTCGCCGACGAAGCCGAGCAGCGGCACGTCGAAACCGTGCAGCAGGCTGATGCGTGCGGCCGGGAACAGCGCCCGCGCGGCCTGCAGGGCGATCTTCGAAGGCGCGGAGAAATCGCTGCTGACGAGCACGTGGCGGTAGTCGGCGCGCGGATGCTGGCGCACGATCAGCACGCGCGCCGAGTCGAGCCGCAGCAGGCGGTCGAGGGTCGAACCGAGGCGCACCGCGCCGAACGCGCCTTCGCGCACCGGGCCGGACACGATCAGGGTTTCGGCGCCGGACAGCCGCGCGCGTTCCTGTTCGACCGCCGCGACCAGCGCCTGCGCATCGTCGAGCACGCGCGTGCGCCAGGCGAGGCCGCTGGCGACGAGGTCGCGATGCAGTTCGCGCTCGGCACGCACGTGCGGCGACGGTGGTTCGTACCAGGCCGGGGCGCGCCCGCCGACTTCGTCGAGCAATGCCGTCGACGGCTCGACCACGGTGACCGCGGCCGGTTCGAGCGCGGACGCACGCGCCAGCCGCGTCGCCGTTTCCAGCGCACGATCGCAACGTGCCGTGCGATCGGTGGCCAGCACGATGCCGGGGTGGGGTGTCGGCGTGGCGGTCATGCAGGTCTCCCGGAAGGTGGCGGTGCTGCGCGGTCCGGCCCGCGCAGCTCGTCGAAGCAGTCGAGCCGGCGCAGCACGCGCTTCTCGATCTCCAGCACGAACAGCAGCGCGACCCCGACCAGCACGATGATCGCACCATCCTGCATCGGCACGGGCCGGCTGTCGAACACCGCGTGGAACCACGGCAGCCAGGTGAAGGCGGACTGGGCGACGACGACCGCGGCCACCGCCGCCAGCACCGCCGGCGTGCCGCGCAGGCCTTGGCGCGTCAGCGAGCTGCCGTGCAGGTAGCGCACGTTGAACAGGTAGAAGATCTCCATCACGCAGAAGGTGTCGACGACCATCGTGCGCGCGGTGGCGAGGTCGTGCCCGCGGGCGTCGGCGAAGGCGAACATGCCGAACGCGCCGGCGCTGAACAGCAGCGAGACGAAGGCGATGCGCCAGAGCATGAACGGCGACACCAGCGGCGCGTCGCGGCGCCGCGGCGGGCGCTGCATGATGCCGGGCTCCGGCGGCTCGAAGGCCAGCACGAGGCCGAGGGTGACCGTCAGCACCATGTTGATCCAGAGGATCTGCGGCGCCGTCATCGGCAGCGTCCAGCCGCAGACGATGGCGAGGATCACCGCCAGCGCCTCGCCGCCGTTGGTCGGCAGGGTCCAGGCAATGACCTTGCGGATGTTGTCGTGGACGGCGCGGCCCTCGTGCACGGCGGCGGCGATCGAGGCGAAGTTGTCGTCGGCCAGCACCATGCCGCCGGCCTCCTTGGCCGCCTCGGTGCCCTTGCGTCCCATGGCGATGCCGATGTCGGCCTGCTTGAGCGCGGGCGCGTCGTTGACGCCGTCGCCGGTCATCGCCACGGTGTGGCCGCAGGCCTGCAGCGCGCGCACGATGCGCAGCTTGTGTTCCGGCGTGGTGCGGGCGAACACGCTGGCGCGCGCGGCCAGCGCCGGCAGTTCGTCGTCGCCGACCGCATCGAGCGTGGCGCCGGTGACCACCTCGAGGCGGTCGGCGAGGTCGAGCTGGGCGGCGATCGCCGCGGCGGTGGTGGCGTGGTCGCCGGTGATCATCTTCACCGCAATGCCGGCGCTGCGACATTCGGCGACCGCATGCACGGCTTCCTCGCGCGGCGGGTCGATGAAGCCGACCAGGCCGTGGAAGCGCAGTCCGCGCACGTCTTCGAGGCGGAAGTCCCGTGGCGTGCGGGCGAGTTCGTGCGAGGCGAACCCGAGCACGCGCTGGCCGGCGGCGCCGGCGGCGTCGATGGCCTGCTTCCAGAACGCCGCATCGAGCGGTTCGGGACCGTCGGCACCGGCCTCGTCGATGCAGAGGGCGAACACCTGCTCGGGCGCGCCTTTCACGCACAGACGCGCACCGTCGCCGTCGGCGTCGGCGTGCAGGGTGGCCATGAAGCGATGGGCGGCATCGAACGGCACTTCGTCGAGGCGCAGATACGCACTCTGCACGGCTTCGGCCTGCATGCCGGCACGCGCCGCCAGCGCAAGCAGGGCGCCTTCCTTCGTAGCGCCGTCTACCTGCCTGCGGTCGTCCTGCGCGCGCTGGCGGGCGTCGTTGCTGTGCACGCCTTTGCGCGCCACCCGAGCGGCCGCCGCCTGCGCGGCGGCACCGCCGCTGCGCGCGACCAGCCGTTCCTGCGTCGCGGAGCCGGCCACCTCGACCTCGCCGCAGCGCGTGACGATCGTCCGCGCGGTCATCTCGTTGCGGGTCAGCGTGCCGGTCTTGTCCGAGCAGATCACCGTGGTCGCGCCGAGCGTTTCCACCGCGGCCATGCGGCGCACGATCGCGTGGCGCGCGGCCATGCGTCGCACGCCGATCGCCAGGGTGATGGTGATCACCGCCGGCAGGCTCTCCGGCACGAAGCCGACGGCGATGGCGACGACGATCATCAGCGCGTCGAGCCAGGCGTAGTCGCGCACCAGCAGGGCGAACACGAACAGTGCCGCGGCGGTGGCGATCGCGGCGAAGGTCAGCTGGCGGCCGAAGCGCGCGATCTGGCGCAGCAACGGCGTGGTCAGCGTCTCGACCTCGCCGAGCAGGGTGCCGATGCGGCCGACCTCGGTGCCGACTCCGGTGGCGACGACCACCGCGCTGGCCTGGCCGGCGGCGACGAGGGTGCCCGAGTACAGCATCGACAGGCGTTCGCCGAGCACCGCGCCGGGAACGACCGCGGCCGGCGTCTTGTCCACCGGCACCGATTCGCCGGTCAGGATCGATTCGTCCACGCGCAGGCCGCGGCCGCGCAGCAGGCGCGCATCCGCCGGCACGCGGTCGCCGGCCTCGAGCACGATGAGGTCGCCGGGAACCAGCTGGTCCACCGCGATCGTGCACCGTTCGCCGCCGCGCAACACGTGTGCCGAAGGCGCCAGCATCGAGCGCAGCGCCGCCAGTGCCTGCTCGGCGCGTCCTTCCTGCACGAAACCGACGATCGCGTTGACGCCGACCACGCCGAAGATCACCGCGGCATCGACGACGTGGCCGAGCGCCAGCGCGGTGACCGCCGCGGCGAGCAGGAACAGGATCAGCGGATCGTTGAGTTGGCGCAGCAGGCGCCGCCAGGCCGGCGCCCGCGCCGGTGCCGGCATCGCGTTCGACCCGTGCTCGGCGAGCCGGCGCGCGGCTTCACCGTCGTCGAGCCCGCTGGCCGAAGTCGCCAGACGCGCCAGCACGGCATCGGCATCGAGCGCGTGCCACGGGTCGTCGCGTGCCGCGGGATTCGGGGTGGCGTCGGCAGGACGCATCGGCGCTCCTCGGTCGCCTCCGCAGCGCATCGCACGCGTGCGGGCGACGGGAGGGAGCAGGCAGCTTCGCAAAGCATGCGCGCGGCGAGATTGACCTCGATCAAGCCGACGCACGTCGACCTCCGCCCCGCAAAGGCCCGCGCGATGGATCGCCTCGTGAAGCGGAGTCTGCTCCGCTGCCGTTGCGCCTTCGCTGCAGCGCCCATCACTGATTTCGAGCTTGCCGTTCCGCTCTTTGAGCTCAACCGGGAGCAGCCTGCCGTGGGCAATGATCAGGGTGTCCACATCCATGGAGGGTCTCCACATCCTTGGAGCCCTGATCGTCTGCAACAAGGAGGCTCGCGTAATCGCGTCAGTCGCCGAGGATCCCACCCCCGCGCCCGTACCGCCCATGCACCTCGGCAATGCCTTCCGCACGCTGCGAGGTCGCAGTCAATGCTGCAGCGATCAGGTCAGGCGACGCTCGCTGGTGTCGGTGACACTCCCCGGACTCATCACGTCCCCTCAGTCTTCGATCGGCGGCAATGCTTCCATGGTGGCGCGCAGGCGATCGGCGGCGGCCATCAGGTCGGCCAGCAGTTGGTCGTCGCGCTCCAGATGGCCCTCGTACTCGGCCAGGTTGCGGCGGTCATGGGCCTTGGCCAGCACGCGCCAGACTTCCGGCGGCAGCCCGGCGGTGTGCGGCAACACCTGGAACACCAGATAGCGGTTGTCGGAGCGATACCCCAGGCGTCGCAATGCGTACAGCGACAGCGCATGCGCCGCGTTGTAGGCCAGGTCGAAGCGGCTGTCGAAACTCAGCGATGCCTGCGCCGCATCGGTCAGCCGTGCCAGCGCGGACTGCAGCAATCCCTGCTGCTCGCGCGCCGAGGGCGGCTCGCGCTTGAGCTTGCCGATCCGGGCCAGGTTGTCGAGCTCAGCCGAGGTCATCGTCCGATCCGATCACGAACAATTTCTGCTGCGCCGCAATGCGCGCGGCAAAGCTGTCGTCCTGCGCACGCTTTCGGCGCCACTCGTCCGGCGTCATCAGGCTGGGGCTGAGCGTGCGCGCCAGCGCGGCTTCCGCCGGCTGCAGGGCGGCGTACAGGCGCGGGTAGTCCAGCGCCTGCGCCAGCACCATCAGGTCGATGTCGCTGGCGGCGTGGTCACTGCCCCTGGCCACCGAGCCGTACACGAAGGCAGCGGCAATTTCCCCGGCCAGCGGCGCCAGCGCCGACTGGATCGGCGCCACCAGTCCCACGGTCTTGCGCACCAGCCCGACCAGTTCCGCGAATATCGGCGAATCCGGATTGGCCTGGTAGAACTTCTGGTTGCCGACCATCTCCGCGGTGACCAAGCCCGCCTGCGCCAGCCGGGTCAGTTGCCGGTGCACGCTGCCGGTGCCTGAACCGGCCAGGCGGATCAACTCGGCGCTCTGGTAGCGGCGCCCCGGCTGGCCGAACAGCAGGCCCAGCACGCGCTGCTGGACCGGGGTGAACAGCACGTCGGCCAGCGCGGCGGGCGCAATGGCCGGCGGTGGATTGGCGGCTTTGGTTCCCATTTCAGGAATATCCATACCTGTAACGGGAACGATCATACCCGAAACGGGAACGCCCTGTGCCGCCAGGGCGTTCATGCCGCGTCGTCCGGGGCGATGGTTTCGTCCGTCGATGTCTCGTCGTCGGCTTCCGCGTCCAGTGCGTCGTCGTCTGCGAGTACTGGTTCCGGGGATTCCGGCATGGCTACTCCACCGTCACGCTCTTGGCCAGATTGCGCGGCTGGTCGTCGTCGGTGCCGCGCAGCACGGCGACGTGGTAGGCGAGGAGCTGCAGCGGAACGGTGAACACGGCCGGGGCGATCAGGTTGCCGCCGGCGTTGATGCGGATGACCGCGCCGCGCACGCCGTCGTCCTCGATGTCGACGTCCTGGTCGGCGAACACGAACAGCTCGCCGCCGCGCGCGCGGACCTCCTCGAGGTTCGACTTCAGCTTTTCCAGCAGCTGGTTGTTCGGCGCCACGGTGATCACCGGCATGTCCTCGTCGACGAGGGCGAGCGGGCCGTGCTTGAGTTCGCCGGCCGGATAGGCTTCGGCGTGGATGTAGGAGATTTCCTTGAGCTTCAGCGCGCCTTCCAGGGCGACCGGGAAGTTCACTCCGCGGCCGAGGAACAGGGTGTGGTTCTTGTTGACGAAGCGTTCGGCGAGCCGGGCGATCTGCGGTTCGAGTTCGAGCGCGTCGGCGCGGCAGTTCGGCGAGGTCGCCGACGAGGCGCGTGTAGCGCTCGCCGTCGAGGCCGTTGAGGCGGGCGAGTTCGAGCACGAGCAGGGCGAGCGCGCTCAGCTGGGTGGTGAAGGCCTTGGTCGAGGCGACGCCGATCTCCGGACCGGCGCGCGTCATCAGCACGAGGTCGGACTCGCGCACGAGGCTCGACTCCGGCACGTTGCAGACGGCGAAGGCGCCGAGGTAGCCGCGCCGGCGCCCTTCGCGCAGGGCGGCCAGGGTGTCGGCGGTTTCGCCGGACTGCGAGATCGCCACGAACAGCGAATCGGCCGGCACCACCGCATGGCGATAGCGGTATTCGCTGGCCACCTCGATGCTGCAGGGGATGTTGGCGAGGCCTTCCAGCCAGTAGCGGGCGACGAGGCCGGCGTGGTAGCTGGTGCCGCAGGCGACGATCTGCACGTGGCGCACGCGCTTGAGCAGATCCTCGGCGTCGACGCCGAAGATGTTCGGCAGGATGCGGCCCTCGGCGATGCGGCCCTCGAGCGTCTCGGCGATCGCGCGCGGCTGCTCGAAGATCTCCTTCAGCATGTAATGGCGGTATTCGCCGCGTTCGACCGCATCGGCCGACAGTTCGCTGGTGTGCAGGCGGCGCTCGACCGGCGTGCCGTCGGCATCGTGCACCTGCATGGACGTGCGCGTGATCTCGACGACGTCGCCTTCGTCGAGGTAGACGAACTGGTTTGTCACCTTGATCAGCGCCTGCACGTCGGAACCGAGGAAGTGTTCGCCGATGCCGATGCCGACGCAGAGCGGGCTGCCGCGGCGCGCGCCGACCACATGGCCGGGCTGGTCGCGGCTGATGACGGCGATCGCATAGGCGCCGTGCAGGCGGCCGATCGCCTGCTGCACGGCCTCGCGCAGGTCATGGCCCTGCTGCATGAGGTGGTGGACGAGGTGGGCGATCACCTCGGTGTCGGTGTCCGAATCGAAGCGGTAGCCGGCGGCCTGGAGTTCGCTGCGCAGGCTGGCGTGGTTCTCGATGATGCCGTTGTGGACCACGCTGACCGTGCCGGCGGACAGGTGCGGATGCGCGTTCGCCTCGTTCGGCACGCCATGGGTGGCCCAGCGCGTGTGGGCGATGCCGGTGGGGCCGGCCAGCGGCGAGGCCTCGATGCGGGACTCGAGTTCGCGCACCTTGCCGGCGGCACGCGCCCGGGCGAGTTCGCCTTCGGCGATCACCGCGAGGCCGGCTGAATCGTAGCCGCGGTATTCGAGCGCCTTGAGTCCGGCGATGAGGATCGGCACGACATCACGCTCGGCCGCGGCGGCGACGATTCCACACATGGGAGGTCCTCGGGGTTGGCGGACTCGCGCCGTCGATGGCATCGCGGCGCAAGCCCGGAATCATAAACGCTGGCCGCACGCGCCGCTGCGCCGGGCGCGACCCCCGCTGTCACTTGCTGACAGGGAAGGTCGCGCATTCGCGTACGTCGATGGCGGGCGTCGTGCTTGGCGAATGCGTCCCGGCATCCCTAGAATCCGGGATTCCGGTGCGTTCCGGATGGCGGATCGGGGGCCGGAGGCGGGCAGTCCGCCGCGCGGCGGAATGATAATTGCATCACATTTCCCGCCCCTGTCCCCCTGGACCGTCCATGAAGCCCGGCGAAGCAAGAGCTGGTTCCGCATACGGCGTGCCGTCGGCACGCCCGGTACATTCACGCTGGTCGGAGAGGGCGATGCTGCGATTGCTGCGCGAGCAGGGAGCCCGTTGGCTCGTCCTGCTCGCCATCGGTGAAGGCGTGCTGCTGGCGGCGGCGATGGTCATCGCCATGCACCTGCGCTACGCCCACGAGCCGTTCCAGCTCGCCCTGCACTCGGCCCACCTGTACCCGCGCGCGCTGCTGTTCGGCGCCATCCTCGTCACCGCCTTCGCCGCGCTCGGCCTCTACCAGCCGCGCCTGCGCGAAGGCTGGTTCGGCGTGTTCGCCCGGGTCGGCCTCGGCTTCGTGCTCGGCGGTACCGCCGCGGTGATCCTCTACTACATCGTGCCGCAGGCCTATGTCGGCCGCGGCGTGCTCGGCATCGCCCTCGCCATCGGCTTCCCGTCGGTGCTCGCCTTCCGTCTGGTCTACCTGCGCCTGATCGACGTGGAGACGCTCAAGCGCCGCGTGCTGGTGCTCGGCACCGGCCGGCGTGCGGCGATGGTCAACTCGCGCATGCGCCGGCGGGTCGACCGCCGCGGGTTCCACCTGGTCGGTTTCGTCGGCGTGCCGGGCGACGGGTGCGCGGTGCCCTCGGGCCAGGTCCTCGGCGGCGAGGAGTCGCTGCTCGAGCGGGCAATCCGCCTGCAGATCAACGAGATCGTGGTCGGGCCCGACGACCGCCGCGGCCAGCTGCCGATGGACGACCTGCTCGCCTGCAAGCAGCGCGGCATCGCCGTCACCGAGATCATCTCGTTCTTCGAACGCGAGCTCGGCAAGGTCAAGCTCGGCCTGATCGAACCGTCGTGGCTGGTGTTCTCCGAAGGCTTCGATGCCTCTCCGCTGCGCCGCTTCGGCAAGCGCGCGTTCGATCTCGTCGCCTCGTCGCTGGTGCTGCTGCTGACCTGGCCGCTGATGCTCGGCGCGGCTCTGGCGATCCGCTTCGAGTCGGGCCGCGGCGCACCGGTGCTGTACCACCAGGAACGCGTCGGCGAGCACGGCAAGACGTTTGCCCTGATCAAGTTCCGCAGCATGCGCACCGACGCCGAAAAGGACGGCGTGGCGCGCTGGGCCGGCAAGGACGACGACCGCGTCACCCGCGTCGGCCGCTTCATCCGCAAGGTGCGCATCGACGAGCTGCCGCAGCTGTGGAACATCCTGCGCGGCGACATGAGCCTGATCGGCCCGCGCCCGGAGCGGCCGCAGTTCGTCGCCGAGCTGGCAAAGAAGATCGACTACTACGAGCTGCGTCATTGCGTGAAGCCCGGCCTGGCCGGGTGGGCCCAGCTCAACTATCCGTACGGCGCCACCGAAGAGGACGCCGCCGAGAAGCTCAAGTACGACCTCTTCTACGTGAAGAACCACGACCTCATGCTCGACCTGATGATCCTGATCCAGACCGTCGAGGTGGTCCTGTTCCGGCGCGGAGCGCGCTGAGGGCGTCGTTCCGGCGTGCGCAGGGAGGCCTGCCGACCGGCGTCGGCGATGCGGACGTGGGTGCGCACCAAGGATCGCCCACCGGGTGTGTTCCCGCGGGGGTGGCGGATTCCCTTCCGGCTCGCCGGATGACGGATTCGTGACGCAGCGCACCTTTTCGGTTTGCGGGAGTATGCTAGCCGCCCCTCCCGACCTGGCCGCTCCGTCGTGTCCCTGCGTCCCTGCCGCGGCCTGCTGGTCGCCTCAATCCTCGCGATCGCCCCGGCCGCCCTGCGCGGCGAGATCCCGGCCGATCTCCATCTGGCGCCGTTCATCAGCTCGGGCCTCGACGATCCGCTGGCCATCCGCAGTCCGCGCGACGGCAGCGGGCGCCTGTTCGTGGTTGAGCGCGGCGGCACCATCCGCGTCGTCGTCAACGGCGTGCTGCTGCCGACGCCGTACTACTCACGTGCGGTCGATACCAGCGACGTCGAGCGCGGCCTGCTCGGACTCGCCTTCGATCCCGATTTCCGCACCAACGGCACCTTCTACATCGTCTATACCGGCAGCGGGGCGAACGGCGAGATCCTGCGCCGCCTCGTCGCCGCCAATCCGGCGGCCAACGTGTTCGCCGGCAGCGACAACGAGGTCATGCGCATCCCGCTGTTCTACAACCACAACGGCGGCGACATCCATTTCGGCCTCGACGGCTTCCTCTACTGGAGCACCGGTTCCGGCACCGGCTCGTTCGATCCGAACGACCTCGCCCAGCATCTGTGGAAGAAGACGATCAGCAACACGACCTATTACCTGATGGGCAAGGTGCTGCGCCTGGACGTGCGCAACACCACGCCGGCGGCGGCGGCCAATCTCTGCGGGGCAAGCGCCGGACAACCGGCGCCGTACGCGATTCCGCCCGGCAATCCGTTTGCCGGCGTCGCCAACCACTGCGCCGAGATCTGGGCATGGGGATTCCGCAACCCCTGGCGCATCAGCATCGACCGCGAGAACGGCGACCTCTGGATCGGCGACGTCGGCGAGGGCTCCTGGGAGGAGATCAGCCGACGTGCGGCCGGCGACTCCGGCAACCGCAACTACGGCTATCCGCAATGCGAGGGCAACCATCCGGGGCGGCCCTCGGGTCCCGGCGCGAACTGTCCGGCGACCACCGGCACGGTGGCGCCGGTGATGGAGTACTCGCATGCCAACAACCGCTGCTCGGTGACCGGTGGCGCGCGTTACCGCGGACCGATCGCGCCGTTCCGGGGCCACTACGTGTTCGCCGACGCCTGTTCGAGCGAGCTGTTCATCGGCACCGAAGGCGCCGGGGGCAGCTGGACCTTCATCACCCGCGCGTCCGGCATCGCGCCGGGCTACGGCACCCTGTCGGGTTTCGGCGAGGGCGAGAACGGTGACCTGTACGCCGTCGACCACCAGAACGGCCGCGTATGGCGGTTCGAATCGGCGACCTCCGATCCGGTGTTCAGCAACGGCTTCGATCCCTGAGCGGACTCAGTCGCGGCCGCGCCCGAGCAGGCGCGAGGCGGCGCGACGCACGGCCAGACGCGCCACCTCGCGGGCATCCGCGCGCACTTCGGCGGCGTTCGAGGTGCGCAGCGCCTTGCTGCGCCAACGCCATGCCTCGCGCCAGCGGCCGGCGAACAGCATGCCGCGGGCATTGCGCAGGTAGGCCATGGCGAGGGCGCGCTGGCGGATGGCGTCATCGACGATGCCGGCCGCATCGGCCACGGCGCGCTCGATGACCCGGGTGTAGTCCTCATAGGTGCCGGCCAATGCCGACAGGCCGTCGTGTCCGCGGATCGCCCGCGCCAGCGGCGCGTCGACCACGCCGATCGGCCAGCGCCGCGCCACGCGCAGGTGGAAATCGAGGTCCTCGGCGGTGCGCAGGCTCTCGTCGAAACCGCCGACGTCGGCGAACACCTCGCGGCGGAACATCGCCGAGACCGGTGCCAGCGCCGGGTTCAGCAGCACGCGATCGAGCACGTGGCCATCCTCGGGCAGGATCGCGCGGCGGCCGAGGAAGTCGATCGTGCGGCGTCCGGCGTCGATGCGCTCGACATCGCACAGCACCATGCCGAAATCGGGATGCGCATCGAGGAAGGCGACCTGGCGCGCGGTCTTCTCCGGCAGCCACTCGTCATCGCTGTCGAGCAGGGCGAAATAGCGGCCGCGGGCGATCGCCATGCCGCGGTTGCGCGCTGCCGACACGCCGGCGTTCGCCTGGCGCAGGTAGACGATGCGTTCGCCGAACTCCGCCAGCAGGGCTTCGCCGGTGCCGTCGGTGGAGCCGTCGTCGACGACGATGACCTCCTCCACCGCGCGGGTCTGCGCGAGCACGCTGCGCACGGCGTGCAGCACCAGCTCGCGGCGATTCCATGTCGGTATGATGGCGGAAACCTCGGGACGTGCCGTCATGCTTTCGGATCTCGCCAGGAAAGTGCTCTATGGTAGCGGCCTGCTCGGTCTCTACCACCGCCTGCGCAACCGGCGCACGCTGACCGTCATCATGTTCCATCGGGTGCTCGACCCGTCCGACCCGCGCTGGGCTTCGTGCGATCCGGACTACACCCTCGAGGCCGGCCTGCTCGAACGCTGCCTCGCCTTCTTCCGCCGCCACTACCACGTCGTATCGGTCGACGCCGTGCTGGCCGCCCGGCGCGGCGGCCCTGCGCTGCCACCGCGCGCGCTGCTCATCACCTTCGACGACGGCTGGTCCGACAACGTCGACTTCGCCCTGCCGCGCCTGCGCGAGGCGCGCATGCCGGGCCTGCTGTTCGTCGTCGCCGATGTCATCGGCCGGCGCCTGGCATTCTTCCAGGAGCGCCTGGTCGGCGCCCTGCGTCTCGGCAAGCTGCGCGTGGCCGATCTTGCCGCCGCCTTGCCGGCCGCCGAGCCGGTGGCGGAGGGCATCGGCGGCCTGCGCCGCACGATCGCCCGCCTCGAGGCCCTCGACGAGGAAACCCGAGAGCGCGCGCTGGCACCGTTCGCCGCGGCGATGGACGACGGCCTGCGCCACATGGTGCAGGAGGGTGAATTGCGCACGCTCGAAAGCGGTGGCATCGCCATCGGCCTGCACGGCAAGACGCACACGCCGATGACCCGCGCGAGGGACCTCGATGCCGAACTCGGCGGCGCGCGTGCCGAAGTCGCTCCGCATCTGGCCGATGGCCGCGCACCGACCACGATGTCGTTCCCGCACGGGCGCTACGATGCGGCGATTGCCGCGCGCGCGCGCGAAGCCGGTTACGAACTCGTGTTCACCAGCGATCCGGTGCTGAATCCGGCAAATCCTCAACCCGGCTGGCTGCTCGGCCGGGTCGGCTTCGAGCAGTCCGGCATCGTCGACGCACGCGGCGCTTTCCGCGCCGACCGCCTCGCCCTGCTGCTGTTCCGCGCACGTCACGCGCGTCTTGCCGTCGACTGAGCCGGGCAAGATCGGCCCTGCAAAAGCCCGCACGCTCCGTCGCTTCGTAGTTTCATCGGTCTTGCTGGTGAAGCCCGAAAGCGCCCCTCATCCGCCCAACCCGGCACCAAAAAACCAAAACCAAAGGGAGAAGGGAACAGCAAGAGATATAAACAAAAAGAAGA
>ERZ795041.594-NODE-594-length-13119-cov-5.510334_pt1 | contig 13119 bp, 16 predicted proteins | sample MGYA00375125_ERZ795041 | MGnify/ENA primary metagenome ERZ795041 (study PRJEB30170, sample SAMN03074214) | activated sludge metagenome | biome: Common Effluent Treatment Plant; feature: Wastewater; material: Activated sludge; isolation source: activated biomass in...
GCGCGCGCCCGGTGGACCAGCACATCAAGGGCCTGCAGGCGATGGGCGCCGAGGTCGGGGTCGAGCACGGCTACGTTCACGCGGCCGTGTCGCGGCTCAAGGGCGCGCGCCTGTTCACCGACATGGTGACGGTGACCGGCACCGAGAACCTGATGATGGCCGCCTGCCTCGCCGAAGGCGAGACGGTGATCGAGAACGCGGCGCGCGAGCCCGAGATCGTCGACCTGGCGAACTGCCTGGTGTCGATGGGCGCGCGCATCTCGGGCGCCGGCACCGACGTGATCCGCATCCGCGGCGTCGAGCGCCTGCACGGCGCCACCCACCGCATCATGCCCGACCGCATCGAGACCGGCACCTACCTGTGCGCGGCCGCGGTCACCGGTGGCGAGGTGCGCCTGACCGGCACCTGCGCCGGCTACCTGGACGCGGTGATCGACAAGCTGATGGACGCCGGCTGCGAGATCGTCGCCGAGCGTGACGCGATCCGGCTCTCGGCGCCCGCCCGGCTGGCGCCGGTGAATCTGCGCACCGCGCCCTATCCGGCCTTTCCGACCGACATGCAGGCCCAGTTCATGGCGATGGACTGCGTCGCCAACGGGGTCTCGGTGATTCGCGAGACCATCTTCGAGAACCGCTTCATGCACGCGGTCGAGCTGCAGCGCCTCGGCGCCGACATCCGCATCGACGGCAACACCGCGGTGGTGCAGGGGGTGGAGCGGCTGCAGGGCGCGACGGTGATGGCGACCGATCTGCGCGCCTCGGCGAGCCTGGTGATCGCCGGCCTGGTGGCCGAGGGCGAGACCCGGATCGAGCGCATCTACCACCTCGATCGCGGCTACGAAGGTCTGGAACAGAAGCTCGCCGCGCTCGGCGCGAGCGTTCGCCGCCAGTCCTGAACGGGTGGCGCGGACATCTTCGCGCCTGCGGTGAAGGCTTCGCCCGGCGCGCTCCGGCCTGGCCCGCGCGGCGCCCGGGGCGCCTGTTCAGCGCGTCCGGATCGAGGGGGTGGTCAGCGGTCGAAGTCGCCGTGCGCCTCGGGCTGCCAGGTGACTTCCAGCACCTTCAGGCGGATCGATTTGCCGTCGGCGGTCTTCCAGTCGATCGTCTGCCCCGCCGACAGGCCGAGCAGCGCGCTGCCCGCGGGCGAGAAGATCGACACCCGGCTCTCCGCGGCGTTGGCGTCCTTGGGATAGGCCAGGGTGAGCTCGTACTCGCGGCCGGTGTTCTCCTCGAGGAAGCGGGCGCGGCTGTTCATCGTGATGACGTCGGCCGGCATCTCCTCGGGCTCGCGCACGTCGGCACGCTCGAGCTCCTCGCGCAGACCATCGAGGTCGTTACGGCTGCGGAAGGCGGGCAGGGTCAGCAAGCCCTCCAGGCGTTCCAGGTCATTTGACGAGACGATGATCGACGGCTGCATCGGTTGCGCTCCAGCTTTGAAGAAACGAAAAAATGGCTGAACCGCCCTGTGCGGTTCAGCCAGCGACACGAGGCTAACAGAAGCTGCAGCGGGTTACAATAAGGGCCCGATCGAACAAGGTTGTCTTCCGTGTCCAGCATCACCCTTGCCCTCTCCAAGGGCCGCATCTTCGAGGAAACCCTGCCCCTGCTCGCGGCCGCCGGCATCGTCCCCACGGACAATCCCGAGACCTCGCGCAAGCTCATCATCGGCACCAACCGCCCCGAGGTGAGGCTGGTCATCGTGCGCGCCACCGACACGCCCACCTATGTCCAGTACGGCGCGGCCGACCTCGGCATCGCCGGCAAGGACGTGCTCATCGAGCACGGCGGCGCGGGCCTCTACCAGCCGCTCGATCTCGAGATCGCGCGCTGCCGGATGTGCGTCGCGGTGCGCAAGGGCTTCGATTACGCCGCCGCGTCGCGGCCGGGCGGGCGCATCCGGGTGGCGACCAAGTACATCAGCGCCGCCAAGGCGCACTTCGCCAACAAGGCGATGCACGTCGACCTGATCAAGCTCTACGGTTCGATGGAGCTCGCGCCGCTGGTCGGCCTCGCCGATGCGATCGTCGACCTCGTGTCCTCGGGCGCGACGCTGCGCGCGAACAACCTCGAGGAGGTCGAGGAGATCATGTCGATCAGCTCCCGCCTGGTGGTGAACCAGGCCTCGCTGAAGACCAAGCGCGAACTGATCCAGCCCATTCTCGATGTGTTTTCGCAAGCGGTGAAAGGATGACCCAGCCGACCGACGCCCCTGCCATGGCCTCTTCCTCGATTCGCCGGCTCGACGCCCGCGCGCCGGACTTCCTCGCCACCCTCGACGCGCTGCTCGCCTTCGAGGCCGAGGCCGACGATCGCATCGACGCCGCGGTGAGCGAGATCCTGCGCGCGGTGCGCAGCACCGGCGACGCCGCGGTGATCGAGTACACCCGCCGCTTCGACCGGCTCGAGGTCGCGGCGATGGTCGAGCTCGAGTTGCCGAAGTCCGCGCTGCAGGCCGCGCTCGCCAGTCTTAGCGTCGAGCAGCGCGAGGCGCTGCGCATCGCCGCCGAGCGCGTGCGGGCGTACCACGAGCGGCAAAAGGGCGAGTCCTGGGAGTACACCGAGGCCGACGGCACCCGGCTGGGGCAGAAGGTCACGCCGCTCGACCGCGTCGGCCTCTACGTGCCGGGCGGGCGCGCGTCCTATCCGAGCTCGGTGCTGATGAACGCGATCCCGGCCAAGGTCGCCGGCGTGGGCGAGCTGATCATGGTGGTGCCCACGCCGGGCGGCGAGAAGAACCCCCTGGTGCTGGCCGCGGCGGCGATCACCGGGGTGGACCGGGTGTTCACCATCGGCGGCGCGCAGGCGGTGGCGGCGCTGGCCTACGGCACGCAGACCATCCCCCAGGTGGACAAGATCGTCGGTCCCGGCAACGCTTTTGTTGCCGAGGCCAAGCGCCGCGTGTTCGGCACCGTGGGCATCGACATGGTGGCCGGGCCCTCCGAGGTGCTGGTCATCTCCGACGGCTCCGGCCACGCCGACTGGGTGGCGATGGATCTCTTCGCCCAGGCCGAGCACGACGAGCTCGCCCAGTCCATCCTGCTGTGCACCGACGCCGGCTTCATCGACGCGGTGCACGCGGCGATCGACCGCCTGCTGCCGACCATGCCGCGCCGCGACACGATCGCCAAATCGCTCGCCAACCGCGGCGCGCTGATCCATGTGGACAGCCTCGAGCAGGCCTGCGCGCTCGCCAATCGCATCGCGCCGGAGCATCTGGAGCTGGCGCTGGAGAATGCGGAGGACTGGATCGACCACATCCGCCACGCCGGCGCGATCTTCGTCGGCCACTGGGCGGTGGAGGCGCTCGGCGACTACTGCGCCGGCCCCAATCACGTGCTGCCGACAATGCGCAGCGCGCGCTTCTCCTCGCCGCTCGGCACCTACGATTTCCAGAAGCGCACCAGCATCGTCCACATCTCCGAGGCCGGCGCCCAGCACCTCGGCAGGGTCGCCTCCATCCTCGCCCACGGCGAAGGGCTGCAGGCGCACGCGCGTTCGGCGGAGATGCGGCTGAAGGTGTGAGCCCCGGCGCGCACCCCTGTGCGCGATAACGGCGGTTGTGCAGGCGATGTCGGCTGTTATCGCCCTGGGGGCAGGGCTCGTACAGGTGGGCGTCGATCGCAGGCACTGTAGGAGCGCACCCCTGTGCGCGATAACGGCGGTTGTGCAGGCGATGTCGGCTGTTATCGCCCTGGGGGCAGGGCTCGTACAGGTGGGCGTCGATCGCAGGCACTGTAGGAGCGCACCCCTGTGCGCGATCGATCGCGGTCAGCGCGGCTGCGCGAGGATCTCGCTCAGCGCGCTGACCAGGATCGCGCACTGCTCGTCGGTGCCCACCGTGATGCGCAGGAACGGGTCGATCCGCGGCGCCTTGAAATGGCGCACGATGATCGCGCGCTTGCGTAGCTCGGCGCTCAGCGCGGCGCCGTCCCACCCGGGGTGGCGGGCGAAGACGAAGTTGGCGCAGGAGGGCAGGACCTCGAAGCCGAGCGCCTGCAGCCGGGCGACCAGCTGCTCGCGGCTGGCGATCACCCTGCGGCAGCTCTCCCGGAAATGCGCCTCGTCCTCCACCGATGCGACCGCGCCGGCGATCGCCAGGCGGTCGAGCGGATAGGAGTTGAAGCTGTTCTTGACCCGCTCCAGGGCCTCGATCAGCTCGGCGTGGCCGATCGCGTAGCCCACCCGCAGCCCGGCCAGCGATCGGCTCTTCGAGAAGGTGCGCACCACCAGCAGGTTGGGATGGCGGTCGACCAGGGCCAGCGCGCTCTCGGCGCCGAAATCGACATAGGCCTCGTCGACCACCACCACCGCCTCCGGATTGCCGGCGACGATGCGCTCGACCTCGGCCAGGCGCAGGGCGCGGCCGGTGGGGGCGTTCGGGTTGGGAAAGATGATCGCGCCGGCGCGCGCCTCGCCGGCCGGAAGGTAGTCTTCGACCCGGATCGAGAAGTCTTCGGCGAGCGGCACGGTGCGGTGCGAGATGCCGTACAGACCGCAATACACCGGGTAGAAGCTGTAGCTGATGTCGGGGAACCACAGCGCGCGTTCGTGCTTGAGCAGGCCGAGGAAGGCGTGGGCGAGCACCTCGTCCGAGCCGTTGCCGACGAAGACCTGGTGCGGGGCGACGCGGTGGTGCTTCGCCAGCGCCGCCTTCAGCGCGTCGGCATTGGGGTCGGGGTAGAGGCGCAGCGCGTCGCCGGTGGCGGCGCGGATCGCCTCGAGCGCCTTCGGCGAGGGGCCGTAGGGGTGCTCGTTGGTGTTGAGCTTGACGAGTTTGTCGAGCTTGGGCTGTTCGCCCGGCACATAGGGGGTGAGGCCGGCGACGACGGCGCTCCAGTAGCGGCTCATGGGTCTGTCTGCGATCGGTTCGATGGGCGGAGAGGGGGGGCGGCGGCGCGCGGCGCGGGCCTCGGGCGGCCGCGATCCGCGCCGTCGGCCGCGCGATGCGGCCGTACAGCCGGGCGATGGTATCATGGCCGCGATATCCCTGATTTCCGGAGTCTTCCTTCAGTCATGCGGCAAGCCGACGTCACCCGTAATACCCTCGAAACCCGCATCGCGGTGCGCATCGACCTCGACGGCACCGGCCAGGGCAGGCTCGCCACCGGGGTGCCCTTCCTCGACCACATGCTCGACCAGATCGTCCGCCATGGCCTGATCGACATCGACGTCCGCTGCGAGGGTGACACCCACATCGACGACCACCACACGGTGGAGGACGTCGGCATCGCGATCGGGCAGGCCTTCGCCGCCGCGCTCGGCGACAAGAAAGGCGTGCGCCGCTACGGCCACGCTTACGTGCCGCTCGACGAGGCGCTCAGCCGCGTGGTGGTCGATTTCTCCGGCCGTCCCGGCCTGCATTACTTCGTGAATTTCACCCGGGCGCGGATCGGCAACTTCGATGTCGATCTCGCGCGCGAGTTCTTCCAGGGTTTCGTCAATCACGCCGGTGTCACGCTGCATATCGACAACCTGCGCGGCGACAACGCCCACCATCAATGCGAGACCATCTTCAAGGCCTTCGGTCGCGCCCTGCGCATGGCGGCCGAGCGCGACGAGCGCGCCGCCGGCGTGATCCCCTCGACCAAGGGCGCGCTCTGATTCCGTCGCGCCGCCCTGCGGCGGCGCGCCACCTTCCGACCCGGACCCTCCTCACCTGCGAGCACTCCCACGATGACCACCGTGGCCATCATCGATTACGGCATGGGCAACCTGCGCTCGGTCGCCAAGGCGATCGAGTTCGTCGCTCCCGGCCATGACGTATTCATCACTTCAGAGCCGGCGCGGGTGGCCGCCGCCGAGCGCGTGGTGTTCCCCGGCCAGGGCGCGATGCCCGACTGCATGCGCGAACTCGATGCCCGCGGCCTGCGCGCCGCGGTGATCGACGCCGCCGCGCGCAAGCCCTTCCTCGGCATCTGCATCGGCCAGCAGATGCTCTTCGAGCACAGCGCCGAGGGCGACGTCGCCGGTCTCGGCATCCTGCCGGGCGAGGTGGTGCGCTTCCCGCAGGCGGGCACCAGCGCGCCCGACGGCGGCCGCCTGAAGATCCCGCAGATGGGCTGGAACGAGGTCTGGCAGGCCCGCCCCCATCCGCTGTGGGAAGGCATCCCGGACGGCGAGCGCTTCTACTTCGTGCACAGCTACTACGTCGTGCCCGCCGATCCCGCGCTCGCTGCGGCGCACACCGACTACGGCGTGCGCTTTACCAGTGCGGTAGCACGGGCTAATATCTTCGCGGCCCAGTTCCACCCTGAAAAGAGCGCTCAAGCCGGCCTGCGGCTGCTCTCCAACTTCATTCGCTGGGCCCCTTGAGTCTGGCCTTCGCATTGATTTTCCTACGCTTTTTCTTTACGTGATTCCGGATCCGGTATGCTGCTGATTCCCGCCATCGATCTCAAGGACGGTCATTGTGTGCGCCTCAAGCAGGGCGAGATGGACGATGCCACCGTATTTTCCGAGGAGCCCGCTGCGATGGCGCGCCACTGGATCGACCAGGGCGCGCGCCGCCTGCACCTGGTCGACCTGAACGGCGCCTTTGCCGGCAAGCCGAAGAACGGCGGGGCGATCCGCGCGATCACCGACGAGGTGGGCGAGGACATCCCGGTCCAGCTCGGCGGCGGTATCCGCGACCTCGACACGATCGAGCATTATCTCGACAACGGCATCACCTACGTCATCATCGGCACCGCCGCGGTGAAGAACCCCGGCTTCCTGCACGACGCCTGCAGCGCCTTTCCCGGCCACATCATCGTCGGACTCGACGCCAAGGACGGCAAGGTGGCGGTCGATGGCTGGTCCAAGCTCACCGGTCACGACGTCGTCGATCTGGCGAAGAAGTTCGAGGACTACGGCGTCGAGTCGGTCATCTACACCGACATCGGCCGCGACGGCATGCTGTCGGGGGTGAACGTCGAGGCCACCGTCCGCCTGGCGCAGGCGCTGCGCATCCCGGTGATCGCCAGCGGCGGCATCACCGACCTGCGCGACATCGACGCCTTGTGCGCGGTCGAGCGCGAGGGGGTGATCGGCGCGATCACCGGCCGCGCGATCTACGAGGGCACGCTCGACTTCGCCGCCGCCCAGGCGCGCGCCGACGCGCTCAGCGGGCAGGCCGCCTGATGCTGGCCAAGCGCATCATTCCCTGCCTGGATGTCAACGCCGGGCGCGTCGTCAAGGGCGTCAACTTCGTCGAGCTGCGCGACGCCGGCGATCCGGTCGAGATCGCCCGCCGCTACGACGAGCAGGGCGCCGACGAGCTGACCTTCCTCGACATCACCGCCAGCTCGGACGAGCGCGACATCATCCTCCACGTCGTCGAGCAGGTGGCCGAGCAGGTCTTCATCCCGCTCACCGTCGGCGGCGGCATCCGCAGCGTCGACGACGTACGCCGGCTGCTCAACGCCGGCGCCGACAAGGTCAGCATCAACACCGCGGCGGTCAACGACCCCGAGCTGGTGCGGCAAGCCGCCGACAAGGTCGGCAGTCAGTGCATCGTGGTGGCGATCGACGCCAAGCAGACCGCGCCCGGGAAGTGGGAGGTGTTCACCCGCGGCGGGCGCCACAACACCGGCCTGGACGCGATCGAATGGGCGAAGCGGGTCGAGACGCTCGGTGCCGGCGAGCTGCTGCTCACCAGCATGGACCGCGACGGCACCCGGAGCGGCTTCGACCTCGCGCTCACGCGCGCGATTTCCGATGCGGTCAATATCCCGGTGATCGCCAGCGGCGGCGTCGGCAAGCTCGAGCATCTGGTCGAGGGCGTCACCCTGGGCGGCGCCGACGCGGTGCTGGCGGCGAGCATCTTCCATTTCGGCGAACACACGGTGCGCGAGGCGAAGGAGCTGATGCGCGCGCACGGCATCGAGGTCAGGCTGTGAGTGCGAACAACCGCTGGCTGAACGAGATCCGCTGGGACGAGCAGGGCCTGGTGCCGGTGATCGCCCAGGAGGCGTCGAGCGGCGACGTGCTGATGTTCGCCTGGATGAACCGCGATGCGCTGCAGCGCACCGTCGAACTCGGTGAGGCGGTGTACTGGTCGCGCTCGCGCCGCAAGCTCTGGCACAAGGGCGAGGAATCCGGCCATGTGCAGAAAGTGGTCGACGTGCGCATCGACTGTGACAACGATGTGGTATTGCTGAAAGTCGAGCAGATCGGTGGCATCGCCTGTCATACCGGGCGCCACAGCTGCTTCTTCCAGAAGTATCTCGCCGACGGCCGCTGGGAAGCGGTCGATCCGGTCCTGAAGGATCCGCAGGAGATATACAGGTGATCGATCACGAAGTGCTGCGCCGGGTCTCCGAGACCCTGGCCGAACGCAAGCAGGCCAGCCCCGAGTCTTCCTATGTGTCCAGCCTCTACGCCAAGGGCACGGACGCGATCTGCAAGAAGGTGGCCGAGGAGGCCGCCGAGACCATCATGGCGGCCAAGGACGGCAACCAGCTCCACCTCGTGCGCGAGGTGACCGACCTGTGGTTCCACTCGCTGGTGCTGCTCGGCCACTTCGGCCTGTCGGCCGACGACGTGCTGGTCGAGTTCCGCCGCCGCGAGGGGATCTCCGGCATCGACGAAAAGCGTTCGCGCATCAACGGCTGAGCGAGACGACGATGAGCGACTGCCTGTTCTGCCGCATCGTCCGCGGCGACATTCCAGCGAAGAAGGTCTACGAGGACGAGCACGTGCTCGCCTTCCACGACATCGCGCCGGCCGCACCGGTGCACATCCTGGTGGTGCCGAAGGAGCACGTCGGCTCGATGGCCGAGCTCGAGCCGAGGCACGAGGCCGCGATGGGGCGGCTGATGGTCGCCGCGGCGCGGATCGCCCGGGAACAAGGCTGCGAAAACGGGTTCAGAACCATTGTTAACACCGGACGGGTCGGGTTGCAGGAAGTGTATCATCTGCACCTTCACATCTTGGGCGGGCCCAATCCCCTGCCGCCCATGTTGAAGTATTGAGGAGAGCGGTATGGGTTCATTCAGCATCTGGCACTGGCTCATCGTGCTGGTCATCGTCCTGCTGGTGTTCGGCACCAAGAAGCTGCGCAACATCGGCTCGGACCTCGGCGGCGCGGTCAAGGGCTTCAAGGACGGCATGAAGGAGGGCGACGCCTCGGCCGACAGCGCGTCGCAGCAGAAGATTTCCGGCGGTCTGACGATCGTGGGCGTGGCGCGGGAAATGGCCTACCAGAACGGTTCCTGAGTTCATCCCGCCTAGCGCCACGGCGCCCCGTTGCGGGCGCGCGTGGCGCGTTCGCGCTTTCACGATGACGCCTTCGGCCGTGAGCGCTTCCAAGCCTTCCCTTCCACACCTGCAGCGCCCCCGGGCGACGGACCATGTTCGACTTCGGCTTTTCTGAACTCCTCGTCATCGGCGTGGTGCTGCTGGTGGTGGTCGGCCCCGAGCGCCTGCCGAAGGTCGCCCGCACCGCCGGTCATCTGCTCGGCCGGCTGCAGCGCTATGTCTCCGACGTGAAGTCGGACATCCAGCGCGAGATCCAGCTCGATGAGCTGAAGAAGCTGCAGGAGCAGGTCCAGCAACAGGCGCGCGAGCTGGAATCCTCGGTCAAGGGCCAGGTCGCCGATGTCGAGTCCGGCCTGCGCATGGCGGAGCAGGAGATGCGCGCCACCGTGGGCGAGGTGCAGCAGGCCGCCGCGCCGCAGGCGAGCGCGACGCCGCGCCCGGTCGCCGGCGAGTCCGCTGGCCCCGCCACCCCCGCCCCCGCGCCGCAGCCGGGCGGCAACGCCCCCTCCCACCCGCCGGTGCCGTCGGACAAGCCATGAGCGAGCAGCACGAAACCTTCATCGCCCACCTGATCGAGCTGCGCGACCGCCTGCTGCGGGCGCTGGTCGTCATCGTCGTCGTCTTCGTGTGCCTGATGCCCTGGGCGGGGGACATCTACGACCTGCTCGCGCTACCGATGATGGACACCCTGCCCGAAGGCACGAACATGATCGCCACCGGCGTGGTCACCCCGTTCTTCGTGCCGGTGAAGGTCACCCTGCTGGTGTCTTTCGTGCTGGCGCTGCCGTGGGTGCTCTACCAGGCCTGGGCCTTCATCGCGCCGGGCCTCTATGCGCACGAGAAGCGCCTCGCCTTGCCGCTGGTGCTCGGCAGCACCCTGCTGTTCATCGCCGGCATGGCCTTCTGCTATTTCTTCGTATTCCGCATGGTGTTCAGCTTCATCGCCGAGTTCGCGCCGAAGAGCATCGTGCCGGCGCCCGACATCGAGCAGTACCTCGGCTTCGTGATGTCGATGTTCCTCGCCTTCGGCATCACCTTCGAGGTGCCGGTGGCGGTCATCCTGCTGGTCAAGGCGGGCGTGGTCGACGTCGCCAAGCTCAAGGAGATCCGGCCCTACGTGATCGTCGGCGCCTTCGTCATCGCGGCGATCGTCACCCCGCCCGACGTCATCTCGCAGCTGATGCTGGCGATTCCGATGTGCCTGCTGTACGAACTCGGCATCTTCCTCGCGCGCATGATCGGCAGACCGGCCGCCAAGGCGGCGGAGGCGGAGTACGTGCCGCCCTCGATCGAGGACATGGACCGCGAGCTCGATCGCATCGAGGCGAGCGAGCGCGACGGTCGTTGACCGCGTCGCGGGGCGCGGCGCTCCCCGCCGCGCGCGCCGAACGCCTCAGCGCGGCCGGTTCGCCGGCGTGGGCCGCCGGCCGACATCCACTTCCACGTCCACTTCCACGCCGCCGCGGCGCACGCGGAAGCCCGCGCGCTTGCCGGGAGGAAGGGCGGCGACGAGGTCGAGCATCTCCTTCGGGTCGCGGACCGTCTTGCCATCGACTGCGATCAGGATGTCGCCCGGGCGGATGCCGCCGCGGTCGGCGGGGCTGTTGCGCAGCACCCCGGCGATCAGCGCGCCGCGGGTGTCGCCCAGGCCGAAGGACTCCGCCAGCTCCGGCGTGATGTCCTGGATCTCGACGCCGACCCAGCCCCGCACCACCTCGCCGCGGGCGACGATCTGTTCGAGCACGTCGCGCGCGATCGACACCGGGATGGCGAAGCCGATCCCGAGCGAACCGCCGGTGCGCGAGTAGATCGCGGTGTTGATGCCGACCAGGTTGCCGCCCTGGTCCACCAGCGCGCCGCCCGAGTTGCCCGGATTGATCGCGGCGTCGGTCTGGATGTAGTTCTCGAAGGTGTTGATGCCGAGCTGGCTGCGGCCCAGCGCGGAGACGATGCCCATCGTCACCGTCTGCCCGACGCCGAAGGGGTTGCCGATCGCGAGCACGACGTCGCCGACCTCGACGTCCTCGGCCTGGGCGAAGGCCAGCACCGGCAGCTCGGCGTCGGCCCTGATCTTGAGCACGGCGAGGTCGGTCTCGGGGTCGCGCCCGACGAGGGTGGCGGGGAACTTGCGGCCGTCGTTGAGTGCCACTTCGATCTCGTCCGCGGCTTCGATGACGTGGTTGTTGGTCAGGACGTAGCCGGCGGGACTGACGATGACGCCGGAGCCGAGGCCTGCGCTGCGCTCGCTGCGGTCGTTGGGGTCGCCGAAGAAGTGACGGAAGACCGGGTCGTCCGCCAGGGGGTGGCGCGGGCCGAGCATGGCCTTGGTGGTGAAGATGTGCACCACCGCCGGCATCGAGCGTCGTGCGGCGCCGGCGTAGCTGCCCGGGGCCGACGTTGTGGCGGGCTCGCGACCGGGCGCCTCGAGGATCGCCACCACCGCGCCCGGCCCGCCCCCGCGCAGCCATTCCGGCTTGAGGGTATTGAGCACGAACAGGATCGCGACGCTGACGGTCACGGCTTGAGCGAAGATGAGCCACAGACGGCGCATATAATTACCGACCGATCGCCCGGCGTGGCTGGCTAGCTGGCAGGATTGCGCGCCGCGGCACTTGATTGAATGGAAAGGAGGCCGCATGCACCTGATCGAGCTGCAATCCCATCTGGATAATCTCCTCGACCCCGCGCGGCTCAAGGATTATTGCCCAAACGGCCTGCAAGTGGAAGGACGCGCGGAGGTCGGCCGGGTGCTGTGCGGCGTGACCGCGAGCCAGGCCCTGATCGACCACGCGGTGCGCGGCGGCCATGACGCGATCCTGGTGCACCACGGCTATTTCTGGCGCGGCGAGGACGGTCGCATCACCGGTATCCGCCGGCGCCGGCTGCAGGCCCTGCTGGCCAACGACATCAGCCTGTTCGCCTATCATCTGCCGCTCGACGTCCACCCCGAGCTCGGCAACAACGCGCAGCTCGGCAAGCTGATGGGCTGGGAGGCGGAGGCGCGCTTCGCCGAGCTCGACCTCGGCTGGATCGGCCGGCCCGCCGCGGCGGCGGAGACCGCGGAGCAGCTCATGCGGGCGCTCGCCGCCCGTCTCGGCCGCGACCCGATGCTGGTGGGCGATGGCGGGCGCCAGGTGCGCCGGGTGGCGTGGTGCACCGGTGCGGCCCAGGGCTATTTCGAGCAGGCGATCGCCGCCGGCGCCGACCTCTTCGTGTCGGGCGAGATCTCGGAGCCCACCGTGCATCTCGCGCGCGAGTCGGGCGTGCCCTACATCGCCGCCGGCCACCACGCCACCGAGCGCTACGGCGTGCTGGCGCTCGCGCACCACCTGCGGGCGACCTGCGGCCTCGAGGCCGAGTTCGTCGATCTCGACAATCCGGTCTGAGGGAGGCGCCCGCTCAGCGTTCGGCCTGCTCCTCCAGGGGGGGCAGCGGGCCGAGGTCGAGGTCGAGGATGGCCGACAGCAGCAGGATGTCGTCGACCACCGGGAGCGGGAGGCCTTCGCGCTTGCCGCCGCGGTTGTCGCGCAGCAGGCCCTGCAGGTAGACCTGGCAGGAGCGCGTGCCCCACAGCAGCGCCACCTGACGCATGATGTGCGGCAGGGCCTCGAGCGAGATCGGCGACAGACGCGACAGCGCGTAATCCTCCCAGGCGATCTCGCGGACGTTGAAGGTCTGGCGCAGGCGGCGTGTCAACGCCTGGAACTCCGAGCGCATCCCCGCCGCGCGGTAGACCTCGAGCAGCTTCAGCCAGGGGGTCACCGCCTGCCTTGGGTGGCGGTGGATGAACTCGGCGAGCGTGTCGGCCGCGCCCTGCACGCGGCCGAAGCTCAGCATGATGTTGGCCAGCTCGATCGCCGCATCCTGCTCGGCGATGGCGTC
>ERZ795041.595-NODE-595-length-13117-cov-6.104884_pt1 | contig 13117 bp, 11 predicted proteins | sample MGYA00375125_ERZ795041 | MGnify/ENA primary metagenome ERZ795041 (study PRJEB30170, sample SAMN03074214) | activated sludge metagenome | biome: Common Effluent Treatment Plant; feature: Wastewater; material: Activated sludge; isolation source: activated biomass in...
CTCTACTGATCAGACAGCATGACCGCCTCTTTTCTTACCTGCGAACAGCGGGCAGATAGGTCATGAAGTCACGCAGAACGAAGATACGGGCTTCATTGTCGGCCGGCGAGCCGGGGCCATACAGCCACAGGACGCCACGCTCGGTTGCGTTGAGCTGATCCTCATAATCGTCAAATGCGTAATCGACCGGGTCGGATTGCGCGTCCAGTTCGACATAGCCGGCATCGTCTTCACCGAATACGGTGAAGAACCGCTCGCCCAGAGGCACGATGTTCATTCCGGCGATGTAGTCTGTCACCGCACCGGAGTAGTATCCATCGACCGCGAGGACCTGAGCATCCATCGACGTCGTGAGGAGGTCGTCGGCGTCCATGCCGATCTGCTCGGCGCAGAACGTCAGCACTGTGTTGGCGCTGTTGGTGTTATGGGTGGTGAAGAAGAATATCGTGTCCTCACCGGCTGCTATGTCCAGAACGACCGTTGCATTTCGAGTATCCGTCGGGAAGTTGACAGGATAGTTGTAGACGGCGTAATCCACCGCACCATCCCCATCGACATCCAGATCGACCTCGAAGATCGCGCCCGGATTGGCCAGAGATTGCCGCTCCCAGGTGTTGACGGCAAAAGCCATCACAAACGAGTCATTGGCGCTACAGAACCCGGCGGGGACCGGGTAGGTCTGGACGCCGAAGTACTTCAGGTCGTTGACGATCAGGTTAGAGCCGGGCTGTGTGGACTGGCCTAGTTGGGAGCTGATGCCGAGTAACGAAAAGGTATCGATGTAGGCCCCGGCCTTGCCCGCGTTTTGAACGGTCTTGGCCTCCTCATCGACCTGCATATCGGCCGCGCCGCGCGGCAGCACATGCCAGGACATGTGGATATCGTTGTCGGATCGGCCTGCCTCGGTGAACCGGATGTAGCCGTCGTACTCGTTGAACGTCAGGGTGGCCGGGTTGTTGCCCTGGCTGCCGCTGTTCATGACCCACGGGTGCAGCGCGTGCTCTTCGTTTTGCTCCACGGTCATCTCAACGGTGATGGTCGTGCTGCCGCCGGCCGGAACCGTGACCTGATCCGGCAAGGAGATCGCCACTTCGCCGCCTTCGTCATTGGCAAAGCGGTACTCAACCGAGGTGTCGTAGGTGATCTCTGCGGCCGAGTAGTTGTGGACGACGACGTCGCGCGACCATGAAGCGCCATCGGGGACGTCATGGAAGCCGAAGGACAACGAACCGGACTTGCTTTCGGCATCCCAGGCGGCGGCCGACGAAGCCACGGCCCGATCGACGCGAACCTCGCCCCCGCCGATGCGGGTGATCGGAGCCAATGTGCTGCCGGCCGGCGTCACACTATTGGCGATGTTGGTCTCGGCCGTGTTCATCAGAATCGCCTTGACCTCAGCCCAGGTGTAGTCCGGATTGGCCTGCATCACCAACGCTGCCGCGCCGGAGACCATCGGGGCCGCGCCGGACGTGCCGCCGAAGACGGTTGTGCCGTCGCCGGTGCCGTACTCGGCCGACAGCGATGCGCCAGGAGCGCCGATGTCGGGCTTCGACAGATTGGTCCTCATGCCCGGGCCGCGGCTGCTGGAGCCGACCATGCTCTGCACGAGACTGATATTGTCGGCCGGGTCGAAGGCGACTGTGACGCCGCCGGCGACATTGGCCTTCAGCTTGGCGGCATCGGCCTGGGTGATGGTGAAGCCGGGGATGTCGTCGGCATAGTCGCCGCCGCCGAAGGCGAAGATGTAGGGATCGCCCGGGGCGACCATGCCGATGATACCGGCCATGCCGCCGCCGTAGGCGATGTTATTGATCTTGACGCTGGCCGAGCAGGCGCCCCGGTCGACGTAGATGATCTTGCCGGTTAATGAGCCGGGCGGATATGGGGCATCAGCCGGGTCGACCGAATTAACATCCTCGCCCAGCGAACAACCCAGCAGTTGGCCGCCCGCGCCGTCACCGTACTGGAGCGGCGCCTCGAGCTTGGCGGAGAATTCGCCGGACCATGGCTGATAACCGGCCTGATAGACCCCGGCGATGCTCGCGGGGGTCTTGACGGTCAGGACCGGCATGGAGGCCGAGGGCACGGCCGTCTGGGCCACAGCCAGAGCCGAGGGCGCGCCGGCGGGCGTGCCGTGGATGTAGGGCAGGTCGCCGCCGTTACCGGCCGAGGCGACCGTCAGAACGCCAACAGCGCTGGCGTTCTCGACCGCGAACGATGTGTCATCGGCTACGGCGTCGCCCATGCTGCTGCCCAGGGACATGTTGATGATGTCCACCCGGTCATCCATGTTGCCGTCGCCGTTGGGGTCGAGGGCGAAATCCATACCCTGGAGCATGGCGATGCCCGAGCAGGAGGTGGAGACGGAGGAGCAGACCTTGACGGCATACAGATCGACGCCGGGGGCCACGCCGGAGGCGCCGGGGGTGATGCCGCCGATGATGTCGCCGACATGTGTGCCGTGGCCGCCCTCAGGACCGGCATCCAATGGATCGGGATCAGGCTCTTCGGCCGTATTCGGCCAGTTCGAGCCTACGAAGTCATACCCGCCGACGACCTTGGCCGTTGGGAAGGTGCCTTCCTCGATGATCGTCGGGTCGTTGTTGAGGAATTCATCGACATCACCGGAACCGCCGAAAGCGACGTGGGTGTAATCGATACCGCTATCGTTCACCGCGACCTTGATGCCGGTTCCGTCGAAGCCCAGGGCCTGGACGGCCGACGCGCCGATATAGGGCACGGTTTCCGACAGGTCCAACTCATAGTCGATGACCGGATTGATGGACTGGACGTTGGGGTTGCGGGCCAGCGCGCTGAGCGCGGAAGCGTCGATGCGCAGGAAGACCGCGTTCAGAGCCATGCGCGTGCGACCCATATCTTTGAAGTTCGCGTCGAGCGCGCGAGCCGCGGCGAGGACGCCGGCCTGCTGCGCGTCGATAGCGTCCAGCGCGGCTGTCGCGTCGGCTGAACGCTCGCCACGAGCGAAGCGTTCGGCCATCGACGGTTGGGTCAGGCGGACGACCACTCGCTGGGTGCCGGTGGCGCCGACCAGGCTGCTATTCAATTTGACCGGAGAAACGGTGTTCTCAAGGGTGATGGGCGCATCCAGTTTCGCGTCTGCGAGGTATGCGGGAAGCGCCCGTTGGCTGGAGTTGCCCGGGCCAGGCCGAGAGGTGCTCTGGGCCAGAGCGATGGAAGCTGTCAGGGCCATCAGACTCAGGATGGTCAACAGCTTGAGAGTTCGCTTCATAGAGGTTTTCATGATCAAGTTTTGCCTCATTCTGTGAAATTGGTTGTGTGAGATCGATCTAACATTTTCCCCGGCATGCCGTCAGGCATTGATGACCGGGATGCGGGGACTGATTCGACACTATAGATCCTGTTTGGTTCGGCAGCACCTCCTTGCTCCTTGAGCTACATAAGCCTTGCTTCCGGGAGGGCGAGCGAAGGCGAATGTCTGAGCGGCATAATCCACTTCCGAATCAAATTACCGGCCAAGCATAAAAAGGGGAGTTGTTGTGGTTAGGTTATATGGATATGCATGACAAGCAGATGATGGATCTTCGTGGTTTCTGCGAGTTTCATCTTACCTCACTCTCCGGATGTCAACAACTATTAATGGGGACAAAAAAGGGGCATTTTCGGTCAGTGCAGCTGCATGATCGTGATCGGCCGTCTTCTGGACACCATCCAAAACAATCGTACAATTCAGACACAGGGCGTTGATGGCGCTTGCGGCGCCTGATTCGCGATCAACTATCGCACGCCCGAAGAAATTATCGCGCCGCCGGCTGCTTTCGGCCCGGCGGAACCACTGTTCTTCGAGGAGGTTGGAGAAAATGGAACGTTTGAAACGCGACTTTAGCACGATATCGTTGGCCATGATACCGGTGGCGATCGCCATCAATATCGTCGTCGGTCAAATCGTGAAAGTCCTTAAACTGCCGCTTTATCTGGATTCGATCGGCACGGTGTTCGTCGGCGCCGTCGCCGGCCCCTGGGTCGGCGCTCTGGCCGGCCTTCTTTCCAACATCGTTTGGGCGTTGATATTCGGCGACTTCACCAACACGGTTCCCTACGCGCCGGTTGCCGCGGCGATTGGCTTCCTGGCGGGCGTGTTCAGCAAGTACGGCTGGTTCAAGAGCTGGTGGAAAGCCGCCCTGGGCGGTGCGATCACCGGCGTTGTGGCCTCGCTGCTGTCCGCGCCGATCACGTTCTACCTGTTTGGCGGCGTCGTCGGCACAGGCATGGACATCGTCACCGCCGCCTTCCGCAGTCAGGGATTCGGCATGCTGGCCGCGAACTTCATGCAAGGGCTGGCGACCGACCCGTTGGACAAGGCCATCTCTTTTCTGGTCGTTTATCTGATTTTGCGCGCACTGCCGTCGAGATATATCGACCGTTTCTCCAGGGCCGAAGATATTCGCTGAGTACCTGATCGAAAGGGTATCTCACTGGTGGAGCACGATCCGGACTTGACCGGTGAGCGTTTGACGCCCTCTATCACCGGCCAGGCCTTCGCGAAACAGGTGTGAAATCAGGGGTAGAGTATGAGCGGCAGGTACGGCCTGTACGTTGAACGACAAACGGAAATCCACCGCCTTCATCCCCTGACCAAGCTCGTCTATGTGCTGGCTTGTCTGCTGGTCGGGTGGCTGATCCCGGGCGCCTGGTCGCCTTATTTCGTGTTGCTGATCGGGATCGTTCCAGTGGCCCTGGCGGGCGGGGTGTTGCCCCAGGTCTTCCGGAATACGGTCAAGACGGTCGCGCCCTTCGCGCTCTCCCTGTTCATCATTCAGGGCTTGTTCTGGACGGGCGGCACGGTGGTGCAGCAGCTCGGACCCTTCTCCCTGAAGGCCGAGGGGCTGTGGTTTGCCGTTCGCGGGACGGGCCGGATCCTCGTCGCCGTCAGCGGTTTCCTGTTTCTGAATTATACGACCCGCTCGGATGAGTTGATGCTGGCCCTCAGTCAGAAAGGGTTACCCAACAGCATCTCATATGTCGTCCTCAGCACGATCCAGATCGTCCCGCGGTTTCAGCAAAAGGCGAACACCATCCTCGACGCCCAACGCAGCCGCGGGCTGGAGACGGAGGGCAGCTTCCTGGTCAGGACGCGGGCGCTCCTGCCCATGGTTCTGCCCCTGCTGCTGGGCAGCATCGTCGACATCGATGAGCGGGCCATCGCCCTCGAAGTGCGGGCTTTCGGCCGCCAGGGACCGCGCACCAGCCTCCTGACACTGCGCGACACCGCCGGGCAACGGGGCGCTCGTTGGCTCATGGCCCTGGCGGTGGTTGTCGTGATCGGCTGGCGGCTCTGGCTGTGGCTGGCTCCGAGGTTCGCGGCATGATCCGGCTCTCCGACGTCACCTATTCCTATCCACGGGGAACCGCGCCCGCGCTGAGCGATCTCTCGCTCGAGATTCCCGCGGGACAGTTCTGCGCCGTCATCGGGGCCAATGGCGCGGGCAAGACGACGCTCTGCGCGACGCTGGCCGGCTTTGTGCCCCACTTCTACCGCGGCGATCTCTCCGGCGATGTGACCGTGGCCGGGATCAACCTCCCCTTATCGTCGCCGGCCGAGATCGCCGGGACGGTCGGGCTGGTGTTCTCCAACCCGTTCAATCAGATCACCGGCGCGCGTTTCTCCGTCCGCGAGGAAGTAGCGTTCGGACTGGAGAACATGGCCGTGCCCGTGGCCGAGATGGAGTCGCGCATCGAAGAGATCTTGCGCTTCGTCGGGCTGGAAGGGCTGGCCGACCGCTCCCCCTTCGCGCTGTCGGGCGGACAGCAGCAACGGCTGGCCATCGCCTCGGTGCTGGTGATGCGGCCGAAAGTCATCGTCCTTGATGAGCCGACCTCGCAGCTGGACCCGGTCGGCTCGCGAGAGGTCTTCACCGTGCTGCGCGATCTGGCCGCGGCCGACGACGCGACCGTCTTCCTGGCCGAGCAAAAGCTGGAGTGGGTCGCTGCCTTCGCCGACCGGGTGATCGTGCTTCATCAGGGACGACTGGTGGCCGACGGACTGCCGGCCGAGATCCTGGCTTCGCCGGACCTGGAGCGCTACGGTTTGGAGCCGACGCGCTATACCCAGGCGGCACGCGCCGCCCAGGCGGCCGGACTGCGCCACGCGGACGCTCCCTTGCCGGTCACGCTGGAGCAAGCTGTGGAGTTTTTCAGTTGAATCTGATCATCGATGACGTGAGTTTCACCTATCCCGCCGGGGCCGAGGCCTTGCGCGGGATTTCGCTGCACATCAGCGAGGGCGAGGCTGTTGCCATCGTCGGCGAAAACGGCGCGGGCAAGACGACGCTGGTGAAGCATTTCAACGGCTTGCTCAAACCCACCCGCGGCCGTGTGACCGTAGGCGACTGGGACACCCGGACACAATCGGTGGCCAGGATGGCCGCGCGCGTCGGCTATGTCTTCCAGAACCCCGACGACCAGATCGTCGAGCGAACCGTGGCTGATGAAGTCGCCTTTGGGCCGCGTCGACTGGGGCAATCGGAGGCTGATGTGGCGGCCAACAGCGCGGCGGCCCTGGCCATGGTCGAGTTGAGCGAAGAGGCGCAGACCCATCCCTACGATCTGAGCGCGCCGCAACGCAAGCTCGTTACGCTGGCCTCCGTGCTGGCCATGCGCACGCCGATCGTCATCTTCGACGAACCGACCATGGGGCAAGACGCGCGGGGCGTGGCCCTCATCGGCGCGATCATCGAGGAGCTGAAGCGCGAGAAGCGCACGGTGATCATCATCACCCACGACATCGACTTTTGCGCCGCCCACTTCGAACGGGTTGTGGCCATGGCCGACGGCCGTGTGCTGATCGACGGCCCGGCGGCCGATGTGCTGACTCGCGCCGATCTGTTGGCCACGACCAACGTCGAGCCTCCGCAGCTCATTCGACTGGCCCAGGCGCTGGGGCTTTCGGCCGCGCCTTTGACCATTGATGGACTGATCGCCAATTTGCAAGGACAATAACCGGAGCAGTTGCCAAGCATCCGCGGGCAAAATTCTATACGTCACTCACAGGAGCTTCCATGGTCATCATCCTTGGAGATATATTGGCGGACTACGCCATTCGAGTCGAACAGCTACGCATCGAGCCAAAGGACTTGCAGCGCGTCTCCTATCTGGCCCTGGGACCGGGCGGGGCGTGTAATGTGGCGATCATGGCCTCCCATTTGGGGCTGTCGGTCAGTGCGTTGGGCGAGGTCGGCCACGATCTGTTCGGTGAGATCGTCCTGGAGGGACTGGTGGCTGAAGGGGTTGATGTCTCGCGCGTGATCGTAACCCCGGGAGCGCGTACGCCGGTGGCCAACGTGCTCGTCGATGAGCAAGGCGAGCCGGCCTATCTGGGTTTCCCCGGCAGCTTGAGGGTCATGACGATGCCCGATGAATGGCGGCCGTTCATCGGCGAGGCTCAGGCGCTCTATACCGACGGCTGGGTTGACCAGGCGGACGAGGTGAACATCATCATGGAGGCGTTGCGGGTGGCCCACGAGGCAGGCGTGCCCTCGTTCTTTGATCCCGGTCCCGGCAATCCCAAGATCGATAACCGCTGGCATGTGGAGGCGGCCGCCTTGGCGACGGTTCTGCTGGCCACGGAGGAGGAGGCTCGCCGGTTGTCGGGCGAGGTCGATCCCGTCAACTCCGCGCGCAAGCTGTTGGACGGGGGCTGCCGCCTCGTCGTCATCAAGCGCGGCATGGCTGGCTGTTTCCTTTTGACGACCGACAAGCTCCATATCGCGCCGGGCCTGCCGGTCAACGCTCTGGATGCCACCGGCGCGGGCGACAGTCTGGGCGCGGCGGTGATGTACGGCTACCTCAACCGATTTGACCTGGAGAAGATGGGCGACTTGGGCAACGCCACCGGCGCGGCCAAGGTGTTGAAGCTGGGCACGGGCCACAATATGCCGACGGTGGCCGAAGTGAACGCCATGCTGGCCCGCTTCGGCTCGCGGGTCAAACTTGAGGATTAACAGCGTAATTCGCCGAACATGAAACCGGCGCCACGAGAGTTAGCGTTCGTAGCAGGTGAATTGCTGCCCCAGGCCGCCAAGCGCGTGGGGGTCGAAGTAGAGCGCGTTGAGGTGCAGGCCGACAGCCGGCTCCAGCGGGCCGCCCTCGACAAGGCTGCTGAACGGCCGGTCGCCCAACAGGCGGTGGGCCGTGGTCACATACAGGCGGTCGATCATATTGTCGGCCAGCAACAGGTGATGAACCTGCGGCCCGGTGGCCATATAGATAGTGCGATAGCCAAGTTCGCCCAGGGCGTCGATGGCGTCCTTGCCCGACACGGCTGATTCTCCGGCGATGGCGATATGGCCGCCCTCATCCTCCAGCCTGCGGCGACGTTCTTTATCGGCTGTGGCGTGGGTGATGATGGTGACTTTCCGGCCGGATTGCGTCAGAAACGGCGGGATAGTGAAATTGAGACTGTTGCTGACGATCGCCAGATCGGGATAGGCAGGCAGGCCGCGTTCGGCTCGCCAGCGGCCGAGATCTGCAAAGCGCGACTCGTCGTAGATGCGCAAAATTTCCTGGACCTTCCCTTCACCATATTCACGCAGATAGCGGCCGCTGCTGATGATGATATCCGACTGGGTAGCAAGCTCCTGGAACATCCGCCAGTCGCGGTCATTGACGGTGTCCTTGGGCACTACCATCCCCTTGTTGTCCCGTTGCGGCACGGCGATGCGGCCGTCGATGCTGACGATGTAGTTGGTGTAGACGAAGGGGCGGCCGAGGCGAGGGCCGAATTGCCGCAGATCGTGTTGCAGATACAGCCCCTCCAGGCTGACTTCCTGGGCGGGGATGGGGTAGAGTTGCCAGATGGTGTCGGTATTCATGCCATTACCTGATGAAGACCGCACCCACCTGTTTCACAAATATTCCAGGGTGCATCCCTGGAGATCGTGTCATCCATAATCAACCCCTCTACTGGAGCGGATGGATGATGAACAGGGATGCTCATTGCGTGTCTTCAGGGGAGGAGCCGACGGCCGAGATGTGGACGACGAACTCCGCTTGGCCCATCTGGAGACGAAAGCCGTTTTTGAGCATATGAACGGCCGCGACTTGCGCATCGTTGACCCACGTCCGGCGACTGCCGAGATCATAGACCAGATAGCGATCGCTTTCGCGCCGGATTTCGGCGTGGTAGGGGGCCAGTCCCGGCAAAACGATATCGTTGTCGGAGGAGCTTCCGATGCGGGTGGCGTCATCGCGCAAGGCCCAGCGTTCGTGGTTGTTGCCGGCTGAGGCCAGCCAGGCGACCGAAGGCGGGCGGGCTGGTCGCGGTCGGGCGGTCGCGACCGGGGCGGCGGCCGGTGCGGGGTTTACGGCAGGGCGAGGAGATTTCGCCGCCGGAGCGCGCGATGCTTCCTGAGATATCGACTGCCGGTTGGGGCTATCCAGCGCGTCCAGCGATACCTCGACGCCGCCGAACAACCCGGCAAACAGATTGTAAAACAGCGCTCCCAGGAAGGCGGACAGACCCGTCAGGAGCATGCCGGCCGCGGCCGCGCCCAGAGCGACAGCCAGGAAGAGGGCTACGTCCTGCCCCGCCAGCGCCGTCAGACGCTCCTGCGTGTTCGCCAACTGCAGAGCAGATGTCAGATCGATGTTGATGCCCTCGCCGATGGGTAACGGGATGGTCAGGCTCAGGCCGGAGAGCCAATCGCGCAGACCGAGGACGAGGGATCGGGCGAGCCAGCCCAGGAATAGGCCGGGCAGAAGCCAGACGGCCATCCCCAGAACAAGACCGTAGAACAGAGCGCCCAGTGGGCTTACGCGGCGGATTGCGTAACGCATTTCAATAGCACCTGATGAGATGTTTTGGGCAGGCCACAAACCTGTTTCCTGCCCGATAGATTCTATGGAATGATGATCCTAAGGTTTTCTCGGAATCAGCGACAGGTCGGCGGCGTCGAGAGTGGCCGCGCAAGCTCCGGATTTGCAGTTGTCGGAATTGACGACGGCCAGGATGACGGTCAGTTGGGCTACGTCGATTGGACTTAGCCCGGTCAGTTCCTCGGCAAACTCCTGGCCGAGGTCGATAGTCAGGTCCTGCCAGCCTTCATCAAGAATGCGCCCGGCGACCGGGATGCCGGACGGGAGCGATAACAGAGCCTCCAACAGTTCAGTGGATCCGGCCTTGCTGTCCAGCCAGATCGATGCGCCGATCGGCTTGCCGTTGAAATCCTCGTAAAGCAGGATAAGCGCGCCGCGACCATCGGCGGCAGTTCCGGCGGCACGGACGCGCGCCTGGAACTCAAGCAATTCGACGGGATAGGTCAGCACGACACGTTGAGCGATCTGCAGGTGGCCCGACCCGGTTTGTTCCATATGCAGCTCGTTCGTTCCAGGTTCGTCCTCCATGGCTCGGAGTTCAATCAGGTTTGCCTCTCCGCTTGCTTCGCTTGCCCAGCCGTTGGCCCAATTGTCGGCAAAATCACCGTTCTGCAGCATGTTTGAATCGGGGCTGAAGGGGAAGGTGGGCGTGATGACGACGCCAACGACGGTGCCTATCGGCGTGATGGTGGACACGGCCGTTGGCGACGGCTCGGCGACACTTCCGGTTGGCGTAGGCAGAGTCGCCAATGTTGGGGTTGGCAGCGGCGGGTCGGTGGGATTGATCGCAACGGCGGCCGCGGTTGATCGGGTCACCGGGGTCGGTTGTTGAACCTGGGTTCGGTTTGGGAGATAGAAGGACGCCAGGACGGCCAGCGCCAGTAAACCCAGCAAGCCCAGCAGGAGGAGCAGCCATACCCAGGCGCGACTTTTCTTTTTGATGGGGGAGGTATCAACGGGCGCTGCTTCCTGGGAGGGCGCAGTCTCCGGTTTTCCTGTGGGTGGTAGCGGGGCGGAGTGCCTGCGCGATGTTGGGACGGCGGCCGATTGGGGAGCGCGTTGCTCGACCAGCGCCCGGCAAACGGCGCAGATTCGTGTTCCGGGCCTGTTCGCGTGTCCATTTGGACAATAGACGAAATCCATCGATATCTCCTTCCAGCGGTTCCCCGTGCCAAGATGACCGCTTACAGGTCAGTTTCGAAGCGCATCATGACCCGGCCGAGGCGTATCTCATCTCCATCCTGAAGGGGATGGCCGACCCCTACGGCGATCTTCTTCTTGTTGACGAAAGTATAGTTGACCGAATTCAGGTCCTCAATGAAATAGGTCTCGTCGCGACGGGTGATTTTGGCATGGCGGCGAGACACGCCGCCTTCCTCGCCGCCGAAGGGGACGAGATCGACATCGGGGTAATTGCCGCTGCCGGGGTCTTCGCGGCCGATGATGTAAACGGCCTGGTTGGGCGCGAGTTCTACGACGATGCTGTCCGGCTGGATGATGAGGCGCGGAGCAGGATCGTTGGCGGGCGTCTGCGGTTCGACCGGCGCGGATGTGGGGTTACCGGACTCGGGCTGCAAGAGATAACCGCAATTATCGCAGTAAACGTCTCCGGCCCGCGTCGCCGCGTGGCAGTTGGGACAGGCCAATATCTCAGGAACGTCCATATCCGGATTCGATGTTGGTATCAAGGGATTGCCACATGTGTCGCAATAAACCGCGCCCGGCGGCACTGTCGCGCTGCATACGGGGCAAGCTATCGATTCCATAGTATCCTTCTTTTCTTCTCAGGCCCTGTATGACGAACGCGGCCGATTGTCGCCGCTGTGATTAAGTTCTCGCCTTCTCGCATTATACAGTAGCCTGAACACGGGCTGTGTATCATTGATTACAAATCCTGAATATTTTCGGTGAACATTATGTGAAAGTTTCAGGCCGACAGGACCGGCCGGATCATGATAGCGGTGCAATTGTCCTCACCTCCGGCCTGATTGGCAGCGTCCACCAGCATATCACAGGCTGTTTGGGGCCTGTCGGCGTCCATGACCAGACGATGAATGACCTCGTCGGTCAACTTTCCGGTCAGGCCGTCGGAGCATAGCAGGAGCATATCGCCGGGCAGAAGGCGAATACTTTGCACGTCCACCGTTACCTCAGGCCGGTCGCCGACCGTGCGGTAAATGACGTTGCCCTGGGGATGGACACGAGCCTCCTCCGGGCTGATCTGTTTGGCCAGGATGAGGCTCTCGACGAGGGAATGGTCGACCGTCAATCGTTCGATGCCGCCGGCGTTGAGACGATAGGCGCGGCTGTCGCCGACATGAGCGATCCAGGCCAGATCGCCGGTGATGAGCGCGATGACGGCCGTAGTGCCCATCTCGTAGCCTCCGTCGTGGGCCTCTTCGTAAATCTCGGTGTTGATGCTCTGCAGGATTTCGGTGAGCCACGCGGGCGCATCGATCTGATCGCCGTCGGGGACGACGGCCGAAGCCAGCCATTTGGACGCGGCATGGCGAGCGAGCGACTGGACCAGCATACCACTGGCGATCTCGCCGCTTTCATGGCCGCCCATGCCGTCGGCTACGGCAAACAAACCGGCCGGGCGACTGATCGACTTGTTGCTCCATACAAAGCTGAGAGCCAGAAGGCTGTCCTCGTTGATATCCCGCAGCAGGCCAACATCGGTGCGATAGCCTACGTCAAGGTCGAGGCTCCTCCGTTGTGGGGCGATGGCTGTGCCGGCCTCATCGTCCTCGGCCGGCCATTCGCCGGACGGGGCTGTGGCAAGGTCGCCCAGCTTGCGGCCGCACATCGCGCAGAAGTTGGCTCCCGGGCGATTGAGCGACCGGCAATTGGGACATACGATCTCTTTCATGGCGTTATTGGCCTGTCCGGCCCGGTAATCCGGTAACGAATGAGAAAGAATTGATTATTCTTGCGACGAGCGAATGACGGACTCGCATGAAATCATTTTAACTCTGTTGGGCGATGCTTGCCACAGTCGCAGCCAGGCGGATGGGGGCGGTCGGTTTGACAGGTTGAATGGAGTAACGACAGGTTGGCGGAACTGTTGAGAACTCGCTTTTCGATTTGCGAGCCGACCTGCCTGCTCATCATGCTCTATCGTGGGTGGCACGAACGCCCCCGGCGCTGACAGGAAGAGCCGTTGCGCAAGGGCGCTTTTGGAGCGACATGGTTAAGTGGGGACGGCCGCAGGGTTTTTCAGTAGTCGGTCATGGGAACAGTTGAGCGGCAATGCGGGCGTCAA
>ERZ795041.596-NODE-596-length-13103-cov-4.163857_pt1 | contig 13103 bp, 20 predicted proteins | sample MGYA00375125_ERZ795041 | MGnify/ENA primary metagenome ERZ795041 (study PRJEB30170, sample SAMN03074214) | activated sludge metagenome | biome: Common Effluent Treatment Plant; feature: Wastewater; material: Activated sludge; isolation source: activated biomass in...
CACATCCTTCTGGAGTGTCGATGCGGCAGCCAGCACCTTCGAATTCGCATCGAAGATCTGCGCATAGATGTGCTGCGGCGTGCGATGCACCGACAATCGCAGAGCCTTCAGCTCGCGAATCTTGGCTCGCGAGCGCGCTGCGCGCCGCAGCCGTTGTGCGTTCTTGTTCATCTGATCGTTACTCGTTACGTAAGTAGTGAATCGTGATTGGTGGAGTCGAGAATCCCGGATCTGGCGGCCGTCAATGACCGGCCTCCGGGCCACGGCTCGATCTTCATCACTTCTTCTTCGCTTCCTTCAATTCGATCTTCTCGCCGGAGTAGCGCACACCCTTGCCCTTGTATGGCTCGGGAGGACGGAAGGCGCGAATGTCCGCGCACACCTGGCCGACGCGCTGCACGTCCGAGCCCTTCACAAGGATTTCCGTCTGTGAAGGCGTCTCGATCGTGATGCCCTCGGGCGCGACATAGACGACCGGGTGCGAAAAGCCCAACGTGAGGTTCAGGTTCTTACCCTGCGCTTGCGCACGATAGCCGACGCCGACGAGCTCAAGCTTGCGCTCATAGCCCTTGCTGACGCCGAGCACGATATTCGCGAGATGCGCACGCGTCGAGCCCGCAACCATGTTGGCAGCGCGCTCGCCGCTCGCCTTTTCGACCTTCAGCTCGTTGCCGTCCTGGACGACCTTTACGTGCGTGCTGTTGATCGGCAGGCTCAGCGTGCCTTTCGCGCCCTTGATCGTGACCAGGTCCGCGGTGATCGTCGCCGTCACGCCTTGCGGCACGGGAACCGGCTGTTTTGCTACTCGAGACATATGTAACTCCGAGCCTCTTAGGAGACGATGCAGAGCACTTCGCCGCCGTGGCCCGCAGCGCGCGCCTGGCGGTCGGTCATCACGCCCTTCGACGTGGACACGATGGCGACACCGAGGCCGCCGAGAATCGAAGGCAGATCGTCCTTACCCTTGTAGACGCGCAGGCCAGGACGGCTCACCCGTTCGAGCCGGTCGATGACCGGACGGCCTTGGTAATACTTCAACTGCACGGCAAGCGTCGGCTTGCCGTCCTGAAGCGTCGCAGTGAAATCTTCGATGTAGCCTTCGTTCTTCAGCACCGTCGCGATCGAAAGCTTCACTTTCGAGGCCGGCACCAGTACTTCGGTCTTGCCCGAAGCCTGGCCGTTGCGAATGCGTGTGAGGAAATCGGCGATTGGATCCGTCATGCTCATGTGGTGCTCCAGTGGTCCCAGCTGCTACCAGCTGGCCTTTCCGAGGCCCGGAATCTCGCCGCGCATCGTAGCTTCGCGCAGCTTCGTACGACCGAGACCGAACTTGCGGTAATACCCGCGCGGACGACCCGTGATCTGGCAACGGTTGCGCAAGCGGCTCTTGCTCGAGTCGCGCGGCAGCGCCTGCAGCTGCGCAACCGCTGCTTCGCGTTCCGCAGGAGTGCTCGTCGGCTTACGAATGATTTCTTTCAGTCGCGCGCGCTTCGCCGCATAGCGCTTGACGAGCTTTGCGCGCTTCACTTCGCGATTGATCATCGATGTCTTGGCCATAGCCTCGCCCTGTCGCCTTGCCTGTCAGGCCTTACTTGCGGAACGGAAAATTGAAAGCTTCGAGCAGCGCACGACCCGCCTTGTCGTCCTTCGCCGTCGTCGTGATCGTGATGTCCATGCCTCGGATCGCATCGATCTGGTCGTATGCGATCTCCGGAAAGATGATTTGCTCTTTGACACCGAAGTTGTAGTTGCCACGGCCGTCGAACGAGCGCCCGCTCACTCCGCGGAAGTCGCGGATGCGCGGCATCGCGATGTTCACCAGCCGGTCCAGGAATTCATACATGCGCGCGCCACGCAACGTGACCTTCGCGCCGATCGCGAGACCATCGCGCACCTTGAAGGTCGCCACGGACTTGCGGGCACGCGTCACCAGCGGCTTCTGGCCGGTGATCTTCGTGAGATCGGCCACGGCGTTGTCCATGATCTTCTTGTCCGCGACCGCCTCGCCCACGCCCATGTTGACCGTGATCTTGGTGATCTTCGGCACCTGCATGACGTTATCCACGCCCAGCGTCTGCTTGAGCTGCGGAACGATCTCTTCGCGGTAAACCTTCGCTAATCGCGCCATAACCTTTCTCACTTGGCCGAGGCAGCGGCTGCGCCGCTTCTCTGGCCTGAAATCTGTAGCCTGTCGCCTTCCATCAGGCGTCCACGACTTCCTTGTTCGATTTGAAGAAGCGCACCTTGCGGCCGTCCGCGAGCGCGCGGAAGCCGACGCGATCGCCCTTCTTCGTCACCGGATTCCACAGCATCACGTTCGATACATCGATTGCCGCTTCCTTCTCGACGATGCCGCCCGGCACGTTGCGCTGCGGATTCGGCTTCGTGTGACGCTTCACCATGTTGATGCTCTCCACGATCAACTGACCGGGAAGAACCTTGACGACGGTGCCGCGGCGGCCCTTGTCACGGCCGGCAATCACGACGACTTCGTCACCTTTGCGAATCTTGTTCATACCAAAAAACCCTTGGCCTGCTGGGGATGGACCAGCTGGCCAGCTGGCCAGCGGACCGGATGGCCCCTTACAACACTTCCGGTGCGAGCGAAATGATCTTCATGAACTGTGCCGTGCGCAGCTCGCGAGTCACGGGTCCGAAAATACGCGTGCCGATCGGCTCCAGCTTGTTCGAGAGCAGCACGGCGGCATTGCCATCGAAGCGGATCAACGAGCCATCGGGACGACGCACGCCGAATTTCGTGCGCACGACGACCGCGTCGTACACCTCGCCCTTCTTCACCTTGCCGCGCGGGATCGCATCGCGAATGCTGACCTTGATCACATCGCCGACCGTCGCGTAGCGCCGCTTGGACCCGCCGAGCACCTTGATGCACATCAAGCTGCGCGCGCCGGAGTTGTCCGCGGCATTCAAAAGTGTGCGCATCTGAATCATGGCGTCGCTCCACCTACTTGATCGGCGCGGCTGACCACCTTCACCAAGCGCCAGCTCTTGTGGCGCGACAGCGGGCGGCACTCCTCAATCGCGACGAGGTCGCCTTCGCGACTCTCGTTGTTCTCGTCGTGCGCCAGGAACTTGGTCGTGCGGCGCTGATATTTGCCGTACTGCGGATGCGGGACGTAGCGCTCGACGGCGACCGTGATCGTCTTCTGCATCTTGTTGCTGACGACCTTGCCCGTGAGGGTCCTCGCCGCCTTCTTCGCTTCGGCTGCTGGCGCGCTAGCGGCCTTCTCTTGCTTGCTCATGCTCACTTACCTTTCTGCGCGGCGGCCCGGCGTTGCTCCGCCATCACCGTCTTCAAGCGCGCGATGTTGCGACGAACCTTCGTGAACTGATCGGGCTTCGCCGCCTGACCGGTCGCCCGCGCCATGCGCAGGTTGAATTGTTCGCGGCGCAGATCGAGCAGCTCTTTCTGCAAGTCGGCCGCCGGCTTCTGGCGTAGTGCTTTGGCGCTCATCGATTAACCTGCCCTGACTTGGCGAACGACGAACTGGGTGTCGACCGACAGCTTGGACGCCGCGAGACGGAACGCTTCGCGCGCGACGGCTTCGGTCACGCCTTCCATCTCGAACAGCACCTTGCCGGGCTTGATCTTCGCGACGTAATACTCGACGTTGCCCTTGCCGCTACCCATGCGCACCTCGAGCGGCTTCTTGGTGATCGGCAGATCCGGGAACACGCGCACCCACACCTGACCGCCGCGCTTCACGTAGCGGGTCATCGCGCGACGCGCCGCTTCGAGCTCGCGCGCCGTCATGCGTGCACGGCTGGTCGCCTTCAGGCCGAAGTCGCCGAAGGCAACATAGTTGCCGCTCTGCGCCAGACCGGCGTTGCGGCCCTTGAACTGCTTGCGGAATTTCGTCCGCTTGGGTTGCAACATGGACATAGTCGTTTCTCTTGGCTAGCTGGCTGGCTGGCCTGTCGGCTGCTGGTCAGATGACCAGCTTGCCGGATGGCCAGCGGGCCTATTCAGGCCATCGCCTCCGTCGGTGCTGCGGCCGGCGCCTGACCGTCGGTCGTCTCCGCCGGCTGCTCCTGCTGATTGAAGACTTCGCCTTTGAAGATCCACACCTTCACGCCGATGACACCGTAGGTCGTCCTCGCCTCGGCAAGGCCGTAGTCGATGTCTGCACGGAATGTGTGCAGCGGAATGCGGCCTTCGCGATACCACTCGGTGCGTGCGATTTCCGCGCCGTTCAAGCGGCCGGAGACGCGCACCTTGATGCCGAGCGCGCCGATGCGCATCGTATTCGTCACCGCGCGCTTCATCGCGCGGCGGAACATCACGCGACGCTCGAGCTGCTGCGCGATGCCTTCGGCGACGAGCTGCGCATCGAGCTCGGGCTTGCGGATTTCGGAGATGTTGATGCGAACGTTCGGCACCTGCATCTTCATCATCTTCGCGACTTGCGCGCGCAGCTTCTCGATGTCCTCACCCTTCTTGCCGATCACGATACCGGGACGGGCGGTGTGAATCGTAATGTTCACCTTGCTCGCCGCACGGTCGATCTGAATCCGGCTCACCGACGCTTCAGCAAGTCTCTTCTTCAGAAACTCGCGAACGAGGAAGTCCGTGTGGACATGCGACGGGAAGTTCTTCGTCGAGGCATACCACTTCGAGCTCCACTCGCGGGTGATGCCAAGGCGAATTCCGACTGGATTGACTTTCTGACCCATAGTGTTAACTCGCTGCGCTCGCGGCGACAGGCGACAGGCGAGGCGCGAGCGCCAGATGCGCCCGAACCGTAACCTGCAACGTGTAGCCTGTAGCCATTACTCTGCCTTGCCGTCGCCGACCGTCACGATGATGTGGCTGTTGCGTTTCCAGATCCGATTGCCGCGGCCCTTCGCACGTGCATGGAAGCGCTTGAGCACCGGCGCGGTGTCGATGGTGATCGCCTGCACCTTCAGCTCGTCCACATCCGCGCTGAGATTGTTCTCGGCGTTCGCAATCGCCGATTCCAGCACTTTACGCACCAGCTTCGCGCCCTTCTTCGGCGTGTAGCGCAGCGTGCTCAGCGCCAGGCCCACCGGCTTGCCACGCACCATGTCCGCGATCAGGCGGCACTTCTGCGGAGAAATGCGGGCGTACTTCAACTTAGCCGCGACTTGCATTGCATTAACCCTTCTTGTCGCCCGAATGCGCCTTGAACGTGCGCGTCGGCGCGAACTCACCCAGCTTGTGGCCGACCATGTTCTCCGAAACCAGCACCGGCACGTGCTGACGGCCGTTGTGCACGGCGATCGTGAGACCGACCATGTCCGGCAGAATCATCGAACGACGCGACCACGTCTTGATCGGGCGACGATCGTTCTTCTCGGCTGCGACTTGCACCTTCTTCGCGAGGTGCAGATCGACGAACGGGCCTTTCTTGACTGAACGAGGCACAGTGACTTCCTCAGTTAATTACGGCGGCGAACGATCATGTTCGCCGTGCGCTTGTTACGACGCGTCTTCTTGCCCTTGGTGTTCCAACCCCACGGGCTCACCGGATGCGGATTGCCTTGACCGGACTTGCCCTCGCCGCCGCCGTGCGGATGGTCGACCGGGTTCATGACGACGCCGCGCACCGTCGGACGAACGCCGCGCCAGCGAATCGCGCCGGCCTTGCCGTAGGTGCGCAGGTTGTGCTCCTCGTTGCTGACCTCGCCGATCGTCGCGCGGCAATCGACGTGGATCTTGCGCATCTCGGTGGAACGCAAACGGATGGTCGCGTACATGCCTTCGCGCGCCGCGAGCTGAGCCGAGCCACCGGCGCTGCGCGCGATCTGACCGCCCTTGCCCGGCTTCATTTCGACGTTGTGAATCGTCGTGCCGATCGGGATGTGGCGTAGCTGCATCGCGTTGCCCGCCTTGATCGGCGCTTCGGGGCCGGACATGACGGTGTCGCCGGGCTGTACGCCCTTCGGCGCGATGATGTAGCGACGCTCGCCGTCCTTGTAGAGCACGAGCGCCAGATGCGCAGTGCGATTCGGATCGTATTCGATGCGCTCGACTTTGCCCGGAACGCCGTCCTTGTCACGCAGGAAATCGACGATGCGGTACTTCTGCTTGTGACCGCCGCCCTGATGGCGCACGGTCTGCCGGCCGAAGTGATTGCGCGCACCGGTCGAATTCTTGTGCTGAACCAGCGAGCTCTCGGGACCGCCCTTGTGCAGGTGCGAACGCGAGATCTTGACTTGGAAGCGGCGACCCGGCGACGTCGGTTTGGATTTGATCAGTGCCATATCAGGCCTCCGCTCCCGACAGGTCGATGCTCTGGCCCGGCGCAAGGCGCACATAGGCTTTCTTGAAATCCTGACGGCGGCCGACGCGCTGACCGAAGCGCTTCTGCTTGCCGCCGACGTTCACGATGTTCACGTCGGACACCTTGACCTCGAACATCAGCTCGACCGCGGCCTTCACGTCAGGCTTCGTCGCATCGCGACGCACGCGAAATACGAACTGATTCGCGCCTTCGGAAATGCGGGCGCTCTTCTCGGACACGTGCGGTCCGATCAGCACGTTCATCAGTTTTTCCTGACTCATGCGAGCCTCTCTTCGAGCATGCGCACGGCACCCACCGTGGCGACGACTTTTTCATGACGCGCGAGGCTCACCGGATCGAGCGAAGCGACCGGCAGCACATCGACATACGGCAGGTTGCGAGCGGCGAGCTCGAGCTTCTCGTCGTAACCTTCCACGAGCACGAGCACGTTGTCGCCGAGGCTGAGCTCGGCAAGCTTCTGCACCAGCTGCTTGGTCTTCGGCGCATCCAGCTCGATGCCGTTGATGGCGATCAATCGCTCCTGACGCGCGAGCTCCGAGAGCATCGTCTGCATCGCCGCGCGATACATCTTGCGATTCACCTTCTGCTCGAAGCTGCGGGGCTTCGCCGCGAATGCACGGCCACCGCCCACCCAGATCGGGCTGCGGGTCGAGCCGGCGCGCGCCGAGCCGGTGCCCTTCTGGCGCCACGGCTTGATGCCGCCGCCGCGCACCTCGGCCTTCGTCTTCTGCGCTTTCGTTCCCGCGCGCGCCGCATTCATGTACGCGGTGACGACCTGGTGAACGAGAGATTCGTTGTAGGCACGCGCGAACGTTGCGTCCGACACCTGGACGTCTTCGGCTGCGCCTTTACTGACTAGCTTGAGCTTCATGACGGCTTACTTCTTGGTCGGAGCGACCTTGGTCGGAGCGACGGTCTTCTTGCGGGCCTTCGCTGCTGCTTTCACGGAAGGACGCACGATCACCTGACCGCCCGGAGCGCCGGGCACCGCGCCGCGAATCAGGAGCAGGTTGCGCTCCGCATCGACGCGAACGACCTGGAGGTTTTCGATCGTGCGGCGCTTGACGCCCATGTGGCCGGACATGCGCTTGCCGGGAAACACGCGGCCTGGCGTTTGACGCTGGCCGATCGAGCCCGGCGAGCGATGCGACACCGACACGCCGTGCGAGGCCGGCAGGCCACCGAAGTTATGGCGCTTCATCGTGCCCGCAAAGCCCTTGCCAACCGTCGTGCCCGTGACGTCGACGATTTGGCCAGGAGAGAAGAAATCGACCTTGACCTCGCCACCTGCCGCCAGGTCCTTGCCTTCATCACCGCTCAGGCGGAATTCGACGAGCGATTTGCCCGGCGCGACCTTGACTTTGGCGTAATGACCGGTCAGCGGCTTGTTCAAATGAGAAGCCTTGCGCTCGCCGAACGCCACCTGCACGGCACGGTAGCCGTCGGTTTCCGTCGTACGCACCTGGGTGATGCGATTCGGCAATGCTTCGATGACGGTCACAGGAACGGTTTCGCCCGCTTCATTGAAGACGCGCGTCATTCCCGCTTTACGACCGACCAGACCAAGGGTCTTGGCAGCGCTCATCGTGTGTCCTCTTGTTCCTCAACGACACAGCGGCTGCGATTGGCCGCTGTGGATAAATCGAAACGAGCTTCTTTGCGAGCCGTCGGCATCACCCGGATGCCGAATGAGTCGACTCCAGACCAGAAGGTCGGGTGTCAGAGACGAGTTTTCCGAAGGAGAGGCCGACCAGACACGAACACGTGCCGGTCACGCCGCTCGAGCGGTACCCCGTCAGGGCCAGACCTCGGCGCAAAAGAGGCGCGAATTATAGTCAGGTCGGCTTGCTTTGCAAGCGACGAATCAACTTTGATTCGCCTGATTCGTCACCCCAGGCGTTGGAACGTCATCCCCGGACTTTGATACGTCATCCCGGCGAAAGCCGGGATCTCATTCAAGCCATCCCAAAATCCCGGCTTTCGCCGGGACGACGTTAACCAGACGCCAGCCGGCGTCAGTTCAGCTTGATCTGCACATCCACACCCGCCGGCAGCTCCAGCTTCATCAGGGCGTCGACGGTCTTGTCCGTCGGATTCAGGATATCCATGAGGCGCTTGTGAGTGCGGATCTCGTATTGATCGCGTGCATCCTTATCGGCGTGCGGCGAGACCAGCAGGGTGAAGCGCTCCATCTTCGTCGGCAACGGCACGGGACCGCGGACGGTCGCGCCGGTGCGCTTGGCCGTCTCGACGATTTCACGTGCCGAATTGTCGATCAGGCGGTGATCGAAGGCCTTGAGGCTGATGCGGATGTTTTGGTTCGTTGCCATTTGAGTGCTCTCGCAAAGGTGATCTGGTGATCTGGTGATCTGGTGATCAAGGCAAGAAGGAGTTCTTCTCTGACCTCGATCGCCTGATCACTTGATCGCCTGATCACTTCATTCGGTTACTTCAGAATCTTCGCCACCACGCCGGCGCCCACCGTGCGGCCGCCCTCGCGAATCGCAAAGCGCAAGCCGTCTTCCATCGCGATCGGCGCGATCAACTCCACCACCATCTTGATGTTGTCACCCGGCATCACCATCTCAACGCCCTCAGGCAACTCCACCGCGCCCGTCACGTCCGTCGTGCGGAAATAAAACTGCGGCCGGTAGCCCTTGAAGAACGGCGTGTGGCGTCCGCCCTCCTCCTTCGTCAACACGTATACCTCCGCCTCGAACTTCGTGTGCGGGGTGATCGAGCCGGGCTTCGCCAGCACCTGACCGCGCTCCACTTCCTCTCGCTTCGTGCCGCGCAGCAGCACTCCCACGTTGTCGCCCGCCTGGCCCTGGTCCAGCAGCTTCCTGAACATCTCCACGCCCGTGCACGTCGTCTTCGTCGTCGCCTTGATCCCGACGATCTCCACTTCGTCATTCACCTTGATGATCCCGCGCTCGATTCGACCCGTCACCACCGTGCCGCGCCCAGAGATCGAGAACACGTCTTCCACCGGCATCAGGAACGCACCATCCACCGCCCGCTCCGGCACCGGAATGTACCGGTCCATCTCCTCCACCAGCTTCAGCACCGCCGGCACCCCAATCTCGCTCTGATCGCCTTCCAGCGCCTTCAGCGCCGAACCCTTCACGATCGGCGTCGTGTCCCCAGGGAAGTCGTACTTCGACAGCAGCTCCCGAACCTCCATCTCCACCAGCTCCAGCAGCTCCGCATCGTCCACCATGTCCGCCTTGTTCAGGAACACCACGATGTACGGCACGCCCACCTGGCGCGCCAGCAAAATGTGCTCGCGCGTCTGCGGCATCGGACCGTCCGCCGCCGAACACACCAATATCGCACCGTCCATCTGCGCCGCACCCGTGATCATGTTCTTCACATAGTCCGCGTGCCCCGGGCAGTCCACGTGCGCGTAGTGACGGTTGTCGGAGGAATACTCCACGTGCGAGGTCGCAATCGTAATCCCGCGCGCCTTCTCTTCAGGCGCCTTGTCAATCTGGTCGTACGCCTTGAACTCCCCGCCGTGCTTCTCCGCCATCACCTTCGTCAGCGCCGCCGTCAACGTCGTCTTACCGTGGTCCACGTGACCAATCGTGCCTACGTTCACATGCGGCTTGGTGCGTTCAAACTTCTCTTTGGCCACAGCGGCAGTCCTCTAAATTGGATGGCAATGTCTTAACTTTCAATTCAATTCACCGGTGATCAGCTGATCCAGTGATCCGGTGAGCGAGGCCAGAACAAAGATCTCTGATCCCTTTCTCGCCTCGATCACCGGATCACTGCATCACCGGATCACCTGCTCTCAACTCACATCTTCTTCGTCATCGCATTCATGACGTTCGCCGGCACCTCTTGGTACTTCGCGAACTCCATCGTGTATGTCGCGCGGCCTTGGCTCATCGAGCGCATGGACGTCGAGTACTGGAACATCTCGGCCAGCGGCACCTCGGCGGTGACGACCTTGCCGGAGATCGAATCCTCCATGCCGACGATCTGGCCGCGGCGCCGGTTCAAGTCACCGACGATATCGCCGTAATACTCTTCCGGCGTCACCACCTCGACCTTCATGATCGGCTCGAGAACCACTGGCTTCGCCTTCGACATGGCCTCTTTGAATGCCATGGAGCCGGCAATCTTGAACGCCATTTCGTTCGAATCGACGTCGTGGTACGAGCCGTCGAACAACGTGATCTTCACATCGACGACCGGATAACCGGCGAGCACGCCATTCTCGGTCGCTTCACGGATGCCCTTGTCGACGGCCGGGATGTATTCCTTCGGAATCGCACCGCCCACGACCCCATTGACGAACTCGTAACCCTTGCCCGCCTCCAGCGGCTCGAGCTTGATCCAGACGTGGCCATACTGGCCGCGACCGCCCGACTGACGCACGAACTTGCCTTCCTGCTCGACTGCCGCGCGAATCGTTTCGCGATAGGCGACCTGCGGCTTGCCGACGTTCGCCTCGACCTTGAACTCGCGCTTCATGCGATCGACGATGATTTCCAGATGCAGCTCGCCCATGCCGGCAATGATCGTCTGGCCGGACTCCTGATCCGTCGACAAACGAAACGAGGGGTCTTCCTTCGCCAGGCGTTGCAGCGCCATGCCCATCTTCTCCTGGTCGACCTTCGTCTTCGGCTCGACGGCTACGGAGATCACGGGCTCCGGGAAATCCATCTTCTCCAGCTGGATCACGGACTCGGGATCGCACAACGTGTCGCCCGTGATCACATCCTTGAGACCGACCGCCGCCGCGATGTCGCCGGCGCGTACCTCCTTGATCTCGCTGCGCTCGTTCGCATGCATCTGCAGCAGGCGGCCGATGCGCTCCTTCTTGTCCTTGCCCGCGTTCGCCACGGTATCGCCCGAGTTGAGCACGCCGGAATACACGCGGAAGAACGTCAGGTTGCCGACGAACGGGTCGTTGAGGATCTTGAAGGCCAGCGCCGCGAACTTCTCGTTGTCGCTGGCCTTGCGCGTCGCCTCGCGGCCGTCGGGCAGCAGGCCTTTCACCGGCGGCATCTCGACCGGCGAGGGCATGAACTCGATGATGGCGTCCAGCATCGCCTGCACGCCCTTGTTCTTGAACGCGGACCCGCAGACGCACACGACGATCTCGTTGCGGATCGAGCGCTCCCGCAATCCTTGGCGAATGTCGGCTTCCGACAGCTCGCCCGACTCGAGATACTTGTTCAGCAGATCCTCGTTGGCTTCGGCCGCCGCCTCGACCATCTTCGCGCGCCACTCGGCACACTGCTCGCGCATGTTCGCCGGGATGTCGCGGTATTCGAATTTCGTTCCCTGCGTGGCCGGATCCCACCAGATCTCCTTCATCCGGATCAGGTCGACGACGCCTTCGAACGAATCTTCGGCACCGATCGGCAGCTGAACCGGCACCGGCACGCCACGCAGGCGCGACTGGATCTGCTCGACGCAACGCAGGAAGTTCGCGCCGGCGCGGTCCATCTTGTTGACGAACGCGATGCGCGGCACCCGGTACTTGTTCATCTGCCGCCAGACCGTCTCGGACTGCGGCTGCACGCCGGCGACCGCGCAAAAGACGGCCACTGCACTGTCGAGCACGCGCAGGCTGCGCTCTACTTCGATCGTGAAATCGACGTGCCCCGGCGTGTCGATGATATTGATGCGATGCTCGGGATAGGTGCCTTCCATGCCCTTCCAGAAACAGGTCGTCGCAGCGGACATGATGGTGATGCCGCGCTCCTGCTCCTGCTCCATGAAATCCATGATCGCAGCGCCATCGTGCACTTCACCGAGCTTGTGCGACACACCGGTGTAGAAAAGAATGCGCTCGGTCGTCGTCGTCTTGCCCGCATCGATGTGGGCAGAGATGCCGATGTTCCGATAGCGTTCGATCGGTGTGATACGAGGCACGTTGCTACTCTCTTCGCTCGACGCACGCGCTTTCCCGATCTCGCGAGCGTCAACCCGCCATTACCAGCGGTAATGCGCGAAGGCCTTGTTCGCCTCCGCCATGCGGTGAGTGTCTTCGCGCTTGCGAACCGCCGAGCCGCGATTCTCCGAGGCGTCGAGCAGCTCGGCAGCGAGGCGCTGCGCCATCGATTTTTCGCTACGCGCCTGAGCGGCTTCGATCACCCAGCGCATCGCCAGGGTCTGGCGGCGCGTGGCGCGCACTTCCACCGGCACCTGGTAGGTGGCGCCGCCGACGCGGCGCGACTTCACCTCGACGACGGGCTTCACGTTGTCGAGCGCCTGTGACAGCACGGCGAGCGCATCCGCGCCCTGCTTGCCGGTCTTCTCGCCGATCCGGTCGATCGCACCGTAGATGATGCGCTCGGCCGCCGATTTCTTGCCGCTCTCCATCACGACGTTCATGAACTTCGCCAGCATGTCGCTGTGGAATTTCGGGTCCGGGAGGATCTCGCGATGGGGGGCCTGGGCTCGACGTGACATGTTGAATTACCTGGATTACTTCTTGGGGCGCTTGGCGCCGTACTTGGAGCGGCTCTGCTTGCGCTCGCCGACGCCCGCGCAGTCGAGCGTGCCACGCACCGTGTGGTAGCGGACACCCGGCAGGTCCTTGACGCGGCCGCCGCGGATCAGCACCACCGAGTGCTCCTGCAGGTTGTGGCCTTCGCCGCCGATGTAGGAGCTGACCTCGAAGCCGTTCACGAGGCGCACGCGGCACACCTTGCGCAATGCGGAGTTCGGCTTCTTCGGCGTCGTGGTGTACACACGGGTACACACGCCACGCTTCTGCGGCGCCGCCCCGAGGGCCGGCACCTTGGTCTTTTCCGAACGGGACCGGCGCGGTTGCCGGATCAACTGACCCGTAGT
>ERZ795041.597-NODE-597-length-13090-cov-3.233372_pt1 | contig 13090 bp, 10 predicted proteins | sample MGYA00375125_ERZ795041 | MGnify/ENA primary metagenome ERZ795041 (study PRJEB30170, sample SAMN03074214) | activated sludge metagenome | biome: Common Effluent Treatment Plant; feature: Wastewater; material: Activated sludge; isolation source: activated biomass in...
TATTCGGCTACCACCGATATCTACATGTAGTTAAAAACTCTTTCGATACACGACGCTCTTCAGATCGCCTGCATCGCTCGCCCCGCTCCAGCGATGCTCGCCGGGCGCCGCAAGACCCAACAACCAATAGCGCAGATTGCCGGCGGGCAGGCGCGCACCGAGGCGCGCCTCGAGCTCGGTCCAGGCCGCGTCGGATTCGAGCGTCGTGCCATCGCCCGTCTGCAGCTCGATCCGCGGATGGTTCACATCGCCGCGCACGTTCAGGCGCACGCTGCCGATGCCGACCGGCCCGCGAATCTGCACCTTCGCTTCATCCTCGTTCTGTCGCCAATCGAACGAGCCCGATCCGCCGCCCTCGGGACCCGACACGCCGATGCGACCGTGCGCCTGCCAGCGCTCGAGCCGCTCGATGGCAATGGGCTCGCCAGGAACGTGCCGCGGCGCCGTCGCACAACCGGCGAGCAGTAGGAACAGGCACAGGCAAGCGAGAAGGAAGCTCTGATTTACTTCTTGTCCGTCATTCCGGCGAAAGCCGGAATCCATGCCTTTCAAAAAGGTAGATCCCGACTTCCGTCGGGATGACGGATAAAGTGGGGATAACGGGTAAAGTCGGGATGACGGGTAAATCAGAGTTTCCAGAAAGAAACGCACGCGCATAAGCGTTCGTCACTTCGGCGCCGATTCGAGGCGCCGTTTGAGATCCTCGCTGTCGGGAAAGCGCTGCTGTGCCTGCTGCCAGGTCGCCAGCGCTTCGTCCTTGCGCCCGAGCGCCAGCAACACCTCGCCGAGATGCAAATCCACCTCGGGGTCGCTGATCCGCTGGCTTGCGCGCTCCAAATACTCCAGCGCTTCTTCATTGCGCTTCAGCCGATGCAGCGCCCATCCCATGCTGTCGAGCACCGCACCGCTGTCCGGCGTCACGGCAAGTGCCGCCTCGATGTATTCCAAGCCTTCCCGATAATGGCGCGTACGATCGACGAGGGTGTAGCCCAACGCATTCAACGCCGCAGGATCGCCAGGGCGATCCTTCACGAGCTTGCGCAACTCGTCGATCGCCGCATTCACTTCGTCCGCGGCCTCGAGCTGGAACACGCGCGCGAAGCGCAGTTGCGATGCATCGGGATACTCCTGGAGCGCGGAGCTCAAGAGCGCGATCGCCGCCTTGCGATCACCACGATTCGACAGGAGATTGGCGCGCGCCACGAGCATGTCGAGCATGTATTGAGGACGCGTCTGCGCGAATTCCTCGAGATGTTGCAAGCCGCTTTTCACGTCCTTCTGCCGCGCCTTGATGGCGGCAGCGCGCACTTGCGCCGCCACCGCCAGATCGCCGCCCGTCAGGCGGCCATAAATCTGCACCGCCTCGTCCCACGCCTGTCGCGATTCGGCGATCGCGCCCAGATAGAACAGCGACTCGTAGACGAAGCGGCCGCTCGACAACAGGTTCGTATAACGCTGCTTCGCGCTTTCGCGATTGCCCATCTGAAAATCGATGTCCGCGAGCGCGCGTTCAGCGAAAGCGGCGGTCGCCTCGTTCTCGAGCAATCGGGCGAGCTCGGCGCGGCCTTCCTCGTCCTTGCCGGCTCGCATGAGCATCAACGCGTATTCGAGCCGATAGTCGGCCAGCGTATCCTGCTCCAGTACTTTGCGGGCCGTCTCGAGACCGGCGTCGCTGTCGCCCTGCACCTGCTGCATCTGCCCAAGGAACAAGGCCGCACGCGACCAATACGGCGCCAGTTGCGTCGCCTTCTGCGCATGCTCGAACGCCAGCGCACGGTTTTCGGACAGCAGCGCCGCGCGCGCCAGCGCGTAATGCGCCTCCGCGAAATCCGGATGCCTCTCGACCAGCTTGCGCAAAACGCTCATGACCGCGGGTGGCGTGCCTTCGTCCGCGAGCTGCGGCAGCAGGGCAAGATAGCCGGCCTGGGGATTGATGAACGCCGATTCGAGCAGGAAGGTGAGATGTTCGGCGGCGCTGTCGATTCGATACAGATGCACCGAGGCGAACGCCGCAAAACGCCGCGCTTCCTCGTTCGTAGGGTTGAGCTCGAGCCAGCGCTCGGCCGCCGCCAGTACGAGCGTCCATTGATGATGCTCGAACGCGATGCGCGCGGCCTGCTCGGCCAGCGACTCGTCCTGCGCGAGCTGGGCCGCACGCACGTAGGCCTGCGCCGCCTCCCGATATTGCTTACGCTGCAGGGCGACTTCGGCGCCGAGCACCAGCGCATTCGGATCGTCGGGCAGGTCTGCGCCGGCCACCGCCGCCTGCCGATCCTTGGATCCGATACCTGCACACCCTGCCATGGCAAGCCCGAACGACACCGCGAGGACGAGACGAATGAACTTCGATTGCGACATAGTGCGGGCAATATATCAGCCACGCGCGCGTCGCAGCCGCGCGGCCGACCGCTTTTCCGCGATTTAACGTCGCCCCGTCCGGGCGCGTCGTCCTTGTCATCCCAGCACCCTTCCCGGACAATCCCGACCGGTTTGCGACAGCCTTCGCATGTCACTCGTCGTCATAGGAATCAATCACCGCACCGCACCCGTCGACATCCGTGAAAGAGTGGTTTTTGCGGGTGAAGATTTGCCGGAGGCGTTGCGCGAGCTGGTGCGAGTGCCGGGCGTGCAGGAATCGATCATCGTCTCGACCTGCAACCGCACCGAGCTGTATTGTGCGACGGACGTCATGCCGCCCGAGGCCACGGCACACCATCTCACCGGGTGGCTCGAACACTGGCACGACCTCGCCGCGCACAATCTCGATCTGCAACGCTCGCTCTATCGCCTACAGGGGTCGAAGGCGATCGAGCACCTGTTCGCAGTGGCATGCGGACTCGATTCGCTGGTGCTCGGCGAGCCCCAGATCCTCGGCCAGCTCAAGGACGCTTACCGCGCCGCGCACGATCAGGGCACGACCGGGCCCTATCTCAATCGACTGCTGCAGACCGCTTTCTCGGTCGCGAAGCGCATCCGCACGCATACGCGCATCGGTGCGAACGCGGTATCGGTGGCCTCCGCCGCCGTCGCGATGGCGCGCACGGTGTTCGAGCGCTTCGATCAGCACACGGCCTTGCTCGTCGGCGCGGGTGAGACGATCGCGCTCGCCGCACGCCATCTGCATGCGAACGGCATTCAGCGCATGATCATCGCCAATCGCAGTCTCGATCGCGCCCAGCTGCTGGCGAACGAATTCAATGCATTCGCGATCGTGCTCGACGCTCTGCCCACGCATCTCGCCTCGGCCGACATCGTCATCAGCTCCACTGCCAGCCCCACACCCGTGATCACCCAAGACAACGTTCGAGCGGCCTTGCGTGCACGGCGGCGCAAGCCCATGTTCATGGTCGATATCGCGGTGCCGCGCGACATCGAGTCGGAGGTCGGCGAGCTCGAAGACGTCTACTTGTTCACGATCGACGACTTGCAGAACGTCGTAAACGAGAATCTTCAGTCGCGCCGCGAAGCCGCCCGCGATGCGACTCAAATGCTGGCGCGCGAAATCGAGCGCTTCGAGCGCGAGCTCAAGACGCTCGATGCCGTGCCGACGATTCGGCAGCTGCGCGAGGATGCCGAGACGACGCGCGCGTACACGCTCGAACAGGCGCGGCGCATGTTGGCCGCGGGCCGCGACGCGAAGGACGTGCTCGATTTCCTCGCGACGACGCTTACGAATCGCCTGCTGCACAGCCCGAGCCTGCGATTGCGGGAAGCGGCGGAGCGTGGCGACGCCGGCATCATTGCCGCCGCACAGACTTTGTTCCGCATCGAGCGCGCCAAGGATGAGTCGCTCGCCGAGATAAAAGAGAGGGACGAGACGTAAGACCCCCTCCCAACCCTCCCCCGTTTGCACGGGAGAGGGGGAGTTGGATGAAGCCGTTCTATAAATAGATGAAAGATTCGATTCGCAATAAGCTGGAGAAGCTCGTCGAGCGTCATGAGGAAATCGGCGCGCTGCTGGCCGATCCCGAGGTGATCGCGAATACCGATCAGTTTCGCGAGCTCTCGATGGAATATTCGCGGCTCGAGCCCGTGGTCACGCGCTATCGCGAATATCAGAGCCTGCTCGGGGAACGCACGCAGGCGCAAGAAATGATGGAAGGCGACGACGCAGAGCTGCGTGAGCTCGGCCGCGAAGAATTCGGCGACTTGAATGCGCGCATCGAGCGCGAGGAAGAAGAGCTCGCCCGACTGCTGCTGCCCAAGGACCCGCGCGATGAGAGCAATATCTACCTGGAGGTTCGCGCCGGAACGGGCGGCGATGAAGCCGCGATCTTCGCAGGCGATTTGTTTCGGATGTACTCGCGGTATGCGGATCAACGCGGCTGGCGGGTCGAAATCCTCTCCGAAAGCGCCGGCGAGCACGGCGGCTACAAGGAAGTGATCAGCCGCATCGTCGGCCGCGGCGCGTTTTCGCATTTCAAATTCGAAGCCGGCACGCATCGTGTGCAGCGTGTTCCCGCGACCGAGGCGCAGGGTCGCATTCACACTTCCGCGTGCACGGTGGCGATCCTGCCCGAGGTGGCGGAGGTCGAAGCGATCGAGCTCAATCCGGCCGAGCTGCGCATCGACACGTATCGCGCCTCCGGCGCCGGCGGTCAGCACGTCAACAAGACGGACTCGGCGATTCGCATCACGCACATTCCGACAGGCATCGTCGTGGAATGTCAGGACGAACGCTCGCAGCACAAGAACCGCTCGCGCGCGATGTCGCTGCTCAAGGCGCGGCTGCTGGCTGCGGAACAGGAGAAGCGCGATCAGGCGGAAGCGCAGTCGCGCAAACTACAGGTCGGCTCGGGCGACCGCTCCGAACGCATCCGCACCTACAATTTCCCGCAAGGTCGCATCACCGACCACCGCATCAATCTCACGCTCTACAAGCTGGCGGACGTGATGAACGGCGATCTCGATCCGGTGATTCAGCCGCTGCAGCAGGAGTATCAGGCGGAGCAGTTGGCGCGAGTCACGGAGTGAGGCGATCGGGCGGCGCAGGCCTATACGTCGGCCCAGCGGCGCAGCAAGTTGTGATAGACGCCGGTGAGCTGCACGGCGCTGGGATGATCGGGTGAATCGCGATTCAGGCGCTGGATCGCCTGATCCATGTCGAACAGGATCGTGCGTTCGGCATCGCCGCGGATCATGCTTTGAATCCAGAAGAACGAAGCGACGCGCGCACCTCGCGTGATGGGCTGCACCTTGTGCAGGCTGCTGGCCGGATACAGGATCATGTGGCCTGCGGGCAGCTTGATGCTGTGCGGACCGTAGGTGTCTTCGACGATCAGCTCGCCGCCGTCATATTCCTCCGGCGCCGACAGGAACAGCGTGGCCGACAGATCCGTGCGCACGCGATGCGGGGTACCGCGGATCTGACGCACCGCGTTGTCCACGTGAATGCCGAACGACTGGCCGGTGCCGTAACGGTTGAACAGCGGCGGGAAGATCTTCAATGGCAGCGCCGCCGAGACGAACAATGCATTGCGCTCGAGCGCGCCGATGATCGTATCGCCGAGCTTGCGCGCGACCGGCGAACTTTCCGGCAACTGCATGTTGTCCTTGGTGCGCGAGGATTGATGCCCGGCGGTGACGCGTCCGTCGACCCACTCGGCGCTGTCCATCTGCTGGCGCGCCTCGGCGACCTGGGCGAGCGTAAGAACATTGGGGATAGCGATGATCATGGCGGGTGTCCGCGGGCAATGTCGGCACTATAAATGGAAAGAAGCCCTGCCCACGAATGGACAGGGCTTCGCTTTGTAAACGACGCGACTCAGAAGCGGCCGTTGAGCGTCAGGACCGCATTGCGACCCAGGCCCGGCGTGGCCCAGCCGTTGTTGCGGATGCGCTCGTAGTACTCCTTGTCCGTCAGGTTGTTCACGTTGAACTGAAGGCTCAGTTTGGAACTGAAGTCATAGCTGGCCATGACCCGATGCACGATGTAATCCGGCGCCTTGTAGAGCACGGCTGCATTGTTGTTGAGATAGAACTCGCCCTGGTAGGTCGCGCCGTAGCCGAACGTGAATGCATTCCATGCGTAGGTGGTCCACAGGCTCGCCGAATGCTTGGGCACGTTGGTGAGCGGATTGCCCTTTTGCGGATCGGAACCCTGGCTGAGCGCATAGTCCGAGACGCTCTGCAGCACTTCGCTGTCGAGATAAGTGTAGTTCGCGAAGACAGCCCACTCGCGCGTGACGTTGCCCGCCGCGCCCAGTGCAAGACCATCGACGCGTGCGCGGCCATCCAGTTGTTGCTCGCCGGTCGGATTGGTGGGATCCGGATCCGACACTCTGTAGTTCTTGCGATCATTGCGGAACACGGCAGCTGTCAATGCAAGGCGGTTTTGCACCACGTCCCATTTGGTACCGAGCTCGATATTGATCGCGGTCTCGGGATCGACATTACAGTTGGCGTTACCTTGCGGCACGCCATTGGTGATCGTCTGTGTCGCTGTGCACGAACCGTTTACCGAGGACTTGGAGGGCGTCTTGCTGTTCGCAAACGAGACATAGATGCTGCCGGCTTCGACGGGCTTGAAAACCAGGCCCGCGCGATAGGAGAACAGATCGTCGGCATTCTCGGCCGGGGGATTCGCCGTGACGATGCTGCCGGCGGCAGGAGTCGTAACGCTCGTCTGTGTCGTGCTCCCCTCGTTGTGCTCATAACGAGCGCCCAGGGTCAGCCACCATTGCGGCGAGAACTTCAGCGTGTCGAACGCATACACGGAGCGATTGTCGAGCTCGCCGTCCGTGGTACCGCTCATGATGAAGTTGACGGGTCCATTCCAGGTCGAGTCCGGATTCGAAATACTCTTCGGCGGATACGTCACGGTGGTGCCGTTGGGGTTGCGCAACGAGTTGCCGGAGATCAGGTCGTAGGTTTCATGCGCCAGCGAGAAACCCGCCACCAGATCGTGCTCGACGATACCGGTGCGAAAATTCAGCGTCGCATCCGTCTGGTTGTAGATGATGGTGTTGCGCGTGTCGCGCGTGTTACCTGCCGGACCGCCCTGGGCGAAGATCCCCGGCGTGGCGCAGGCGGCACCGTTGGAAACGTTGATGCCGCTCGACAGACACCATGTTCCCTGCGGCGGTGTGACGCGTATGAGCTGATCGGTCTGCGACCAGCGTATGAGATTACGCAGCGAGAACCCTTCGCTGAAGGCGTGGTCGATGACGGCGGTGAACGCGTCGGTCGTGATCTCCTGCTTGTCGAAATTGTGGTAGCCGTAATAGTTCTCGGAATCGGCTTCCGGCAGCGGACCGTTGTTGTACGGGTTGCGGAAGTACGGCACGCCATAAGAAGGAATGTTGTCGTCCTCCTGATGCAGGTAGCTCAATGTGAAGCGCGTATCCGATCCCAGACCGAAGGCGATCGACGGTGCGATGCCCCAGCGTCTGGCTTCCTCGTAGTCGCGGCCTGGGATGTCGTTCTGGTGAACCATATCGTTCAGGCGCACGGCCGTGCTGTCGCTGAGCTGCCGATTAACGTCGCCGGAGAGGCGGCCGTAGCTGTCGGTGCCGCCGCTCGTCGAGAAGCGGTTGAAATCACCCTGGCCTGCAACCTTGCTCACCAGATTGATGTTGCCGCCGACGGAACCGGCGCCGGAAAACACGGAATTCGCGCCATTGACCAGCTCAACGGCTTCGAGATTGAAGTTGTCGCTGCGGGTGTATTGAGCGCTGTCGCGCACGCCATCGATCGTCATGTCCGTGTTGGCGCTGAAGCCGCGCAGATTCACGCTATCACCGTAACCGCCGCCGCCTTCACCGGCGCCGAACGTGATCCCGGGCAGCGTGGTCAGCACTTCGCGCAGACCGACCAGCGACTGCTGGTCCATGACCTCGCGGTTGACGATGGTGATGGTCTGCGGCGTATCGCGCAGCAGCTCCGTGTACTTCGGCGAGGAGACGGTTTCCGGCTTGTAGGTTTCTTCTTCAGCACCCACCGAAATTTTCGACAGCTGCTGCGCGTTGGTCGTTTCGGCGGCGTGGGCCTGCATCGCCGCCGTCTGCAGAGTTGCAAGAATTGCGGCCGCCAGCGGCGTACGCCGCGACATGTTCGAAATGCGCATCGATGTAAAAGCTCCCTGTATGGATCGGTGGAAGGAACAGCTGGCGACGCCGTGCTCTAGCTGGCTTGCTGTCGTCTGTTCGTGAAAAATCACCGATGCGAATATAATTGATACTCATTCGCATTTGCAATGCAGAATAAGGGAATCCCTGCGTCACCTCCGAGTCTTTTACTTCAGCGCCTGCTCGAGATCCGCAATCAAATCCTGCGCATCTTCGATTCCCACCGAGAGCCGGATGAGCGTGTCGTCGATGCCGAGCGCCTTGCGCTGCTCGGGAGGGATCGATGCATGCGTCATGAGGCCGGGGTGATCGACGAGGCTTTCCACGCCGCCCAGACTCTCGGCGATCGTGAAAATCCGCAGGCGTTCGAGGAATCGCTTCGCCTCGGTGAGACCGCCTTTGACGAAGAAGGTGACGATCCCGCTGAAGCCGTTGCGCATCTGGCGCTTCGCGAGCTCGTGCTGCGGATGACTCGGCAGACCCGGATACAACACGCGAGCGACCGTCGATTGCGTTTCCAGCCATTGCGCGATCGCGAGCGCGTTCTCGCTCGTCTGGCGCATGCGCAACGCGAGCGTCTTCACTCCGCGCAAGGCGAGGAAGCTGTCGAAGGGGCCGCTGATGCCGCCGACGGCGTTTTGCAGGAAGCCGATCTTCTCCGCGAGCGCCTCGTCGGCCGCCACCGCAACGCCGCCGATCATGTCGGAATGACCGTTCAGGTACTTCGTCGCCGAGTGCATCACGATGTCGGCGCCGAGCTCGAGCGGACGCTGCACCCACGGGCTCGCGAACGTGTTGTCGACGACGGTGAGAATGCCGCGCTTGCGGGCGAACGCCGCCACGGCGGCGATGTCGACGAGCCGCAGGGTCGGATTCGTCGGCGTCTCGATCCAGATGAGTTTCGTCTCGGGCTTCACGACGGTATCGAGCACCGCCGGATCGGCAAGATCGGCGTAGGTCACGCTCAGGCTCGCGGTGCGCTTGCGAACCCGCTCGAACAGGCGAAACGTACCGCCGTACAGGTCGTCGGTCGCGACGATATGGCTGCCGGCATCGAGCAATTCGATCAACGTGCTCGTCGCCGCCATGCCCGATGCGAAGGCGAAGCCGCGCACGCCGCCTTCCAGATCGGCGATGCATCGCTCCCAGGCGTTGCGCGTCGGGTTGCGGGTGCGCGAATAATCGTAGCCCTTGTGAACGCCGGGACTCGACTGCGCATACGTCGACGTCGTGTAGATCGGCGGCATCACCGCGCCGGTCGACGGGTCGGGCGACTGGCCGGCATGGATGCAGCGGGTGGAGAAACGCAATGCGTTGTCGTCTTTCATGATGGGGATCGAGGGCACAGAGATGGGAATGATGGTACAGGATGAGGTGATCAGGTCATCAAGTGATCAAGTGATCTTGGCCAGAAGGAAACAGCGACTCTGACCTTGATCACCGGATCACTTTCCTCAAGTCACCACCTGCCGCCGCAAATAGTTGAGAACGTCCGAACGCGTAATCAGCCCGAGAAATTTCTCGCCGTCCATCACGGCCGCAGACGATCTCACTTCGAGCATGGCGACGAGATTGTCGATCGAGGTGGTCTTGTCCACGCGCAGGAACGTCGAGGTCATCGCCTTGCTCACCGACTCGTTGAAACGCTCGGGGTGCCCGAAAGCGAAGCGCAGGATATCGTCCTCGGTCACGATGCCGATCAATCGATCGTTCTCCCGATCGTTCTCGATAACGGGCAATTGAGAAAAACCGGCGTTGCGCAGGCGGTTGTGCGCCGTCGTCAACACGTCGTTCGGGCCGACCGTGATGGTCGCGCGCTCGCCGTGAGGACGACCGATCAGGTCGCGCAAGTCACCATGGCTCTCGCGCTGGATGAAGCCTTGATCCTCCATCCAGAAATCATTGAACAGCTTGGAGAGATAACGCGCGCCGGTGTCGCCTGCGATGGTCACGACGCGCTTCGGCTCGCGCTGCTCGCGGCAATAGCGCAGCGCCGCAGCGAGCAGCGTGCCGGTCGATGAGCCCGCGAGCACGCCTTCTTTCTGCAAGAGCAGCCGCGCCGCCTGAAACGATTCGCCATCGGGAATGCTGTAGGCCCGGTGCGTCAACGAGAAATCGCAGATCGCCGGAATGAAATCCTCGCCGATACCTTCGACGAGCCAGCTGCCTTTCTGGGTCATCTTCCCCGTCTGGATGTACTCGGCAAGAATCGAGCCGCGTGGATCGGCAAGCGCGAGCTCGACGTGCGGCGCATGTTTCTTGAAATACGCGGCGAGTCCCGCGATCGTACCGCTCGAACCGACACCGACGACGACGGCATCGAGACGATGATCCATCTGTTCCCAGATCTCCGGCGCGGTCGTTTCTTCGTGCGCTTTCGGATTGTCGGGATTCGCGAACTGATTGATGAAAAACCCACCGCGCTCCCGCGCGATACGCGCACCGAGATCCTGGTAATACTCGGGATGCCCTTTGCCCACGTCGGATCGCGTCAGCACGACTTCCGCGCCCATTGCGCGCAAGTTGAAGATTTTTTCCTGGCTCATCTTGTCGGGCAGCACGAGGATCAGGCGATAACCTTTTTGCGCTGCGACCAGCGCCAGCCCCAGCCCCGTGTTGCCGGCGGTCGCTTCGACGATCGTGCCGCCTGGCTGCAGCTCGCCGCGGCGCTCCGCCTCCTGAATCATGTACAGCCCGATCCGATCCTTGATCGAGCCGCCGGGATTCATCATTTCGAGCTTCAGGAACAGCTCGCACGGGCCGGTGTCCAGGCGCTGCAAATGCAGCATCGGCGTGCGGCCGATCATCTCGAGGGCATTGGAATAAACGTGCATGGAAATCTTCCTGAAGAACGCGGGATGCGCCGTGTGGACGCGTAAACGTGCCGACGTGTAAAAGACTCCTCGCTCGAATTGTAGAGAGTCGACTCCTCGAATGCCCGCTTTCGATCCAGCACAGACCGTCTCCGACGTATTGCATACAGCCACCGCGATGCTGAGCCGCAACTCCGATTCGCCGCGACTCGATGCAGAGCTCCTGCTCCAGCACGTCACGGGGCTGTCGCGCACGCAATTTCATGCCGCGCCGGAGCGGCCCATTCCGACGCAAGCCGCCTGGTCGTTTCAACAGCTCGTCAAACGACGCATGCACGGCGAGCCGATTGCGTACATTCGCGGCCACCAGGAGTTCTGGTCACTGCTGTTCGAGGTCTCGCCGGCCGTGCTGATTCCACGGCCCGAGACCGAGCTCGTCGTCGAGCGCGCATTGCAGCATCTAGATGGCGACGAAGAACGACGCCTGCTCGATCTGGGCACGGGCAGCGGCGCGATCGCGCTCGCGATCGCGAGCGAGCGAGCGAAGGCGCGGATCACCGCGATCGACGTGTCGCCCGAAGCGTTGGCGCTGGCGACGCGCAACGCAGCCCGCCTGCAGGCATCGAACGTGTGTTTTTTGCACGGCAGCTGGTATGGCGCTCTGCGCAACGACAAGACACGCTTCGACGTCATCGCCTCGAACCCACCATACATCGCGACGGACGACCCGGATCTGCATCCGCTCGTACGTCGTTACGAGCCCACGACCGCGCTGATTCCAGGCCCGTCTGGATTGGAAGCGATCAAGCAGATCGTCGCCGGCGCGGCGCGACACCTGAAATCCGGCGGCTGGCTGGTGCTCGAGCACGGTTGGAAGCAATCCGCCGACGTACGCGATCTGCTTGTACGCTCGGGCTTCGTTCACGTACGCTCGCACGCCGATTTGGCAGGCCACGAACGCGTGACGGAAGGCCAGCTGATCCTCTCAAACATTCCGCCCCCAGCAAGAGACCCCTCATGATCGAGTTCAAGACATCGAAAGGCACGTTCACGGTGCAGCTGTTCGAGAAACAGGCGCCGATCACCTGCCAGAACTTTTTGGAGTATGTGGACGACGGCTATTTCGATGACACGATTTTCCATCGCGTGATCGCAGGCTTCATGGTGCAAGGCGGCGGCCTCGACGCGGACATGAAGACGAAGTCGGGCCAGCGTGCACCGATCAAGAACGAAGCCGAGAACGGTTTGAAGAACAAGCGCGGCACGCTGGCGATGGCGCGCACCAACGATATCAACAGCGCCACCTCGCAGTTCTTCATCAACCTCGTCGACAACGACTTCTTGAACAACAAGCCTGGCAGCTTCGGCTATGCAGTGTTCGGCCGGGTGGATTCGGGCATGGAGGTCATCGACGCGATCGCAGCCGCCAGAACCGGCAACCGGGCCGGGCATCAAGACGTGCCGACTGAGACCATTACCATCGAATCGGCGCGACGCATCGCAGCCCCACAGGATTGAACGAAGAGCGTCTGCACGAAAAAGGCCCGCCGAAGCGGGCCTTTTTCGTACGATGACGGTGTCGCTCAGCGGAAGATCACACCGACCGTGCGTTCACTTTTTGCTCGCCTGCTCCGATTCATTCTGTTGCTCGCCTCGCTATGGGTGGCGGTCACGGCATCGGTGGTGGGGATTTTCCGCTGGGTCGACCCGCCCACCAGCGCCTTCATCCTGCGTGAGCGCATGACGAATCCCGGGATGGACGTGCGCCACCGATGGATCGACTGGAACCACATCGCAGGACCGATGAAGGTGGCGGTGATCGCGGCCGAAGACCAAACCTTTCCGCAGCATCGAGGCTTCGACTTCGAATCCATCGGCAAGGCACTCGACGAACGTGGACGCGGCCGCGTGCGCGGCGCAAGCACGATCTCTCAACAGGTCGCGAAGAACTTGTTCCTGTGGAACGGGCGCAGCTGGTTGCGCAAGGGGCTGGAAGCCTATTTCACGGTTCTCATCGAGCTCTTCTGGTCGAAGCCACGCATTCTCGAGGTGTATTTGAACGTCGCAGAATTCGGCCCCGGCATTTACGGCGTCGAAGCGGCAAGCCATGCCTTCTTTCGCAAGCCCGCCGCACGGCTGACCTCCTCCGAGGCCGCGTTGCTCGCCGCCGTTCTTCCCAATCCCAACCGCCTGCGCGCGAATGCACCGCCC
>ERZ795041.598-NODE-598-length-13083-cov-4.478124_pt1 | contig 13083 bp, 10 predicted proteins | sample MGYA00375125_ERZ795041 | MGnify/ENA primary metagenome ERZ795041 (study PRJEB30170, sample SAMN03074214) | activated sludge metagenome | biome: Common Effluent Treatment Plant; feature: Wastewater; material: Activated sludge; isolation source: activated biomass in...
CCTCCAGTGTTACATTGGCCCCACATTCATACTTTGTCAAATCAGGGTTGGCAGCAACGGAACCGCCACCCTGGGTTATGATTTCCAGGCTACAGTCTTCTACCTTATTGAAGATCGCCGTCACCGTTTTATTACTGTTCATGGTGATAGCGGCCGGATTGTCCGTGCCGGTTAAATCACCACTCCAGCCGGCAAACGCTGAACCGGCCGCAGGTTGGGCGGTCAATTGAACGACATCGCCAAATTGATACGTCGGCCCGGCAGGGTTTCGTTGAACTGAGCCGCTACCGGTGCCGGTGGAATGGATAGTGAGTGTCGGTGCCGTCCGTGGCGAAGCCAATTCCACCTTTACATCACCAAAGATGGCGTCGACATAATGGGCCACCAACAGGACAGAACCACCGGACGGTTCAAATTTACTGCCTGTTCCTTCAATATTCCACACCGTCGGCTCAGCCTCCGTCGACGGCCATACCTTAAAACGATAGGTTGCGGCATTCGCCGGGTTGGCGGCCGACTGAACCTGGACCTTGAAATAGTAGGTTTTCCCAAAGGTAAGCTTTGGGGTCTCTGGCCACGTACCGATCTTGTAATTTTTTGCGCCGACAAGTTGCAAACCTTCGGTTTGCTTTTGCCAACGATACCAGGCTAAGGCTCCCATATTCGACCAGCCTGTATAGGGAGGTTGCTGACCCGGAAGGGCGTAATGGCCGTTCCATCGAGTGAGTATGCCGATGCCGGGGCCATTACCCGCAGAATCAATGCTGTAAATGGTGATGGGCACGGTAACAGTGTAATCCTGCCAGGACATATCGCCGATAGCCAGCAATCGGTCAAAGCCAATAATAGTTGCCTTCACGCCACCGCTTTCGAGCTTCCATTGGCCGTCGACTGGTTGGGCCAGGTCAGTGACCTTACTGGCCGTGCTCCATTTCCATGTATACGTTCCCGACGTCCAGGTTGCACCGGCGGTAGAATAGACGACCGTCACAGGCAGGTCACTAGCGCCACCTGTACTGTCAGCGGCTGAAATGAGAACCGTGTTATCGCCGGGTATAAGCTCGGTGTAGTCGATCTGGATATTAAAGTCGCCCGGTTTAGCCAATCGCGGATTGCTCGGCCACATTTGCAGTGGAATAGCCGGCCCACCATTTAGGGTGTAGTTAAGGGAAGTGATACTCCCTCCAGAGCTAACGTTGCCAAGTATATTGACCCAGGTTTGCGGGACGCTGCGCTTGCCGCCACGTGTACCAAAAATCAGTGGCTGACCATGCCAAACCTGGATTGCCGGCGCATCGGTTGATGCGATTAATAAAGGAGAGCTGGAATAATCTCCATTGATATGCGGATCAGTCTGGGCCGCTAACTTATCGCCATTGGCAATACCCATCAAACCCAGAACCAGTATTAATAAAGTAATAATTCTTGCTTCAGAGCGATTTTTCAATGTCACCACCAATAATTCACTTTCTCATTTTTCGCGCAAAATACCATCTGCCCACGCCTGCATCGATTATCAAGCTATTTGACAATAAAATGACAAAAAAACGAAGGCCGACGTTCTCATAAAAACTCAGCTCGTATTCAGCTATGTCAAATACCGGCGGCTGAGGATATATTATCCTCAGCCGCCGGCTCTCATCAATATACCGAATACCTATCCGGCTTTCAGGGTCGCTCTCTCGATGACAATTCAAAGTTCCATGAATTGCCGCACCTCAGCTTCATGCATCCAAAGTGGAGAGCGAGCTTGATTCAACCTGGTCTCTGGATCGTGTGCGGTAAAGCCTTCTCGCCTAACATATCTCACATTAAAGTCGAACGTGAAAATCATCAGGCCGACTATTTTACCCCCATCGGTATGTACACCTTGAATTCATCTTTAACGATTACCTTTGTAAAGGTCGCCGTTACGCTGTAACTACGTGAAATAACGATATTCCCCGACGGGTTAGAACCGGACAAATCACCACTCCAACCGCTAAACACCCATCCCTGTGCAGGTAAGGCTGTTAGAGTAACATTTTGGCCACATGCATATGGGGGTTGCGGATCCAGACCGATAGCCCCCTCGCCAATCACATTAGTCACAATGTCAAACCCATCCATCCCTCCGCCATCTTCCGGATTGATGGGTGATGCGGTGTTGAAGAAATAATCCACGATCGCCGTGTGTGCCGGAGCGGGCATCGGAGTTGTAGCGGTATTGCCGGCAAACACTCCCGTCTTTGATACTGTCAATTCAGCGTCGAAGGCGCCGGCTTGCGTCCAGGCCTCTCCATCATATGAGTAGGCCAAAATCCATTGATCCCCGGGGCGAGTGACCCGCAGATAGGAAGGGGTAGCGCCTGCTATCGCCTTACTGATCCGGGTTTGAGGGACGTTGTTATTAAAGCTGGCCGCATACAAAACGACGCTATTACCATCGTGATGAGTCTCAAACCGCAGGAAGTTAGCGGCGTCTTGCTCAACCAAAACACCCTGCATTTGGTATCGTTGAGTAACTTCAGATTCAAACTTGGCCTCAATCTCAAATGAGGCATCCTGAGTAGGTTGCATCAGGCGAACTGAATTATTGCCGTCCGACCAGATATTATGGGGAATCCCGGCGGGAACGTTAAGCATCACCTGAGTTCCATTTACCTGATACGATCCATCACCAAGCGGGTTTATAAAGGTCCAGAGGTTGGTATTAAGGGTGCAGCTATGGAAGTCATCCGAAATGGGCGAATCGGTATTGACGATCGCAAAGCTGGCGGTAATTTCCTTTGATTTATCCATAACGATAGTGACCGGGTTCGCTATGCCGATTAAATCACCGCTCCACGCCGAGAACTTATAGCCCGGACTCGGCTGCGCAGTTAGCGTAACCAACTCACCGTAGAGATATGACCCCTTATCCGGTTCAACCTTGATGGTTCCGCTGCCGTCGTTGGTGATGTTCAAAGTAGGCTGCTGGGACAAAGATTGCATAACAGCGCCGACAGTAACGTTCCTCGTGATTTCGAAAACCAGCGGATTCTGGTTACCGGAGAAGTTTCCTGTCCAGTTTTTCAACCCAAATCCCTCGTTTCCTTCAATCCGGATTTCAACCCGCTCGCCATATTCATACTCTGTTTTCGAGGGGGTAACGAAGATCGTGCCGTTGGCCGGTTGATTGACATTGACCTTGAATTTTGCGTTCGTAATCGGCTGAACGGTTACATCGCCAAATCGAGCCATCATTTGATGGGCCACCAGGAGGACCGCGCCGGCTTTTGGTTCGCCGGGAAGGCCTCTGGCGCTCAGCAACCAAGGGACGGGTTCATTTGTACCCTGAAGCCAATATTTAAAGCGATAGGTAGCCGACCCGGATGGATTGGATTTAACGCTGAGTTTAAAATTATAGGTCTTATTGAACTCAATCGCGCCGCCACTATCGACGGAGGCAATGGTACCGCCGCCATTGCCGGACAGTTGAAAACTACCCTTTTGTTGTTGATTCCAGTGATGCCAGGCCAGCGCGCCGATCCTGCGCCAGTTGGAATTTGGCTGAGTGGGAACAGGTCCGGCAGTATGGCCTCTCCATCTCGCTATCATGCCGATGCCTGCACCGAATGAGGGTTCTCCCAAATCGCTTGTATTAAGAGACATAACCGTGACAGGCACCGTGGCTTCATAATCAATCCAGCCCATATCACCGATTGCGAAGTTACGGTCAAACCCCGGAAGCGTGTTTTCCAGCCCTCCGTTATTAATGCTCCAAAGACCGTCGACGGGTTGTCCGGCAGAATGCAGGCCAGGGACTGTATTCCACTCAACCTTATAGGGCAACGGGATGATATTGTCGGGGGTGTAATTGACTGTTACTATCCTCGTAATAAAGGAGGCCCCATCGAATGCTTTGATAATAACCTGATTGGGCTCTCCTACTTTGAGATCATCCTTATCGATTTCAACGTTGAAATCACCAGTATTATAAAGGCGAGCCTTAGTAGTTCCGCCAATGGACAAAGGCTTATCCGGCTCACCATTTAAAGAATAAACAAAGGTAGTAATGGGGTTCGGACCGGAAACATTTCCGAGGATGTTGATCCACTCCTGAGGAGTGCCAGGCACGCCGAAGTTTTGTATATCCCCATACCAAACATCGATCGTTAATTGATCGGGAGTGGATGGGCTTGCCGTTTCATCCGAACCCGGCACATAGCTAATGATCGGAAACGGGTATGGGCTACCTTCTCCCACGTAGGGCATGTTTTCCACAGGGCCGGGCTGATCGATGGGGGGCAATGCCGGCCCGATTGGTTCACCCTGGAGATCCGTCTCTGCATGCAAAAGCAAGGGGAAGCTGGTGAGCAACAAGATCGCCGTTGCCAACAATAGTACGCTTTTTAATTGTCTCATTTATTGTTCTTGCTCCTTACCAAATATCTAGACCCTATCGAACCCTGCTTACGACCCCACTTACGGGGCAAGCATGAGATTGACAAGTCTTGGCCATTCCCATAACCTCGTCGCTCAGTCTAACTCATGATTTACCCGAGCATCCAGTTTGAGAGGCCTTTATTAACGGTTATTAAAGTCTGATGGACATTCCAGCGACGGAAAATTTGTTGTATGAGTATCTATCATGCCATCGCCTCACCTGCCATCGCGCGCCTTTTTTGATGGTCGTAGACCGCTCGGCAGCAGACGAGGCCAACGCATATCGAGCTTAAGTGCAACAATAATTAGCTCGTACAACTCGAGGATGAGGGCGCGCTCAAGAATCAAAACCAGGGCAATGTAAATAATTGCTCCCAAACCGATGACCAAAATAAGTGACAAGGCATTAGGCCCCTGGGTCATCACGATAATCGAATCCTTGGACAACGCCACACCCAAGCCCATCAACCCACCCGCCATAAAAAAGGACAGGCTTTGGGTAAAGGTCTTCCATGCGGTTCCGGGAAGTATCTGCTCTACCTGATAAACGTTGAAAAGCATTGCCACCAAACTGGCGATGGATAGGGCGGCCGCCGCTCCAGAAATCCCGTAAGGTTCAGTAAGAATTACCAGGAGCGGTACCATAATTCCCAATAATACGATGCTGGCCGACAGGTTCCTTCTAGGCTGGCCTACTGCCAGAAATATCGGGGAAGAGTTATAAGAAATCGGCTGGAGCAAACCGTATAGCGACAGGATTTGCCACGCGGGGATCATAGCCAGCCACCTTTTGCCCAGCAAAACGGGGACAAGCAATGGTGCCACGATAGCCAGGCCAATTGAGATAGGCACGATCATCAGAAACACCATTTTCGTGCTTTTAAGATATGCCCGAGTCAGCCGCGGGATATCATCCTTCACTCTGGCATAGGAAGGGAACAGCACGTTACCGAATATTGAAGACGTCAACATGGTGGCTATCATGGAGGTGAAGTTATAGGCTTTACCGTATAAGCCGGCTTGGGTCATGCCGAGCGTGCGGCCAACATACCAGGTATCGATCTGATTTTTAATCAGTTTTACTGACGTACTCAATCCACTGACGAGACCGAAGCGCAATGTCCTGCGGAGGACTTCGAAATCCCAACGTTGCGGCTTCAACCATATCCATGGCCTATAGTAAGTCCAAATCAGGACAACCTGCAAAAGCTGCCCCGCAAGGTAACCGATTACCAGGCTCCATACACCAAATCCCGCCCAAGCCAATAAAATCGCGCCACCGGTCGATGTCAGCTCGGCCGGGATCTGGGACAAACCAACTTCCTTAAATCTCAGATCGCGCTGTAGCAGGCCTTGGGGAACAGGAAGCATCGCGCCGACGGTAATATAAACCGACATCCAGCGAATAATTTGTGCCAATTGTTCGCTGCCACCCAGCATTCTGGCAAAGGGATCGGCAAAAATTACAACAAGCACGTTGGCGACAATGCTGGTAGACACATTGATGACAAATGCATAATGGGCTACTTTATTAATATCTTCGTTGGTTTGTACGATAGCCGGCTGCATACCCACATTAGTGAAGATATTCACCATGGTGAACAATATCATGGCCATGCCCACCTGACCGAAATCTGTCGGAGTCAGTAGCCGCGCCAGGATAATTGTGAGGACCATGCCGATAGGTCGCATACCAAACGATATAGCGGCATAGAGCATACTGCCACGTGCAGTCTTTAGTTTAAGGGCGGACAATCGATTATGACTCCAGCCGGGCTTGTTTGCCCGAAATTCAGTGATTTATCCAAGGATATGACAGGCAGGTTTATCTTCGGAGCTAATTATCCAACAATTGCTGATACAAATTGATGTATTGCTGCGAAACTTCAGGCCAGGTTAGGCCATGACGACGATTTCGGGCATCTTCGTAATTATCCTGCAGGAGCGCGCGATCGTTAACGTATCGCAGCATAGCCTCTGCCAGAGATTCAGCCGAGTTTTGCGCAAGCAATCCGGTAACTCCATGCTCAACCAGTTCACGGTTCGGCAAAAAATCGGAGGCAATGATAGGTATACCAAGCGCTCGATACTCGATTATTTTCATCGTCGGATGATACTGCCAATCAAGTGGCACCTCCGGCACATATGCCAGGGCAACATCGTGAGCCAGAATCGCCTGGGGCACCTGGTTATGAGGAACGGAGGGGTGAATGGTCACCAGATCATCAAGTTTCAGCCGGCGAATAAGGTCGGGATAGAAGCCATCAGACCGATCAGACCCTAACAGGGTAATGCAAAACTGGTCGGTTTGCCGGCACATCAGGTCGGCCGCTTCAATGATGCGTTCCAACCGACGGACGCGCCCCAGGCTTCCAATATAAATGAACCTCACCGGTCGATCGGACATCCCGCCATAATCCTGGCTGCGCTCTGCGTTTAGAAACGGCTCGCTGGTCGCCAACGGCACGACTGTGGCCCATCGCCTCCACTCATTGCCTAGCACCTTTTGTGCGCCGGCCTCGTGCAAAAATGTCGTCCGATCAAACGAGAAGCGCGAATCGATCAAACGTGATTTATTCCGCAACCCTGCCAGAGCTTGGCCAATTATTCCCGTGCCGTAAACCTCATTTATTTGTCGCATATCGTGGATAAATTTGGTTTTACCGGGCATTCCAAGTGGCATCAATCGGAACAGGTTATGGGCGTCGATCTGGACGATATCCGGCTCTGTCTCCCGGATAAAACGGCGAACATCCCGAAACAACCTGTATTTCGCCAATCGCCGCCCTATCGTCCCCTGTGCCTTCTCATAGTGTGAATTCTGGACGGCTATTATCTCCTTACCATCATGCCATTGGATCGATTGGTCCTGGCCTGGAGTACCAATCCATACAACATGGCCATGACCGCGCATGATATGTGCCATCTCGGGATAGTCCGGAGGCAGGGGATAATAAAATTGCAGCAAGAGAACATGCATGGTAATCGGCTTCTTTTCGATCAATAATTCAATAAAACCACACCCTATCAATCGTGAAATCGAAATGTTTGAATATGGTGAACAGTTTGGTTCGATTGTCGGGTTAACATTTCTTGACGAGTCTAATAGGCATAGCCATTGGGGTTTTTCTGGTGCCATGTCCAGGCCGTTTCAACGATTTGGCGCAGATCGGGATATTGTCGTCGCCAGCCCAAATCGCGAATGATGGCATCGCTGCCGGCGATTAGGATATCAGGATCACCGGGTCGGCGCCGGCCGACAATAGCCGGGATGGAATGGCCTGTGACCTGACGGGCAGTTTCGATTACTTCCTTCACACTAAAGCCCCGACCATTGCCCAGGTTATATTTCCGGCTGCCGCCGTCAATCGCGTTCAGGGCCAGAATATGGGCCTCGGCCAAGTCAACGACATGGATATAATCGCGCACGCAGGTGCCGTCCGGCGTGTTGTAATCATCGCCAAAGATAGTGATCTTATCCCTTTGACCTAACGCAACCTGCAAGACAAGCGGTATCAGATGAGTTTCCGGATCATGGTGTTCGCCACGCTCCTCTGTCGCACCACAGGCATTGAAGTAGCGCAGGCACGCGTAACGAAGGCCATATATCCGATCAAACCACCCCAGGTACCTCTCCAGGATATGCTTGGACTCGCCGTATGGGCTGCCGGGAACTATACGTTCGGTCTCATGAATCGGTATGCCCTCCGGATCATCAAATAGATTAGCTGTGGATGACAGGATGAAACGACGAACGCCATGTTCAACGGCGCTCTCCATAAGGTTCAGACCATTGACGACATTATCCCGGAGATAGAGGGACGGTTTCTCCCATGACTCGCCGACTAGCGTATGAGATGCGAAGTGCATAATCCCGTCGGGTTTATGCCGGCCCAGCACCTCATCGACGGCCTCTCTATCGGCCAAATCGCCGCGGATGAAGGTCGCCTCAGGATGAACGGCCATTTCATGCCCCTGATAGAGATTATCGAAAACGATTACCGAAGCCCCATGTTTGATTAACCGTTCGACGGTAATGCTGCCGATATATCCGGCTCCGCCGGTCACCAGTACTTTCATCGTTCGAGTTTCCTTTTTCGGCAAATTACCTCATGAGTCCATTGCCAAAACCATCAGTCTTGAATAGTACGTATTCGAAGTTACGATGTAGCTTACGGCAAGGGGTTGAGCACGTCGTTCAATGCTTCATGGAGGGTATCGAAAACCATCATCGTGGATCGTTCGGCCGCGGAAAGTAATTGTTCCTGGTCGCGGCCGCGTCCTGTCCGCACCAGAATGGATTGTCTCACCCCCGCGGCCTGTCCGGCCTGGATATCAGTCAGGGCGTCGCCGACCATCACCGAGTTGCTTAAATCAAGGTCAAGTTCTTCTGCCGCTTTCAAGAGTAATCCGGGCAACGGCTTTCGGCAATCACAGTCTTCTTGCGGAGCGTGAGGGCACATGTAAATCGCATCGACACGCGCCCCTGCCTCGCGGATGACGACCATTAGTTTGTGATTAATGGCGTCGGCTATCTCATAAGTGATCAGGCCACGGCCGACGGCCGACTGATTGGTGACGAGGACGATGCAGTATGGGCTGTGTCGCACGCCAATGAGGGCTTCAACTGCTTGAGGAAAAACCTCTACGTCAGCCCACGAGCGAACATAGTTGACCCGGTTTTCAATGATGACTCCATCACGGTCGAGGAAGATCGCCGGTCGGCTCATGATATTCAAATTTGCGGCCGTCTATTTCGGTTGAGCCATCTCACGAAGCTCCTTGGTGATGAGGTGCTCCAGCATGAGGTGAACATCTTCCACCTGCTCAATACAATCGCTGGGAACATGGAGATGGATATCCACCATATTCCCCAATCTACCCGCATTAAACCCGGTCAGACCGATGACTTTGGCCTCACGCTCATTGGCCAATTCAACGGCTCGCAATACGTTGGGCGAGTTACCGCTGGTGGAAATAGCGACGACGATATCATCGGGGTTGATTAAATTTGCCAACTGCAGGGCAAAGACGTTCTCATACCCATCATCGTTACCATAAGCGGAGAATATCGCCATGTTGTCGGAAAGGCCTATCACTCGATAGCCCGGCCAACCAGGTTGTCGGGTGTTTTTAGCCAGGTCACAAACCATATGGCTGGCTGTCGATGCGCTACCGCCATTCCCCATGATGAAGATCTGGCGACCATCCACTCGTGCCTGGTGCAGAACGGCAATGGCCTGGTAAATCGGTCCCCGGTCGATTCGGTCGAAGACGGCCTTCATCTCACCGAAATACCACTCAACCCCCACGGTCGATCCTTCTTTATTGTCCTGATACATGACCAAACCTCTACCTTTGATAGTCAAATATTACTTTACTGCCGTCTTGCCCAAGATTAAACGGTAACTCCTGGAGCATTTGTAATTCCCGTCGCAGCCCCTCCTGCCGATCGGGAGGACAATAGAGCAACAGAAAGCCGCCCCCGCCTGCTCCGGCGATTTTACCCCCGGTGGCTCCGGCATTTAGGGCCAGTTGATAAAGATCATCAACATCTGAGTTGCTAATCTTGCTGGCCAGTTGTTTCTTAAGCACCCAGCTTTCATGGAGAAGCTCACCGATGGCATCTACCTCTCCTTGCTGCAGCTTATTGCGAGCCGTGTAGGCGATCTGTTTCATCTCCTCCAAAACCGATTCGCGTGAGCGGATATTCTCCTTTTGCTCCGATAATATGGAGTCAGCCTTTCGCGTCACACCGGTATAGAAGAGCAACAGATTATGGTTTAGTTGCCGTTTCGTGGCGGGATCCAGCTCAATCCGACTGCTCCGAACCTCACCGGTTCCAGGTATAAATTCCATGAATCGTAGTCCGCCATAAGCAGCGATATACTGATCCTGGATCCCGATAGGCTTCTTCAACAGGTCAAGTTCGATATGACATGCTTCGCTGGCCAGTTTCTCGGCTACAACCAGTTCACGCTTCAAGGCATACATGGCATGCAAGGCGCCCACGGTGACTGTGCTGGACGACCCTAAACCGGACCCTTCTGAGGGAATATCGCCCATTGTGGTGATTTCAACACCTTGCTCAATCCCGGCCAACCGGAAGGCCTCTCGAATTAATTCATGATGGAGTTCATCCACCGAATCAACCAACTCGGTGCGAGTCCATCCAACGCGCAACTTGTTGTCAAACCGTCGTTTAATGGTCACGAAGATGTATTTATCGATGGCTGAAGTTAGCACGCAACCGCCGTGCTCCAGGAAATAGCCTGGAAAATCGGTGCCGCCCCCAAACAGACTGGTTCGAAGTGGGGTTTGAACGATAATCATTTTGCAGTTGTCCTGATTGACCTATGCCGGATGCGGGTGATCCTCTTGAATGAGGCGGCATTATGTATCATGCAAGAGCAAATTTTGCCCTAATTTGCGCCGATTTTTTGCCATCCAATAGCCCATAAACAGATAACAGGGCAATTTTTCCGTCAAACCGAGTGGCGCTCGTTCAATCGACCGAATGTGCTCCCGCAATAATCGCCATTGAGGAAATGTGGTTTTCCCCGCACGTTGGGGATCGTACCATGCCTGTTGAACTTGAGCGGATTTATTGCCCCCCCAGGACTGCTCCTCATGGAAGCGATAGAAAAACAGGAATTCAGGAACTTCAAAAAACTTGCCCAACAAGCTTAGCTCACTTAAGAGCGGGCGATCTGATCCTGAATACTTACCTATAAGACGAGTACGGCCAAGTACATCTCGCCGCATGAGGCCAAAAACAGCGACAACCGGCGCCGGATCCAGCACAAACTCATAAAAACGCTTGCGCGGTATGGGGGAGCCGAAAAATTGTTTGCCGGGGATTTGCAACACGATGTCGCCCTTCGCATCGATCGCCTTGGCCCGAGCATAGGCCAGTACCACATCGGGATCATTATCGAGAGCTTCAACACATCGCTCGAGGAAAGTTGGGGCCAGGAGATCGTCGTGGGCTGCCCACTTGAAATAGAGGCCTCGCCCAAGTTCGAAAACGTGATTGTAATTGGCTGCCGCGCCTAAATTGACGCTATTTCGAAAATAGCGGATTCGTTCATCCTTGGCGAGATATTCCCGACATATCTTTTCCGTCTCATCGGTCGACGCGTTGTCGGATATGACTAATTCAAAGTCGGTAAATGTTTGCGCCAGAATTGATTCAATGGTTTCGACCAGATAATTCTGGCCATTATAAATGGGTAACCCGACGGTCACCCGGGGTGCATGCGTGGTTATGGCTGACATTTCAACAGAAGGGCCTACTGGAACCGATCCAGGAGATGCTCAACATCGCATTCATCGTTCAAATCGCCGGGTTATTTACCTGATCAAGGCGCACAAGCAGGTCGGTGCAAAGGCTTTCGATATCCTGGCTCAGTTTAGAGGTACGTCCTTTCCCGATTGATTGCGGGTTCACATCGCGAATAATCTGGTCACCGGGATATTGCCTCCCGAGAAAAGTATAAATTCGTCGCATTGTGAGCGACGGCTCAGTCACCAAATCTTCATAGCGACATAGCATAACTCTTGGGTGAGAGTCCAGACCAAGATCAAAAAAAAGTCGGCATCGCGCCCACCAGAACAGAGCCGCCGCATCATAAGGATTCATATCTTCGCTGAAAAAGCTTCGTATGATTTCTCGCGTTTCTTCACTGCTGTTCTGAGATCGCCAGTTTGCCGGATCGTTCCGGACGAACGGCTGCAAATCTTTCACGCCATTATCCATCCCAAAAGCCTTTAGATTGGATGAGGCAACATCCTGGTAATGGCGGTAGGCCCATAACGCGCGGGCCCCCGGAATGGCATCGAACAAGTCGTGCGCAAGCTGTGACTCTACCAGCGGCTTGAAGACGACCAGTGACGCTCGCTGGCGATCGAACCGTTTCTTCACCAAGGGCAGTGGATCCAGTCGTATTTTCTCCACCTTATCCTGTGAAGACAATTCGCTGGATTCTCGATAGACCTTGGTGGCCAGATCGCGTTCGAAGATCCAATAGAGCATACTGGTGCCGGAGCGCTGGATGCCCAGAATCGGTACTATGGTCTTTTCGTCTGTACCAGACCGGACTAACTGGTGCACAATGTTCTTATAGAGCCGAAATGCACCGAATGAGATAGTTTGGGAATTAATATCCGAGATCTTCAGACCATATAACATAGTATCAATCCAGGACCCTTACAACCTGCTATAAATCTCTCAAGCCATATCCCCAACCTTGCCGGCCGAAGAAAGACTCAACGATATCATTATCGAGAGTCCGATTCATAGTAAGCATAGCTGCCGTTGGGTTCGGCTCGATTGACCACTACCTCCATCGACTTCACGCGAACATTTGACAGTTGCTGGCGTACTGCTCGCACATCCCCGCGCTGAGTCTGCCCTTGGGCTACAACGAGGATTACATTATCAACAGCCGGAGCCAACACAGCCGCATCGGCTACGGACAACAACGCCGGCGTATCCAGGATAATAAAATCGAATGTCGCTTTTAATTGCTCAATCAAATCGAGCATTCTTTGAGAACCGAGCAATTCGGTAGGGTTGGGTGGCAGGGGGCCACTGGCAATAACCTGAAGGCGAGGAAACGGGCTATCCTGGATAGTTTCTTCCAGCGTCATCTCCCCGGCCAGGATATTGGTTAA
>ERZ795041.599-NODE-599-length-13082-cov-4.552007_pt1 | contig 13082 bp, 10 predicted proteins | sample MGYA00375125_ERZ795041 | MGnify/ENA primary metagenome ERZ795041 (study PRJEB30170, sample SAMN03074214) | activated sludge metagenome | biome: Common Effluent Treatment Plant; feature: Wastewater; material: Activated sludge; isolation source: activated biomass in...
ATGTCGGAGATCGGCGGCTGATCTTCAAGGTCATTATCCGGTGACGTTGTTGATATCCATTGGCGGGTCAAATCGGCCAAGCGGCGACTCATCCAACCCCCAGCTATCCTGAATCAGATAGAGCGGACGGCCCTTGACCTCATCGTAGATGCGGCCAAGGTACTCACCGATGATACCCAGGCTGATGAGTTGCACACTCCCCAGAAACAGGACGACGACCAGTGTGGTAGCCTGACCCAAGAGCGGTTCGTGCGGAGCCAATAGGCGAATCAGGATCACCGCCAGGATGCCGATGACACTGACCGCCGCGGTGATGAAACCAAGAATCGTCGCCAACTGAAGTGGAAAGTAGGAGAAGCTGGTGATGGCATCGAGAGCGAAGGGCAGCATTTTCTTCACGCTGGTGAATTTGGCCTCTCCGGCGTAGCGGGCCTCCCGATGATACTCCACCCCAATTTGCCTGAATCCGATCCACGGAATCATGCCACGCAGAAAGCGATTGCGCTCGTTCATGCCACGTAACGAGTTGATGACGCGGCGATCCATTAGCCGAAAATCGCCGGTATCGAGAGGGATGTTGATGCTGGTGATGCGATGGATGAGGCGGTAGAAGAGCTTGGCTGTAGCCAGTTTAAACCATGTCTCCCCTTCCCGACTGGCTCTGACGCCGTAAACCACATCATAACCTGCACGCCACTGCGCAAGCATCGCCGGATAAACCTCGGGTGGATCCTGCAGATCGGCGTCGGTCAGGATCACCGCATCGCCTCGGGAGAAATCCAAACCGGCGGTTGCGGCGATCTGGAAACCGAAATTCCGGGAGAAGCTAACGCCCTTGACCCGCGGATCACGCTCGTGCAACCGGGCAATTACCTCGGCCGACTTATCACGACTGCCATCATTAACCAGGACAAGCTCCCATTCTTCTCCAGCGCCAACCATAACGGCCTTAACCCTCTCATAGAGAGTATCGAGGACTACCTCCTCGTTATAGACCGGCGCGACAACTGAGATTAACTCTTTACGCTTTTCCACTCGTTACCTAAACCTCCAGGCCAACCATCAGACCAACGTGGTCGGAGGGATATAGTTTATCATCATCGACGGACGATTTGTCGCCAAAAATGGCAGCGGCCGTCACTCTGTGCACCGCGGGCGAGACAAACACATAGTCCAGACATTCCGCCGGAACCGGCTGCGGTTGCAGCAGGCTGGTTGGATACGTCGCCAGCGGATCGCGCCCGTGTGCTTCGGCATAGACGGAGCGATATGACTGACGCATATACGCAACGGCTTGCTTGTTCGAAGCTCCGCCAAAATCTCCGGCAATCACCTGCAATGGAACTCGTCGTTTCTCATTTAACCAGCCGACGAGATCCATTACTTCCTCAAGTCGGGTCTGGTCGCCACCGGCACCATGATGCAAGCGAACGGAGACAAAGTCAAGTGACTGGCGCCTTGAACCGGCGGCTCCTGCCGGTAACTCGATATTGGCTCTGATGGCGACTTGACCGTTGACGCCGAGCGTTAACGAATCGTGGTAAATAATGGGCAGAAGGGACATGATGCCCACAGCAGTAAAAAAGCGACGGAATTGGGAATGGCGGGCCTGAACAATGCGATAGGGACGGCGGGAATCGCCTGTCAAGCGAATGTTGACCTGCCGTGCAAGCCACACTCCCTGGCCGATGGATAGGCTAATTTCTTGCAGGGCGACGATATCGGGCCTCGCATCGACCAGTTGGCCGACGAGCAGATGGCGACGCGCCAGCCACCGGTTAGTTCGGCCGCTCAGGTTGATAGTGGCCACTGTGAAGCCATACATAGAAATTGGGGAATGTCCCTTCCCGCGTGGCGGCTCTTATTCCAGCGAAAGCTCAAGATCGCCGGCCGGCATGGCCGTCTGAACGACATCTTGCCCCTGGTAAACCGTAAAGGTGAACGGAACATCGGTGCGAATGTGGACAGTCTCCCCGTCACCCAGCAAGTCCAGCGTTCCCTCGTTTCCTAGCGGCAAGTTCTTTACACCATATGTTCGTTCACGCTCAAGATAACGTCGCCACGTGACTTGCCGCAGCGGCCAATCAACCGAAATCCCCAGGACATCCTCCAGCAGCATGGCGATAACGGCCGACGGTGTCTTTCCGGTCTGATCAACATTGGCGGGCTCAGCCGGTCCGGGCGCTTCAGGCAGGTAATTCTCCCAGAAATCACCCGTGCTTTCGAACACACGTCTTACGGTATCTTCATTATTGAGCGCCAGCTGATGGGCCAGCATATGATTCTCAGCTATCTTGAGGCCACGTAACACCATATAGGTTAAGGACGGCCACACCGCACCACGCCAGCCGTTCCCTGTGCGGCCGTTATAGGCCTCACTATCGGCCGACAGGCTGGGAAGAACATGAGGGACGCGAAAAGACCAAGAATCCCGCAGATGCTGGACGAACTCCGATATCCGTTCCTTGGGGACAAGTTGGCCGTCCATCAATGCCCAATAGGCAGCGAGGCTCTTGACCGAACTGAAACGGCCATTGCGGTCAACGTCCTGATAGAAAGAGATAGTTGAATTCCACATACCTTCGTTAATTGAGCGATGAAGGATCGCGCGTTCGGCGGCGATCTCCTCAGCCAGATCTTGCTCACCCAACAAAACAGCCATCCTTTCGAGCAATGTGCAACTGAGAGCTGCCTGGGCGCTGGCATCGATCCAGGCCCAATGTCGATGGTGATAACGGCCGCCGGGTACACGCGGCTGATTGATTAGAGAGGAAGCGTAGCCGGTCGTCCAGTACAGACCATTCGGCCAGGTACGATTTGCCCGACACCAGCGATGATAGGCAATCAAAGGCCAGAATACTTCCGCTATACGCTCCTTATCGCCGGTTAAACGAAAGTGCCGCCATTCAGCAAAGGCGAGGAGATTGGGGCCGGTGCTGTTTGGCTCAAAGGGATAAAACAGATCCTCGCCTGTCTCCGAGTCCACCTCACGACATATGAAGCCGTCATCATGCTGAACGGCATAGAAGTTGTCGAGAAAGTCAATGAGGCTAAAAGTGCCGGGGATATAGCCGGACAACTGGGTCACCAGCGTGGCGGTCGACAACTCGATATTGCCGCCGGGCTTAGGCAGGGTGAATCCGGTAATCAAGGAGGAGCCTTCATTGGGAAGGCGGAACCGGCCCCACAAGTCATCCCAGGCCGACCAGTAAAGTTTCTCCCAGCCAGGATCTTCGGGGAACAAAGGGACAGGCAGACGCGGCCGAACTTCCTCGAAATCGGGGATTTGACTTTGGATTCGGCCGCGCTGCCGGTATTGATTCCGCTCGACTAACGGCTCAGTCGGAGACAACGACCGTCGAGTCATCTGAGCATCCTTTTTTAATGCTAGACCAGCCGGGGTGATCCGACCGGTGCCAAGAGAATTACTACGGCAGAATCTCCTCGATAGTGATGGTCGAAATCAGGTCACCTGCCGGTGCGTTAGGGTTACGTTGCGGATCGCGGGGCGTGATTGCCTCAACGACGTCCATCCCCTCGATGACACGGCCGAAGATCGTGTATGAACCATCCAGCTGGCTCACATCGCCATAGGTAATGTACCATTGGCTGCCGTTGGTATTGGGGCCGGCATTGGCCATAGCGACGACACCCTTGGAATTATGCGAAAGGCTCCGGTCAATCTCGTTGGGAATGTAATAGCCGGGGCCGCCTCGGCCGGTGCCGCTAGGGTCGCCCGTCTGGGCCACAAAGCCGGGGATGACCCGGTGGAACGTGACGTTATCAAACCAGCCGTTACGAGCCAGGAAGACAAAGCTATTGACCGTCTGAGGCGCGGACTTGGGCAATAATTCAATGGTGAACGTCTTGCCGGAAGCCATCTTGACGTGAGCAAGGTATTGCGCATCTTTGTTGATGGTCATCTCCGGTGCGTTCTTGTACTGGCGAGCCGCCAAATCTTTCATAGTTATTTCCTCGATTATAAACTGTTCCCAGGTTTCCAAATCCCGGGGCAGACTCTCGCCCGGAACGGGACGGCCGTTGACAATTGCCGATGGTGTGCCGGGCAACCCCAGGCCGATGGCCTCTTGCTCCAAACTGGAGACGTACCCGGCATAGGTTCCATCATCCAATTCAGTGGTGAAGCGATCGGCATCGAGGCCAAGTTCCTTGGCCAGGGCGATGAAATAGTCACGAGCGGAGGCGGCATCCAGGCCGCTCCATTCATTCTGGCGCTGAAATAGCAGGTCGTGGTAGTCCCAGAATTTTCCCTGCGCGCCGGCAGCCTCGGCCGCCTCGGACGACTTTTGAGCATTGGGATGGATGCTCGTCAGCGGGAAATGGCGAAAAATCACCTGCAAATCATCGGGATGCGCGTCGGCTAATTGCTTCAGAAGGGGAGCGAATCCGGCGCAACCGGGACATAGGAAATCGCCGAATTCGATAATCGTAACAACGGGATCGAACTAATTGCCGAGTTTACAGTCGCGTTCGCGCGGCAGGGTCGTATCGCCGGCATATGTCTCGCCTGAGGTAGCTCCAGGCTCAGCGGCCGATGCACCAGTCGCTGCCTCTCCGGCCCCATTGGAATCGGCGGGCGTGGTGGCCTTTGCTGAAGGCCCTTCAAGTCCCTCCTGCTCCATCAACCCCGATTGGGTTGAACTGCAAGCCGTAGCGATTATCAGCGTCAACGGCAGCAGTAACAAGAGGAACAATCCTATTTTTTTCATCAGTTGGTGCTCCTGACCCAAAAGAGAACTAAAGGGACAACGAGCACCGCCCGTTATCCCCTTTGGTTCTGACTTTCAGATTAGCGACGTTGAGGACGACCGCCACGATCGCCACCGCGGTCGCCGCCGCCGCGACGGTCGCCGCCACCACGACGGTCGCCATTGCCGCTGCGCGGGCCACTGCCCTTGCGAACAGCATCCTGGGCGCGGGCCTCATCCAGAGACCAGCCCTCAAGCACGGCGCGACGAGACAAGCGAATCTTGCCCTCACTGCTGACATCGGTAACCATGACCATGATTTCATCCCCCATCTGCACCGCATCTTCAACACGTTGCAGGTGCTCGGATGCCAGCTGGGAAATGTGGACCATGCCGTCCTGGCCGGGAGCCAGTTCAACGAATACGCCAAAATCGGTGATGCGGACGACTTTACCGGTGAAGATTTCTCCGAGATCAGGATCGTGAGTCAGCATATGAATGCGCTCAAGAGCAGCCTCGGCCTTCTGGCCGTCAACCCCAGCCACGAAGACCGTGCCGTCTTCCTGAATGTCAACGGAGACTTCGAACTCTTCTTCCAGGCCACGAATGGTCGCGCCGCCCTTGCCAATGACCGCGCCGATTTTCTCGGGGTCGATCTTGATGGTCAGCATGCGCGGGGCATAGAGGCTAAGCTCCTTACGGGGGGCGGGAATCGTCTGCCGCATCGATTCCAGAATCTCCAGGCGGCCGACATGAGCCTGGCCCAGAGCTTCCTTCATGATGTCCATGTCGAGGCCGCTGATCTTGATGTCCATCTGCAGGGCGGTAATGCCTTCGCTGGTGCCGGCGACCTTGAAGTCCATGTCGCCCAGATGATCTTCCAGTCCCTGGATATCGGTCAGAACGGCATACTTCTTGCCGTCGGTGATCAGTCCCATAGCCACACCGCCGACCGGCCGCTTGATCGGCACACCAGCGTCCATCAGGGCCAAGCTGGAAGCACAAACGCTGGCCTGGCTGGTGCTGCCGTTCGAGGACAAAACCTCGGACACGACACGAATGGTATAGGGGAACTCGTCTTCCGAAGGGATCATCGGCAGGAGGGCGTTCTCGGCCAACGCACCATGACCGATCTCGCGGCGGCGGGGACCACGCATGGGCCACGTCTCACCGGTGGAGAATGGCGGAAAATTGTAATGATGCATATAACGACGGCTATCTTCGGGCGACAGCCCATCGAGCTTCTGGGCCTCACGCGGCGTGCCCAGAGCGACGATGGACAAGACCTGGGTTTGCCCGCGCTGGAACAGACCGGAGCCATGGGCGCGCGGGCTAATTCCCACCTCGGACGAAAGAGAGCGAATGGTCGTATAATCGCGGCCGTCGGGCCGGATACCGTCATAGAGGATGCGATGACGAACGGCCTTCTTAATCTCATCAGAGAAGACCTCACGCACGCTCTTGGGATCGATCGACTCATCCTCCGCTATAAAGCTGTTGACAACTTCCTCGCGCAGCTGGTCGAGTGATTCGTTACGATCCTCACGCTCGATCGTATTGGCGATGACCTTGGCGATGCGATTATCGATGCGGTTTTGGGTCGCCTCGACGATGGCCGGATCGATCTCGGATATGGTCGGCTGGCGCTTTTCCTTGCCGACGGCGGCGCGCATCTCCTCCAGCAGGGTGATGATCGGCTGGAGGGCCTGGTGGCCGAAAGCCAAGGCCTCGACAATAAGGTCTTCGGGGATCTCATCTGCGGCCGCTTCGACCATGATGATGGCGTCGCGCGTGCCGGCGATACGCAGGTCAAGCGTGCTGTTGGCCATCTCGGGGATGGTCGGATCGGCGACAAGCTCGCCATCAATGTAGCCGACGCGAACCGCCCCAACCGGACCGTTCCAGGGCACATCGGAGACGGTTAACGCGGCACTGGCGGCATTGACCGACATGATATCCAGGTGATGGATGCTGTCCGAAGACAGGGTTGTGACAATGACTTGCACCTCATTGCGCATGCCGTCGGGGAACAACGGCCGCAGCGGGCGGTCAGTCAGGCGGGAGGTCAACACAGCCTCGGTGGTCGGCTTGCCCTCGCGGCGGAAGAATCCACCCGGGATGCGTCCGGCCGCGTACATCTTCTCCTCGAAGTCGACGCTGAGCGGGAAAAAGTCCAGCCCCTCACGGATATTCTTCGACATTGTAGCCGTGGCCAGGAGCATCGACTCGCCGACTTGCAGGGTGATCGCGCCGCCGGCCTGTTCAGCCAGTTTACCGGTCGCGATGGTCAGCTTGTGCCCTCCCACGGTTGTGGTAAATACAGAATCTTGGTTCATTCCAACTTTCCTCAATGCAATTCGCGGTGCCGGCCAAACCAAAGCAGCAGAAACGGCGAACAGGCAGCCAAATCGGCGCTGCCGTTCATCGCACTGCGGATGCTCTTGTCAGGATAGGCGATCCCGCATAAGTTGATAGAGGAGTAGATCGTGAGTTAGGGACTGGGGATTGGCTCTTACACCCTGCCGTAGGGTAAGCGACAATACCCAATTCCTAAACCTTGCCGGTGATCTACTCCGATAAAAAGGGCGAATTTGACTTCGCCCTTTTCACATTTCCAGTTTTTAATTAACGGCGCAGGCCCAGACGGCCGATGATCTCGCGATAACGATCCGGGTGTTCCTTGCGCAAATAAGCCAACATGCGCCGGCGCTTGCCCACCAGCTTGAGCAACCCGCGCCGGGAGCTTTCATCATGCTTGTGGACGTTCAGGTGCTCCTGGAGCTGGCGAATTCGCTTGTCCATGAGCGCGATTTGTACCTCAGGCGAACCGGTGTCGCCTTCGTGCGTTGCAAAATTGCCAATTAATTCGGCTTTCTCTGCCACAGTCAAGGGCATCTCTATCCTCCGTAAATTAATGTCATTCGATTGAGAGATATATTACCTCAGCCGAAAGGCCGTCGTGCCGATAACGTCGTACCTTTCCGCCAAGGAAGTATTATAGCCAAGGATCGCCGGGTGACAAGTGCGCCACGAACGCAAACAGCCGACGCTCAGATAGCGCTGATGTCTTGACATCCGGCATAAGCAGGCCAACGCGAGGGTTGATACCTTATGCGACCCGCCGGACCGACATTCCCTCTTCCGCGATCACCTTCATATTACGCTACCAGAATCTCGGAGTTCACCCCAACTTCTTTCAACATTCCGCCAATCTCCTCGCGATAATTGGCATTCATGATGATGACAAAATCTGGATGGAGGTCGGCCAATTGGCCGGGCGGGATGATTTGCTGGCCCGTACCGGCGACGAACTTTCCCTGCTTGCGCGGGTTGATGTCGACGACGGCAACGATCTCATCGCCTGCGTCCATCGCATTGAGGAACGTCACACCCTTGGAGCCGGCGCCCCAGACGACGCCACGCTTGCCGGCGGCCGCCAGCGAACGGAGCCGGGTCTGCCATTCGTCGCGCTTGGCGCGATAGTTCTCGGCGAAGGCGCGGGCGTCGGCCGTCAACGCATCGAGTTCATCTTGAAATTCTCCTCCGCTCCCCTGCTCTCCTGCTTCCCTGCCCTCCTGCTCCGGCTCGGCTTCGATAGTCAGAAATTGCCCGCCGAATACTTCATTGACGGCCAGCACGCGGAAGCCATGCTTGCGAAAGAGATAGGCCAGAGAGAGAGGGCTAAAGTAGGAGCAATGCTCATAGATGATGTCCCAGATGCCACCCTGCCTAAGGGTCCACAAGGAGTTGGGGACTTCAAAGAAGACGACCGATTGCTGATCGCCGACAGCTCGACGCACCTGATCGATAAAGCCATCGGGATCCTCGATATGCTCCAGTACATGGCGGCAAACGATGAGATCAGCCCGCTGATGTGTGTATTTCTCACCGTAGAAATCCTGGACGAAGGTTACGTTTGGCGCAGTATAGCCCTCCTCCGGCACATAGCTCGGGTCATAACCCCAGCCGCGGTTCCCCCCCATTTCCGACAACATGATTAGGAAGTCGCCTTTCCCCGCACCAATCTCGACGATATCCTTGTCGTGCAAATCGTACTTGTCGATTAGATTGCGGGCCAGCGAGGTGGCATACTCCTGGAAACGGGGCGAGAAGTGAAGTGAGTTCTCGTACTCCTGGGTGTACTCCATCAGGGACGGGTTGAAGGCCAGATTATAGGTATGACCACATCCAGCCAGGTAAGCCAGATGAAGGTCACCGCGAGGAGCATCAATGGCCGCCTCGCGCGTGGGCCAGAGCACATTGCAATGAACAGGCAGTCGGCTCATCTCGATGAGAGGTATGACCTCGGAGCCGGGACAAATGGGGAGTGATTTATTCATAGCTGGTAATTGATAGTCGCGGTCGCCTACAAGGTTCGGATTTCCGGCGAAAGGCCCATAGCTTCCAGGTCGCGGCTGATTTCTTCACGATAGACGGGGTTCATGATGATGACCACATCCGGGCGATATGTCTTCAGAAATAACGGCGCAACGATCTCCTGTCCGGTTCCGGCCATGAAGGTGCCGGTCTTGATGGGATTGATATCGACGGCACAGGCGATATCCTCCAGAGTCTGGTTGAGGGTCGTCAGGAAGGCAACCCCCTTGGAGCCTCCCCCCCACAGCACAGCCTTCCGGCCGGCCGATTTGATGCGTGCCAATTCGTGCCGCCATTCGTCACGCTTGACTTCATAGCGCTCGACGAAATACTCGACCAACTCCATCGTTTGTGCAGAAGTTTCCTCGTCAGGGAGCGATTCGGCGATCGACGAGCCATCCGTAGGACGCGCCTCAATCATCAGGTATTGATCGTCGTAGGCTGTCCACAAATCCCTGACCTCGAACCCGTTGGCTCTGAACAGGCGAGCCAGCGAGCCTTTGGTGAAGTAGGAACAATGTTCATAATAGATATCCCAGAAGGCTATGTCGCCCAGGACATAACGGGCATTGGGAATCTGGAAGAAGACAATGGTATCGCCGCGCTCGCCAATTGAACGACGGACGGTGGCGATGAAGTCACCCACGTCAGGGATATGTTCCAGGGTCATCTTGCAACAGATGAAATCGGCATGGTAGTTGGCGTACTTCTCGGAATAGAAATCGGGAATGAACGTCAGACGGTCGGCCGCGGGGCTGGGATGGCGACCGGGGACATAGGCCGGGTCGAACCCTGTCCCGCGATTGCCACCCATTTCGCACAACATGGTGATGAAATCGCCTTTGTCGCAACCGATCTCGATGATGTCCTTGCCATGCAGGTCGTAACGATCGATGAGGTCCTGAGCCAGCTCCCGGTGGAATTTATTGAAAGTGGGCGAATACCCCTGGGTGGCCTCATATCGGGCTGTATATTGAGTCAACACCTCGTCAAAAGTGATATTGGAGATGAAGCCGCAGGCCGGGCAAACAGCCAGGGTGATGTCGCCGGTCTGGAAATTCAATGCCTCTTCGCGACTCGTCACCAGAAGCACGCTGTTGACCGGGACATTGGCCACTTTGTAGAAAACATGCATTTCGGCCGAGCCGCAACCCGGGCATGCGTGATTAACGCTTATCATGAGCGAACCTCTCGATGGGGTGGAAACAAAGCAACGCAGACAGATGCAGACCGCCGGGGCTAATCTTCTCCCAGCTTTAACACCGCCATAAATGCTTCCTGGGGCACTTCAACATTGCCGATCATCTTCATGCGCTTCTTACCCTTCTTTTGCTTCTCCAGGAGTTTCTTCTTCCGGGTAATATCGCCACCATAGCATTTTGCCAGAACGTCCTTTCGTAACGCCTTAACATTGGCCCGACTGATCACCCGCTTGCCCGTCGCCGCCTGAATCGGCACCTCATACATCTGGCGAGGGATGAGGTTTTTCAATTCGGTGACGAGACGCTGCCCGCGGTGGTAGGCGTCATCGGCATGGACGATCATCGCCAGCGCGTCGACCGGCGTCTTGGCCACCAGCACTTCCAGCTTGACCAAATCGGAGGCACGATAGCTATCGAATTCATAATCCATCGAGGCATAGCCTCGGGTTCCGCTCTTTAGCTTGTCGTAGAAGTCGATAATCATCTCGGCCAACGGCAGGTAGTAATGAAGCACCACGCGGCCGGGAGCCGGATTTTCCTGCTTGATGAACTCGCCACGCCGCTTGCGAGCCAGGTCCATGACCGTGCCATAGAACTCTTCGGGCGTAAAGATCTGGACGCGCATCCATGGTTCGCGAATCTCGTCGATGGCGGATTCATCGGGCAGATCCGCCGGACTCTCGATGAAACGCACTTCATCGGTGCCGGCCATGACGACCTCATACTCTACACTGGGCGCCGTAGCAACGAGGTCCAGATCATACTCACGTTCAAGCCGCTCCTGGACAATCTCCATATGAAACAGCCCTAAAAAGCCGCAACGAAAGCCAAAATTGAGTGCGCTGGATGTCTCCGGCTCGTATACCAGTGAGGCATCATTCAGTTGCAGCCGCTCGAGGGCCTCCTTCAGCAGAGGATAATCCTCGCCATCGCTGGGGTAGAGGCCGGCGTAGACCATCGGCTTGACGGCCTTGTAGCCGTGGAGAGGCTCAGTCGCCGGTTTGTCGCGCGTGGTGATGGTGTCGCCCACACGACATTCGCGGACTGTCTTCAAGCCGGTAGCGATATAACCAACTTCCCCGGCGGTCAATTCGTCCACGGGAATCATGCCCGGGTTAAAGATGCCGATCTCAATGGGTTCAACAACCACATCGTTGGACATCATCTTGATCAACTGCCGGTTGCGGACAGCGCCTTCAAATACACGAACATAGGCGATGACGCCCTTGTAGGAATCATAATGGGAATCGAAGACGAGCGCTCTCAAGGGTGCATCGCGCTCACCTTTCGGCGGCGGCACCTTACGCACGATGGCCTCAAGCACCTCTTCGATGTTGACGCCGGTCTTGGCGCTGATCGGGATGACGTCCTCAGCGGGGATACCAGTGATATTCTCCACTTCCTCGGCCACATCCTCCGGCGCGGCCGCGGGCAAATCGATCTTGTTGACGACGGGCAGCAACTCCAAATCGGCTTCCACGGCCATGTAAAGGTTGGCCAGGGTCTGGGCTTCGATTCCCTGCGTGGCATCGACCACAAGGATGGCTCCCTCGCAACCCTGCAAAGCCCGGCTAACCTCATAAGCAAAGTCGACATGGCCAGGAGTATCGATCAGATTCATCTCATAAGTCTCGCCGTCATTGGCGCGATAGTTCATGCGTACGGCCGAAGCCTTGATCGTGACGCCCTTCTCCCGCTCGATGTCCATGCTGTCGAGCACCTGGGCCTGCATCTCACGATCGGAAATGGTCCCGGTCGCTTGCAACAGACGATCAGCCAGGGTCGACTTGCCGTGGTCGATATGGGCGATGATACAAAAATTGCGTATCCTGCTTTGATCCATGGGCCTAAGTATAACAAAATGGAGGATTTGAGTAACGGGACTGGTGGACGCCGCTTCGTTTCGGGGAACGGGATACTGTCAAGGCAACAACGCGCCGATACTTAGCGCATCGCCTCATCAATCAGGCCGAATAATGGCCGCGTTTGCTCCCCTCGCTGCAACCAGGCCAGATATTCGATATTGCCGTCCGCACCCTGAATGGGAGATGGTATCAGCCCCATGACACGCCAGCCCTCGGCAACGGACCAACCTGACATGTCGGTCAATACCATGCGGTGGACGGCCGGATCACGGATGACGCCGCCCTTGCCGACGGACTCCGGTCCAGCCTCGAATTGGGGCTTGATCAGAGCGATGACATCGGCCGCAGGCGCAAGCCACTTTTGCACCGCCGGAAGGATGAGCCTCAGCGAAATGAACGACACATCGATGACAACCAGATCGACAGGATTGGCCAGCGTATCCAGATAGCGGGCATTCGTGCGTTCCATGACGGTCACCCGCTCATCCTGGCGCAGCTTCCAATCGAGTTGACCCTGACCGACGTCGATGGCGAACAGTTGTGCCGCGCCCCTCTGGAGCAAGACATCGGTAAAACCGCCCGTACACGCGCCAACATCAGCGCATGTCAGACCCTCAACCTCGATGCTGAATGCATCAAGCGCCCCGGCAAGCTTGTAGCCGCCACGGCCGACATAGGGCATGGGCGTTTTTAGCTCGATTTGAGCGTCGCGAAGCACGGCCGTGCCCGCCTTGTCGATTAATCGGCCGTCGACGGTTACTTCACCGGCCATGATGTAGGCCCGAGCGCGGGTACGTGTTTCGGCCAAGCCGCGCTCCACCAGAAGGATATCGAGCCGTTCCTTATCTTTAGCCACGACAGGTTCAGGAGTTGTGCAGGCGGGCTTCCCAATCTGCCAGGGCATCGGTCAGCGATTGCCGCAGGGAAAT
>ERZ795041.601-NODE-601-length-13065-cov-3.795772_pt1 | contig 13065 bp, 9 predicted proteins | sample MGYA00375125_ERZ795041 | MGnify/ENA primary metagenome ERZ795041 (study PRJEB30170, sample SAMN03074214) | activated sludge metagenome | biome: Common Effluent Treatment Plant; feature: Wastewater; material: Activated sludge; isolation source: activated biomass in a...
GACCCCAGGCCTCCAACAAACTCAAGACCGCCCTCTGCGAAAACCCCGATGATCCCTCGCTCGTCGTCGCCTTCCTCCGTCTCCACGCTGTGGACGATTAGTCTCTCGTCTACGCCGCCGCCGCCGATCCCGTCGCCATCGCCGACGATCTCGTCGCCCTCACCAAGGCCTCCCCCGAGCACGCCCCGCTCTACGCCTCCATCACCGCCGTCCAGGGCGTCGCCCTCGAGTCCACCCTCCGTCAACTCCAGTCCCGCGACTCCGACGACGCCGCCGCTCTCGCGCGACTCTGGTTGCTCGACGCGCTCGACATGGACCGACTCGCACTCGATGAGGTCCTCGCCCGTGAATGGACCAAGTCCTTTACAACCGCCTCGATCTACGCCCAGGCCCGACTCGCCGACAACCTCGCCGAGCGTGACACCCGCACCGAGGCCATCGATAAACTCAAGTCCATCGACACACCAGCCGCGCGACGTCTCCTCGCCCAGATGCTCCAGCGCCGCCGAGATTTCGCCGCCGCCGCCGATGCCGTCAAGCCACTCGCCGAGCGCGACGACCCCACGCTCGCCGATCTCCTGATCTATTCCAGCAGCCTCGCACTCGCGGGCAATACCAACGACGCCAAGACGGCACTCGCCCGCGCCATCGCCCTCGACCCAGCCGACGACCGCCCCCGCGAGGCACTCATCTCCATCCTCTCTACCCCCGCCACCCAATCGCAACTGCTCGACGCCGCCCGCGACCTCCGTGCGGCCTCGCCCTCGAGTCGGCTCCTCCGCCTCCTCACCATCCGAGATCTCATCTCCCGCAATCTCGTGGACCAGGCCGCACAACCCCTCTACGATCTCGCCAACAGCGACCAGGCCACGCCCGGCGTCTACGACCTCCTCGCCTCACTCGCCGCGAAGGCCGCACGGCAAAGCCCCGACATCCGCGATCGCACCGAGCTCTTCCTCCGCGATCTCCGCGCCCGCCGGCCCGACTCGCCCCCCATCGCCAGCGCCCTCGCCGCCACGCTCGCCGCCGACGCGACCGACACCGCCAAGGCCCACGAGGCCGACACCATCCTCGCCGACTTCACCGCGCGATTCCCCATCCCCGAACTCCAGCGCCTCCGCGAACGCATCATCCGCGACCGCCTCGTCGACGCCCACGCCGCCGACGCCCTCCAACTCGAGCGCCTTACCCACGCGCCACCCACCACCGAAAACGCCCTCGAGCACATCGACCTTCTTGTCCGCACCAACCAACTCAAGGACCTCCCCGCCGTCGTGAAGATCGCGCTCGCCGATCGAGACGCACTCGCCCCGGCCCAACTCGCCGTTCTTCGATCATTGATCACTCGAATACGAGTCTTCGAAGGCCGAAAGCCCGTCCTCGAGCCCGCCCAGGCCGCAACCCTCGCCGACGCTCTCGACATCCTCGCCGCCGATGGCCTTTCCCGTGACGCCGAACTCCTTCGCCTCCAGGCCACCGTCGTCGGCTATCCCAACGACGCCAAGCGCCTTGTGGACGCCATCGACGCCGCGACCGCCGCTATCCCCGACCTCCCCGAAGAGACCCTCGCCCAGTTCACCATCCAGGCCCTCCAAGCCCAGTCCAAAGACTCCGACGTCCTCAACTTCGTCCAAGCCTTCTCCCGCGCCGAGCCCGCCGACCAGACCCGCGTCTTCATCTGGATCTCCGCGATCGCCACCTTCGGCGACCACACCGACGCCAAACTCCTCGCCGATTCCCTCTCCGGCGACATGTTGGTCATCGCCGCCAACCAAGCCCAGTCCACACCCAACATCGCCAACGCCAAGTCGCCGGCGGACCAACGAGCCGAACTCGTCTATGGCCTCGCGCACATCATGTTCGCTAACTCCCGCGACCAATCCGCCCTCGACACCCTCCGCCTCGTCCTTCAGTACAACCCACGCCACGCGCTCGCCCTCAACGATCTCGGCTACAACCTCCTCGAATCCAGAGAGCACCTCGACGAGGCCGCCGACGCCCTCGAGCGTGCCTTCGCCATCGCTCCAAACGACCACCACATCGTCGACTCACTCGCCTGGCTGCGCTATCACCAGGGCCGGCTCGCCGACACGCCCGACGCCCCCGGAGCCATCACCCTCCTCCGACAGGCGGTCAGACTCGCCGCCGATGAGGGCGAACCGAACCCCGAGGTCCTCGGACATCTCGGCGATGCCCTCTGGCGCTCGGGCGAGAAGGACGCCGCGATCAACGCCTGGCGCGACGCCGCCAAACTCGTCCAACCGTACATCTCCGCCTTCGAGGCCCCGCTCCCCGATCCGATCGATCCCGATCCGGAACTGCAGAAAGACGTTGATCAGGAGCGTGCCCGCCGCAAGGAGATGCTCGATGGATTCCGCGCCCACGGCGTGAAAGCCACCGACGCCGAGGCCGGTCGTGAGCCACCCCTCCCGCCCCAGATCATGCTCCCCAAAGCGCCTTCGCCGTAAACGACTCGATCGTCCACACTCTGCTTGGAGGTTGTCTCTTTGGCTGGCCACAACAAATGGAGCAAGATCAAGCACCGAAAGGCCGTCGTGGACAAGCGCCGCGGCAAGGTCTGGACCAAGATCGCCAAGACCATCATCGTCGCGGCGAAGAACGGCGGCGGCGATCCCGACTCCAACCTCGCCCTCCGCTACGCCATCGACGAGGCCCGATACGCCAACATGCCCCGCGACACCATCGAGCGCGCCATCAAAAAAGGCGCGGGCGAGGGTGACACATCGACGTATGAAACCATCCGCTACGAGGGCTACGGCCCCGCCGGTGTCGCGATCATCGTCGACGCGCTCACCGACAACCGCACACGCACCATCACCGACGTGCGAACCGCCTTCACCAAATACGACGGCAACGTCGGCGCCTCGGGCTGCGTCGCGTACATGTTCCAGCACCTCGGGCGGATCTCCATCGACGCGAAGGGCGTCGACGAGGAACGCCTGATGGAAGTCGCGCTCGAGGGTGGCGCGACGGACGTCCTGCCGCCCGATGAACCCGTGGAGGACGAGCCCGCAACATGGACGGTGCTCATGCCAGCTCAATCCAACCAGGAGGCCAAGTCCACCTTGGCCGCCGCGGGATTCGCCATCACCGACGCCCAACTCGCGATGGTCCCCGACACAACCACGGCCGTGACGGGTGACGCCGCGGCCGACCTCGAATCGCTCGTGGAGATGCTCGAGGACCTCGACGACGTGCAGGCGGTGTACACAAACGCGGAGTGAACAACCACCGGTCCACATCCACATCTCGCCACAACGCACGCATCGGCGGCGTGCCCCAATGCTCCGCACAGGGTTCAGACGCACCGCTCCCTCCCTACACTCGCCTCCAATGTCCACCCCCCCCCACACCGCCCATTCCACGTCCAGGCCTGCCCGTTTCCCCGCGACACCTCCCGTCACCCACCGATGGTCGCGGACCCTTATCCCCACGACCCGCGAGGCGCCCAACGACGCCGAGACCGCAAGCCACATCCTCCTCCATCGAGCTGGGTTCATCCGCCAGGTCGGCGCCGGAATCTATGACTACCTCCCCCTCGCCTGGCGCGTCCTCACCAAGGTCGCCCAGATCGTCCGCGAAGAGATGGACAGCGGCGGTGGCGGCGAGAACGGAGCGAGGTGCGCCGCCGCCGAGATGCTCATGCCCGCACTCGAGCCCTTCGAACTCTTCGAGGGCACCAGGCGCGACCAGGACTACGGCGACAACCTCTTCCGTGTGAAGGACCGCAAGGGCCGCATGAACGCACTCGCCCCCACGCACGAAGAAGTCATCACCGAACTCCTGCGCACCTGCGTCAGCAGTTACAAGCAACTCCCGCTGAACCTCTACCAGATCCAGACCAAGTTCAGAGACGAGGCCCGCCCCCGCGCCGGCCTCCTCCGTTGCCGAGAGTTCGTCATGAAGGACGCCTACTCCTTCCACACCAACGTCGATGGAGCCGGCGGCCTCAACGAGACCTACGACGCCATGTACCGCGCCTACACCAACATCTTCACACGCTGCGGCCTCACCTTCGCCGCGGTCGAGGCCGAGAGCGGGCCCATCGGCGGCTCCGCCAGCCACGAGTTCATGGTCATGTGCGAGAGCGGCGAAGACACCATCCTCACCTGCCCAAAGTCCGGCTACGCCGCCAACGTCGAGAAGTGCGAGATCGGAAAACGCACGGCGAATCTCGCCGACTCGCCTTCCGCGCCCGACCTTGCCGTCATCACCACCCCAGGCCTCCCCGGCATCGACGACGTCGCCCGCTTCATGGGCGTCAAACCCTCCGACATGCTCAAGGTCGTCGTCTTCCAGAACAAGGCCCTCGCCAAGGCCCTTCGCGATCAGAACAAGGACCCCAAGGCCTGGGATATTTCCAAAACTCCAGCCGGCCCGCTCTTCGTCCTCGCCGTTGTCCGCGGCGATCACGACGCCAACGAGGGCAAGGTCCGCGCCGCCGCTGGCTTTGCCATCGAGATGGCCGAACTCACCCTCATGGAGAAGTTCCATTTCGCGACCGGCTTCATCAGCCCCGCCGTCATCAAGAACGACTCGGCCAATCGCGTCCTGCTCCTCATCGACCACGACGCCGCCCCCGCCCAACCAAAGCTCTGGGTCACCGGCGCCGACACTCGCGACCACCACGTCAAGAACTTCTCCTGGCGCCGCGATCTCGGCCCAATCCTCGATGACACGAACCGCTGCCGCACCGCCGAGATCCGAAACGCCGTCGTCGGCGATCCCTCCCCGCGAGCCGAGGGCTCCACGCTCGAGGCCGCCCGCGGCATCGAGGTCGGGCACATCTTCAAACTCGGCACCAAATACTCCGACGCCATGGGCTTCGCCGTCCTCGACGCCTCACAGAAAAAACAGCCCGTCATCATGGGCTGCTATGGCATCGGCGTCAGCCGAACCATGGCCGCATGCGTCGAGATGTCCCACGACGACAACGGCATCCTCTGGCCCGCCGCCATCGCACCCTACCACGTCCTCATCACGCCCCTCAAGCCCGACGACGAGCGACAGAAGACCCTTACCACGGATCTGTCGATGCAACTCAACGCCCTCGGCCTCGACGTCCTCATCGACGACCGCGACGAACGCCCAGGCGTCAAGTTCAAGGACGCCGACCTCGTCGGCATCCCCGTTCGAATCACCCTCGGCGACAAGGCCCTCGACCAGAACAGCGTCGAGATGAAGGCCCGCAAGGACCCGGGCAAGGGCGACCTCGTGCCGATCGAAAACGCCGCGATCAAGGCCCGCGATCTCCTGGAGTAGCACAAGGTGGCCTGCCTCTCCGAGGCGAGTCTGTTTCAAGAGGGCACCGCACTCAAGAGTGGTGCCTCCCACTTCGTGGCGCAAGCGTCTCGCCTCTGTTCCCGTTTCTCATCTGAAGGATTCTGGTCCGTTCTGATGGCAACCGCACACACCATCATCCGCGCCGCCTCTCCCGCCGATCTCGCCGCCATCCGCGATCTCTTCCTCGAGTACGCCCAAGCACTCACCGTCGGCACCGATGAGACCTCCGCCGGTGTCCACATGAGCCTCAACCACCAGGGATTCGAGCGCGAACTCGAAACCCTCCCAGGCCGATACGCCCCGCCCACCGGCACGCTCCTCTTCGCCACCCTCGACGCCTCCCCGGTCGCCTGCGGCGCGCTCCGAGAGATCCCCGCGCTCCCCACCGATCTCGGCCGCGTCTGCGAACTCAAACGCATGTACGTCCGCCCGATCGCCCGTGGCAAAGGAATCGGCCGGGCCATCGCCATGAATCTCCTCGACTTCGCCAGAAACGCCGGCTACACGATCGCCAAACTCGACACCGAGCCAACCTTCATCGAGGCCGTCACGTTATATCGTTCCCTCGGCTTCACCGAGACTGACCGATACAACGACGATCCAGTCCCCTGCACCATGTTCATGGCCAAAGTCCTGTGATCACAACTACCGTCGCACTGATTCTCTGACGTGGGCTAGGCGCCGGCGAGTTCTTTGGCTCTCGCCGTGGCCGACGCGATGGCGGCGTGGATAATGGATGGAAAACTGGCGCCGAGCATGGTCTCGATCGCCGCGGCGGTCGTGCCGCCCTTGCTGGTGACGGCGGCACGTAGGGACTCGGTGGATTCTGGTGATTGCGCGAGGAGTTCTGCGCTGCCGACGAGCGTAGCGCGGGTGATGGCGTCGGCCTGGTCTTTGGGAAGGCCTTGCATGATGCCGGCGTCTCGCATGGCTTCGGCGAGGAGGAAGAGGTACGCCGGACCGCTGCCCGCGAGGCCCGTGAAGGGATCGAGCAGCGACTCGTCGAGATCGACGACGAGTTGGTGGTTGACGCCAAAGAGGGCGCGGGCGATGTCGCGGGCGGTTGGGCTCGAGCCGTGCTCAACTCCCCCATGGATCGCGGCATGAGTGGCGACTTTTGTGACTGGTTCGAGCGCGAGCGCAGTGACGCCTTTGCCGATACGAAGGGCGAGGTTGGGCATGGCCCGGGAGATGTCATGGCGAACGTGCGGCGTATCGAGCAGTGCGTGGAGGCGCGCGACGGGGGTACCGGCGAGGATGCTGACGATGCGACGGGGAACGCGAGACAGAAGCGGAGCGATCTCGGTGGCGAGGGACTCGAGCATCTGAGGCTTGATGCAAAGAAGAATCGCAGCATCCTCGGGCGCAAGGGCGAGAGCCTCGCCGGCAGTGGGCGCGAGCCGGACATTGGGGTAGGTCCTCGCGAGGCGATCGCGAATGACTTCGGAAGGCTCAGCGATGGTTACGGATGAAGTGTCGAGGAGCCCGTGCCCGAGAGCGCCGCCGAGGATGGCCGAGCCCATGGAGCCGGCACCGATGAAGAGGCAGGCCGGTAGCGGGGCGTGATGGCCGGTGAGGTGGGGATCTGGAGTGGCGGTCATGGTGCAGCGTACGGCCCGGGGTTCGCCGATACACTTGGCTATGGCAGCCTTTTACCAGTTGGACTTTGAGAAGCCGCTCCTTGAGATTGACGCTGCGATCGAGGCGGCAGAGGGGCGGCTCAAGGAGAGACTCGGGGGGAAGCCCACAGCGCCGGGCACGCCGCCCGGTGTGGAGCCACTCCCCCAAGAGCCCGCGACGGGCGCTGCGGCCAATGGCGAGGTCGACGCCGAGGTCGGTGCGATCCGCAAGGAGATCGAGGACCTGCGCGCAAAGCACGCGGCGAAACTGGCGGAGGTGTACGAAACACTGACGGCGTGGCAGACGGTGCGTGTGGCGCGGCATCCGCAGCGGCCCCAGACTCGGGACTACATCTCGATGATCTGCCGGGACTTCGCCGAGTTGCACGGCGATAGACGCTTCGGTGACGATCCCGCGATCGTGACGGGCTTCGCACGGATCGGGCACACGAAGGTCATGGTCGTCGGTCACCAAAAAGGGAAGGAGACGGCGGAGAAGATCGCATGCCACTTCGGGTGCGCGCACCCGGAGGGGTATCGCAAGGCGATGGCGAAGATGGAACTCGCCGCGAAGTACGAGGTGCCGATCGTCACGTTCGTGGACACGCCCGGGGCGTACCCGGGAATCGGGGCAGAGCAACGCGGTCAGGCCGAGGCGATCGCGGTGAACATGATGGAGATGAGCCGGCTCCGCACGCCGATCGTGAGCGTGGTGATCGGCGAGGGCGGCAGCGGCGGGGCGCTGGGGATCGCTGTGGCGGACAAGGTGGCAATGCTGCGGCACTCATGGTACTCGGTCATCAGCCCCGAGGGGTGCGCGGCGATCCTGTGGAAAGAGGCGAACGAGCAGACGAATACCGCAGCGGCCAAGGCGCTGAAACTGACCGCGGCGGACAACCTGGAACTCGGCATCATCGACGAGATCATCGAGGAGCCCGTCGGCGGGGCGCATCGCAACGCCCAGCAGACGGCGGCGAATCTGCAGGCGTGGATCCTGGGGCAGTTGTCAACGTTGAAGCAGACGCCGATGGACGAGCTGCTCGAGGCGAGGTATCAACGATATCGGAAGATGGGCGTGTATCTGCAACAGGACGCGGGGACCGTGAGCAGCGCATAGCGCGTTGTGCGTATCACGCTGTAGAAAAGGCAGGCATAGGCCGGAAGACTGGGCCGCGTGCTTCGATTGATGGTACTGGCTCGGATTTCGCGTTCAGTGCGATCTGGCCTTGACCACGGGCTCGCCGGGAAACTGCTTGATGCCTTCCTGATTTGGGGTCTTGCCCGTGCCCTTGGATGTGGGACTCTTCTCGGGGATAACGAACTCGCTATTCGCGAGGGTGTCGTTGTGCTTCATCGCGGCGTCGGCGGCGGCGAGCATCGTCTGGTCGGCGTTCTCGTAGAGTTCACGCCAGTTCGCACGGATCTCGAGTTCGGCAAGGTCGAAGAAGTGGATCGCGGCGGCCCTGTCACGCTGGAACTCGGCGTCGTTGCCGTTGCCGGCGTGGGCGGCCAGGTCGGCGTCAAGCTTCGCAAGGGTGCAGGCGAAGGCGTGCATGAGCAGGGCGGCGTTGGCGAGGCGGGCCTGCATGGTCTGACGCTCGAGCATCTTCACGTCGAGGCGTTTGCTCCAGGCCTTGAACTGGTAGGTGTGCTCGCGAGCGAGTTGGGTGAGGCGGTCGGCGTACGGTCTCAGTTCGGCGCGGACACGGGAGAGTTTAGTCGGCGAGCGACGGATCCCGCCAAAGACCTCGATGCCCAGGGGGATCGCGATCTTCATGATGCGGGCATTGAAGGAGTTCTTGATCGCCTTGGCGAGGAAGCCGCCGAGGGACTCGTCGGGGTCTTTCATGAGAGCGTTCTTGACGCCGAGCATCTGCTCGGCAAGCTGCTTCCCGCCGTAGCCGAAGATGTACGCCTGCATGACCTCGTTGGCACCCTCGACGATGAGGTTGATGCGTGAGTCACGGAACACACGCTCGATCTCGTTCTCGGTCATGTAGGACTCTCCGCCCATGATCTGGACGGCGTCGTTGACGGCTCGCCAGCCCATCTCGGAGCAGAACACCTTGCACACGGCCGTCTCGACCTGGATGTCCTCGTCGTGCCGGTCGAGCATGCCGGTGGTCATGTACAGCACGGCGTCCATCGCGTAGGTGAGGGCGGCCATGCGGGCAAACTTCTGGCGGACGAGTTCCTGCTTGGCAAGTGGGGCCTGGAACTGGTAGCGTGTCTGGGCCCACTTGATGGACTGATCCATGGCCTTGCGGGCCCCGCCAAGCATGCCCGCGGAAAGGGTGCACCGCCCGTAGTTGAGGCAGGAGAGGGCGATCTGGAGGCCGCGGCCTTCCTTGCCGAGCAGGTTGAACTTGGGGACACGCACGCCGTGGAACCGGATGCGCGCCTGCCATGTGCCGCGGATGCCGCACTTGCTGCGATTCTTCTGGAAGATTTCGACGCCGGGCATGTCGGGGTTCATGACCAGGGCGCTGATCTTTCCCTTCCCGTCGGGCGTCTTCTCTCGCGCCATTACGGTGAAGAGGCCAGAAAGGGCTCCACTGGTGGCCCATTTCTTTTCGCCGTACACGATGTAGTCGTCGCCGTCACGCTCGAAGTACGTCTCGGCTCCGCCAGCGTCGCAGCCGACGTTCGGTTCGCTGAGACAGAAGGCGCTGAGCCAGTTCTTGGCCAGATGTGGGAGCCACTCCCTCTTCTGGGCATCGTTCCCAAACAGCATGACGGCCTTGCAGCCGATCGACTGATGGGCCGAGACCATGACGGCGGTGGAGCCGCAGGAGTGCCCGATCATCTCGAGGACGCGGTTGTACGAGGTGATGCCTAGTCCTAGCCCGCCAAACTCGCGGGGGATGGTCATCCCCAGCACGCCGAGTTGGAAAAGGCGATCAACCACCCAGCGGGGGATCTCCTGCTCCTGGTCGATCAGGATGGCGGGGTGCTCGGTCTTCAGGTATTCATCGAGGCGGGCAAGGAGCTGGTCGCACTCGGCCTGCTCCTTGGCGTCGGTCTTGGGATAGGGAAAGTAGTAGTCCTCCTTTACGCGACCCCAGAAAAAGTTCTTCATCGGGCCCATCTTGGTCGGCTCGGCACCAAGCCATTCCTCCGCCTGCTCGAGAAGTTTCTTGTCGGCGTCGGAAATGCCCTTGAGTTTCTTGAGGTCGGCGGACATGGTGGTGGTCCTTGGAGTTAAAATGGACTGGTGGCGAATGAAATGCGAATCGCACCTGCGGCGGCCTGCGTGAGACGATCTCGCCCACGCGCAAACCGTTTCAGCAGCGGCATTCGCGGGTTGTTTGGCGTAGTTTAGGAGGCAAATCCAGGCAAGGCGGTATGATATGGAGCCGTATGGATCGGCGGCGAAATCGAGTGTTGATCTGGGGTGGCGGTTTGGTTGCGATAATTTTGTCCGCCGTGGGGCTTGGGATTGCGTCGTGCTCGGGGTCACCGACTCGACTGGTGGAGCAGTTCGACGCGGGGCCAGTGGGTGGGCCGGCCGGTGGTAGTGAGGGGTACTTGTGGGTCCGGCCCGGTGATCTGCCAACGCCCGGCAAGAAGTGGAAGGACGTCGACCCGGAGTCGCTGAGCGTGGAGGAGCGGAGGCGTATTCGGAACCGTTGGCCGTGAGGGATTGATCGACCGGGCGTTGAATCGGGCACGGAACAAGACTGTTCGCGTGAAGACCAGAGGCAAGACGATGGCTGAAAAAAAGATTGGGAGCGTGAAGAAGTCCTCAACACGAACGAGCGGTTCGACTCGAATCGCGGCGAAGCGTGGGAAGAACACAGGCACGCGAATGACTGGCATAACCACCAGCGAAAAACATCCGCGGCTGCTCTCGGGTGGAAATCCGCAGATCGCGAAGGCAGATGGGGCAGGTCCCGTGCGGGCATACATCGAGGCGATGCCCGGATGGAAACGCGACATCGGACGGCGGCTCGATGAGATGGTTGTGGAACTCGTGCCAGGAGTCAAAAGAGCCGTAAGGTGGAACTCGCCGTTCTATGGGGTTGAGCAGCCCGACGGTTCCGTCGGATGGTTCATGAGCCTGCACTGCATCACGCGATATGTGAAAGTGGCATTCTTCGATGGGACCTCACTGAAGCCGATGCCACCGGAGGAGTCGAAGAACGCAGGGATCCGGTACGTCCACATCTTTGGGGATGGGATGGACGAGGCAACGATGCGGACGTGGATCAAACAGGCGTCGCGGCTTCCAGGATTGGACTTGTTCTAGAGCGAGCGTCGCTCGGTCAGGACTGTTTGAGCGAGGCCATGTCGATCACAAATCGGTACTTGACGTCGCTCCTGAGCATCCGCTCGTAGGCCTCATTGATCTGCTGGATATTGATGAGTTCGATGTCACAGAGGATGTTGTGCGTCCCGCAAAAGTCGAGCATCTCCTGCGTCTCCGCGATGCCGCCGATCAGGGACCCGGCGAGGTTCTTGCGGGGCATGATGAGGCCAAAGACGGCGACGGGCTGTGGGTTCGGCGGCACCCCCACCATCACGAGCGACGCGTCGAGCTTCAGAAGCGCGAGATACGCGTTGAGGTCGTGATCGGCGGAGACGGTGTCGAGGATCATGTCGAACGAGCCGGCGTGCCTCCCCATCGCGTCGGCATTCCTGGAAATCACGACATCATCGGCGCCAAGGCGTTTCGCGTCCGCGACCTTGCTCTCGGAGGTGGTGAAGAGAACCGTGTGGGCGCCGAGGGCCTTGGCGAACTTCAAGCCCATGTGGCCGAGGCCGCCGAGACCGACGATGCCGACCTTCTTCCCCTTCCCCGCACCCCACTTTCGAAGTGGTGAGAAGGTGGTGATCCCCGCGCAGAGAAGCGGCGCGGCCCGCGCGGGATCCAGATTCCCGGGGACCTTGAGTGTGAAGGCCTCATCGCACACGATTCGTTCGGAGTAGCCGCCGTACGTGATCCCGCCCGAGTGCTTGTCCTGGGCGTTGTACGTGAAGATCGCGCCGCCCTCAGCGAGGCAGTACTGCTCGAGGCCCTTCGAGCAATGGTCGCACGCTCGGCATGAATCGACCATACACCCAACCGCGGCGAGGTCGCCGGCCTTGAACCGAGTCACCTTGCTCCCGACGCGGGTGACCCTCCCAAGAATCTCATGGCCCGGGACGACGGGGTAGGTGGTGAACCCCCATTCGTTGCGGGCAAAGTGGAGATCGCTGTGGCAGACGCCGCAGTAGAGGATGTCAATCTCGACGTCCCTGGGCGTGGGCTCTCGACGCTGTATCGTGAAAGGCGCAAGAGGCGTGGTGGCGGCGGCAGCGGCAAAGGCCTTGGTGGGTGTGTGCGATGTGCTCATAGATGACGATAGATGTCTCATGATCAAGGCGAAGCCGAATCGTGCGGGCATGAACAACAGTGGATTCGACAGCCAACACCTGTCGTACAGCCGGTGGACACGTGCTCAAGTTCAAAGGCCGTCGCAGACCGACAGAAACCCAGGCGATGTGCCCGAGGCGTCAACTCGCCTTGCCACCGCCATCGAGCAAACGAATCGTGAGTGCACGATGACTGCGGGAACGATCCCGAATGCGTGTCGAAACGTGCAATTGACTGAGTTTGAAGACCGCGCTATTCTTCGCCCCTGATTGCGGGGTAGAGCAGCCTGGTAGCTCGTCGGGCTCATAACCCGGAGGTCGTAGGTTCAAATCCTACCCCCGCTATTGCCCGGGTCGTCCAGAAACTGGGCGACCCACCCGTTAGAAGTGAACGCCCCGACCGCAAGGCCGGGGCGTTTGCGTTTCCGGGCCGCGTTTTGCCGAGTCTCTCGACATGCCCCACCGCGGGAAGTCTCACCGACTTGCGCGGTGAGACTCACGGGGCGCGGCATCTGGCCTGTGAGGACGCTTCCAAACCCAAAAAGTCTCAGAGTCTCTGCGTCTCACCCGGCACGCCGTTATAGCCGTGAACCGGCATCTCGTGGATCGGCAACACGTGACGGGCTCGGCGGGGGCGACGGCGATCTCGAACGCAAAATCGATCCGCGTGATGCCAACGCATCGACGCGCTTCGCGTGAGCGCTGCAGCGAGGATGACACCCCGCGCACGAGTCTCATCGAGCATGCCGATGAGCACATATCCCTTGCCGACGGGGCTGAGCATGAC
>ERZ795041.603-NODE-603-length-13057-cov-3.526304_pt1 | contig 13057 bp, 11 predicted proteins | sample MGYA00375125_ERZ795041 | MGnify/ENA primary metagenome ERZ795041 (study PRJEB30170, sample SAMN03074214) | activated sludge metagenome | biome: Common Effluent Treatment Plant; feature: Wastewater; material: Activated sludge; isolation source: activated biomass in...
GCGGCAGTTTAGCAGAGGCGTTTCGGATCGAAGGGCGAGGCCGGACGCGATGTTGCCGTTGCCTGCCGCCGGGCGAACCCCCTAATATCCCGCCGCCGGACGGCATCCGGTTCTCCGATCGAACGTTTGAGGTGTCACGTGGGCAGAGACTACGACCCGGTTCAGGGGCAGTGGTACGAAGATTTGGAAGAGAACGAGATCTTCCAGGTGATTTCCGTCGACCCGGATGAGGAGGTCGTGGAAATCATCTACGAGAACGGCGACACCGAGGAAATCGACCTCGATGCGTGGCATGAGCTCGACCTCGAACATGCCGAAGAGCCCGAGGGCTGGTCGAACGACGACGAGGACGACGATGAGGATGAGGACGAGGACGACGCCGAAGCCCTCGACGACGAGGACGACGAATGGGACGACGAAGCCGAAGCCGATCGCGACGAGTGATCTGATCCGGCCCTGAGAACCGGCTCTGACTCGAGACTTGCGAGCGCATCGAGGCCGTTCGGCAGCCTCGATGCCCAGCAAGAGCATGCTCGCACTGCCCTGTCGAGCCTGCCGCTTTTCCCGGGCGGCGGCAGGCGAGGCGCTATCGGCCACCCGCTGTCTTTCATACGAACCAGATTGCAGTTCCACGGTCGAACGCCGGGGCCAGCAGCACGCTCGAGTCGCAGCCGCTCACTTCTTGAAGGCGTCGGCAACAGCCCGATATGTGCCTTACTGTTCTGATCGTCGAGGGTCTATGAAGCGTATTTTCCTGTTCCTTGCCACGAACCTGGCCGTCATTCTCGTTTTGAGCGTCACGCTGCGCCTGCTCGGCGTCGACCGCATCCTGGACGAACAGGGCACGGGCCTGAATCTGACGAATCTGCTGATCTTTTCAGCGATATTCGGCTTCGCCGGAGCGCTCATCTCGCTGGCGATCTCGAAATGGACGGCGAAGCGTGCGATGGGCGTGCGCGTGATCGAGCAGCCGCGTAACGCGGATGAAGCATGGCTCGTCGACACCGTGCGCCGGCAGGCGCAGACCGCCGGCATCGGCATGCCCGAAGTCGGCATCTTCGACTCCCCGGAAGTGAACGCCTTCGCCACCGGCGCGCGGCGCGACGCCGCACTGGTCGCCGTGAGCACCGGTCTGCTGCGAGCAATGTCGCGCCAGGAAGCCGAAGCGGTGCTCGGCCACGAAGTAAGCCACGTCGCGAATGGCGACATGGTGACGCTCGCGCTGGTTCAAGGCGTCGTGAACACGTTCGTGATCTTCATTTCACGCGTGATCGGTCATACCGTCGATCGCGTCGTGTTCAAGACCGAGCGCGGCCACGGGCCTGCTTACCTGATCACCGTGATCGTCGCCGAGCTCGTGCTCGGCATTCTCGCGTCGATGATCGTGATGTGGTTCTCGCGTCATCGTGAATTCCGCGCCGACGCGGGCGGTGCCTATCTCACCAACCGCGATGCCATGATCGCGGCGCTCGAACGTCTGCGTATGCAGCGTCCCGGTCCGCTGCCGGACAAGATGGCGGCCTTCGGCATCAACGGCAGCATCGCGAGCGGATTGAAGCGCCTGTTCATGACGCACCCACCGCTCGAAGAACGCATTGCGGCTTTGAGACAGGCGGCGAGCTGACAGAGGCATCCCGACAGTCGCCGCTAAACAGTCATCCCGAGCAGCCACCTCATGACATCCGCTGCCCTGCTCGCCCGCCTGCGTTCGCTCGCCGAGGTCGTGCAGCAGCCGCGGCAGCAGGGACTCCACCGCGCAAGTGGCCGAGATCCTCAAGGCATGCAACGAGGCGCACGTCGGGGTGGTGCCCATAGGCGGCAATACGAGCTATTGCGGCGGCGCTACGCCAAGCGAGGACGGCTCGCAAATCGCCTTGTCGATGGCACGCATGCGCCGCGTGCGCGCCGTCGACCCGCACAATTACACGATGATCGCCGAAGCAGGCTGCGTGCTCGCCGACGTACAAGCCGCGGCCGCGGCCGCGGATCGATTGTTTCCGTTGAGTCTCGGCTCCGAGGGCTCCTGCCAGCTCGGCGGCAATCTTTCGACAAACGCCGGCGGCACCGCGGTGCTGCGTTATGGAATGATGCGCGACCTGGTGCTCGGCCTCGAAGTCGTCCTCCCCGACGGACGCGTACTCGATGCGCTGAAATCCCTGCGCAAGGACAACACCGGCTACGACCTGCGCGATCTGTTCATCGGCGCCGAAGGCACGCTCGGCATCATCACCGCGGCGGCGATCAAGCTGTTTTCCCGGCCCGCAACGATCGTCACGGCATTTGCGGCCGTTCCGAGCCCGCAGGCCGCCGTCGCCTTGCTGTCGCGATTGCGCGCCGCAAGCGGCGATCTCGTCTCGACGTTCGAATTGATTCCCCGCATCGGCATCGATCTGGTCACGCAACATATCCCGCAGACGAGCGACCCGTTCGAAGAGCGCTGCGAATGGTACGTCCTGATCGAGATCGGCGGCGGCAGGCACGCCAGCGGCTTGCGCGACGCCATGGAGAGCGAGCTCGCGGCAGCGCTCGAAGCAAACGAGATCGTGAATGCGGTATTCGCGCAAAGCGATGCGCAGCGCGATGCGCTGTGGCGTCTGCGCGAGACGATTCCGGAAGCGCAGCGCCTCGACGGCGCCAGCATCAAGCACGACGTTTCGGTCACGACGAGCGAGCTGCCGCGCTTCATCGTCGAGGGCTCGCAAGCGATTCTCGAGCTCGCGCCGCGCGGCCGTATCGTTGCCTATGGTCATCTGGGTGATGGCAATCTGCACTTCAACGTCAGCCAGCCGCACGACCAGGCGCCGGAAGAATTCCTGGCGCTTGCGCCGCGAATCCAGCGCGCGGTGCACGACCTCGTGGCCCGCTACGGCGGCAGCTTCAGCGCCGAGCATGGCATCGGCCGCTTCAAGCGCGATGAGCTCGCCCGCTACAAGGACCCGGTGGCGCTCGAGGTAATGCGCTCGATCAAGCAGTCGCTCGACCCGAACGGAATCATGAATCCAGGAAAGGTGCTCTGAGCGATATACGGTGTCAGACGTATAGACCTGGCGCATGGAAACCGTAGCGTTACCGCTACCGTGAAACACAGCCGGAGCCGCCCTGATACATGGCGTTTGCCGGTCATTGCCCATATCCGAGAGTTCCAATGTCCGTGAGTCCCCACACCACGATCGCGCTGATCGCGACTCTGGCAGCGGCGTGCAGTATCGCCGGCGCGCAAGAAGCGCTCGCACCGCAAAGCCCGATCACCGAGCTGATCGAACAGGGCGGCGAAAAACGTGAGGTCGTCCAGCAGTGGAGTCATACAGGGCTGTTGCGTGGACGTGATTTGACTCCCTTCGGCCTGTACCGGCTCGACATGCTGCCGGCCTATACGGCCGACGCGGAGCCCGGCACCTGGACCTTCGAAGTCCAGTACGCCTACCAGAACACCTTCGTCATGAGCGAGAACGTTCGCGACTACATCGGACAGCGCGATACCGCACGCGTACCGCTGCGGCCGCAGGATGCCGCGGGAATTCTCGCGCTGCCGGGCGATGCGTACTACGTGGACGGCGAAGTGGGCTATGCCGATCTCATCATTCAACGCCGGCTGAATCTCTACTGGAGCGCGTATCTCACCGTTCCGTACATCACGTATGGCAAGGGCCTGCTCGACAGCACCATCGAATCCTTCCACGACCGCATCGGTTTCAGCCAGCAAGGGCGCGATCTCGTCGCGCGCAACCGCTTCCAGATCGTCTATCGCGTCGGCGAAACGCGATTCGCGCAGCTCGATCGCAACGGCGCCGGCGGTTTCGGCGATCCTGTGCTCGGCGTTCGTTATTCGCTGCCGCAGCCGCGCTTCGGCTGGGATGTCGCCGTGGAGCTGGCGGCGAAAGTCGCGGTCGATGGCAATCGCTTCCTGCTATCGACAGGCCGCAACGACTACGGCCTGCAGATCACGCTGCAACGACGACTGGGACACACCGGACGGCACGCGCTGTATCTGAGCGGCAGCGGCGTGCACTACGCCGGTGGACCGGAAGTGCCAGGCGGAGAATCGCAGATCATCCCAACCATCGTCGCCGGCTACAGCTATGGGCTCACGCCGCGCACCAGCCTGATCCTGCAAGGTTATGCGAGCACGAGCGTGGTGCAGGACACGACACTCGAAGAATTGAAGGAAGAGAAGTACCAGATGAGCCTCGGCGTGCAATCCCGAAGCCGCAACATCCTCTGGAATTTCGCGATCACCGAGAATATCTCCAACTTCAACAATACCCCGGACATCGGCGTGCAGATGGGCATCGCGTACATGCCCAAGGCGAAGTGAATTCGTCCGCCCTGTTGATCCACCCGTCATCCCGATCCGGGCGGCCCTCGATCCAATCGAGACAGTCCGTCATCCCGATGAAAACCGGGATCCCGACTTTCGTCGGGATGACGAACCAGTGTCGCGACTCGCCAATGTCGCGACTCGGTAGTTCGTGAGCGACTCGGGCCCTGCCGCGCAGGATGCGCAAATGCCCCCTCCCTAACCCTCCCCCGCAAGCGGGGGGAGGGGATGGAAGATGTCGGTTGCTAGCGGCTGCCAGCCACCTTTCGCTCCTCGGCACCTGCCGCATCGTCGGCGACGCCGAGGCGCTTGTGCATGAGAGGGCTGGTGGTCGTGTATTGCAGGTGCACTTTCTTGCCGGGTTCGAGATATTCCTTGATGGCGAACGCCGCGAGCGCGCCTTCATGGAAGCCTGAAAGAATCAGCTTCTTCTTGCCGGGATAAGTATTGATGTCGCCGACGGCGTAGATGCCCGGCACGCTGGTCTGGAATTTCTCGGTATCGACCGCGAGCTGCTTCTTCTGAATCTCGATGCCCCACTCGGCAATTGGGCCGAGCTTCGGATGCAGGCCGAAGAACACCAGCAGCTGATCGAGATCGACGCGGCGAGTGACGCTGTCGCCGCCGAGCACGCTGACGTACTTGAGCGCACCATCGACGACGCCGATCTCCTTGACCTGGCCGACCATCACGTCCGCGCGCAGTTCGTCACGCAGCGCATAGAGCTTCTGCACGGTCGCCTGCGCGCCGCGGAACTCGGGACGGCGATGCACGAGCACGACGCTGCGCGCGTGATCGGCCAGCGCGACCGCCCAGTCCAACGCCGAGTCGCCGCCGCCGAGAATGACGACGTCCTGATCGGCGAATGCGCGCGGGTCCTTCACACGGTAGTGGAGATACTTGCCTTCGATGTCGGCGGCGCCGGGCACGTCGAGCCTGCGCGGCTGGAACGAACCGACGCCGCCCGCGATCACGACGGCGCCCGCGTCGAACACCGTGGCGGCGCTGGTCACGACACGAAAGCGGCCGTCTTCCTGGCGCTCGACCTGCGTCACTTCCTGGCCCAGATGCAGCTCGGCACCGAACGGCTTGATCTGCTCCAGCAAGCGATCGGTGAGCTCCTGGCCCGTGCACACCGGCACGGCCGGGATGTCGTAGATCGGCTTGTCGGGATAGAGCTCGACGCACTGTCCACCCGGCGCCTTCAATGAATCGACGACGTGCGCTTTCAAGCCCAGCAATCCGAGCTCGAACACCTGGAACAGGCCGCAGGGACCGGCGCCGACGATGACGACGTCGGTATGGATGGGCGGGCGTTCGAACTTAAGCGCGGAGTCGTTGTGAGTAGCCGTCGACGACACGAGGAGTCTCCGTAGTTGAATCTTGAATTGTCTGAGTCACTTGATGCGCCACTTGATGAGCGAGACCGGCCGCCTCCAGCAGTCCTTTCTCCGCAAGCCACTTGCGGTTGAACAGGCGCGATTGATACTTCGCGCCGTTGTCGCACAGGATGGTCGCGATCGTATGCCCCGGGCCGAGCCGCCGTGCAATCTGCGCGGCCGCGGCGACGTTCACGCCGCTGGTGCTGCCGAGAAACAACCCTTCCTCGCGCAACAGCCGGTACACCATCCCGACGCATTCGATGTCCGTGACATGCACGGCATCGTCTATCGGCGCGCCTTCGAGATTTTTCGTCACACGCCCGATGCCGATGCCTTCGGTGATGGAGCCAGGACCGGTCGCTTTCAACTCTCCGTGACGCAGCCAATGGTACAAGGAGCTGCCCTGCGGATCGGCGAGCGTGACATGCGCCGACACGCCGCGATGATTGGTCTGTCGCTTCAGGAAGCGCGAAATGCCGCCGAGCGTGCCACCCGTGCCGGTCGCCGCCACGAAGGCGTCGAGCTGCCCGCCCGTCTGTTCCCAGATCTCCGGACCGGTGGTCTGCTCGTGGGCATCGCGATTCGCGGTATTGTCGAACTGATTGCCCCAGACCGCGCCCGGAATCTCTCCGGCCAGGCGCCCGGCGATCTTCTGGTAATGATTCGGATCGGAGTACGGCACCGTCTTCACGCGCAGCACTTCCGCGCCGAGCGCCTCGATCATCTGGTATTTCTCGTTCGACTGGTTGTCGGGCATCACGATGACGCAGCGATAGCCACGCTCGTTGCAGACATGCGCGAACCCGATGCCCGTGTTGCCGGCGGTGCCCTCCACGAGCGTGCCGCCCGGCTTCAGTCGTCCGCTGCGCTCGGCCTCCTCGATGATGCCGCGCGCCGCGCGGTCCTTGACCGAACCGCCCGGGTTCATGAACTCGGCCTTGCCGAGAATTTCGCAACCCGTCTCATCGCTCAGTTTGTTCAACCGAATGAGCGGGGTGTTGCCGATGGTCTGGGCGAAGCCACGACGAATGTGGGTGCTCATGCGGTGCGCCTCCCCCCGGTTGCATTCAAGAGATTGAAGAGATCGTCGCCCGTCGAGCCTGCCGCATTGAACCAGCGCAGCGTCTCGTGCAGACGAGCCACTTCTCCGACGATCAACAAGGCGGGCGATGCGACGCCGGCTTGCCTCACGCGGCTCGCCAAATCATCGAGCGTGCCGGTGATGACGCGCTGGCCTGCGTTCGTGCCCTGCTCGACCACGGCCGCGGCCCGCGATGCCGGCACGCCGTGCGCGCGCAACTGCGCGACGATGGTATCGAGATGGCCGAGCCCCATGTAGAACACCGCGGTCTGATTCGGCCGCGACACCAGTTCCCAATCGATGTGGGCGACATCAGCCGTCTCGCCCTTGCAATGGCCGGTGACGAACGTGAGCGCCTGCGCATGATCCCGATGCGTGAGCGGAATGCCTGCATACGCCGCGCATCCGGCGGCAGCCGTCACGCCGGGCACGACCTCGAATCGAACCCCCGCGGCGGCGAGCGCTTCGAGCTCTTCGCCGCCACGCCCGAAAATGAACGGATCGCCACCCTTCAGGCGGCAGACGCGCTTGCCCTGGTTCGCCAGCGCGACGAGCAAGTCGTTGATCTCTTCCTGCGAGAGGTGCGCTTTGCCGGCGGCCTTGCCGACATAGATGCGCTGCGCATCGCGGCGCGAAAGATCGAGCACCTCGGCCGACACCAGGCGGTCATACAACACGACATCCGCATTCTGCAGCGCGCGCAGCGCGCGCAGCGTGAGCAATCCCGGATCGCCAGGACCCGCGCCGACCAGCACGACTTCACCTCGCGTGTCGTGCCCCGCCTTCGTCAGGCTTTCGTTGATGCGCCGTTCGAGCGATGCGGATTCGGGCTGCTCGCGGCCCGCGAGCACGTCGGCGGCAATCGAGCCGTCAATGAACTTCTCCCAGAAGCGGCGCCGGGCGCCGGCATTGTCGAGCTTGGCCTTGACGAGGGGGCGCAGCCTGCCGGCGAGCTTCGCCAGAACACCCAGGCGCTGCGGTACGAATGATTCGAGCCGTTCTCGCAGCCGCCGGGTCAGCACCGGCGCATCGCCGCTGCTGCCGACGGCAACCACGACGGGCGTGCGATCGACGATCGCGGGGACGATGAAACGCGACAGCTCGCGATCGTCGACGACGTTGATCGGCACATTCAGGCGCTCGGCGTGATGTGCGACCCAGGCGTTCACGGCAGGCTTGTTGGTCGCCGCGATGGCAAGACGCTTGCCGTGCAGCTGATCGGGATGAAATTCGGCGGCGACATGAACGATCGTGCCGGCCGCGACCTTCTCGGCGAGAGATGCGCTCAGCGAGGGCGCGACGACCGTGACCTGCGCGCTCGCGCGCAACAGCAAGGCGATCTTCCGCGCGGCGACCTCGCCGCCGCCGACGACGAGCACGGGTTGCCCCGCCAGTCGAATGAAGATCGGAAAATAGTCCATGTGATCACGCGTCGACCCGACGCCGTCGATACCGTTACTGAGCGGCCGCGCGGCGCGGCTCGACTTTGAGAGGAATCACGCGGCGGCGCGGCTGCAATCCGCATTCGCGCGATTCGGGATTCTCCCACCACCAGCGGCCCGAGCGCGGATCGGCGCCCGGCTCCACCGCGCGCGTGCAGGGCGCGCAGCCGATGCTCGGAAAGCCTTTGTCGTGCAGCGGGTTGTAGGGCAGGTTGCGCGCCTTGATGTAGGCCCACACGTCGTCTTCCTTCCATTCCAGCAGCGGGCTGATCTTCCACAGGCCATAGCGATCGTCCCAGGCGATGGCTTCGCCTTGGGCGCGCTCGGCGGATTGCTCGCGGCGCACGCCGGTCACCCATGCCTTGCGGCCGGCGATCGCGCGCTTGAACGGCTCGATCTTGCGGATGTTGCAGCAGGACTGCCGCTCCTCGAGACCAAGATAGAAACCGTTGATACCGTTGTCGTACACGAATTGCTCGATCGCCTTGGCATCCGGGTAGAAGACGGCGATGCGGCGCTGATAACGACGCTCCAGCCGATCCAACAATCCCAGCGTCTCGTCATGCAGGCGGCCGGTGTCCAGCGTGAAGATCTCGATTTCCGGCACGTAGGTCGCAATGATGTCGGTGAGCACCATCGCCTCCATGCCCAGGCTGTTCGAATAGACGACATCGCCATACTCGCGCACCCCATGCTCCAGGTGCTGGCGGGTCTGCTCGACCAAGGCTTGCAGACGCGGTGTCAGAGACTCTGTCATATCGTTCTTCTTGGGCTCGTCAGCGGGTATCGATAGGAAAGAAAGGCGGATCATTCGCCACGGTGCCGGGGACTCTAGCTAACCGGCTTATAACCAGGGAAAGACTCGTTTGTTCTGTCATGATGCGGCCGCGTTATGACTTTGGAGCCGCATTTGGCGTAGAGTTAAGTCCATGAAACTACAACAATTACGCTATCTCGCGGCCATCGTCGAAAACGACCTGAACATCACCGCCGCCGCCGAGCGGTTGCACACTTCCCAGCCCGGGGTCAGCAAACAGCTCAAGCAGCTCGAGGATGAGCTGGGCTTTCCGATCTTTTTGCGCCAGGGCCGCACGCTGACGAAGGTCACGCCCGCGGGCAAACGCGTCATCGACCGGGCGCTCAAGATCCTGAAGGAAGTGCAGAGCATCAAGCGGCTCGCGGACGAGCAGAAAGGCGACGACCGCGGCTCCCTGGCGATCGGCACTACGCATACGCAGGCGCGCTATGTCCTGCCGCCGGTCATTCGCAAGTTCCGTGAGAAATACCCGAACGTGGAGCTGCACCTGCATCAAGGCACCTCCGAGCAGATCGCCGATCTCGCCAGCCGCGATCGCATCGACTTCGCGATCAATACCGGCTCGCAGGACATGTTCACGAACCTGGTGCTGCTGCCTTGCTATCGCTGGCATCGCCGCGTCGTCGTTCCGCACAACCATCCGCTCGCCAAGGAATCGAAGCTGACGATCGAGATGCTCGGCAAGTATCCGATCGTGACCTACGTGTTCGGATTCACCGGGCCGTCCTCGCTGCAGCAGATCTTCGCGCGCGCCGGTCTCACCCCGCACGTCGCGCTCACCGCACGCGATGCCGACGTGATCAAGACCTACGTGCGCCTGGGATTGGGCGTCGGCATCGTCGCGAGCATGGCGATCGATCCGCGCGAGGATCACGATCTGGTCTCCATCGACGCCTCGCACCTCTCACCTGGGCCGGCTTTCATCAAGGCGCGCTGCTGCGGGGCTACATGTACGAGTTCCTGCAGATCCTCGCGCCGCATCTCACGAAGCGGCTCGTCGACCGTGCGGGTAATGCGCCATCGCAGGCGGAGGTCGAGGCGTTGTTCGCGGACGTATCCCTGCCGGTCTATCGATGAGCGAAAGCGGCCATCGCGCCTCGGCGCTTCAGATCGGTGAGGATCGCCCGAAGTCGCGCTCGCTGAAGCCGCTGCGCGCGCTGTGGCCTTACATCGCGCGCTACAAAGGCACGCTCGTCCTCGCGCTAGGCGCGCTGCTGATCGCATCCGCCGCGATGCTGGTGCTGCCGATCGCGTTTCGCGACGTCATCGACAAGGGCATGGCGGTCCGCGATCGCGACACCGTCGATCTGTATTTCGGCGCATTCCTCGGTGCCGCGGCCGTGTTCGGCATCTTCGCCGCACTGCGCTTCTACTTGGTCACCTGGCTCGGCGAACGCGTCGTCGCGGACCTGCGCTCGGACATCTACGAGCGCGTCATCCGCATGGACCCGACGTTTTTCGAAGTGACGCGCACGGGCGAAGTGCTGTCGCGCCTCACCACCGATACGACATTAGTACAGGCGATTGCCGGCGTGAACCTGTCGATCACGTTGCGCTCGGTCATTCAGCTCGTCGGCGCGCTGACGCTCCTGGTCGCGACGAGCCCCTCGCTCGCCGGCCTGATTCTGCTGCTCATCCCCTTCGTGCTCGTGCCGTTGATCGCCGTCGGCCGCAAGCTGCGCTCGCTGTCACGCGAATCGCAGGACCGCATCGCCGATACCAGCGGGCTCGCCGGCGAGACGCTCAACGCCATTCAGACCGTACAGGCGTTCACGCTCGAAACGCTGCACGCCGAGCGATTTTCGAGCGCCGTCGAGCTGTCGTTCGGCGCGGCGCTACGGCGGATCCGCGCACGCGCCGTGCTCACTGCGCTGGGCACGATGACCGTGTTCGGCGGCATCACGTTCGTGCTATGGCAAGGCGCGCATCGCGTGCTGGCGAACGAGATGACGGGCGGCGAGCTGAGCCAATTCCTGATCTACGCCGTGTACGTGGCGATTTCCGCGGCATCGCTCAGCGAAATGTGGGGCGAAGTACAGCGGGCGGCCGGTGCGATGGAACGCCTGGTCGAGCTGCGCAATGCCATGCCGGTCATCGTCGCCCCCACGCATCCGATCGAATTCCCGATACCTCCGCGCGGTGACATCCGCTTCGAAGAGGTATCGTTTCGATATCCGTCGCGTCCCGACGCGCTCGCGCTCGATGGCTTTTCACTGCACGTCGCGCCCGGCGAGAACATCGCATTCGTCGGACCGTCGGGCGCAGGCAAGAGCACGACCTTTCAGCTGCTGTTGCGCTTCTACGATCCCGCGTCGGGCCGCATCGTGATCGACGGCGTCGACATCTCGAAGGCCGTGCCCGAGGACATCCGCCGTCGCATCGGCCTGGTCCCGCAGGAAACCGTGCTGTTCGGCACGACGGCGCGCGAGAACATCCGCTACGGGCGGCCGGATGCGAGCGATGCCGACATCGAAGCCGCCGCGCGCGCCGCCGGCGCGGATGCATTCCTGCGCCAATTGCCGCAGGGCTATGAAACCTTTCTCGGCGAGCGCAGCACGCGCCTCTCCGGCGGCCAGCGCCAACGTATCGCGATCGCGCGCGCATTGCTGAAAGATCCGCCGATCCTGCTGCTCGACGAAGCGACCAGCTCCCTCGATGCGGAAAGCGAACGCTACGTGCAGGAAGCGCTGGAGCGGCTGATGCAAGGTCGCACCACGATCATCGTCGCGCATCGCCTTGCGACCATCCTGAAAGCGGATCGCATCGTCGTCATGGATCACGGCCGTATCGTTGCGATCGGCACGCACGCGCAGCTGCTGGAGAGCAATCCGCTGTATGCGCGGCTGGCGGCGCTGCAGTTCGATGCAGCGGCGTTGAGAGTTGAGAACTGAGAACCAGGCGAGTGACGCTCTCTTACTCCTTCCCCCGCTTGCGGGGGAAGGTTGGGATCGGGGCAGAAAATAACGAAACACTGACGCAGCGCCACCACCCTGCCCTCCCCCGCAAGCGGGGGAGGAAATAGTATCGAGGACTACCCGACGCGCCGTTGCAGCGTCACGCTCGCATCGACCGCGTCCTGATACGCCACGGAGAAATCGTCGAACGCCGTCAGCGCGACGTCGAGATCCGCGTCTTCCGGGAGCTCGAAGGCATCGAAGCCGCAACGCGCCATGTAGAACAGCTGATCGCGCTGAATCTTGCCGACCGCGCGCAACTCGCCGGTGAATTTGTAACGCTTGCGAAGCAATTGCGCCTGGCTGTAGCCGCGGCCTTCGGCCAGACCGCCGAACTCGATCGCGACCAGCGAGACGCGCAGGAAGTCGTGTTCGAGCTCCGCTACTGAATCCGTAGGCCCGAGCCGCACGCCGAGCTTGCCGTCCCACAGCCACCAGCGCTCGCGCTCTTCTTTCCAGCGCGCGAATGGCAGGATCAGGGCGCGTTCCTTGCCGAGCGGATCTTCTTCGGCGTAACGCCACTCGTCGACGACGATGTCACGCTGCTTGATGAGACGGCGCATAGACTCTTGCCTTGAATGGAGCGATGCCGATGCGACGGACGGTGTCGATGAACAGCTCGCCCTCTTCGCGCTCGGCGACATAGACATCGAGGATGCGTTCGAGCGTTACCGCCACATCCGCGTGGGCGACCGACGGGCCGATCACCTGGCCGACCGCCGCGTCGCGACCGTTACCCGAGCCGCCGAGCGTGATCTGGTACCACTCCTGGCCGCCCTTATCGACGCCGAGGATGCCGATATGGCCGATCGAGTGATGGCCGCAGCCGTTCATGCAACCCGACATCTTCAGCTGGATCTCGCCCAGGTCGTACAGGTAATCGAGATCGTCGAAGCGCTCGTTGATCTGCTTTGCGATCGGAATCGAGGTCGCATTGGCGAGCGCGCAGAAATCCAATCCCGGGCAGCAGATCATGTCGGTGAGCGTGCCGATGTTCGGGGTGGCGAGATCGAGCGCCTGCAGCGCCTGCCACAGCGCGAACAGCTCGCTCTGTTTCACGTCC
>ERZ795041.604-NODE-604-length-13050-cov-4.610081_pt1 | contig 13050 bp, 7 predicted proteins | sample MGYA00375125_ERZ795041 | MGnify/ENA primary metagenome ERZ795041 (study PRJEB30170, sample SAMN03074214) | activated sludge metagenome | biome: Common Effluent Treatment Plant; feature: Wastewater; material: Activated sludge; isolation source: activated biomass in a...
TGTGTCTTTGGTCATGGGGTTTGGTGTTTGGTGCGTTGTGGGGTTGCTGTGCTGGCTCGGTTGTTTTTGTTTTTCGTGATCCGTTTGGCGGCGTTGCTGCCTCCGCTCCGCGACTCCGGCCTGCGCCGGAATGACGGGAACATGCGGACTCATGGTACGTCCTCGAGCGTTACCCGCGCGTTCACCAGCCCGGTGGTGTCGATGCGATCGGCGGAGAAGTCCGACACCTGCACGCCGTGCTCGCGGGCGAGCGCCTCGATCCAGTCCATCAGGCTGTCGAACGCGGCGAACTCGAAGCCGGCGCGCACGCTGCGCGGGCCGACCGGCTCGATGCGCTTGAGCACGCCGTCGAGGCCGCCGGCGCGTGCGCTGGCGTCGGCCAGCGCGAGCAGCGACTTGCCCTGGCGATCGGCGCGGGTCTGCGTGCCGGCCGTACGCAGGCGGGCGATCTCGGCGGCCGAGCCGCGCACGAAGGCGAGTTCGCGGCGCGCCTGGTCGAGACGTTCGCTGCGCAGGTCACGCTCCACCCCCAGCGGATGCCAGGCGAACGCCCACAGCAGCACGCCAGCGACGGCGACCGCACCGAACTTCAGGATGCGCTGGTCGCGCGCGCTCTGCGCATTCCACCATTCGCCGATCATGGCGCCACCGCGCGGATGCGCAGGCGACCGTCGGTCGCGTTGTCGAGCGGATTCGTCGCGGTCAGCTCGGCGGCCAGGCCCGGCGTCGCCGCCACCTGTTCGCGGATGCCGTCGAGTGCCTGCACGTCCGGTGCGCGCAGGTTGATCTCGAGCGTGTCGTTGCGGAATTCGACTCCGCGCAGCTGCACGCGCGTGGTGGTGCCGAGGATCGGCGCGATGCGCCCGAGCATGCGCAACAGGCCGCTCGAGGCATTGCCGCCGCGCAGGCCTTCGAGGCGCGCGCGCATGACCAGTTCCGGGGGACGATCGCGCTCGGCAGCGCCGAGGTCGGGGAAGGCTTCGGCGAGACTGGCCGCACTGGCCGCCTCGACCCGCTCGAGACTGCGCCCGAGTTGCACGACCTCGACGATGCGATGGACGAAGGCCAGCACGACCACGGCGGCGGCCAGCGCGGCGGCGCGCCGCCACCAGCGCGTTCCGCGTGCCTGGCGCGGGCGGCCGGCGAATTCGCCATGCAGCAGGTTCAATTCCGGCGTGCCGAGGTGGTGGCCGAGGAAAGCGAGTGGATCGTCGATGCCGCCGTGCGAGCGCAGTTCGATCGCCTCGACCGGCGCCGGCGACGTGGTCGAGCCGACCACATGCAGGTCGAGCGGAACCAGCGCATCCGCCGCGCGCGCTTCGGCCAGCCAGGTACCGAGATCGCGGACCGGACAGGCGACCGCCGACCACGGCGCCAGCCGCGCGATGGCGCGGCCATCCTCGACCAGCAGGCTGGCCGCTGGCAGCGCGAGGGTTTCCGGCAGCAGCAGGTCGGCGCGGATGCCGTCGGCGGCGAGGCGCTCGATCCATTCGCGCAAGCGCGTGCGGGAGACCACGGCAATGCCGGTCTCGCCGGACGCGGTCGGCGCGGCGGAGAAATGCAGATCCTCGACGTTGCCGAGCAGTTGCTCCTCGACCGCGTACGGCACCGCCTGCAACAACTGCGCGCGGTTGCGCGCGCCGATCTTCGCCGAGGTCAGCAACACGTCCTCGGCCGGCACCAGCACGATGACCTCCACGGCCGCGGCCAGCACGGCCGCAGGCGGCTTGCCGGGCTCGCTGGCGTGCCTTGCACGCGCATCCGCCGACAGGCGGCGCCAGCTCAGGCGGCCGTCATGGGCAAGGCGGATGAGAAGGCGTTCGGACATGCACGGGTTCCGGCTGAACCGCGCGATTGTACGGGAAGCGGGGAAACAGGTTCGCAGGCACGAAAGCAGCGCGCCCGAAGCCTGTCCGTGCGACCCCGCGAAGGTCCGCTCTTGCGGAGTCGGGCTTGCCCGGCTGAAGCGTGGGCCGGAGCCGCAACAGCAGCGGAGCGAGTTCCGCTCTGCAAAAAGCGGGAGCGCGCGCAGGGCGGTCGGAGTTCCGCCCGCACGATTCCGCAAAGAGTGAAAAAAAGGAGTCGGCCGTTAAGCCGGGTTCTGTCGTGGACAGTCATTCCTCTAGGCCCTGCGTCGCCGCAGGGCTCGAGCGACCAACCCGGGAGCGACGCGGGCAACGTCATGACTCCCCTATTCGGTCTTGCTCCAGGTGGGGTTTGCCGTGCCGTGCGGCGTTGGCCCCGCACGCGGTGCGCTCTTACCGCACCGTTTCACCATCACCACGCATGTCCGCACCCACCACGACAATGCCGGGGCACTTGGGCGCCAACGCTTGCGCGCTGACGCCAGTGTCGACTTCGCTGCTGACTTGCGCCAGCCCGTGGCAGGTGCGTGCGGACACCGTTCGGCTGTCTGCTCTCTGTTGCACTTTCCGTCGGCTCGCGCCGCCCAGGCGTTACCTGGCACCTTGCCCTGTGGAGCCCGGACTTTCCTCGGCACGCGGATGCGTGACGCGACTGCCTGGCCGACTCCAGCGCGCAGTGTAGCGGTGAACGCCTCGTCACGGGAATGCCGATGGCGGCAGCGGGAAGCGCATGACCGCGTTGCGTGCGTCGGCATCGACGATCAGCAGGTCGAATGCGTCGCCGGGACGCGGATCGACGAGGTAACCGTCGAAGCCGTCGCGCTGGCCCATGAGGTGGCGCAGGATCGATCCATCGGTCGCGACGAAGCTCGGTTTGGCCATGCCACGCAGCACGCCGGCGGCATCGGCGAACACGATCACGCCGTGACGCGGCATCAGGTTCGGTCCGGGCAGGACACCATCGATGCGCACGATGCGGCGGCCATCGTCGTCGCGGAACTCCGAACCCGCACGCAGCCAGAGGCCCGCCTGCGGCGGCAGCAGCGACGCCGCCGGCGCTTTCCAGGCTGACCGCCAAAACGCGTAGCCGGCCTCGCCGAACATCGACAGCCGCCGCTCTCGCATCAACTCGAGTGTGCGCAGCACGTCGGCCTTGCGTGCGTCCGGGCTGTCCGGGAAACGTTTCGGATCGTGGATGCCCATCTGCGCAGCGACGGCCGAAGCCTGGTTGCCGTGATGGACAGCCGCCGCCCAACCCGCCCACCAGCGTTGGCTCGGATAGAGAACGACAGCCAGGCCCAAGGCCAGCACGGCCGCAGCCGCGTCGCGTCGCCACGACGGCTGCTTCGCCGCAGCCAGCGCGTACAGCGCAAGCCCGAGCCAGAACAGGCAGCTCCACGGCAGATAGCGTTCGGCCAGCACGTCGCCGGGGCTGCTGCGGAAATGGCCGAGCCGCGCGAGGCAGATCGTCGCGCCGACGGCGAGACCGAACGTCGCCAGTCCGAACGCGACGAGACGGCCGCGCGAAACCTCGTTGCGACACGCATGCCGCAAACAGGCCAGCCAGGCGACCACGCCACAACCGCCGACAAGCACGCTTTCGATGCGATACGCATTCGTGCCGAGGACGCCGTGCACGAGTGCCGCGCTGCCGCGCACGAATCCTTCAAGGGAATCGGTATCGGCGTGCTCGGGCATCCAGTCGAACACGGCCGGGTTCGCGAACCCGAGCCAGGCGTGCATCCATGGCGCCGACAGCCAGCGCAGGCCGACCATGAGATTGTCGAGCGGCGCCACCAGCAGCGAATTGCGCACGCCCGAATCACCCGGCATGCCGGCCAGGTAAAGACCGATCGCGGTGGCGAACACAAGCAAGGGCAGCAGCCACGCGCGCCATGGCACGCGGGCGACGAAGGCGCAGACGAACAGCGCCGCGAACACCGCCATGCCCGAGCCGAAACTGAACACGGCGCCGAGCGCGCAGGTTGCGGCAACGGCCATCCAGCGCACGGCGTGACCCCGGGTGGCCGCGTGTACCGCCCACAGCGCGGCGACGGCGAACGTCGTCACGAGATAGGCATGCACGAGCTCGTTGCCATGCACGAGCATGCGCGCATTGCCGAGCCAGAGCACGCCGAGGACGCCGAGCAGCCAGACCGTCGCTCCCTGCAACGGCGAGCGCCCGTCCCGGCGGCCGGCGAGGCCGATCAGGGCGATCGTCGCGAGGACCAGCGCGACACCGACGCCGAGCTGCAGGAGCTGATTTGCGCCGAACCACTCGATCTCGAGCAGGCGCACGAGCGCTGGCAGCACCGGACGATGACCGTTCTCGAGTTGGAGTGCCGAATCCGGGAACGCCAGGCCGAGATAGAGCGGGTAGAGCCGGAACTGGTCGAACGCCGGATAGCGCAGGCCATGGACGACGATCACCAGCAGCGACGCCGCCATCCATGCGCCGGCAACCAGGGCCGTCGACCCGGCAAGCAGTCGGGCGCCGAGCGGCAGCGGCGTTGGCCTGGAACTGGATCGATCCTGCATGCGGGTGGCAAGGTCCTTGTGCGTCGGGGCCGGCGCGACGGTCGATCGCCACGCCGGCTTCCCCGATTCCGTGATGACCGTCGACCGGGGCGACCGCGCGGTCTTCGGCAACGGGCCAATCGTGGGGCCGCCGATGATCGCCGACACGCATTGCTCGCGCAAACGCAAGCTGCCACAGCACGGCGGCGGCGCCGGTTGCGCAATTGAGCCTTTCCGCACGCTTCGGCTATGCTGCCGCGCCGCATCCGCGGTTCCGACCGCAACGCGCCTCCGTTGAGCAGCCGACCCGTCGTCCCCACCGCGAAATCGACCTGGCGCGCGCTGCTGTTCGCACTCACCGTGGCCGCGCTGAACTTCGGCCTGTGGGCGTTCCTCAACCGTCCGGTGCAGATCGCCGACTGGACCGGGCGCGTCGAGGGCTTCGCCTACAACGCGTTCCAGCGCGACCAGGACCCGACCAGGGGCCTGTTCCCGAGCGAGAGCGAACTCGCCATCGACATCCGCCTGATGGCGAAGTACGCCAAGCGCCTGCGCACCTACTCGTCGATCGAGAGCCCGCAGATCCCGCGCATCGCCGACTTCTACGGCCTGGAAGTGATGTCGGGCGCCTGGCTCGACCGGCGCATGAAGAAGAACGACGAGGAGATCGACGGGCTGATCGCGCTCTCGCGCAAGCACGACAACATCACCCGCGCGATGGTCGGCAACGAGACCATCCTGCGCGGCGATCTCTCGGTCGAGCAGCTGATCGCCTACATCGACCGCGCGCGCGCGCAGCTCGACATTCCGGTATCGACCGCCGAGCCGTTCTTCGTCTGGGAACGCAACCCCGAGCTGGCCCGCCACGTCGACTTCATCAGCGTGCACCTGCTGCCGTACTGGGAACACATCCCGCGCAAGGATGCGATCAATTTCACCCTTGGCCAGTACTACCGCCTGAAGGAGCTGTTCCCCGACAAGCCCGTCGTCATCGGCGAGGTCGGCTGGCCGTCGAATGGCGACCGCAAGACCTACGCGCAACCGTCGGTCACCGACGAGGCACAGTTCCTGCGCGAATGGTTCGCCGTCGCCGAGCGCGAGAAGATCGACTACTACATCATGGAGGCGATCGACCAGCCGTGGAAGGAAGGCCACAGCGGGTTGCGCGTCGAGGCCTATTGGGGCGTGTTCAACGCCTGGCGCGAGCCGAAGTTCGCCTTCACCGGCAAGGTCGTGGCCGACCCGACCTGGAAGATCAAGGCGCTCGCCGCCTCGCTGCTCGCGCTGCTGCCGATGTTCTGGTTCGCGCGCCACTTCATGCGCTTCTACACCACCGGCCTGCTGTTCTTCCTCGGTCTGCTGCAGTTGTCGGCCTCGGTCATCGTGTGGTCGATCAGCCTGCCGCTGGCCTTCTACCTCGGTCCGCTCGACTGGACGATGCTGCTGCTGCTGTTCCCGGCCCAGCTCGCCATCATCCTCGTCCTGCTGATCAACGGCTTCGAGTTCACCGAAGTGCTGTGGCGACCGCGCTGGCTGCGCCATGCCGGCCTGCTCGAAGCGAAGGACGGCGCCGCCCAGCCATTCGTGTCGATCCATCTGGCCTGCTGCAACGAACCGCCGGAGATGGTCATCCTCACCCTCGACTCGCTGGCGGCGCTCGACTACGCGAACTACGAAGTCCTCGTCATCGACAACAACACGAAGCGCGAGGAAGTGTGGCGCCCGGTCGAGGAATACTGCGCGAAGCTCGGGCCGAAGTTCCGCTTCTTCCACCTCGACCCGTGGCCGGGTTTCAAGGCCGGCGCACTCAATTTCGGCATCGGCGAGACCGATCCGCGCGCCGAGGTGATCGCCGTGGTCGACGCCGACTATGTCGTGCGCAAGGACTGGCTGAGCGCGCTGACCGGTCATTTCGCCGACCCGAACGTCGCCGTCGTGCAGTGCCCGCAGGCGCACCGCGATTTCGAGCACAACCGCTTCCGCCGCATGACCGCGTGGGAGTACGACGGCTTCTTCCGCATCGGCATGCACCACCGCAACGAACGCAACGCGATCATCCAGCACGGCACGATGACGATGGTGCGCAAGCACATGCTGGTCGACACCGGCTCGTGGTCGGAATGGACGATCTGCGAGGATGCCGAGCTCGGCCTGCGCCTCATGCACGAGGGCTACGACCTCGTCTATGTCGACGAACTGATGGGCAAGGGCCTGACCCCGGCCGACTTCACCGCCTACAAGTCGCAACGCTACCGCTGGGCGTTCGGCGCGATGCAGATCATGAAGGCGCGCTTCGGCTGGATGGTGCGCAGGGACAGCCCGCTGAGCCGCGGCCAGAAGTTCCATTTCCTCACCGGCTGGTTCTCGTGGTTCGCCGATGCCCTGCATCTCGTCTTCACGATGATGGCGATCGCCTGGACGATCGGCATGGTCGGCTGGCCGACCGTGTTCACCCTGCCGATGGAGCTGTTCCTGATCCCGGTCATCGGCTTCTTCATCAGCAAGGCCGTGTTCGGCATCGTGCTCTACCGCAAGCGCGTGCCGTGCGGCTGGTACGACACGATCATGGCCTCGATCGCCAGCATGGGCCTCAGCCACGCGATCGCGCGCGGCATCTTCCTCGGCCTGTGGAAGAAGAAGGGCGAGTTCGTGCGCACCGCCAAGAGCCGGCGCCTCAGCGGCAAGCCGAGCGCGTTCAGTTCGGTGCGCGAGGAACTGCTGATGGCGATCGCGCTGGCCGGCTGCATCATCGGCATGATCCACTCGACCGGCATCCACTACACCGAAGGCAAGCTCTGGGTCGGCATCCTCGCCGCGCAGGCGATCCCGTACGTGTCGGCCCTGATCGGCGCCTGGGTGGCGCACCGCTCGGGCGATGCGGTCGGCTGAACGCGCGTCCGGCGCCGGGTGCCGGCGCGGCCGCCCGCGGGCGGCGACAACATTCGTCAACACTCCGTCAAGGCGGGTGCTGCTATAACCCCGCACAGGCCACATCCGCACAGGCAATGACCCGGCTCCGAATCCGCTCCTGCATGCGCCTCGTCGTCGCCGGCCTCGTCCTCGGCTGGGCCGCGGCCGCCGAAGCCGCGCGCATCCGCGTCGAACTCGACGGCATCGACGGCGAGCTGCGCGCGGTGGCCCTGGCCGCCCTCGAGATCAGCCAGTACGCCGGTCGCGAGATCAGTCCGGCGCAGGCGCGCCGCCTGTACCGGCGTGCCGAACGGCAGATCCAGGGCGCACTCGAGCCCTACGGGTACTACAACGCGACCGTCACCGGCGAGTTGCGCGAGGAAGGCGGCAGCTACGTCGCCGCACTCGATCTCGCGATCGGACCGCCGGTGAAGGTGGTGGCCGTCGACCTCCGCATCGACGGCGAGGTCGCCGGCATCCGCGCCATCGAACGCGCCCGTGCGGCCTTCTCGCCGCGCAAGGACGAAGGGCTCGACCATGCCGCCTACGAGCGCAGCAAGGCGGCGATCCATGCCGCCCTGTTCGGCGCCGGCTTCCTCGACGCCGAGCTGGACGTCCATCGCGTCGAGGTCAGCCGCGCGGAGAACACCGCGAAGATTGAGCTGGCGTGGCGCGCCGGCGAGCGCTACCGCTTCGGCGACACGCATTTCGAGGGCGGCCAGTTCCCCGATCGCTTCCTCGAGCGCTACATCCCCTGGGAGGTCGACGACTACTACTCGCAGGACGACCTGCTCGCCCTGCAGCAGCGCCTCGTCGACGCCAACTATTTCTCCATCGCTCAGGTGGCGCCGGATACCGCCAGCGCGGCCGGCGGCCACGTGCCGATCGCGGTCACCCTGGCGCCGGCCAAGCGCACCGTCTACACCGGCGGACTGTTCGTCGGCACCGACACCGGCCCCGGCGTGCGCGGCGGTGTCGAGCGGCGCTGGGTCAACCGCCGCGGCCACAAGCTGAAGTTCGAGACCATCCTCGCCCAGCGCCTGCGCACCTTGTCGACCCTGTACCAGATCCCGCTGCCGGGTCCCGACAACCACAGCGTCAACTTCGGCATCGCCTTCCGCGACGAGGACACCGACACCAGCCAGTCGAAGACCCTGCGCCTGGCGGCGACCGATTCGCGCGTGTGGCATGGCTGGACGCGCACACTCGGCCTGCAGTTCCTCACCGGCGACTTCAAGGTGGCCGACCGCAAGGGCAGCACCACCCTGCTCTATCCGGAAGTCTCGCTTTCGAAGAAGCGCAGCGACGATGCCAATTTCCCGCGTCGCGGCTGGTCGCTGACCCTGGCCGCACGCGCCGGGCAGAAGGGCCTCCTGTCCGACACCAGCTTCGCCCAGCTGACCGCCGACGCGAAATGGATCCGCGGCCTCGGCGACCACGGCCGTTTCATCGCCCGCGGCGCGCTCGGCTACACCCGTGTCGACGACTTCGAGCGCCTGCCGCCGGAACTGCGCTTCTTCGCCGGCGGCGACCGCTCGATCCGCGGCTACGCCTTCCAGACCGTCGGCCCGCGCGAAGCCGTTCCCGGGCACGACGATCCGCAGGTCATCGGCGGCGAACAGCTCGCCGTGGCCAGCGCCGAGTACGAGCATTACTTCAGCGAACGCTGGGGCGCGGCCGCCTTCGTCGACGCCGGCGACGCCTTCAGTGGCGGCAACTTCGACCTCAAGGTCGGTGCCGGCCTCGGCCTGCGCTGGCGTTCGCCGGTCGGCCTCGTGCGCGTGGACCTCGGCACGCCGATCGGCGACCGCTATGCCGACGGCATCGAACTCCACGTCATCATCGGGCCGGACCTGTGAAGCGCGCACTGAAATGGATCGGCTTCGGCCTGCTCGGCGTGCTGATCGTCGTCGTGATCGTGCTCGCCTGGGCCCTCAACAGCGAATCCGGCGCGCGCTTCGTGCTTGCGCGCGCGCAGTCTGCGCTGGACGGCAAGCTGTCCGTCGAGCGCCAGAGCGGCGCGCTGGCCGGACCGCTCGTGCTCGAAGGCCTGCGCTGGAACGATCCGGCCAGCGGCGTCGATGCGCGCATCGCGCGTGTCTCGGTCGACACCGCGCTCGGCGCGCTGTTCGGCAGGCGCGTGCAGTTCGACGACATCGCGATCGACGGCGTCGAGGTCGCCCTGACCACGCTGCCGCCGACGACGAGCGAAGCATCGACGTTTTCGCTCGAGGCGCCGATCGACCTCGTGATCGGCAAGCTTGTCGTCGAGCGCGCACGAATCCGCCAGGATGGCGAACCGGTGTTCGTCGCCGACCGCCTCGATTTCGCCGGAGCCTGGACCCGCGCCGGCATCGTCGTCGATCGGCTTGCCCTGCGCGCGCCCGATGGCAGCGTCGACCTCGACGGCAGGCTGGCCACGGCCGGTGGCTACTCGGGCCAGGGCCAGACCACGTTTCGCTGGCGCGTCGACGGAACCGAATACGCAGGCACGCTGCGCAGCAGCAGCGACGGGAAGAACGCGCAACTCGATCTCGTGCTCGCCGCGCCGGTCGCGGCGACGCTCGCGGCGACGCTCGGGCAGAGCGAAGTGTTGCCGTGGACCGTGGCGATCGACGCGCCGACCTTCGATCCGGAACGACTCGGCATCGGCAGCAGCCTCGAGTCGCTCGCGGTGTCGCTGCGCGGCTCCGGCGACCGCAGCCGCGGCGACCTGGCCGGCACGGTCGACGTCGACGGCCTTCGCCTCGTCCTCGATCCGGCGCGCTGGACGCTGCAGGACGACGTGCTGGCGATCGAGACCCTGACGCTGAGCTCCCCGGCCGCGGCCGGTTCGCTCGAGGCGACCGGCGAAGTCCGCCACGCCGACACGCCGGTCAGCGCGCGCCTGACGGTCGCCTGGCGAGGCGTCGAATTGCCGGCCGAACGGGTCGGGCAGACGATCCATTCCGAGGGCCGCGTCGATATTGCCGGCACCGCCGAGGCCTACTCGGCGAACGGCGCGCTGCGCATCGGGCCGCCCGGCCAGGTCGCCGACCTGCGCCTCGACCTGACCGGCACGCCCCAGGCGATCGCCCTCGAGACGCTCGCCCTCATCCAGCCGAACGGCGGGCTCGAGGCGAATGGAACGATCAGCCTGCAGCCCCGGATCGGCTGGCAACTCGATGCGGTCGCGAACCGTTTCGATCCGGGCGCGTTCGCGGCCGACTGGAACGGCGCCCTCGATTTCACCCTCGGCACGCGCGGCACGCTGACCGACGAGGGCCCCGAGGCGACGCTCGTGCTCGACCGCGTCGGCGGCACGCTGCGCGGGCGCAAGCTCGGCGGCAAGGGCGAGCTGTCCGTCGCGCCCGGCTACATCGTCGACGGCACGTTGAACCTGAGCTCGGGCGAAAGCACGCTCGCGGTCTCGGGCCGCGGCGGCGACGCGACCGATGTGTCCGCGCGCATCGTGCTCGCCTCGCTCGGCGACTGGCTGCCCGATGCGGGCGGCAGTGCGCGCGCGGACCTGCGCGTCTTCGGCCACTGGCCCGCGCTCGACGTCGAGGCGAACGCGACCGCGCGCAACCTCGCATGGTCCGGCATCCGCACGACCTCGCTCGAAGCGGTGGCCAGCGTCGCGAACCTCGAGCAACCGGCCGGCGCGGTGACGATCAAGGCGATCGACGTCGCCAGCGGCGACGTGCGCTTCGACACGCTGACGATCGAAGCCGACGGCAACGAGGCGGCGCACGTGCTCGCGGTCGACGCGACCGGCTCGCCGGCGTCGATCAGGCTCGATCTCGCCGGCGGTGGCTCCGGCGGCAAATGGCTCGGCGCGCTGACCGTGCTCTCGATCGACCCGATCGCGCGCAGCGTGCAGGATGTTGCCCTCGAGAAGCCCGCTCGCCTGGAGTGGGACGGGCAACGCTTCACGGTGTCGGAAAGCTGCCTCGCCGGCAGCACGACGGCACGTGCAGCGCGCACGTCCAACTCCGGCGACGGCGACACCGACACCGACACCGACACCGGCGCGACGGCGTCCGCCGAAGCCGGGACGAACGGCGGCGCGCGCGGACCCCTGCGCCTTTGCGTCGGCGGCAGCAGCGGCAGCGACGGCTCGCTCGCTGCGCGCTATCGGCTCGAGCACCTGCCGTTGCGCACGATCGTGCGCCTTGCCGCGCCCGATGCGGCGCTGCGCATGCGCGGCGAGATCGCCGGTGAAGGCGAGATCACCCGCGGCGCCGACGGCGCCCTGGTCGGCACCGCGCGCCTCGCCTCGAGCGAAGGCAGCGCCTCGTACGGCGAGCCGGGCACGAGGCCGCTGCTGAGCTATCGCGACTTCACGCTCGACGCGCAGTTCGCGCCCGGGTCGACTTCCGCGCGCGTGCATGCCGCGCTCGACGGGAACGGCCGCCTCGACGGCAACCTCGTCGTCGCCGGCGCACCGGGTGCGGACCAGGCGCTGTCCGGCAGCATCGATCTCGTCCTCGAAAGCCTCGCCTTCGTCGAATTGCTGACGAGCGAGGTCGCGAACACGAAAGGTCGGGCCGAGGCGCGCTATTCGATCGGCGGCACGCTCGCCGCGCCGCGCCTTGATGGCGCACTGACGCTCAGCGGTTTCGCGGTCGAGGTGCCCGTCGCCGGCCTGAAGTTGCACGATGGCACGATCCACCTGCGCGCGGCCGACGAACGGCGCTTCATCCTCGAGGGCGGCATCGCCTCGGGCAGCGGACGCCTCACCCTCGCCGGCGAGGGCGGCCTCGGCAGCGCCGAACCATTCAAGCTCACCGTCCAGGGCGAGGATTTCCTCGCTGCCGACATCCCCGCCGCGCGCGTCGTCGTCGCGCCCGATCTCGCGATCGAACGCGGCGAGGCCGGCATCCTCGTCAGCGGCAAGGTGCTCGTGCCGAAGGCGAACGTCGATCTCGCCCGATTGCCCGGTGGCGGCGTCGCCTCGACCTCGCCCGACGTCGTCGTCATCGACGACAAGCGCGAGCAGCCCGGCAAACCGGTACCGATCACGGCCGCCGTGACGGTTGTCCTCGGAGAAGACGTCAAACTCGCCGGCTTCGGCTTCGACGGCACGGTCGGCGGCCAGCTCGTCGTCAGCGAACGACCCGGCCGCGCGACCACGGGCACCGGCACGCTCAACGTCGGCGGCACCTACAAGGCCTACGGCCAGGACCTCAAGATCGAGACCGGCCGCGTGCTGTTCGCCGGCACGGCGATCGACAACCCCGGCCTCGACATCCGCGCCTCGCGCAAGATCGAGGCCGATGACGTCACCGCCGGCCTGCTCGTGCGCGGCACCGCGCAGGTGCCGGTGCTGACGGTCTACTCGGAACCGGCGATGGAGCAATCCGATGCGCTGTCCTATCTCGTCACCGGCAAGCCGCTGTCGTCGCTGAAGAGCGGCGAGGGCGACATGCTCGGCGCCGCCGCACGCGCGCTCGGCACCGCCGGCGGCGACCTGCTCGCCAAGAGCATCGGCGGCCGTCTCGGCGTCGACGACATCGGCGTCAGCGACAACGCCGCCCTCGGCGGCGCCGCCTTCACCGTCGGCAAATACCTGTCGCCGAAGCTCTATCTCAGCTACGGCGTCGGCATCTTCGAGCCCGGCGAGGTGATCACCCTGCGCTACCTGTTCCACCGGCGCTGGAACTTCGAGGCGCAGAACGCCACCACCGGCAGCCGCGCCGGCATCAACTACCGCTACGAGCGCTAGGGATGCTCTGAACAAGTCTGCGCATGCGGCATGATGTCCACGAGGCTCGCC
>ERZ795041.605-NODE-605-length-13044-cov-4.693202_pt1 | contig 13044 bp, 11 predicted proteins | sample MGYA00375125_ERZ795041 | MGnify/ENA primary metagenome ERZ795041 (study PRJEB30170, sample SAMN03074214) | activated sludge metagenome | biome: Common Effluent Treatment Plant; feature: Wastewater; material: Activated sludge; isolation source: activated biomass in...
GCCGCCGCACCTTCTCCCCGTCGCCACGGGGAGAAGGGACCAGCATGCGCTTTCATCAGTGTGCTGCCTTGCATTCTTGCGACAGCGCCAGCCTTCCCTTCGCCCCGCGCAGCGGGGAGAAGGTGGTGCGGCAGCACCGGATGAGGGGCCGTGGGAGGTGGGTTGCGTTCGCCATTGCAGCAATGCGCACGCGCGACTTCATCGCGGCGGCTGCGGTCGACGCTTCAGCCGGGCAGGCCCGGCTCTGCCGCGGCTCCTGCGCGCTATCATGCGTGCAGCACTTCCCACGGTTCACGCATGCCCATGATCGCGCCCCCACGCAGGCCTGCGTGTTGAACACGGCGAAGCTGCCGACGCGCAGCGCCGGCCGCAGCTGGCCGCACGGCCCGCGCCAACTGGTCACCACCCTGGCCTGGCTGCGCCTGTGCGCGGTGGCCGGCCAGGCACTGACGGTCGCCTTCGTCGCCGGTCCGCTCGGCATGCCGGTGCCGGCCGGGCCGCTTCTGGCCGGCATCGTCCTTCTCGGCACGTTCTCGATGTTCGCGTTCTGGCGCCTGGAGCTGCGCTGGCCGATCGGCGAGATCGAATCGGTCGCCCACATCACCGTCGACACGATCGTGCTCGGCTACCTGCTCTACCTGACCGGCGGCGCGACCAATCCGTTCGTGTCGCTGCTGGTCATGCCGATCACCCTCGCCGCGACCGCGCTGCCGCTGCGCTCGGTTGCTTTCGTCGCCGCCCTCGCGGTGCTGACCTACCTCGCCCTGATGCGCTGGTACCTGCCGCTGCCGACCCAGCACGCGATCGGCACGCCGGGCGGCTTCCGCCTGCACGTGCTCGGCATGGCGACCAGTTTCGGCATCACCGCGACCCTGCTCGGCTTCTTCATCGCCCGCCTGGCGCGTGCCCTGCGCGCGCGCCAGGCCGACGCCGAGCACGAGCGCATGCGTGCGCTGCGCGACGAAGGCATCCTCGCCATCGCCACCCAGGCGGCCAGCACCGCACACGAGCTCAACACGCCGCTGTCGACGATGAGCACCCTGCTGGCCGAACTGGCGCGCGAGCGGGCCGCCGACCCTGCGCTGTCGGCCGACATCGAGCTGCTGCGCGGCCAGGCCGCGCGTTGCCGCGACATCCTGCGCGAGCTGGTCAAGGTCGGCAGCAACCAGCTGGCCGGCGCACCGGAAGCGACCACGGTCGGCGATTTCGCCGCCACCGCGCTCGACTCGTTCCGCCTGCTGCGGCCCGAGATCGAGGTGCGCTCGACCATCGACCCGCGCCTCGCGCCGCATCCGATCAAGGTCGTGCCGGCCCTGCGCCATGCCCTCATCAACCTGCTCAACAATGCCGCCGATGCCTCGCTGGCGAATGCCTCCTCGGTGGTCGAACTGGCCCTGGTCGAGAAACAGGACGAGTTCGAGATGCTGATCCGCGACTTCGGCAAGGGCATCGCCGGCAGCGTGCCGACCTCGGGCCTGCGCTTCGAGACGACCAAGCGCGACGGCCTCGGCCTCGGCCTGGCCCTGGCCAAGGCCACGGTCGAACGTTTCGGCGGCAGCCTCGCCGCCCGTGCCGCCCGCGATGGCGGCACCGAACAGCATTTGCGTCTGCCGCTGCCGGCACGGGAGAATGCGCCGCATGAACACTGAAACCCGCGACCGCATCCTGCTGATCGACGACGACACCACCTTCGTCCACGTGCTGTCGCGGGCGTTGTCCGCACGCGGCTTCGAGGTGCGCGGGGCCACCGACGGTGCCAGTGCGCTGACCGCCTGCGTGGAGATGGCGCCGAAGTACGCCGTGCTCGACCTCAAGCTCGGCAGCGAGAACGGGCTCGGCCTGATCCCGCAGCTGCTGGCCGCGCGACCGGGACTGCGCATCCTGCTGCTGACCGGATACGCCTCGATCGCCACCGCGGTGGAGGCGATCAAGCGCGGCGCGCACGATTACCTGGCCAAGCCGGTCGACGCCGACCAGGTCGTGCAGGCCCTGCTCGGCGAAGCGAAACACACCGACGCCGAACACCTGCCGGATGCGCCGCCGCCGCTGAAGCGGCTGGAGTGGGAACACATCCAGCGCGTGCTGGCCGACTGCGACGGCAACATTTCCGAAGCCGCGCGGCGGCTCGGCCTGCATCGGCGCACGCTGCAGCGCAAGCTCGCCAAGCGTCCGGTGCGCGAAGCCCGCTCACCCTAGGAATGCCGGCCACGGCAGCAACACCGGGGGCGGGCCTGCGGAGGTTCGACCTCGCCGTGCTCGCCGCCCTGCTGCCGGTCGCCGCCGCACTGGCCTGGGCGCTGATGGCGACGCCCGTCGACGATGCCTACATCTACCTGCGCGTCGCCGCCAACATCGCCGAAGGGCATGGCTGGTCGTACAACCCCGGCGAGCCGGCGAATCCCGCCACGTCGACGAGCTTCGTCCTCCTCCTCGCCGCGCTCGGCCGCGTCGCCGGCTTCGGCACGCACACCCTCGCCGCCAGCTTCGCGCTCTGCCTGTTCGCCCTGCTCGCCGCGCACTACCTCGCCTGGCGTCGCAGTGACGGTGTCGCCATCGCCCTGCTGGCCTGCGCGGTCATCGCCTCGTCCTCGCGCCTGCTCGCCTCGGTCGGCATGGAGACCGCCCTGCTGCTCGCCGCGGTCAGCTGGACCGCACTCGCCTGGCAGCGGCGCGGCGACGGCTGGGTGGTCGGCCTGCTCGCCGGCATCACCGCCCTGACCCGACCGGAAGGGCTGCTCGTGCTGGCTTTGATCGGCCTGTGCGCGCTGCTGCAGCGACGGCTCGCCTGGCGCAGCCTGCTCGCCGCGCTAGTCGTCGTGTTGCCGTGGGTGGTGTGGGCGACCCTCGAGTTCGGCAGCCCGCTGGCGCAGACCGCCGCGGTCAAGGCCGCGCAGCGCCACTACGGCTGGTGGGGACAGCAACCCGACTTCCTGATCGCCTTCCTGCAGCAGCCGGCCTGGCCGTGGCTGACCTTGCCGGCGGCGGCGATCGGCATCGTGCTGGCGGCACGACGCTGGCGCAGCGGCGATGCCTTCGCCGCGATCTGCATCGGCTTCGGCTTGCTGCAGGTCATCGGCTACCAGTTCCTCGGCGCACCGCTCGGCTACCCCTGGTACCACGCACCCGGCAACCTGGCCGTCGATCTCGCCCTCGTGCTGGTCATCGCCGCCGCCGCGGCGTGGGCGCGACGGCACTTCACCGGCATGGCGCAAGGCGCGCGCCGGTCCCGCGCCACGGCGGTCGCCACGGCATGCACACTCGCCTGCGCGCCGCTGTTCCTGCGCGCCGGCATGACGCCGGCGGCATGGCCGACGCCACCGGCGTTCGCCGCCGACTACCGCAACAGTGCGGAATGGCTGCGTGCACACGCGGCGCCCGGCGACGAGGCCGCCGCCACCGAGATCGGCCGGATCGGCTGGCATTCCGGCCTGCGCATCCTCGACATCCACGGCCTCATCCATCCGCAGGCGTTGCCGGCCCTGCGCGAAGGCAACCTGCACTGGTGGTACGACGCCGGCCTGCGTCCGCGCTTCGTCGTCAGCCACGTGCCGGCCTGGCACGGTGAACCGGGTTCCGCGGAAACCTGGCCGGAATCCCTCAGCGCGGATTTCTTCGCCGGCTATCGCCTCGTCCACGAACACGGCGTGATGCGCATCCACGAACGCGTTGCCCCGCCACGCTGAAGTCCGCTCCGCGCATCCTGACGCCGCGATTCGTGCCGGTCGGCCCGCTCAGCCGGCGTCGTCGGCGAGGATCGCCACGCGGGGTTCGCCGTCGGCGTCGATCCAGCCGCGGTACATGCCGTCGGTGTTGAAGGCGAGGCTGAAATGGCCCTCGGCATCGATGGCGATGACACCGCCGTCGCCGCCGAGACGCGGCACCTCGACATCGATCACCGCTGCCGCGGCCTCGGCCAGCGAGTTGCCGCCGTAGGCGATGCGCGCGGCGATGTCGTGGGCGACCGCGGCACGGATGAAGTATTCGCCCCAGCCGGTGGCGGAAACGGCGACCCGCGTGTCGGCCCAGGTGCCGGCACCGATCAGCGGCGAATCGCCGACCCGGCCCCAGCGCTTGTTGGTCATGCCGCCGGTCGAGGTCGCGGCGGCGAGATGGCCGTGGCGGTCGAGCGCGACCGCGCCGACGGTGCCGTAATGGATCGCGCGTCCCTGTGCGGACGCCTGCCCGGCGGCTTCGCTGGCGATCGCTTCCTGCAGCTGCTGCCAGCGCGTCTCCGTGCGGAAGTAGTCCGCATCGACGAAGTCGGCGCCGACGTGGCGCGCGAAGGCCTCGGCGCCGGCACCGATCAGCAACACGTGGTCGGACCGTTCCATCACCGCACGCGCGAGGCCGACCGGATTGCGCACGTGGCGCACGCCGGCGACGGCGCCGGCGCGACGCGTCGGGCCGTGCATGATCGAGGCATCGAGTTCGTTGATGCCGTCGTGGGTGAACACCGCGCCGTGGCCGGCATTGAAATGCGGCGAATCCTCGAGCACGACGACCGCCGCCTCGACTGCATCGAGACTGTGGCCGCCGGCGGCGAGGATCGCGTGGCCCGCAGCCAGGGCGCGGGCGAGATCGGCCTTCACCCCGGCCTCGATGGCGGGCGTCAGGGTGGCGCGGATGACACCGGCGCCTCCGTGCACGAGGAGGAGCGGCGGGCGGGAGCGGGCGTGGGTGGTCATGGCTGGGTTCGTCGGAGGCACGGGGCACCGGCGGCCGTCACTTCGGCAGCACGGCTTCCAGCGCGGGCCAGATGTTGTCGAGCAGTTTCGGTTGCGCGGCCGCGGTCGGATGCAGGCCGTCGGCTTGCATGAGATCAGGGTCGAGGGCGATGCCGTCGAGCAGGAACGGGACCAATGGCAGGTTGAAATCACCGGCCAGGTCACGATACATGGCACGCAGGGCGTCGCGGTATTGCGGTCCGTAGTTGACCGGGATCTCGATGCCGAGCAGCAGCACGCGCGCGCCGGCTTCGGTGCCGAGCGTGATGATGCGTTCGAGGTTCGCGCGCGGCGCCGCCACCGGCAGGCCGCGCAGGGCATCATTGGCACCGAGTTCGACGACGAGCACGGCCGGGCGGTGTTCGGCGAGCAGCTTCGGCAGGCGCGCCAGCCCGCCGGCCGTGGTCTCGCCACTGATCGAGGCATTGACGACGGCGCGCGCGGGCTCCGCTTCGGCGAGGCGCGCGCGCAGCAGGCTGACCCAGCCGTCCTCGCTGCGGATGCCGTAGGCGGCCGCCAGCGAATCGCCGAGCACGAGCACGGGTCCGTCCTTGGCCGATGCCATCGACACCGGCAGCACCAGCAGGATCAACCACAGGAAACCGCGCCGCATGAGCATCGCATCCACCACCGTCCTCGAGGCGCGCAAGCTTAGCAAAGCCGTCGAAGGACCCGATGGCCGCCTGGTCATCCTCGATGGCGTCGACCTCGCCGTCGAGCGCGGCGCAAGCCTCGCCATCGTCGGCGCCTCCGGTTCCGGCAAGACCACCCTGCTCGGCCTGCTCGCCGGTCTCGACAGTCCGAGCGAGGGCGAGGTGCACATGGCCGGGCAGTCGCTCGGCACGCTCGACGAGGAAGCCCGCGCGCGCCTGCGCCGGCGCCTGGTCGGCTTCGTGTTCCAGTCGTTCCATCTGCTGCCGGCGCTCAGCGCGGAAGAGAACGTCATGCTGCCGCTCGAGCTCGAAGGGCGCGACGATGCGCGCGAACGTGCGGCCAAGGCGCTCGCCGACGTCGGCCTCGGCCAGCGCCTGCACCACTATCCGCGCCAGCTCTCCGGCGGCGAGCAGCAACGCGTGGCGCTGGCGCGTGCCTTCGTGCACGGTCCCGAACTGCTGTTCGCCGACGAACCGACCGGCAACCTCGACCAGCGCACCGGCGCCGCCGTCAGCGACCTGTTGTTCGCGCTGAACCGCGAACACGCGACCACCCTCGTGCTGGTCACCCACGACGCCACCCTAGCCGCACGCTGTGCGCGCACGCTGCGCCTGCGCGACGGCCGCGTGGTCGGAGAGGACGCATGAAACCGCTGGTGTTCGCCGCACGCAGCCTGCGCCGCGAGTTCCGCCACGGCGAGCTGGCCACGCTCGCCGCCGCACTGGTGCTCGCGGTTGCCGCACTGGCCGCGGTCGGCACCCTCGCCGGTCGGGTCGAGCGGGCGATCCTCGCCTCGGCATCGGAGCTGCTCGGTGGCGACCTCGGCGTCACCGCGCGCCGCAACGACCTGCCGGCGACGTTCGTCGACGAGGCGAAGAAGCTCGGCCTCGCCAGCAACCGCATCGCCGAATTCTCCAGCGTGGTGTTTGCCGGAGAGCGCAGCCAGTTCACCGAGGCGCGCGCGGTCGAGGAGAATTTCCCCTTGCGCGGGGTCCTCAGCCTGCGCGATGCCGCAGGCAACATCCACAGTGCCCGCGGCCCGGCCCGCGGCGAGGTCCATGCCGATCGCGCGGTGCTGGTCGCACTCGAACGCAAGGTCGGCGAGACCCTGCAGTTCGGCGGCCGCGACCTCGTCATCGCCGGCGAGATCGTCAACGCGCCGGGAGGCGCGGTGTTCCAGTTCGCGCCGACCGTGCTGATGAATCTCGGCGACGCCGAAGACGCCGGCCTGCTCGGCACCGGCAGCCGCTCCAGTCGACGCCTGCTGGTGGCCGGAACGGAAGCCGCGGTCGACCGCTATGCCGAGTGGGCACGCGCCCACCTGCCGGCCGGCGCGCGCCTGTCGACGATCGAGGATGCCCAGCAGAACCTGCGCACGGCGTTCGAGCGCGGCGAAAGCTTCCTGCGCCTGGCCGCCCTGCTCGCCGCCCTGCTCGCCGGCATCGCCGTCGCCCTCGCCGCGCAGCGCTTCGCCCGCCGCAAGACCGAGGACGTCGCCCTGCTGCGCTGCCTCGGCGCGAGCCGCGGCGAGATCGTCGGCGCCCTCTGCCTGGAGCTCGCCCTGCTCGCGGTGCCAGCCTGCCTGGTCGGCGCGGCGATCGGCGTCGGCATGCAGGAAGCGGCATTCGCCTTCGCCCGTGGCCTGCTGCCGGGCGAGGCACCGTCGATGTCGCTGGCACCGGCCGCCTCGGCCTTCGCGATCGGCCTCGCCGTGCTGTTCGGCTTCGCCCTGCCACCGCTGCTGCGCCTGCGCGATGTCGAACCGATGCGCGTGTTCCGCGCCGACGTCGGTACCCGCGTGCGCCGCTTCGACGCGCTGTATCTGCTGCCGTTCCTCGTCGGCGGCCTGCTGATCCTCGTCGAAAGCGGCTCGGCCCGCCTCGCCGGCACGCTGGCTGCCGGACTCGCCGGCGTGGCCATCGCCACCCTGCTGGTCACCGTGATCCTGCTGAAGCTGCTGCGCACGGCCGGGCGCGGCCTGCCGGGAGCACTGCGCTTCGGTCTCGCCAACCTCGTGCGCCGGCGTGGCCTGACCCTGGTGCAGGTCGGTGCGCTCGCGCTCAGCCTGACCGCACTCGACCTGCTCGCGGTGATCGGACCGTCGCTGCTCGAGCGCTGGCGCGCCGACCTGCCGGCCGACACGCCGAACTACTTCGTGCTCAACATCCAGCCCGACCAGCGCGAGACCTTCGAACAGCGCCTCGTCGCCCTCGGCGCACGCAACATCAGCACGGCCCCGCTTGCCGCCGGCAAGCTGGTCGCCATCAACGGCAAGGCGCCGCAGGCGTCGGACTATCGCGAGGAACGTCGTGCCGGCAACTGGATCGAGGGCGAAGTGCGCGCGTCGTGGTCCGCCGAGCTGCCGCCGTCGAACCGCATCGTCGCCGGCGAGTGGCACGGAGGCGCAGCGGCGATGCCGCAGCTGTCGGTCGACCAGGGCTGGTTCGAGCTGTTCGGCCTCCGGCTCGGCGACACCATGACCCTGCGTTTCGGCGACGTCGAGATCACCTCGACGGTGAGCAGCGTGCGCGAGGTCGACTGGGATTCGTTCCGGGTCAACTTCTTCATGATCCTCGACCCGGCACATGCGGCCGCATTGCCGCACAGCCTGATCGCGAGTTTCCACGTGCCCCCCGGCAACGCGGGCCTGGCCAGCCTGTCGCGCGAACTGCCGAACATCTCGCTGATCGACATCCAGTCGATCCTCGATCGCGTGCGCGACATCATCGAGCGCGTGTCGGCGGCGGCCACCTGGGTGCTCGGCTTCAGCCTCGCCGCCGGCGTGCTGGTGCTGATCGCCGCGCTTGCGGCGACCGCCGACGAGCGTCGCGTCGAGATCGCCCTCCTGCGCACCCTGGGCGCGCATCGCGGCCAGCTCGATGCCGCCGTGCTCGGCGAGTTCGCCGCCCTCGGACTGCTGGCCGGGCTGGTCGCCGCGGCCGGTGCCGCCGCCACCGGCCTGGCCTTGGCACGCAGCGTGTTCCGCATGCCGGATTACTGGCCGCCGGGCTGGCCGCTGCTCGGCGTCGCCCTGCTCTCGGCCGTTCTGGTCATGCTGGCCGGGCTCGCCGCGACGCGGCGCATCGCGCGCACGCCACCGATGCTCGTCCTGCGTCGCGGGACGTGACGCCGCTCACGCCCGCGGCGCTTGCCGCTGGCGGCGAGCGACCGCTAAGGTGCCCGGCATGAGTGCCGACGAAAAGCGCCGCCATCCCCGCCTGCCGGTGTTCTCGGCGGCGCTGGTCACCTGCAACGGCGAGGGCTGGTTGAGCGAGGTGCGCGACCTCTCCCAGGGCGGCGCCCGCCTCGCCCGTCCCGCCCGCTGGCAGGACGGACAGGTGCGCGAATGCCGCCTGTGGTTCATCTTCGACCAGGAAACCGTGATCGGCATCGACGCCCGCTGCGTGCGCGACGGCAGCGACGACCTCGGCTTCGAATTCCTCCCCGGCAGCGAGGAAACCGTGCAGACCCTGCTGTACGAATCGCGCTTCGCCAACGGCGACCAACCCTGACCAGGCGCATGGCCCACGGCGGGCTCGCCGGGCATCGACGATCATGGAACACTGCGCCGGCGCCGCGAACCTCCGCCCGCCTGCGCGCGCGGGGAGCCGGCGCACCCGCTGCAGCGCCGGTCGGCTGCGCGGGTCCTCCCGTCCATCCACGAGCCGCGTCATGGAGAACGCAACATGTGGCCGTACCTCGCGCCGATCGTGCTGTTGACCCTCGCCAACGTGTTCATGACCTTCGCCTGGTACGGCCATCTCAAGTATCCGCACCATCCGCTGTGGCTGGTCGTCATCGTCAGCTGGGGCATCGCCTTCTTCGAGTACTGCCTGCAGGTGCCGGCGAACCGCATCGGCTACACCGTCTACAACGCCGCCCAGCTGAAGACGATGCAGGAGATCATCACCCTCGTCGTGTTCGTCGCCTTCTCGGTGCTGTGGCTCGGCGCCGGCTTCCGCTGGAATCACCTGGTCGGCTTCGCCCTGATGGTCGCCGCCGCCTTCTTCATCTTCATGGACGGCTGAACGCGCGCTGCGCTCAGCTCCCGCGCCGACGGCGCCAGGCCCGGCGCGGCATGCCGGCGAGATGGTGCAGGACGAGGCCGATGCAGACGCAGGCGCGCAGCAACGGATTGCGTGCGGCCGGGTCATGGCGGGTGAAATAGCGCCACAGGCTGCGTTGCTTGTGGCGGGCGACGAAGCCCGCACGGTGACGGCTCGAGCTTCCCTGTTCATGGCGCACGCGGATGCCGCCGGCCAGCAACACCTTCCAGCCGGCATCGCGCAGACGCCGGCAAAGATCGAGATCCTCGGCGTGCAGGAAATAGCCTTCGTCGAAACCGCCGACCGCATCGAACGCGGCGCGCGGCAGGAACATGCAGGCACCGGATACCGCCTCGACCCCGATCTCGCCAGGGTCGTCCGTCCCTGCCGGCACGGCGACGCCGGCCAGCGCCGGGAAGCGCCGCTCGAAGCGGGCCAGGCCGCTCAGGGTCATCAGCGAACGCCGCAGGGTCGGCTCGCGCCGGTGCACCGCGCGCTCGGGCCGACCGTTGCCGTCCTCGACGCAGACGCCGACGAGGCCGGCATCCGCATGCCGCGCGAGCACGCCACGCAGGCGCTCGATGGTATCGGCTTCGAGCAGGCAGTCCGGGTTGAGGAACAGCAGCGCATCGCCGCGGGCGAGCGCGGCGCCGCGGTTGCAGGCGGTGCCGAAGCCGAGGTTGCGCGCGTTGTGCAGCATGCGCAGGCGCGCATCGCCGGCGTGGCCGGCCAGCACCGTTTCCGGTTCGCCGTCGGTCGAGGCGTTGTCGACCAGCACGAGTTCGACCGCGGCGCTCGAAGCCAGCACGCGCTGGACGCATTCGCGCACGATCGCACCGCTGTCGGCGGTGACGACGACGACGCTGGTGAGGCCGCGCGCGGACGCTGCCGCCGGCATGCGTGCCGGTCGGCTCAGAGGCCGCTGAGCAGGCGCTCGCCCTGCTCGCGTGCCGCCGTCCACAGGCGCGGCCAGTCGCGCCAGGCCTGGGCGATGTCGAGCAGTTCGGCCCGCGCGAGTTCGCCGCAGGTCGCCGCGTCGGTGTCGGCCGGCCAGTCGCCGAGGCGCGGCGGCGAACGCTTCAGCAGCGCATTGCCGTTGTTCTGCACGATCGTGCGCACGTCGGCATGCCAGTAGACCGGCGCATCGGCGTTCAGCTCGAACTGGTTCTGCAGGCGTTCGACGACATCGGCACGCACGAAGCTGAGGTACTCGTCGAGAGTCGCCTCGAGCGTGCGCGCATCGGCGGCGGCGAGGTCGGCGATGATCTCGCCGAGCAGCACGAGGCGGCGGCCGGGATCGTTCGACTTGAAGCCGCCGGTCTGGTTGCCGATGTAGTCGCGCAGGAAATGGTTGAAGCGCGGCGTGTGCGCGGCCATGGTGACATCGGAACGCTTGCGCGCGCTCTCCTGCACGTGGCCGATCACGGTCGCCAGATGCATGGCCAGCGACCCCGGATGGATGAACTGGGTCGCCGCGCTGGCCAGGCTGTCCTCGCCGCGGCCGTCCGGGTTGGTGCACGGCAACAGCTCGCGGTTGTCGAACACGAACGGGGTGAAGTAGGCCTGCGCCGCCGGCTTGGCACGCAGCCACCCGTACCAGACGCAGCGTGCCTCGATGTTGCGCACGTAGCTGTCGCGATCGCTCCAGAAATCCTTGCGGCTGTCGGCATCGAGCTGGTAGAGCCACAACGCGCTTTCCGCACCGGACGCACCGGTCGTGCCGTTCAGCGAATACAGCACGCGCGCATCCCCGCGCAGGTGTTCAAGGCGTCCGAGATTGATCCCGCGCAGGCTTTCGCGGTCGAGGCGATAGCCCGGCTGGGCGAGGATCGCGCCGAGGCGCTCGCCGGATACGGCAAGATGCTCCTCGAACGGATCGCCGCCCTCTTCCTCGCCGGCGGCCAGCGCATCCTCGATGCGCCGGTAGAAGCGCGCCGAGGCCGCCTGTGCCGGATTCGGATCGATGCCCGGCAGCGCCTCGGCATGGCGGCGCAGCGGCAGGCGGAAATCCTCGTCGAGCAGGGCTAACTGGCGGCCGGCCGAAAGCAGCTGGGCCTGGTTCCTGTAACGGCCGCCGCCGCCGCGACGCGTGCGCGGCCCGCGATCGAGCAGCCATTCGATGCTCGCACGCGCTTCCGGCACCAGCTTGAGCAGGCGCTCGCGCAGGCGCGTGCGCTCGGCCGCACCGATGTAGCTGACCGGGTTGCCGACCGCGCGGGCGAATTCACGCAGGAGGTCGCGGTTGCGATCGCGGTTGCCCGCCTCGACCGAATCGTCGAGCAGGACCACGTGGCGCGCCGCGCGGAAGCGCCGCTCGTATTCGGCCAGCGAGGCCAGCAGGGCCTGCAGCTGATCCGGGCGGTCGCAGGCACGCACGTAGACCGCGTGCAGCGAACGCGCCTCGTCGGCCGGAGGCCGCGCCAGTCCGGCGATGAAGTCCTCGTCGGAAACCAGCAGGCCGCTGCGCGCGAGCCCTTCGAGCCCCTTGTGGATGCGTTTTTGTTTTTTTAGGCCCGGCACCACCGAGACGACGCGGGCGACATGCTCGTCGAGCGTGCGGAATTCGCGGCACTGGTCCAGCGTCTGCAGCACGTGATGGCTGAGCACGTGGCGATCACCGCCTTCCTTGGTGATGAAGGCGAACTCTTCGCCGGAAAGCGGCGCGACCAGCGCATCGACGGCCGCGAAACGCGGTGCGTCGGGGGTTTGCCGCGACATGGCCGGCACCACGTTCATGCTGCCGTAGTTGATCTGGAAATCGGCTGTGCTGTTCATCGGGATTCTTCGTGGGCCATCAACGGCCGAGCCAGCGGCGCCACCATGGCGCAGGCGGCGGAGCCGATCGGCGGCGGGCGTCGGCAAGCTCGGCCTCGAGCTCGGCAATGCGCGCACCGGCGGTCATGTTCTTGCGGATTTCGCCATTGTAATGGGCATAGACGGATTCTTCGCGGGCGCCGAACAGGGCCAGGCCCGGCAGCTCGTCCGGCAACGGCCTGCGCGAACAGGCGGCGACATAGTAGAGCGGCGGGTAATCGAGGGAGGCCGCAAGCCGGTCACCGGAGGCCGCGGCGGTCGCCACCGCCACCGGCCCGGCCACGCCGTCCAGCCGCCACAGCACCGACTGGAACAACAGCTTCTGCGCATACAGGCGGACATGGGGGAAATGCGGCGCGAGCAGTTCCAGCAGTTCCTCGCGGTACAGCTCGCGCACGTGGAACTCGTTGCGGAAACCGGCCTGTTCGCTGTAGTTGCGCTTGTCGGGCGAGGAGATCAACAGCAGTCCGTCATCGGTCAGCACGCGGGCGAAGCCGGCCACCAGCGCCTGCTGGGCTTGCAGGTGCTCGAGGGTCTCGAACGAGACGACGACGTCGAAGCTGCGGTCGGCGAATTCGAGTGCGGCGGCGTCGACCACCTCGAAACGGAGGTTCGGCGCGCCGCCGTAGCGCGCACGCGCATGCGCGATCGCCTCGGCCGAGATGTCGACGCCGACCACCGCCATGCCCCGCCGGGCCAGCTCGTGGGCGTGGCGGCCGGGCCCGCAGCCAAGGTCGAGCACCCGATCGCCGGGACGCAGGTGGAGGACGTCGACGAGGTGGTCCACCTCCTGCACGGTGCCCTTG
>ERZ795041.607-NODE-607-length-13039-cov-6.506855_pt1 | contig 13039 bp, 8 predicted proteins | sample MGYA00375125_ERZ795041 | MGnify/ENA primary metagenome ERZ795041 (study PRJEB30170, sample SAMN03074214) | activated sludge metagenome | biome: Common Effluent Treatment Plant; feature: Wastewater; material: Activated sludge; isolation source: activated biomass in a...
ACCCCAGTGGTCGGGTGTATTTGCCGGTGCGGGCGCGGCCAGTTGTGGACGGCGTGGGGAACTTTCATTAACAACTATTTTGCCTGTTAGCCCGGGGCTTGTTCTCCAGATCGTCTCTTTTTCGACCCATACCCCCATATATGGGGTGAGCCGGCGCTCATCCGGTCAGATAAAGATTAATTTGACGGTTTGCCGGGAAAGGTCGCGTGCCCGGATTTCCCCAATCCGGCCGCGTTTTCCACAGCTATTCCCCACATATCCACAGAAATTCAGCCTCAATCGGCCTCGTTGTGGCGCATCTGGAGCTGGCTGAGGGCTAACCGTCTGGCGGCGCTCTCGCGGTGGGCGTCCAATATGGAGGGGGGCGCGGCCCGCAAGGCGCACTGGTCCGGCCGCAGGGAGCAGCGTTCGCAGGTCTCGTTGATGATGACCCGCGGGATGTCGGGATCATCCATGAAGCGGATCAACTGGCGCGATTCGGCATCGACCCGAAAGCCGATGACGGCGCTGCTGGAGACCCCCGGCGACAGCACCATCCGGCGGCCGAAGCCCAGGCACAGGAACTTTTCCTGCGTCTCCAGGAACTCGGAGAACTGGATTCCCACCGGCAGCGGGTCGGAGAGGTCGGGCATGCCGGGCACGGCCGCGTCGGGCAGCAGGCGAATCGACAGCCAGCGCCGGCAATGATGCTCAAGAAGGCCCGTGCCGCTGGGGACGAGCAGCTGGTTCATATTGAGATGGCGCACCAGCTGGTATCCATCCGTGCCCGTGGTGTGATGGAAGCGCAGAAAGTGGAGTTTGAGGCCGAAGAATTGGGGGATCAGCTCGCTGAACCGATAGAGCAGCATCTCCGGGGTGACATCGTAGGTAGTCAGCATGGCCGAGAACGGCGCGGAGTCCCATGCCGGCATGGCGAAGAGATCTTCCAGATCGGACAGCAAGCGAACGTGGGGCATGAGCAACGCGCCGCCGAAGTAGGCGGCCCGGGCGTCGTTGAGCAGTTGCTGGAACGAATCGACCTGCTCGGGGGAGGAGGTCATCGAGCGTTCCTTGATATCCAGATAGCGATAGCCGATCTCCCGGGCCAGGATGAAGCGCACCTGGCGGGCATAGAGGCGGTCGTTGATGAATAGTTGCGGCTTGCGGCCGGGCAAGACCAGCGACCGGTAGTGGCGCAGTTCCTCGATGGAGGCGATGGTACTGTCGTCGATTTGATAGCCGTACTCCCGGCGCAGGATGCTCTCCAGCGTCGCCAGGGGGATGAGCGGCGAATCGGCGAAACCGTAGCGCGGGCCGAACTCAGCCATGAAGGATGCGGCCGCGTCTTCCAGCTCGGGGAAGTAGTTCTCGTGAATCTCCTGATAGGAACGCAGCGCGGCCCGCAGGAACTCCTCTTCCTTGAGGTCATAGCGGCGGGCGATCTCGACCACGGCATGGAGCAGGGCGCTGGCGCGGTCAGGCTCCCGGGTCAACAGGCCCAGGGCATCGGCCGGTTCCAGACCGAATTCCTCGAAGGGGAACCGGCGCACGGTCGAGGACGCCAGCGTCGATTCCAGATAGCGCAGCGAGGGGGCGAGCTTGATCGACACCAGGTCGTCGTACTCCTTGCCCAGCGCCGCGGCCATCTTGGCGATCTTGTCCGTGCGCGGATATTTGCGCCCTTTCTCGATCTCGGTCAGGTAGGAGGGCGACAGCTCGCTTTGGCGGGCCAGGTCGGACAGGGTCAGGCCTGCCTCCAGCCGCGCCTGGCGCACTTTCATGCCGAAGATGAAATTGATGAGGTCGAGTCCCATTTTTCCTCCCGGTTCGACGAAAAGCGGCCGAATCCGGCCAGGGGCTTTACAACCCATGACACAATGCGTTATAATAACGCAGTGCGTTAGATCGGTTGAATCGATCACGAACCGGTATCTATTTTAGCGAATATTCGCTGGGAGCCAAAACCAAAAAGTCAGTTATTGACAAAAATCAGCGAAATCGTCTATACTTGCCGATATAACCAGCGAATATTCGCTGACAGTGAAAACAATCACCATTCGCCAAACAGGAGAAAGGGGTATGACGCAAGAGGGTGTGGAGATTCTGGGGGAGATAACGCCGGAAGCGGCCGAAGTCCTGTCGTCCCCGGCCGTGGCGTTCATCGTGGCGCTGCAGCGCGCGTTTAACGACCGCCGCCGGGAACTGTTGCGCGCCCGCGATGCGCGTCAGGTGGAGCTTAACGCCGGAGTCATGCCCGATTTTCTGCCGCAGACGGCCGATATTCGCGCTGCCGAATGGACCGTGGCCCCCATTCCCCCCGACCTGCAGGATCGCCGGGTGGAGATCACCGGGCCGGTCGACCGCAAGATGGTCATCAACGCGCTGAACTCCGGCGCCAGCGTCTATATGGCCGATTTTGAAGATTCCCACTCCCCCACCTGGGCGGCCACCATCGAAGGCCAGATCAACCTGCGCGACGCCGTCAATCGCACCATCACCTTCACCAGCCCCGAAGGCAAGGCTTACCGGCTGAACGACGAGACGGCCGTCCTGCTGGCCCGGCCGCGCGGCTGGCATCTGGAGGAGAAACATGTCCAGGTCGACGGCGCGCCCATGTCGGCGTCGTTGTTCGACTTCGGGCTGTACTTCTTCCATAACGCCCGTAACCTGCTGGCCCGCAACACAGGGCCGTACTTCTATCTGCCCAAGCTGGAGAGCCACCTGGAGGCGCGCCTGTGGAACGACGTCTTCGTCATGGCCCAGGGGTTGCTCGACCTCCCCGTCGGCACCATTCGCGCCACCGTTTTAATCGAGAATATCCTGGCGACTTTCGAGATGGACGAGATCCTCTGGGAGTTGCGCGACCACTCGGCCGGCCTCAATTGCGGCCGTTGGGACTATATCTTCAGCGCCATTCGCAAGTTCCAGAAGCACCCGTCGTTCTTTCTGCCGGATCGGGCGCAGGTGACCATGACCACCCCGTTCATGCGGGCCTATTCGCAACTGGTCATCAAGACCTGCCACCGGCGCAATATCCATGCCATGGGCGGGATGGCCGCCCAGATACCGATCAAGAATGACCCGCAGGCCAACGAAGAAGCGTTGGCCAAGGTGCGGGCCGACAAGGAGCGCGAGGCCAAGGACGGCCACGACGGCACCTGGGTGGCGCATCCCGGCCTGGTGGGCATCGCCCGCGACATCTTCGACAAGTACATGCCGACGCCCAACCAGATCTTCCGCAAGCGGGAGGATGTCAACGTGACGGCCGCGGATTTGTTGGCCATCCCCACCGGCACGATCACGACCGCGGGATTACGCACCAACATCGATGTGGGCATCCGCTACATGGCCGCCTGGTTGAGCGGCAACGGCTGCGTGCCCATCTATAACCTGATGGAGGACGCGGCCACGGCCGAGATCTCCCGCTCCCAAATATGGCAATGGATTCATAATCCCAACGCCCGGCTCGAGGACGGCCGCCCCATCACTGTCGATCTCTTCCGCAAGACGACGGCCGGGGTGCTGGCCGAAATGAAGGAACAGGCCGGCGAGGCGGCGTTCGCCTCCGGCAACTACGAACTGGCCGCCCGACTGTTCGACGAGATCAGCGTCGCCGACCGGTTCACCGACTTCCTGACCCTGACGGCATACGACTACTTGAACTAAAAACCATGGCGGTCGGGCGGCCGGCAGGCCACGCCCGATGAATCGTGTCGGTTAGCAAGAAATCAATTTGCGACAAGCATGTGGAGGCGAGGATGTTTAAACCGTATAACGTGGCAAAGTTGAAGGATGATTGGGAGTTGAACAAGCGCTGGCAGGGAATCACCCGGCCCTATTCGGCCGAGGACGTGATCCGTCTGCGCGGGTCGGTGCAGGTCGAGTACACCCTGGCCCGCATGGGTTCGGAGCGGCTGTGGCGGCTCATGCATCAGGAGGATTTCGTGGCCGCGCTCGGCGCCGTCACCGGCAATCAGGCCGTCCAGCAGGTGCAGGCCGGACTGAAGGCGATCTATGTCAGCGGCTGGCAGGTGGCGGGCGACAACAACTCGGCCGGGCATACCTACCCCGACCAGAGCCTCTACCCGGCCGACAGCGTGCCCAACCTGGTGCGGCGCATCAACAACGCCTTGCAGCGGGCCGATCAGATCTATCATATGCAGGACGAGAGCGACACCTACTGGTTCGCGCCCATCGTCGCCGACGCCGAGTCGGGCTTTGGCGGCTCGCTCAACGCCTTTGAGTTGATGAAGGCGATGATCGAGGCGGGCGCGGCCGGCGTCCATTTCGAAGACCAGCTATCGTCGGCCAAGAAGTGCGGCCACATGGGCGGCAAGGTGCTCGTGCCCACGCGCGAGTTCGTCCAGAAGCTCGTGGCGGCCCGTCTGGCGGCCGATGTCATGGGCGTGCCGTCGGTCATCATCGCCCGCACCGACGCCAACGGGGCGCAGCTCCTGACGGCCGATGTCGATCCCAACGACCAGCCCTTCTGCACCGGCGAGCGCACGTCAGAGGGCTTCTATCGCATCCACGGCGGCATCGAGGCCGCCATCAGCCGCGGTCTGGCCTATGCTCCCTATGCCGATGTGGTCTGGTGCGAGACGTCCACCCCGGACATGGCCGAGGCGCGCCGGTTCGCCGAAGCCATGCACGCCAAGTTCCCCGGCAAGCTGTTGGCCTATAACTGCTCGCCGTCGTTCAACTGGCGGCGCAACCTGAGCGAGGCGGATATCGCCAACTTCCAGCGCGAGTTGGGCCGGATGGGCTATGCCTTCCAGTTCGTGACGCTGGCCGGGTTCCACACGCTGAACGCGGCGATGTTCGAGCTGGCGTTGGGCTACAAGGACCAGGGCATGGCCGCCTACTCCCGCTTCCAGCAGCGCGAGTTTCAGATGGAAGAGGAGCACGGCTTCCGGGCCATCAAGCATCAGAGTTTCGTCGGCGCGGGTTATTTCGATGAGTTGCAGATGGTGATCTCGCAGGGCGAATCATCGACCGTCGCCCTCAAGGGTTCCACCGAAGAGGAGCAGTTCGAGATCGCCGGTATGAACGGTCACGGTTAAGCAAGCGATCTGAATCGCCCGTTCATTTCTCCTTCAGTGAAAAGGGTGGTCGTGTGGCCACCCTTTTCGTTTATTGGCGGGGTTGATGGCGAATAGGGAGGCGGGATCAATAGTTGCCGAACTCTTCCATGAAAGCTATCTCGGCCTCCTGTGAGCCGATCAGGATCATCTCTGCGTCGGGAGGAATCGGGACATTCGGGTCGGGGTTCAGGGTCATCTCCTCCCCAACCTGCCAGGCGACCACATTGCTGCCCGTCTTGTGGCGGATGTTGGCCTCGGCCATCGTGCAGCCGGCCAGGTCAGGTGGCACGGGCACGCGAAAGACATCGAGCCCCTCGGCCAGCATGAGCACGTCACTGCGGTCCAGCACCGTGAGGATGGCGTTGGCGCCCATTGACGCATAGGACATGACGAAATCCGCGCCGGCGCGATGAAGTGTGGCGATATTGCGCTCCAGCGTGGCCCGGCTGACGATGCGCACGTCGGGCCGCAGGTGGCGACAGTAGATCGTCAGGTAAACATTGGTGTCGTCATCGTGAGTGCTGATGACGATGGTCCCCGCCTCGTCGATGCCCGCGCGTTTGAGGACTTCCAGTTCGGACGCATCGCCCAGGATGTAGTTCTCCACGTTGTCCTGCCGGATGTGCTCCGGCGCGCGTTCGACGATCCGGTAGTCTATTCCACGGGTTTCCAGATTTCGGCCCACAGCGCGCCCCACGCGGCCGCCGCCGATGACGATCACCGATCCGCTCGGGCCGGTATTCCGGGCGTATGTCCGGTTATAGCGATCGATATCGGCTTTGCGCCCGGCCAGCACCAGAACCGTGCCGGCGGTCAACACCGTATCCGGCCCGGCAAGCTCGAACTTGCCCCGGCGCCAGATTCCCAGCACGATCACGCCCGCTTGTTCGCGCAAGCCGCTCTGTCTGACCGTCTGACCGGCCGGGGGATCATCCCCCAGGGGCGCATCGGCGAGCAATAACTCGTCGAACTGATCGATCACATGCGCCAGAGATTCGCCGTTGTTCACCCGCCGGGCCAGCGCCTGCCCGAGCATTTCACTCAATTGGAGCACGTAATCGCTGCCCGCCAACTGCAGGATGTTGGCCGCTGTGCGATGATTGGCGATGGCCAAAACAGGCACGGTCTCCGATATCTCGCGCACGGTGTAGGCGATGTTGGTGTTGAGCATGTCGTTGACCGTCGCCGCCACCAGCCGGGCGCGATCGGCGTGCGCGCGCAGATACGTCTCCGGATTGTCCAGATCGCCGCGCATGATCCGGTAGCCCAGATCGTGCAGCCGCAGGGCCTCGTTCAGATCGCTGACGAGCAGGACGTATTCGTAATGATACTGCTGGAGCTTCTTGATCAGGTTGTTGGTTACCGGGTCGAGAGCGGTCAGGATGACGTGGCCCTCGGTCTTTTCCGGCAGGCGGGTCGGGGCGCGTTTCTCGGCCTGCATGCGCATCCACGGCGCGTAGAAGAACTCGATAAACGTAAACGGCAGCAGGATGAGCAGGAGGATGACGCCGCTCATCAGGACGATGCTGGAATAGATGCGGCCCAGATCGGAATGAAAGGTAACATCCCCGAAGCCGAGAGTTGACATAACAGTCAACACCCAATACAGCCCGGTGATCCAGCTATGGGAGCGGCCCTCGTAGGCCATGATATAGTGGAACAGGACGCTATAGAGGACGATAAGACCGGTCAGCAGCAGCAAAAACCGCAACAGGTTCAGGAGGCTCAATCGGCTGGAGCGATCCTTCTGGAAGTAGAAAAGCTGTGAGGGCAGGAATTTCATGGCCGGATGGGCTTGCCGGGTGTCACCTTTTGGCGCGGCTGCCCTTTTTCCAGCAGCCAGCCGTTGCCATGTACCAGAACGGCTTCGCCATCGTGAACCCGCAGGTAAGCGTCGTCTTCCAGCGCCAGAATCGGGTTGCCGTGGTAAACGTGGTAGCCGCTCAACCACGCATCTGTTTCTGTTCGGGCTGATTCTTCCGACGGGTAATGCACGCTGAAATTGAACGGCGTCAGGTTCAGCGCCGTGAAATGCGTTGTCGCGCACATGTTTATGTCATTGCTGGTCAGGATGTTGGGGCCGCAGAGCGTCGTTCCGGCACTGAAAGCGACCACAGGCAGACCATCAAGAACCTTCTGTCGCAGTAAATCAAGGACGCCGCTCCGGTGCAGGCGGTGGTTGAGCAGAAAGGTGTTGCCGCCGGAGATGTAGACCAGCCCGGCGCGATCGAGGATGGCTGCGATGTCGTCCAGAGGCATGGTTTCAGTGCCGATATAGGCGAGCGCAGCCAGCCCGGCGAAGGCTTTTTCGGTATAGTCCAGCCAATCATAGCCGACGGCCGCCGCGGGCAGGTACGCCACCGTTGGCTCGGCTTGCGCCGCCAGGCAGGTGCGGGCGGCGTCCAGGATGTAGCGAATGTCTTGTTTGCCGGGCAGACAGAGAAGGTGCAGATCTACCATGTTTTGTCAGAATCCTTAAGCTTGTGCTTTAAGACTTGTCGCCGCCGGATAGGACCCCAAGACCTTCAGAAACGAGGCATGCCTGAGGATCCCCAGCAGCGCCTCGCGCACCGGCTCGTCTTCTTCGTGCCCTTCGAAGTCGACATAAAACAAGTAGTGCCACGGTCGATTGCGACGCGGCCGCGATTCGATCTTGGTCATGTTGATGTTTCGTTGGGCCAGCTCACTCAGCACGGCGTGGAGCGCCCCCGGCACGTGGCGCGTGGTCAGGATGATCGATGTCTTGCTGGGGTCGTGTCGCGCCGGCGGCTCCGTCCCCAGCACGAAGAAGCGCGTGTAATTAAAGTCCAGGTCTTCCACATTGCGAGCGAGGATGTCCAGCCCGTAGGTTTCGGCGGCCAGGGCCGAGGCGATGGCTGCCGTGCCCGGTCGCGGGTCGGCGGCCAGATCGCGGGCGGCTCCGGCGGTGTCATAGTAGTCGGCCGGATCGATCTCCATTTTCCGCAGCGTTTGCTCGCATTGCATCAGGGCCTGATGATGGGAGCGGGCCTGCCGCACGTCGGCCAGCGCGGTCCCCGGCGGGGCTATCAGGCAATGCTCCACGCGCAGGATAAACTCGGCCTGGATGTGGAGGTCGTAATCGATGAGCAGGTCGTAGGCGGGGATGACCGTCCCGGCCAGCGAGTTCTCCACCGGCAACATACCGAAATGGGCGCGGCCGCTCTGCAACGCCTCGATGATCTCCAGGAAGGTGCGACAAGGCAGGGTAGCGACATTCGCGCCGAAGTGGCCGCGGGCGGCTTCCTCGGAATAGGCGCCGTGCTCGCCCTGGAAGGCGATGATGGGTGGGGTTGAATCAGTCACATGGGCAAGTATACACCGCATCGCCGGAACGCGGAAAAACGGCCCCATGTGGGTTTTTGCCCGGAACGCCTGATAAAGATCACCATAAACAGGTGCCAAATGCAACTTTGCATATGCAAATAAACCTGTATCATAGTAAGAAGAGGTCGGTGCCACCTGTCGGTTTCTGTTTGCCGATCGATGTGGGCGGGACCGAGCGTTTCCATCATCATCGTGTGCAATTTTTGATTTACGCAATCTTCCAATTGTGTAGTCGAACTATCATGCCATTCGTGAACGAGGAGCCTAACCGGCGATAGCATGAAACCATCTGGTAAGAGGAGAATCTCATGAGCCTAACATACGCGGACAAGCCCTGGGTAAAAAGCTACGATAAGGGAGTGCCGGCCACGATTGACGTGCCCGACTACCCGGTGCATCATTTCCTGGAGGAGGCCGCGCGCCGGGTCCCCAATCAGACGGCCCTTATCTTTCAGGGGCGAGAGGTCACCTACGCTGAAGCGAATCAGGCGGCCGACGCGGTGGCGGCGTCGCTGGCGGCCAATGGCTTCAAGAAGGGCGATCGCGCCGTCATCTACATGCCCAACCTGCCCCAATTCGTCATTATCTATTACGGCATCCTGAAGGCGGGCGGCATCGTCATCGCCACCAACCCCCTCTACACGGAGCGCGAGCTGCAACACCAGCTAAAGGATTGTGGCGCCGAGACGGTATTCGTTCTCAGCCGCTACTACCCGCTGCTGAAGAAGGTGCAGAAGTCCGGCGAGACCAAGGTCAAGCGGATCATCGTCACCTACATCAAGGATTATCTGCCGGGCATCAAGAGCGTGCTCTACGGCCTGCTGAAGGAAAAGAAAGCGGGCGACCGGATCGACATGGAGCTGGGAGACATCACGCTCAAGGATTTCATCGCCCTGGGCCAACGCAGCCCCAAGGTGAACGTCAAGGTGTCCGGCGACGACATCGCCCTGCTGCAATACACCGGCGGCACGACCGGTCTGTCGAAGGGGGCCATCGGCCTGCATCGTAACCTGGTGGCCAACGCCCTGATGGTCAGCGACTGGATCGGCGACTGGAAATACGGCGCCGACGGCTTGCTGGGGGCCATCCCCTTCTTCCATTCCTACGGGATGGTGACGGCGGTGATTTTCACGCCGTCCATCGGCGGGCGACTGATCATCATCCCCAACCCGCGCGATCTTGCCGACGTGCTGGGCAGCATCAACAAATACAAGCCGGCCTACTTCCCCGGCGTCCCGGCCATGTATGTGGGCATCAACAACAATCCCGACGTCGCCGCGGGCAAGTACGACCTGCGTTCGATTCGGGCCTGCATCTCCGGCTCCGCGCCGCTGATGGTCGAGACCAAGCGCAAATTCGAGGAACTGACGGGCGGCATCCTGGTCGAGGGCTACGGCCTGACGGAGTCCCACGTGGCCACCCACGCCAACCCGCTGCACGGCAAGAACGTGCCCGGCTCCATCGGGCTGCCGTTGCCCGGGGTGGACGCGAAGATCATGGACGCGGTTGAGGGGGATCAGGAGCTGCCGATCGGCGGAATTGGCGAGCTGGTCATGCGCGGGCCGACCATTATGGCCGGCTACTGGAACATGCCCAACGAGACGGCCAACACGCTGCGCGACGGCTGGCTCTACACCGGCGACATCGCCCGGATGGATGAGGACGGCTACTTCTACATCGAAGACCGCAAGAAGGACCTGATCATCGCCGGCGGCTATAACGTCTATCCGCGCGAGGTTGAGGAAGTTCTGACCCGCCACCCGGCGGTGCTGGAGGCCAGCGTGGCCGGAATCCCCGACCCCAAGCGGGGCGAGACGGTGAAGGCATGGATCGTCAAGCGGCCGGGCTTCGAGAAGGTCACCGAAGAGGAGATCATCACCTGGAGCAAGAACGAACTGGCAGCCTATAAATATCCGCGCCTCATCGAGTTTCGTGACGAGCTGCCCAAGACGACCGTCGGCAAGGTGCTCAAGCGCGAATTGGTCCGCGAGCACAAGGAAAAGAGCGGCGGCAAGCAAGCGGCCTGACAGATTTATCACGCGAACGTGATCAAAAAAGCGCCGGGAGCCATCCCGGCGCTTTTTTTATTGATGGGACGGGCGGCCGTCAGGTGGTCCCGTCGGCGCGAGCGGCATCGAGGCGGGAGAGGAGCTGGCCGATGTAGGGGGCGTAGCCGGGCTGGTCGTAGATGGCCAGGGCGGCCTCGGCCGTGTCAAACGGCTCCGACAGGGCGCGAATGGCCTCCAGATAGACCATGTCGCAGCGGATCACGCTCTCCTGGAAGATCTTCGGCCCGTCGAGGGCCAGCAACACGGGGGCGGTCGATAGCGTCTTGCCCTTTAACGTGCGCACGACACCGGCCCGACGAGCCAGAACGATCGTCGCGTTGATGATGTTGCGCGACATCTGGCCTTGCTCGTCGTCGGGATGGAGGGCCGACAGCCGGTCGATCAGGTCCCGCCACTCCAGATCGTCCTCCTGCTGCAAGATGGCGATCATCTCCTTGAGCAGGATGAATCGCGTTCGCGGGGGGATGATGCGGAGCTTCTGTTTTTTGAGCGCGCTGCGATAGCGCCGGTGGAGTTCGGGCTGGGCGGTTGCGTCCTCGGCGCGACGGACGTAGGTTGTCGTGCCGTCTTTCTCCAGGGTGATGAGGTCGGCATGACGGCCGAGGAACTTGCTGAAGGATGTGTCGGAGTATTGCAAGCGGCCGAATTGCCCGCCGCTCAACTCGATCATCCGCTCCTTTACCACACTGGCCCGCACGCGCTCATCCCCGGCCAGCAAGCTGTTGACGACCTTGACCAGCAGCTCCCCGGCTTCATTCTCCGACAGGGGCGGCGCGGGCAGCATGTCCTCGTAATAGATGTATTCGTCGCACAGCTCCATCAGGGTTTCGCTGGTGGCGTGTTTCAGCCCGACGCCGATGACGTACTTGCCGCGCTTGCGCAAGGCGTGGATGAGCGGCAGGAAGTCGCGGTCGCCGGTGACCACGACATAGGTATCATAGCCGTCGCCGTCGACGAGGGTGTCCATGGCATCGACCACCAGATACATGTCGATGAGGTTCTTGCCGAAATTGTTGAGAGACACGGCCGATTGCATGGTGAACCCGGCCGCGGCGATCTCCTTCATAAGCTTTTGATCCTGACGCAGGTTGCCCGAATAGGCGCGGCGCAAGACCAGGCGACCCCCGGTGCGCTGTTTGATCTGACTGGTGAGGAGACTGATATCGAAGTTGAGATTGGCGTCGCGCGCGCCGATTACCAGGTTGTCGAGATCAAGAAAGATTGCGATGTCGTCGGACATTAATAGATCCCCCAACCGGCCGTTGAGAGTAAGGGAACTGTATTTATCATGATCCAGGCCCAATGATCCAAAATCAGGCCACATTTTAACGGATTTAAACGAGTTCGCAACGATAATACCAACCGGATTGTTTCCCGGGAAACAATGCCCCGGATAATGTTTCCCGGGAAACAAGGCCCTCTGTCGGCCGCGGCCCGTCCACCGGCGTCGAATTATGCGCCCGGCGGTTTTGTCGCTATAGTAGGATCGGCCGGGGGTTCGGGAACGAGGTCGCCTCGCTCGGCCCCATGCCGGCCTGAAACCGGGAGTAAACCATATGTTATTTGATTTCGGCCGTGAACTGTGCGGAGATTTGGCGACGGTCACGAAGCGGGAATGGTTGGTCACCAACGGCATCGGCGGCTTTGCCTCGGGCACGGTGGCCAACATGCTCACCCGGCGCTATCATGGCCTGCTGATGGCCGCGCTGCGGCCGCCGCTCGGCCGCACCCTGCTGCTGGCCAAGCTGGACGAGACGGCCGAATATGACGGCCTCAACCCCGCCGGCGGCCGCCTCTACCCGCTCTACACCAATCGCTGGGAGGACGGCACAGTCGAGGGCAACGGCTACGTCCACCTCAACCGCTTCCACCTGGAAGGCACGACGCCGGTCTGGACCTACGCCTTGGCCAACGCCCTGCTGGAGAAGCGGGTCTGGATGCAGCAAGGAGCCAACACGACCTATGTCCGCTATAGCCTGACGCGCGCCACCGGCCCGCTGGGGTTGACGATCAAGGCTCTGGTCAACTATCGCGACTATCACACCACGACGATCAGCAACGACTGGTATCCCGCGCTGGAGGCGATCGACGCCATCGGAGGGACGGGCCTGCGTATCTCCATGTTCGACGGGGCGACGCCATTCTACCTGTTCAGCGACCGGGCGGAGATCGCCCCCCGGTTCGACTGGTACGAGGACTTCTATCTCGCCATCGAGGAGGCTCGCGGCCAGCGCGACGTCAGCGAGGACCATATCTATGCCGCGCAGTTGCAAATCGCCTTGCGCGAGGGCGAGTCGTTCACCATCGTCGCCGGGACGGAGGCGTCGCCCAATCTCGACGGTGCGGCCGCCTATGCCGAACGACGCGCCTGTGAGCAGGGTTTGCTGGATCGCGCCGGGCATGACCTGCCGCGGCCGCTGAATCACCTCGTGCTGGCCGCCGATCAATTCATCGTCGATCGACCGACGTCGGCCGACCCCCATGGCAAGTCGATCATCGCCGGTTATCACTGGTTCAGCGATTGGGGGCGCGACACGATGATCTCCCTGCCCGGTCTGACGT
>ERZ795041.612-NODE-612-length-12917-cov-3.302286_pt1 | contig 12917 bp, 12 predicted proteins | sample MGYA00375125_ERZ795041 | MGnify/ENA primary metagenome ERZ795041 (study PRJEB30170, sample SAMN03074214) | activated sludge metagenome | biome: Common Effluent Treatment Plant; feature: Wastewater; material: Activated sludge; isolation source: activated biomass in...
GTTTCAGCAGACTCAATAGCGGTATCGCGCGCGAGACGAGCGGCACGGGAGAAGGTGCGTCGTCGCCGCCGTTGGTATCCGCCGCGGTGTCCTCGTTCGTTGCCGGGGAGACGGGTGTCGTCTTGGAGAGCGTCTTGAGCGCCTCGATTTCGGCTTCGAGTTTCGCCAGCGCCGTGGGAACGTCCTCGGCCGCGAATCCTCCGGGCACGCGACCGCTCGCGCCCATCAACGTCAACAGCGATTGCGCGACGTCGCCGAACATCGTGATCGATTCGGTCGCTTTCGAACGGAAGGTGACGAGCATGGCGATACTGTGACCCCAGGTGACCTCATGTACATCCTCGCAGCAGGAACAGCACCAGCAGCACTGGAATCGGCACGCCGAGCAGCCACAGCAGTATCCAGCCGATCTTGCCTTTCTGCCGCGAAAGTCTTTTTTCGAGTTGCCTCATCGCGAATTCCTCACGCAAGCCATGTGAGAAATCAACGAAGCGCCTGTGCGGCTGGTTCCTTTTCGTCAAGACGAGACGTCCGCGGTTTGCGCGGCGAGCAGGACTTCCGCGGCGAACTGCGGCGTCAGGCCTTGATGGATCAGAATCGCTTTCCCGCCTTCAGGCGAATACAGGGAATGATGAGTCGCGACGGCAATGGAGCTGCTGAGCTCGCCGTAGTACACCGCGCGGCCGAGCGGGCTCATGCGCGTAGGTGAAATCTCGCGGCATTGCGCTTCCAGCGCGTCGATCGACGCCGAGGAGAGTTGCCATGTCCTGCCGATGTCCGCCGCGAGGCGGTTGCGATGTGTCTGCAGGACGCGAATGAAGACCTCGGGACGTGGCAGCACGTTCGGGAACGACTTGTATTTGTCGAGGGTGAGGCGAAACAAGACCAGCGTTGCCAGCGACCGCATGACGCCGAGCAGCTGGGCGACGAACGGATCTTGTTCGTGCACGGCCGCGGCATACGCTTGCGCGCCTGCGGCGCTGCGCTGTGCCTGCTCCCAGGTCATCTCGGCGAAGCGGTCGAAAAAGCCCTTCGGCAAGCGAAACACGGGCTGCAGGATCGCGGCGGAGAGCAGGCTGCGCAGGCCGTCGGTGCCGAGGACGACGACGGCGCGATCCAGGCTTTCCACGGGCTGCACGCTCATCCGATAGAACGTGTTGTTGACGCGCTTGAGCGCCGTGCCGGCGAGCGTAGGGTCTTCGAGGATCAGGCGCACGAGCTCCTGGCGCGTGCTGTCGGTGTCGTTCAGCGCCTGCAGCAGCTTGGGCAGGAGTAGGGGTCGACGCGGAAAGTATTGCTGGTGCTCGGCGGCGTCTTCGATGGCTTTGTCGACGAGACCGAGCACGCGCTCGTGATCGTCGAAGATCTGATAATCGAACCTTGCCACGCTGAATGCGTGTTTCAGGCACAGCGTCGCAACTTCTTCGGTCGCTTCCGTCCAATACGGAATGTCTGTGTCTGCCTCGCTCGACGGCGCGGCGTCTTCCGAGCGGTCGATCGCAGGCGCAGGCGCACGCCGGGCGATGTTCGCCACCTGCCGTTGCCGAAGCCGGCGCAACACGACTACCCCCACAATGACGGCCGCCGCGAGGATCAGAAGCGCAATCGCGATTGGGTTTTGCATTTGTTTGAGATCGCGTGGGTGGCGCGATCATAGCGTGTCCGCAAAGCTCCGCGGTGGGTGACTGCCGGCCGTGCGATGAGGACAGTGCGGCGGGTCTACGCATTCGGCAGTTGCATGTGAGCGCACCTCTTCTGACCTCCGGCCAATTGGACACGATTGCCCCGCACGTGCGGCGGCTCGTCGCGACGAATCCCAGCTTCATGACCGGTCCCGGCACCAACACGTACATTCTCGGCCGCGAGCGGTTCGTGATCATCGACCCGGGTCCGGCGGACGGCCGGCACCTCGAGCGCATTCTCGATGCGACCCGAGGCGCGATCGATCGGGTGCTCGTCACGCATACGCATCGGGACCATTCCCCAGGAGCGAAAGCGCTTGCCGCCGCGACCCATGCGTCCGTCTGTGGGATGGTCGCGCCGGACGACGGCCACCAAGACCTCACCTTCGCGCCCGACCATGTGCTTGCCGACAACGACGCGATCGCCTTCGACGCAGGCGCGCTGCGCGCGCTGCACACGCCGGGTCACGCCTCCAATCACATTTGCTATTTGCTCGAAGGCAGCGGCCTGTTGTTCACGGGCGATCATCTGATGCAGGGCTCGACGGTGGTGATCGCGCCTCCGGACGGCAACATGCAGGCCTATCTCGATTCGCTGGCGCGTTTGCAGCGCGAGCCGGTGGCGCGGTTGGCGCCTGGTCACGGATTCACGATCGAAGATGCGCAGGCGGAGATTGCCCACATCATCGCGCATCGACTCAAGCGCGAGGCGAAAGTCTTCGCGAAAGTGCAGGAGCTCGGCCCCGCGACGCTGGATGCGCTCGTCGCGCGCGTCTACGACGACGTCGATCCGCGGCTGCACGCGCTCGCGAAGTCATCGCTGCTCGCGCATTTGCAGAAACTGGCGCAGGACGGCCGGCTTGCATGCACCGATGGGCAATGGGCCGTTCGAGCATGACGGGCCGCAAGCGGCCGCTCATCGAGCTCCAGCACTGTTCCCTCGTTCTCGGCGATCACACGATTCTCGATGAGGTGAGCTTCGAGTTGCGGGCGGGCGAGCGCTGGGCGCTCATCGGCACCAACGGCTCGGGCAAGACGATGTTGCTCAAGATGATTCGCGGCGACATGTGGCCGCCGCCGACGGGTCGCGAGCGACGCGTATATCGCTTCGATGGCGGCGCGGGCGAGGCGGCGAGCAGCAAACATCTCATCGCCTACGTCGGCGCGGAGCGCCAGGATAAATACGTGCGTTACGACTGGGATCTCACCGTCACGCAGGTCGTCACCACAGGATTGTTCGATGAGGACATCCCGCTCACGAAGCCGTCGGCGGCACAGCGCGCGAAAGTCGATCGCATGTTGAGGCGCTTCGGTCTGTGGGGATTGCGTTCGCGCAAGCTGCTGTCGCTCTCATACGGTCAGCGCCGGCTGACGCTGGTGGCGCGTGCGTTCGTGAGCGATGCGAAAGTATTGCTGCTCGATGAGGTGTTCAACGGTCTCGACATTCGCGCCAAGGAAAAGCTGCGCAAGGCGCTCGAAGCGCCGCGTGAGCGCCACGCCTGGATCATCACGTCGCACCGCCCCGAGGAGCTGCCGAGGAATGTGACGCATGTGGCGCGGATCCAGGCAGGGCGGATGGTGAGTGCGGCGATTGCGAGGAAGAACCCCCTTCCTGGCCCTCCCCCGCAAGCGGGGGAGGGAAAGAGAATGAGCGCCAGGAAGCGTATCTTGCCGCTTCCTTCGGTCTCTTCCCCTCCCCCGCTTGCGGGGGAGGGCAGGGTGGGGGTCTCCTCCCCCGCTTGGCTCCTCCGCATCACCCACGTCACCCTCTACCGCGACTACCGCCCCGTCATCCGCAACCTGAACTGGACGGTGAATCGTGGTGAGCATTGGGCCGTGCTCGGCGCGAACGGCTCCGGCAAGTCGACGCTGCTCAGCATGATCTACGGCGACCTGCATCCTGCGCTCGGCGGCATCGTCGAGCGTCGCGGCGCGCCGCCCGGATCGCCCATTGCGCAATGGAAGCGGCGCGTCGGCTGGGTATCGCCGGAGCTTCAGGCGGACCACTATCTCGCGACGTCGATCGAAGAGATCGTGATTTCGGGACGCTATTCGAGCGTGGGATTGAACGATGCTCCGACCGCGAGCGATCGTCGCGCCGCATCGCGTTGGCTGCGCTTCTTCGGAATCGAGCACCTGCGCAATCGCGGTCCGCGCCAGGTGTCGTATGGTCAGATGCGACTTGCTTTGTTGGCCCGCGCGATGATGAACCGACCGCAGCTGCTGTTGCTTGACGAGCCGTGCACCGGACTCGACGGCGACGTTCGCCGCCACGTGCTCGACATGCTGCAACGAATCGCCGAACAAGGCACACAGCTCGTCATGGCCGTCCACGACGCGAGCGATATCGTGCCGGCGGTGGGAAATGTCCTGAGGATCGGGCGGGCAGGACGTACCGCTATTGGCCAGCTGGCAAGTGGGCCAGCTGGCTAGCTGGCCAGATGACTAGATGGCCGTCTGGCCAGCCGGCCAGCTGACCGGATCCCCAGCTGGCCGTCTAAATCTGCATATGCAGATTTAGACCTGCACTTCCGCCTCGTACACGATCACCGCATCGCCGATGATGCGTACCGACTGTGCGACCTTGCTCGAAGCTTCGACCTCGACCTGGATCGTGCCGGGGCGGCCGACCCAATGACCTTGGCGGCCTTCGAACGTTACGCGTCCATCCTTCGGCGTGAGCAATCCCTGATTCACGAGATACACGCCCAACATGCCGTGCGCGTTGCCGCTCACTGGATCTTCCGGAATGCCCAGGGCGGGACAGAACATGCGTGATTCGGTGCCGGGTCCGTTCGCGACCGGGCTCATGGCGAACACGAAATAGCCTTCCGCGCCGACGTGCGGTGTCAATCGCGCGAGCGCTTCGAGATCGGGCTTGAGCGAGTCGAGCAGTTCCGGCGAGCGCAAGCCGATCAACAGGCGCGAAGTGCCCTTGGACATGATCTGCAGCGGGCAGTCGTGATGCAGGCTTGGGCTGGAGATGCCCAGTGCGTTCAGTACCTGTGTGCGGTGATGATCGGGAATGATCGGCCCGAAGGAGGGCGGATTCTGAGTGATCGCGATGCGCAAATCGCCGTCGACCTCGGCGACTTCGATCTCGACGATGCCCGCGCCCGTGAGCTGCCGCAGCTTTCCCTTCGGCTTGCCGTCCTTTTTCGCCCGGACATATTGCGGGAGTGCGATGCCGCGGCGTGAAATACTTGATCTGCACATCGTGATCATGGGATTCCGGCTCGAGCACGAACGCAGTCTCGCCGTTGACCTCGGTCGCAATCATCTGCATCTGCTCGTCGGTCAACTCATCGGCGTCCAGCACGACGTTCGCTGGATTGCCGCAAAAGCGCTGACGCGTAAACGCATCGACGTGAAACAGGCGGCAACGGTGAGTGGGCATGGAAGTGAGCCTCGGGATGGCGGGAGGCAGCACTAAAGCGGAAGTGGTGGGGGAGTGCAAGCGGAGAGCCAGCTGGCGAGTGGCCGGAGTTGAACGGTGGCCAGTCTAGCCATCCAACCCACGCTACGCATAGAATCCGCCGCACCTAAGGGGTGGCCCTGACTGGGGCCTGAGATGCCGGCCGCGATTCTCTCGGATCGCTCATCGGCGGACCCGTTGAACCTGATCCGGTTAGTACCGGCGTAGGGAGCAGGTCGTGCGACATTTCTCGTCTCGAAATTCTCTGCTTTGCTGCCCACCGGATCTTCTTTTGCCAAGAGGATCTGTCATGCGTGCTCTCGTTTTGCCATTCGCTTTCGGCGCGCTCGCGCCCGTCGTCGCTGCCGCGGATGCACTCGCCGCGGACGTACTCGAAGAAGTCATCGTCACTGCGACATTGCGGCAGCAGCCGCTGATCGAGGTGCCTCTCAGCATTTCCGTATTGAGTGAACGCGACCTGCGTGAAGCGGGGCGCCAGCATTTCTAAGACGTGATGGCTGCAGTGCCCAATTTGCATTGGGCGTCGGGTACGTCGCGGCCGCGGTTTTTCCAGATCCGCGGTATCGGCGAGCGCGAGCAATGGGAAGGCGCGCCGAATCCATCCGTCGGCTTTCTCATCGACGACATCGACTTCAGCGGCATCGGCATGTCCGCGACCTTGTTCGATATGGAGCGCGTCGAAGTGCTGCGCGGTCCGCAGGGCTTGCGCTACGGCGCGAATGCGTTGGCCGGGCTGATCAGCATGCAAAGCCGCGCTCCGGAGCAGGTGTTTCGCCTCGCCGCCGAGGCTTCCGTCGGCGACTACGGCACGACCTCGCTCGGTGCGGTCGCCACCGGTCCCATCGATGCATGGAGCTCGGCGTGGCGCTTGGCGGTGCAGCGCTCGCGCAGCGACGGTTTTCGGGAATCCCCGTACTTGCATCGCGACGATACCAACGGGCGCGATGAGCTTACGGCGCGCGCGAAGTGGCGTTGGACGCCCAGCGAGGCGACGACGGTCGATCTGCTGTGGCTGCACACCGAGCTCGACAACGGTTACGACGCATGGTCGATCGACAACACGCGCCGCTCGCTCGCGGATCGTCCCGGCAAGGATTCGCAATTCGCCGATGCCGGCGCGCTGTGCATCACCTCGAGCCTGACCAACGGCGCCGAGCTCACGCTCGTCGCGACGCTCGGCGAGGCGCAGGGCGAATACAGCTACGACGAGGACTGGGGCAATCCGCAGGTCTGGGCGCCGTATGTCTACGATTATTTCTATCGCGCGGACTGCGAACGGCGCGCCCGATCGTTCGAAGCGCGGCTGGCGTCCGCGCCGGCCGGGAGTGCGGGCGGGATGGCCTGGCTTGCGGGCGCGTATGTGCTCGACACGCGCTACGACTTGCGTGAAAGGCGCGTGGGCGAATTCGCGGACCCGGATTTTCCCGAGTATTCGGGAACGACCGATCAGATCAAGACGAGTCGCCAGGACGCGCTCAATGTTGCGCTGTTCGGGCAGATCGAGGGGCGTTTCGCCGAGCGCTGGGGCTGGTCGCTCGGACTGCGCGGCGAACAGCGTGAAGCCGACTATGTCGATCGCGGCATCGACGATGGCGAAGCGCATGGCATGAGCGCGAGTCGGCGCGAGCGCATGTTGGGCGGGCAGGCGTCGCTGTACATCGATCCCACGGAGAATGCTCGCGTGTTCGCGACCTTGAGTCGTGGTTACAAGGCCGGCGGATTCAATATTGGTCGCGCCGCCGAGTTGCGCGAGCGCTTCGATCCCGAATATCTCTGGGGATTGGATCTCGGCGTGAAATCCGAGTGGCTCGAACGGCGTCTATACGCGGATCTCACCGCTTTCTATATGAAGCGCGATGACATGCAGGTGACGAGCGGCATTCAGGAGGAGGGTATCGCGGGCAGCTACATCTTCTTCACCGACAATGCTTCGAACGGTACGAACGCTGGCATCGAAGCCAGTGTTCGTTATCGACCGGTGCAACAGATCGAGCTGGGCGGGGCGCTGGCGCTCCTGCGCACGCGCTATTCGGGCTATCGGCCGCTGGGCATCGACATGGGCAATCGCGATCAGGCGCAGGCGCCCGAGTATCAGGTCTCGCTCCACGCCGCCTGGCGCAGTGGCAACGGCTGGATGGCGCGCGCGGATTTCACCGCCGTCGACGATCATTACTCCGAGGATCTCAACGATCGGCGCGTCGCGGCCTATTCGCTCACGCATCTGAAAGCCGGCTACGAACGCGATCGCTGGAGCGTCTATGTGTGGGCCCGCAACGTGTTCGATAAGGATTACGTCGTCCACGGCTTTTATTTCGCCAACGAGCCGCCGAATTGGGAAGACAAGCGCTACGTCCAGCTTGGCGAGCCCAGACAGGTGGGTGTAAGTGTGCGGTGGGAAATGTAGAAGAGGCCAGCTGGGAATCTGGCCAGCTGGCCGGCTGGCCAGATTCCCTTTCCCCTTTTTGCGGAGACATCAGACAGCTGTTCTTATCCCCTCCCCCGCATTGCGGGGGAGGGTTGGGGAGGGGGATTGGCCCTCAATGTTTGTTCTTAAGTCCGAGGTTTTTCTGGCCAGATCGCCAGCTGGCCCTCCACAGGAGTCTCACATGCACACTTCCATCGAAATCAGTCTCTATCCTCTCGACGCCAACTACATTCCGTCGATCAAGGCGTTCATCGAGCGTTTGAATACGTATCCCGAGCTCAACGTCGTCACGAATTCGATGTCCACACAGGTGTCCGGCGAGCATCGGCGCTTGTTCGAGATTCTCGCGAAGGAGACGCAGGCGACGTTTTCGGAAACCGGACGAAAAGTGTTCGTGATGAAAGTGCTCGGGGGGATCGTATAGGAGGCTTGCCCCCTCCCTAACCCTCCCCCGCATCGCGGGGGAGGGTTAGGGAGGGGGCCGACAGCACGCCTGAAAACCACAATGCAAGATCTCATCGCCCAATTCCAGGCCACCACGATCAGCGAAGCCATTGCCGCCGCGCTCGGGCTTGCTTACCTGCTGCTCGCCGTGCGTCGCAATCTGCTGTGCTGGTTGTGCGCGTTCTTCAGCACCGCGATCTATCTGGTGCTGTTCGCACGGGCCGCGCTGTACATGCAGTCGCTGTTGCATGTGTTCTATCTCGTCATGGCCGTCATCGGCTTCGTGGGCTGGAAGCGAGGACGAACGCAGGCGGCGGGCGTGCTGATTCGAACCTGGAAGCCTCGGCAGCATGTGCTTGCCGCCGCAGCAGTGGTGCTCGCGACCGCGGTCAACGGTTGGTTCCTCGCGACGCAAACCGATGCCGCGGCGCCCTATCTCGATTCCTTCGTGACGTGGGGCAGCGTCATCACTACATGGATGGTCGCGCGGCGGGTGCTGGAGAATTGGCTGTATTGGATCGTCGTCGACGGGCTCGCGGCCTATCTCTATTTCTCGCAAGGATTGCTCGTGACGACCCTGCTGTTCATCGTCTATCTCGGCATCGTCGTACGCGGCTACTTCGTGTGGCTGCGCGAGCATCGTGAACAGGCGACCGGCGTCGTGGCTCATGCCGCCGAGTGAATGGGGCGCTGCGGCGTTGGGCGTGTCCGAAGTCGACATCACGAGCGTCCTGTTGCTGAAGGACGGCTTGACGAACGACAGCTGGCTGGTGCGAACGGCCGACGAGGCGGTGGTGGTGCGCATCAACAATCCGCATGCGCAAGTGCTGCGCGTCGATCGCGAAGCGGAAGCTGCGGTATTGAAGGTCGTCTCGGCGGCAGGCATCGGGCCAGAAGTCTTGCTGTGCGATCCGCGGCAGCACGTGATGGTGACGCGCTACCTGGGGCCGACCTGCCGGCCTGAGGACATGCACGAGCCCGCACGCATCGAACGCCTCGCACGGCTGCTGCGAAAGCTCCACGGGCTCACGCCGCCCGCATCCGTGCCGAGCGTGTCTTGGGGCGATGCGGTGAATGATTATGCGGCGACGCTCACGGCCTTGAATCGCGACACGCCGCTGTTGAGCGAGAATCTTCGCGCGCACATTCGCTCGATCGCCATCGAATTTGAGAGCACCGCAGGTCCCGCATGTTTGTGTCACAACGACGTGCACTACCTCAATCTGATCGACCTCGATCCGAGCGACCGCGGCGAGCTTGTGCTATTGGACTGGGAGTACGCGGGTCGCAGCGAGCCGTATTTCGATCTGGCATCGGTTGCCTTCTATCACGACTTCGATATGAACGAGCGCGCTCTGCTGCTGCATGCGTACGAAGGACGAGCCGACGCGTCGGCGATGGACAGACTCGCGAAAGCCTGCATTGTGTTCAAATACGTGCACGATCTATGGCACGCAGTGAGAAAAGCTTGAATGCCTACCATCCACGTTACCGACATCTACGGTCACGCGCATACGATCGAAGCCCCTGGCGAGGGCTCTGGCGGCCGCACGCTGATGGAAATCCTGCGGGAGTACGACTTCGGAATCGCGGCGAGCTGCGGCGGATACTGCTCGTGCGCGACCTGCCACGTTTACGTCGATCCGTCGTGGATGAGCCGGCTCCCGGATCGGCAGTCGGATGAAGCGGATTTGCTTGCGATGCTGGCGACGTACGACGAAGCGACTTCGCGCCTGTCGTGTCAGGTGAAATTCACCCCCGACCTCGACGGCATCAGGCTCACCGTCGCGCCGGAGGAGTGAGGGTCAGGGAGGTTCTGGCTTACCTCTTGCCCGTCATCCCGACGGAAGTCGGGATCTATCTTCTTGAAAGACGTGGATCCCGACTTCCGTCGGGATGACGGGTAAATCAGAGCTTCCTGCAGGATTAGCTGCTTTTCTTCGCCTCGGTCTGCCGCGCCACGGCTTCCGCGGCGGCTTTGATCGCTTCCGGATCGCCCAGGAAACGACGCGACTTCGGCTTCAGATCGTCGTCGAGCTCGTAGCTGATGGGCACGCCCGTGGGAATGTTGAATTCGACGATGTCCGCATCGGAGATCTCGTCGAGCATCTTCACCAGCGCCCGCAGGCTGTTGCCGTGGGCAACGATCAGCACGTTCTTGCCGGATTTCAGCGCCGGTGCGATACGGTCGGTCCAGAAAGGGATCACACGGTCGAGCGTCGTCTTCAGCGATTCGGTCGATGGCAGCTGGCGCGTGTCCACCGCCGCATAGCGCGCATCGAAGCGCGGATGCATCTTGTCGTCGATCGCCAGAGCGGGCGGCGGAATGTCATAGCTGCGCCGCCAGATCTTCACCTGCTCCGCGCCGTGCTTCGCCACGGTCTCGGCCTTGTCCAAGCCCTGCAGCGCGCCGTAATGACGCTCGTTCAGGCGCCACGTACGCTCGACCGGCAGCCACATCGAATCCATCTCATCGAGAATCGTCCACATCGTGCGAATCGCGCGCTTCAACACCGACGTGAACACCAGGTCGAACGCGAAGCCTTCGGCTTTCAGCAGGCGCCCGGCTTCGCGTGCTTCGATGCGGCCCTGTTCGGTCAAATCCACGTCCACCCAGCCGGTGAACAGATTCTTGAGATTCCAGTCGCTTTGACCGTGACGGACGAGGACGAGTTTGCCGGGCATGGATGAACGTCGTGCTTGGAAAATGGGAGCGCTATTTATACCAGAATGGTGCGGGTGATCAGGTGATCAGGTGATCAGGTGATCAAGTGATCAAGTGATCTAGGGAAGCTCTGATTTACCCGTCATCCCGACGAAAGTCGGGATCTATCTTCTTGAAAGGCACAGATCCCGACTTTCGTCGGGATGACGGACAGGAAGTAAATCAGAGCATCCCTAGGCAAGAGCCGGAGATCTCTATCTGGCCGAGATCACCTGATCACTTGATCACCTGATCACCTGGTAACCAGATCACCGATTCCTACTCCGCGATCCTCCGCACCGCCTGCAGCGCCACCGACAAGGTCGCGAAATCCATCTGGGGCAGCGTGCGCATTTCGTCGATCGATTGTCGCAGTGCTTCGATGGGCGTGCGCTTGGAACGTAACCAGGCGTCGAGCGCTTCGGCCGGCTTGCCGCGACCCGTGGTGCGCAGCACTTGCAGCGTGAGCGAGCGTTGCAAGTCGTAGATCGTGTCGCGCAGCGTCGTGCGTGCGACGGATTGCCAGTGGCCATCCACCTTCAGCCGCTCGATGCGATTGCGCAGCCAATCGAGCGACAGCGCGGCGCTGAGCCCGAAATACGTGCTCGCGACCGAGGTCATGGTGAGACTCGTCGTTTGCGCGATATCGACGAGATCCGGGCCCGAGCGCAGCGCCGGTAGCGCCGCGATGCGCCTTGCGAGCGCCGTCGGTGCGTTCGCTGCGAGCATGCGATCGCGACGGTGCTCGAAGTCGAGCTTGTCTTCGCTCGTCAGAACGCCTGGCAGTACCGCGTCGAGATCGGCCAGCGCGGCGCGCAGCCGGTTCACTTGCTGCTCGATGTGCAGCGCCTCGCGCTGTCGATGGATCAGCCAGTACGTCACGAACCGCAGCAGGCTCGCCGTCTCGTCCATCATCTCGTACTGGAGGCTCGCGTCGATCTGCGCATCGAGCGCTTCGATGCGGCTCCACGTCGCGCGCATGTCGAAGCTCTCGCGTGCGATCGCATAGGCGCGCACCACCGTTGCCGCGCCCGCACCCGTGTCTTCCTGGGCGCGCCGGGCGAAGCTCGGGCCCATGCGATTGATGAGACTGTTGGTCGTCGCCGTCGCGATGAGCTCGCGACGCAGGCGGTGGCGTTTCAGATGGCGGCCGTAGCGCTTCTGCAGCTGCGGCGGGAAATAACGCTGCAGCTCGTCGCTCAGATATGGATCCTCGGGTACGTCGGAATCGATCAGCCGCGAGTACAGCGCCATCTTGCCGTAGGCGAGCAGTACGGCGAGCTCGGGCCGCGTCAGGCCCTTGCGAATGCGATGACGCTCGTCGATCTCCTCGGTCGAGGGCAGAAACTCCAGGGCGCGATCCAGCGATCCGGAAAGCTCGAGCGCGCGAATCGTGTGCGCATGCTCGAGCAAATCGTTCTCCGCCCGCGCGGCCAGCATCGAGATCGCCTGGCTTTGCAGGTAATTGTCGCGGAGCACGTGCGCTGCGACATCCTCGGTCATCTGCGCCAGCAGGCGATTGCGCTCGCCGACAGCCGGCATGGAGCGCGGTGGCAGCGCATTGAACAGGATCTTGATGTTCACCTCGTGGTCGGAGCAGTCGACGCCGGCGGAGTTGTCGATGAAGTCGGTGTTGATGCGACCGCCATGCAGCGCGTATTCGATGCGTCCGCGCTGCGAGAAGCCCAGGTTGCCGCCTTCGCCGACGATCTTCGCCCGCAGGTCCTTGCCATCGACGCGCAACGCATCGGTCGCGCGATCGCCGATCGCAGCATGTGTCTCACCCGAGCTCTTCACGTAGGTGCCGATGCCGCCGTTCCAGAGCAGATCGACGGGCGCACACAGGATGGCGCGAATCAGCTCGGTCGGCGTGAACGTGTCGCGCGACACGCCCAGCGCCGAATACGTGCTCGAGCATGCGCGCGTGGCCTGCAAGACCGCCAAGCACCGCGGCCGCGACCAGACCCAGATCTACGTCGGCGAACACGATACCCGCATCGCCCGCGAACTCGACCGCTTCTGCCGGAACGAAGGAATCGCGAATGTGGCCGAACTCGTGGGAACTCTCCGGATGCCTTAGTTGCATTCATGCAATTGGCACGCCGGAATTCCGCTGCGCGAAAGAGCGCCTGCGATAGGCTGAATGGGAATGCCCGCGCAACCCGCACCGCAATCGATCGCCGTTGTCGGCGGAGGAATCATCGGCCTCGCCGTCGCCCTGCGCTG
>ERZ795041.613-NODE-613-length-12907-cov-4.015562_pt1 | contig 12907 bp, 9 predicted proteins | sample MGYA00375125_ERZ795041 | MGnify/ENA primary metagenome ERZ795041 (study PRJEB30170, sample SAMN03074214) | activated sludge metagenome | biome: Common Effluent Treatment Plant; feature: Wastewater; material: Activated sludge; isolation source: activated biomass in a...
GGCATGTAACCCACTGGCAGCAAAGGCCTCAACCAGCCGGACAAGATTCTTGCGGGGCTGGAGCGTGCCGAGATAGATCAGGTAGGGCGAGCGGATGCCATATCTGGCGCAGGCGGCGCTGATGCGGTCAGGGTCTTCTTCCCGCCGCAGATCGGGATCGGCGCCCGGATAGACGACATCGATCTTCTCCGGGATAATGTCATAGAGGCGAACAAGGTCGTCGCGCGTTGTCCCCGAATCGGCAATAATGCGGCGGCCGAGTCGGGCATTGTGGCGCGTGCTCCAGCGTAAATAGGCCAGCTGACGACGGGGATGGGCTTCGGGGAACTGTTCATAACCTAAATCATGGATCGTTGCCACGGCCGCGCCCCGATAGCCAAGCGGGATCACGTGTGCCGGAGTGAAGAAGACGTCGGGTGGGCGGTGGCGCAGTTCGCGACCGAGTGCCCAATGGGTCCACAACCGGCGTTGGGATATGACGACACGCTCGGAATCACGCCAATCTTCGAACAAATCATTCGCGGGCGACTGGTTGAAGTAGAGCCGTAACCGGTGACCGCGCTCGGCCGCCATGGGGATGAGGGTTCGAATAAGATGGAAGGCGTAGGCCTCCGTCCCGGTGCGTTGTCCGGTGGTGGCGCGGCTGGCATCGATGCCGATGATCATGACACTATGCCTGCCCGGAACAACGATCGTGGCTCATCAATTTCGTACCCCCATTCAGGCTCATCATCATCGACACACCCGGCTACTCCAGTGAGCAAGGCGCGCGTATGGTCAGGAATTGATCGGCCGCCCATCCCTCTTCGCCGCCGACCGCCCGTACCTTGCGCCAGAGAATACCGCCGGCTTCGACCGAGGGCTCCTCCAACACGGTAAGCAGCGTGCCGTCGGATAACAGGACGAGTTGTTCACCCTGTGGTTCAGAGCGCAGATAAAGGCCGTTTCCGCCCGTTCCTTCTACTACCGCCCGACACACGGTAGGAGTCGCCGTCGCCGTGGGTTCCGGGGTCAGTGACGTGGGTTCGGGCGAGGGAGGAAACACCTCCAGCATAGGCGTCGGCGTCATCACCAGGGGACTGCCCACGCCATCGGCCGCTTCCGCCTCCAAGGTTGGCGGCAAGGCGGCGTTGATGAGTTGTTGTCTCTGGAAGTACAGAAGACTGAGCGAGGCGGTATAGAGAGCCGCCGCGACTGTCAACGTGACGAGCGCGCGACGCAGAACGATCTCGCGCTCCAGGGTATAAAATCGAGCACCACCACGCCGGATATTGCGGTAGGTGAAGAAGGTGGCCACCACCGCACCGACGAACAGGAGAATGGGCAATAATATCCCGGACATAATTTGATTAGACCCGTGACCCCTCTTTCAGCCCGAGATCATCGGCCGACAGCGGTCCTTCCCGCACGACAAATGGCCGCGCGCCCGAACAATCCACGATGGTCGATGGCCGGTCGCCGAGTGTTGGGCCGTCATCCAGTACGGCCGCCACGGCGCCCTGCAACGCCGCCAGCGCATCGGCGCCGTTAAGAGCCGGCTCGTAGCCCGACAAATTGGCGCTGGTCGTCGCCACTGCCCCGCCCGCCTCGCGAATGAGCGCCCGGGCGACGGCATGATCCGGAAGACGAACCGCGATATTTCCGTTGGGTGAGATCGCATCGGGCAATTCGGCAACGCGCGGCACGATGAGAGTCAGCGGCCCTGGCCAGATTCGCTCGATCAGTCGCTGAGCCACGGGAGGTATCGCCACGGCCACCTTGAATACATCGGATGTATCGGCCAGGAGGACTGGTATGCCCTTGCTTGCCGGGCGTCCTTTCAGGACGTAGAGGCGGTTGATGGCCGCCGCGTCGAAGGGCAACACCCCCACGCCATACACAGTATCGGTTGGAAACACGACGGGATAGCCGCGACTCAGCCACGCGGCCGCCTCATTGATGGCCGCCCTATCGCCCGCGAGCAAATGGCGCGTGATTAGTTTCCTTTCGTTCGATTCGGCTAACACGTGTTCGGTCTTCCCTTTTTCCGCATCAGGTCTGAATAACTACAATCCGATCGCGCCCGGCAAAATCAATCTGGACGCGGATATCCGCCTCCGGCCATGATTGTCGGGCCAGAGCCATGACGGCCTCGCCTTGCCGCCAGCCGATTTCCAACAAGATCAAACCGCCCGTTCGCAGACGTTCGGCGGCTTGTGGCAAGAGGTTCCGATAGTGATCGAGGCCGTCTACGCCCCCGTTTAATGCAAGCGCAGGTTCGTAGAATTTTACTCCAATGGCCAAAGACGGCCACTCGTGCTCGGCGATATAGGGGAGGTTGGCGACGATCAGATCGAGTCCGGGTGCGAACGCTGCCAGCAGATCACCCCGCACGAAACGAATGCGGTCGGGTGCATGATGTCGGGCATTGACCGTGGCCACGGCCAATGCTTCGGCGGAAATATCCACGGCCGCCACGCTCGCCCGTGGCAACCGGCGCGCCAGGCTGACGGCGATGCAACCGCTGCCCGTGCCGACATCGACAACACGGATCGCCCCTCGTCCATCCGCCCACTCGGCGGCCATCTCAACCAGTTGCTCCGTCTCCGGGCGGGGGATGAGAACATCATGTGAGACGGCAAAATCCAGCCCCAGAAACGGCGCGTGGCCGGTCAGATAAGGGATGGGTTCGTGGGCTGCGGCGCGATCCAGCAAGGCCCGGTATATGGCTGTCGTGTCGGCCGCCAGCGGTTCGTCGTCATGGGCGACCAGCCAAGCATGGTCGTGCCCCAGCACGAGCTCCAGCAACAGGCGAGCATCGAGCGCGGGCGTCGGTGATTCAGAAAGTTGGGCGCGGCCGATCTGCCACGCTTCGCGGATGGTTGGCATAGAACAAACGGCAGCCGGCGTGAGTCCGTCCGGCTGCCGTTTGTCAATTGTACTCGATCGATTAGGCGAAAGCCGCTTCGCGAGCGGGGATGAGATTGTGCCGTTCCAGATAGGTGAGGATGCGCTGGGCGCTCTCTTCCGGCGTCTCCTGATCGGTATGAATGTGGATCTCCGGATTGGTCGGGGCCTCGAACGGGTCGGAGATACCAGTGAAGTTGGGGATCTCACCGGCGATGGCCTTCTTGTACATCCCCTTGACGTCGCGACCGATGACGACATCGAGCGGCGCGTCGATGAACACTTCCATGAAATTGGTCGTGTTGGCGCGAACCATGTCGCGCACGGCCTGGTAGGGTGAAATGAAGGAGCATACGCAGCCGACGTCGTTGCGTGATAATAGCTTGGCGACGAAGGAGACGCGCTCGATATTCTTGTCGCGGTCTTCCTTGGAGAAGCCCAGATCGCGGGTCAGGCTCTCGCGTACGACATCGCCATCCAGTCGCTCAAACTTGCAGCCTCGCGACTTGAGTTCTTCTTCCAGGATCAGGGCGATGGTGGTCTTCCCCGCTCCGGACAAGCCGGTCATCCACAGGACGTAACCGGGGTATTCTTTATTCAGGGACATAAAAATTTTCCTCTTAATGGTTAGTTGCTATTAGTTATCGCGCAGATTCATCTCATCGGTTCGCACGAACCCACGCTCAATGAGTTGCCCCAGGATCATCCGGGCGTTTTCTTCGGCTGTATGATGCAACGTCTCGATGATCAGCTCGGGATTTTGCGGCGCTTCATACGGGTCGTCGATGCCCGTGAAGCCGACGACTTCCCCCTGACGTGCTCGCGCGTAAAGGCCTTTGGTATCGCGCTGCTCGCAAACTTCCAGCGGTGTGTTGACGAACACCTCGATGTAGTTATCGGAGCCGATCGTGCTACGAACTTCGTTTCGTGTGCTACGATAGGGACTGACGGCCGCGCAGACGACGATGCCGCCGTGACGTGTGATCTCCGATGCCACGAAGCCGATACGACGAACGTGGTCGTCGCGGTCTTCCTTGGAGAAGCCCAGTCCTTCAGAGAAGTGCGTGCGGACGACGTCGCCATCGAGCAAGGTGATATTGCGGCCGTATTCCTGCAGCAGGGTCGTCAGTACGTTGGCCGTCGTCGATTTACCGGCGTTGTGCAGACCGGTGAGCCAGACGCAGACTCCCTGGCGATAGCGCGGCGGATAGGTCTCGGCTAGGATCTCGGCTACCTCGGGGCGGGTGAACCATTCAGGCAATTGCTTGCCGTTATGCAAGTACTGTTCGCGCACCTGCGTGCCGCTAATGGATGCCGTCTTGGTGTCCTTATCGACTTTTGTGACTTCTTCATAGCGGTCTTCTTCCGGCAAGTAGACAAGCATCTGGAAGGGTACGGGCGTGACCCCCAGTTCTTCGCTATATTTTTCGACCAGTTCCTGGGCGTCGTAAGGGCCATAGATAGGCTTGCCGGTGGAGTCGTTGCCGGGGCCGGCATGGTCACGGCCGACGATGAGGTGGTTCGCGCCGAAGTTACGGCGAATGATCGCGTGCCAGACTGCCTCTCGCGGGCCGCCCATGCGCATGGCCAACGGCAGCAGGGATAGCAAGATGCGGTCGGGATCATAATACCGCTGGGCCAGCGCCTTATAGGTGCGCACGCGGGTGAAGTGGTCGACGTCCCCAGGCTTGGTCATCCCAACGCTCGGATGCAGCAACAGAACGCCGTCCTTTTCCATCGTGGCGCGCTTGGTCAGCTCTTCGTGGACGCGATGGAGAGGGTTGCGGGTCTGGAAGGCGATCACGTTTTCGTGGCCAAACTGTTCCAGCCGAGCGCGGGTTTCAGCCGGGGTCAGCCGTAACGATTTGAAATCATAGCGAGCGGGCAGCTGCAGAACGCGCAATTGGCCGGATATGTTGAACTTGCCCCAACCATGCATTTCAGCGACGATGGGGTGACGCAGATCGAGCGTGCCGAAAGCCTTCTGGGCTACTTCCTCGACTGACCACGGATAGATCTCTTCGACGTTCATGATCGCCAATAGATCATTACCGGGACTGCGAAGGGCGATGTCCTGGCCGATCTTGAGCTTGGCCGCCACACTCTCGTCTACCGGTAGAGGAATGGGCATCGGGAAGAGGGTGCCGTCGGCCAAACGCATCGTCTCGATCACGCTCTGGTGATCGGCTTGATTCATGAAGCGATCGAGGGGCGAAAAACCGCCGACCGCCAACAGTTCGAGATCACAGGCGGAGCGCTCTGAGATACGAATGGACGGCAGGGTATTGGCATAAGAGCGCAACGCTGCGCGCTCAGACTCGGGAACCATCAGGTCGATCAAGGTTCCCCCATAGGGAGAGATCAAAACCGATTGTTCAGCCTTTGGGGATTCTTCAGTCATGGTTAACAATTCAACTCTACTCCTTGTCGCACTGCAAGATCACATGATTTCAAAAAGTGACGCATCGACAGAATTTTACTATTTTTGATTTCTGCAATGATGTGCAAACCGAATGTTTCACCACCGACTCATAAACATAGCCGATGACACCGACCGAATCCTTGTCACTGTCACGGTCGATATCCAGGCTATGAGACGGCTTTTTCAATTGGGAAAAATTACGTGGACGAAAAAGCAGATGAGCTGATCCGCAAACGCCCGGTTATGTGCATCCGGGTTTTAATTTAATCAATCATTCTTACGATCAAGATTAACATTTTCGAATTAACCCAAATAGCCCAACTGTTTTAGACGTTCGGTCACATCGGCTTCGGCCGCCGCGTCCCAACTGCCGGCTATCTGGTCGCGATTGCGAATCTCGGATGGGACGACTTCCAATGGATGGGTCGACTGGAATGAATCGGCCAACATGATGTCGATAGGATCGCCATCCATGTAATCCGGCACAGGGCAGCCCAGAAGCTGGAGCAGCGTCGGCGTCAGGTCGACGATCGGTCGCTCCGGCAACTCGCCCGAACGTATATCAGGGCCGGCGGCGATGAGGATGCCCTCCAGCCGGTGCCCACCTGTCTCGTCGGTATATGGTTCACGGAAGAGCACGCCGCGCTCCTCGGCAAATTCATATCCCTGGCGCGTGATATAGGTCAGGCCGCGCATAATAACCAGCAAGTCCGGAGCCTCGGCCAGGTATCGGCCGTGATAGAGTTCTTCCTTCTTGTAAACACGGTCAACTACCGGCAAGCCATCCTCCGGATCGACGAGAGTCGTCAGGCGCCGGGCGATCTCGTCACGCAACACTTCATATTCATCCGGCGGCACGATGCCCTCCGGTTCGCGGCCTTGCAGATTGATGAATATCTGGCCGTAATACCCGAACCCATAGGCCTTTGTTTTCGACCAGTCGATGGCGTTGTGGAATTCCGGCCGTTAGTAGCGCGGCAAGACATAGATGTGGTCGCCGAGCGCGCGCTTGATCGCCGTTTCCAGCCAATGCATGTCGAGGCGGGTCAGGGTATCGGAGATGCGCGCGCGGGTCAGACCCAGTTGCTTCATGGCGTGGAGCCATCCCCGCCCGGCGGTGGCCTTTTCGCGCATCGTCAGCCATCCCTCTTGCCATAACCATTCATTGAGGAAGACATCGCGATAGAGCGGTCCAGCCCCGTGGTCGGACATGACGACGATATTGACATCCTCACCGGCGGCGTCCACGATCTCCCCCACCCAGCGATCGATCCGCCGATAGAGATCGAGAATGGCGGTGCGATAGCGCGACGGCGCGGCCGGGTCGTGTTGCGGGTGGTTCTCATCCATATGATGCCAGTAGAAATGGCATATCTCATCGCTGTTGCGAAACACCACCATGAAGAAGTCCCACGGCTTTTCCTTCATCAGGCGGACGGCCGCCTCACCTCGTTTGTCGGTCATGGCGTTGATGTCGTCCAGCCATTCATCCTGCCGGTCGCGGACGAAAAAGAATTTCTTGTTGACCTTGTAGCCGTCAGCATCGAGTTCGTCCTGCAATTCAGGAGGATAGCTGTAGCGGGCGAAGTCCGGTGTACCCAACCCGCTGATTAGAAAGCCGTTGACGGGTTCGGGAGGGTAAGTCATCGGGACGTTCATCACGCCGACGCGCTTCCCCTGTTCGCTCAACAAGCGCCAGATCGACGACCCCGGATATTGGTCGGCGCGAACGACGTTGAGCTTGTAGCTGTCGGGCGAGCGCCGTACGAAGTCGAACACCCCGTGCTGGCCGGGATTCAGCCCGGTGATAAACGAGGCCCAGGCGGTGGGTGAATGGACGGGAATGGTCGAACGCAATACACCGAAGCTGCCGCGCTCGATCAGGCGGGCCAGATTCGGCAGTTGGCCTTCGGCAGCCCATTTCTCGATGAGAGGGTGGGGCGCGCCGTCGATGCCGATGACCAGGAGTTTATGGATGGACATTGCGACTGATTTTAGCCTATAAGTCGCGGGGTGCAGGTCTATTAAGCTATGGCTTGGCGACGATGAGCCGATGCTGTCACCTTTAGAAGTGGTTGTTCCCGGCCTGGGGTGTGATGGGCATGATCGTAGCCTCATCCGTCTCCACAATGAGCGCTTCAACCGCGCCGTGGGAGAGTTCGCGCAGAGCGTCGGCGAATGCCGGATACTGTTCGGCACGAAAGCGAGCGGTCAATGTGATCTCGGCCGCAAATATCTCTTCCAGCAATATCCCGCCATGGGTTTCAATCAGTTGTCGCGCTCGCTCCAAAAGCGGGTAAGAGACCTCAGCCATCGCCACGACTGTGGCCACCTTTTCGGCGCGAGGCAGCACGGCCAGCACCTCGCGAATGGCATCGCCATAGGCCCGCACAAGCCCCCCCGTGCCTAACTTGGTTCCGCCGAAGTAGCGCGTGACGACCACCACGGCATCTCCCAGGCCGCTGCCCTGCAGGACGGCCAGCATCGGCCGCCCGGCCGTCCCCGACGGCTCGCCGTCGTCGTGGCAATGGGCTGTGGTGGCTTGACCATGGCCGATGACATAGGCCGGGACGTTGTGGGAGGCATCAGGAAACTCGGCCTTGATGCGCGCAATAAACCCCCGCGCTTCCTCCACGGAGAGGGACGGGGCGATGGTGGCGATGAAGCGGGAATTGGACACCCGCAATTCCACGCGCGTTTCGGCCGCTGGGATGATTCTGCTGCCGGACATGGCGATGATTCTACGAGTATTCAGGAAAATGTCATGGCTTTGGGGTGACATTTGTCACTATCTTGCATGGCGATCAATTGCTATGATCTCCTTAAGACCACCGCTTCCGGTAAAGCGTCGCGAGTCAAACTATCCGATAAGTTAACGGCCGATTTGGATCGATAGTCCTGTGGGATTATCCCAGTAGCCGAAATTGAGTGAGATTTTGCTGCACTCCACACTTTTACCGGGCGGTGGTATTATTTGTCCGTGATTTATTTATTCCTTGCCCTAAACTCCATCCTGATGGTGGCCATACCGGTCACCATCGCCATCATCATTCGACGCCGAACGGGCGCGGGCTGGCGGCTGTTTTTCATCGGCGCCGTCACCTTTATCCTTTCTCAGGTTCTCCACATTCCCTTCAACTGGCTGGTCAGCCGTACCGGCGTGCTGCCGACTGATCTGACCCCGTGGATCAACCTGATCACCATTGCCGTCTTCTATGGCCTGTCGGCGGGCGTGTTCGAGGAAGTCGGCCGCTATCTGGCCTATCGCTTCTGGGCCAAAGATGCTCGCTCCTGGTCGCGAGGTATGATGATGGGCGCGGGCCACGGCGGGATTGAGGCCATCTTGCTTGGCCTGATCCTGCTCATCAATAATTTCGCACTGCTCTACATCGTCAACAATCCGACAATCATGGGCACCATGCCGACGGATCAGCAGGCTCTCATCACGTCCACGGCCGAGTCCATGTTGGCGATACCTTGGTACGCTGCCTTGTTGGGCGCGGTCGAACGCCTGTTTGCCGTCACCGCCCACCTGGCGATGTCGGTGATGGTGTTGCAGGTCTTTTTGCGGCGGTCGATTCGCTGGCTTTTCCTGTCGATTGGCTTTCACACTTTTCTCAACGCGGTGGCCCTCATCGTCGCCCAGCGCTGGGGCAACTATGCCAGTGAAGGGGCATTGGCCCTCATTACGCTGTTGAGCTTGTTCATCATCTTCCGCCTGCGCACGCCGGAGCCTGTCGAGGCCGAACCGGAGCCTTTGCCGGTGGCTTCAACGGCCGACGCAGTCGATCTGTCGCCGACTGATGACGTGATCGACCGCAGCCGCTATCACTGAAATCCGGGGCTCGCCCGGCTGAATAAGTCCTGGGGAATTAACAGGGGCCGTCTCGCTGGAGACGGCTTTTTTATTCGGTATTAGTCGCCGGAGACGGCCGCACGGGGTAATGGGCGAATGGGGTCTGTTCGGTGTGACCAATAGAAGACGAGCAAGCCGGCGGCCGATATGAAGCCCACACCGGCGAAAATCAGCCACGGCAGCGCGGGCATCTGTTGACGGGCAGCCACATCGATCAGCGCCCCACCCAGGAAGTGCCCCAGACCGCCGCCAACGGCCATCGAGAGCGAGCCGACGCCGAAGTATGCCCCGCGCGCCCGATCGTCGGCCATCTGCGCCGTCACCGTCTGCGTGCTGGGTGTGGCCAGAACCGAGCCAAGGGAGAAGAAAAACAGACCGACATAGAACAGGAGCAACCCGCTCCCGGCGGCTATCAGCGCCATCCCGAAGGCGATGAAGACCATCCCGGCGACGATGATGAGCATCGGCCGCATGAAGCGTTGCGCCAGATCGAGGGCCGGAACCTGCAACACGATCGATAGCACAGCGCTGACGGTGAACATGATGCCCACGCTGGTGTCGGTCCCGGTCAGGTGCTTTATCTGGAGGGGCATGGCGATGGATAGTTGCACCCACATGAACCAGAAGCCCATGAGCAGGACGGTGAAGATGACGAAGGCATTGTCACGCAGAGCCATACTCAACCCGGCGCGAACCGACTGCGTGGTGGTGCAGACGCTCACCGCTGGCAAAAAGGCCAAGGTAATGAAGAATGCCAACAAGAAGAACGCCGCCGAGCCAAGCCCCACAACCTGGAAGTCATAGCGGATGAGGTAAGCGCCGATGAGCGGGCCGACGGCGCGGGCGACGTTTTGCAAGATGCCTAGCCGGCCGTAAAGATCATTCAGTTGATCTTCGGGAGCCAACGTGGCCAGCGTGGCTCGCTGCGGCGCGTCGAAGAGCGCCCCGCCGATGGCCGCCAGGATGCCCGACACCATCAAGACCCAAGGGACAGCGGCGTACCCCATGACGACGAAGCTGATGGCGCGGATCAGCACTCCAGCCAGGATCAATCGTTTTGGTCCAACCCGGTCAGCCAGCGCCCCACCGAATACCGTCAGACCCTGTTGGGCAAACTGGCGAATGGCCAGTACAAGGCCGATGAACGCGGCTGCCCAACCCAACCGGTCGACGTAGTGAAGCGAGACCAGGGGAATGATGAGGAAGAAGCCCGCGTGCATCAGGAAGGTGATGATGAAGACGGTGTGAAGCCCCCGCTTGCGGGCACCGGGGGCGAGATCGTCGATCGATATCTGCATAATCCCAGACTCTAGCAAAAATATCTCCCGCCGTCAGTGAACGCGACGGGAGACTGTGGATTGGGGTGAAAACTCAACCGATCACGGACATGCCGGATTGCCGATGTCTCCCCAGGTGTTTGCCTGGGTGGCTGAGGCCGCCGAGGGGAATGCGGCCGTATCACCGGTGAAGTATACCTCTGCCATCAGACCGAAAGGATTGGTCAGGGCGCCAAGTTCGGCCGCGGCGTCGATAGAGAACTCAGCCACCCATTGGCCGCCATTGGGCGCGCCCACCGCGACCGACCAATTGGTCGAGGCGTAGTTGCTGTTCCAGGCCTGGCCGTCGGCATTGCTGCCGATACCCGACCAGATGAGGCGGTCGCCGTTGCGATTGACCTGGAAGAAGCGATCGGCTGTGTCCGGATCGCCGCCATTGTTGGTCGTGTCGATGTATAACCGGGCAGCATCTGATATCTCGTTAACGTTGTCGTTGATCAGATAGGCGAAATAGATCTGCCCGCCATTGCGTGCGCCATAGACGTGCACGGCTCTCTCAGCCCCGGCCACGGCGGACTGGAAGGTGAACATCGGCGCGCTCGGCCACTCCGAGCCGACATTGAGCTCTCCATCAAGTACCGGTGGGGCGGTGACGCAACTCAGCGCGGCCACCGAGGGCGGCGGCGCAATGGTTGCGGGAGCTGCAGTCGTCGCCGTTGGCGGTGGTAGTGGCGTCCATGTCGCCGTGGGCAAGATAATGGTTGTTGGAACCGCTGTGGGCTGAGGTGCCGGTGGGATGGGCGTCCAGGTTGGTTGTACTATTTGCGTCGGCGCGGGGATCGTGGCCGTCGGCGGGTTTGGAACGAGCGGGTCTGTGCCCTGCGCGACCTCAAGCCCGTCCGGGATCCCGTCGCCATCGGTATCAGCCAGCCGAGGGTTGGTTTTATGGATCATCACCTCGTCATAGTCGGTCAGGATATCGCCGTCGGTATCCCGATTGCGAGGATCGGTGGAATAGATGAGCACCTCGTCGCCGTCGCTCAAGCCATCGCCGTCCGTATCGCGATTGTTCGGATCGGTGCCCAGCACGGCTTCCTGAGTGTCGACCAGGCCGTCGCCGTCGCTGTCGCCTTCCACGGCCGCGGTCAGGGCGACGTTCGTGGCCGCGCCGCTCTGGGTGGCCACGACAACCGTTTGGGCCATGGCGATGGATGATTGCGTCGCCGCAAGCTGTTCAAAGGAGGTGGTGGCTGTGGGGGTACTCGTCGCACCAATACCCAGGATGCGACCCCAATTGGAGAAAATGGCGGCCGAACCCACCACGCAGGCAAAGGTGAGCAGAAACAGCAAGCCATAGAGCATGGGCGTTGGGATGAAGGCGCGAACGCTGCCCTCGCCGGGTAACGTCTTTTTTCCGCCGCGCGCGGCCGACACCTCCACATCGAAAGGATAGGTATCGCCCGCGCCGATCCAGTTGTTCTGGCGCGGCTCCAGGACCAGTTCTACATTGGCTGACTGGCCTGGCTGAAGCGGTATGCCCTCCCGCTCGCCACGGAACCTTATGAAATCCTGTATATCGCGGCCGCTTACCTTGAATTCAGTTGTAGCATTGCCCGTGTTGCGAATTGTCACGAGGGTGCGCCCCGGCAGGCGGAAATCCGACGGTTCCATCCCGGCATCGAAGGCGATGAAGTCGCCGACGGTCAGAGCGGCGCTGATGCCGACCTTGGCCTCCGGGTAGCGTTGCGACACCACTTCAATGCGCAGGCGCTGGCGGCCGGATGGCGCACCACGACCGCGCGGGGGCTGGATGGCGAAAGGTACCGATACGGTCCCGCGCGGGGGGACAGCCTTGAAGTCGTCCGGCACTTCGACCCACTCCGGATTGATGCCCTGCACTCGCAACGTTACCTTGTCTTCCTGGTCTCCGCGATTCTCGACATCCACCTTCACTTCCACACGATGGCCGGGTTCCACGGTTATGGTGTTGCGCGCCATATGGAGGGCGAGAGGGGCGGGGGATGTCGGCGGTTGAGTCGGCTGCTCGGACACTACAGACCGGACCGGCATCGCCGGAGTTGAGCCGCCGGGGGCTAGTGGCGCGGTAGTGAATCCGGGTGTGATGGGCGCGGAGATCACCTCGCCTTTGGGGCCCGCCTCGGCCGCGCCGAGCGGCATTTCCGGCCCTTGCAAAACCATTTCATAGGGGCCGATGCGCAGAAAGGAACCTACCCCCAGCGGTGTTGGCTCCTCCGGGCGCAGGCGGTGCTCATCGAGCCAGGTGCCGTTGACGCCGCCCATATCGACGGCTTCCCAGCCGAGCGAGGTCGCCTGGAGTCGCGTATGGTGGCGCGAGACGCCGTCGGCCGGCAAGACGATATCGTTGTCCAGATTGCGGCCGAGGGTGATGACCGAACGGTTGAGGGGGACGATGCTGTCCGAATGGCCGGGCGTGTGTATGTGCAA
>ERZ795041.616-NODE-616-length-12854-cov-5.434643_pt1 | contig 12854 bp, 10 predicted proteins | sample MGYA00375125_ERZ795041 | MGnify/ENA primary metagenome ERZ795041 (study PRJEB30170, sample SAMN03074214) | activated sludge metagenome | biome: Common Effluent Treatment Plant; feature: Wastewater; material: Activated sludge; isolation source: activated biomass in...
AAAAGTTCATGCACGGCATCAAGGTGCTGATGGCGAAGAACTACATCGACAACCTGTCCGAGGAAGCCCGCAAGGGCATGCAGGAGAAGGCCGAACAGGGCATCTGGCCGACCAAGTGCCCGCTCGGCTATCGCAACGTCACCGGCCCGGTCGGCAAGAAGATCATCGCCACCGATCCGGCGATTGCGCCGCTCATTGCCAGACTGTTCGAATGGTACGCGCGCGGCGACATTTCGCTGAAGGAGGCGGCGCGCAAAGCTCACGAGGCCGGGCTCGCCTATCCGCGCAGCGGCGGCAAGGTGCCGGTGAGCACCATTCACACCATCCTGCGCAACCGGCTCTATACCGGCTGGTTCGAATGGAACGGCAAGCTCATCCAGGGCAAGCACGAGGCGCTGATCCCGGTCGAGCTATGGGAGCGCGTGCAGGGCGTGCTCGACGGCCGCTTTGCCAAGAAGGCCAAGCGCGGCCGGCACGATTTCGCCTTCTCGGGCCTGATCGCCTGCGCGCAATGCGGCTGCGCGGTGGTCGGCGAGATCAAGAAGCAGCGCTACGTCTATTACCATTGCACCGGCTACGCCGATAAGTGCCAGGGCAACCCGGCTTCCTGCCGGCGCAAGCACGTGCGCGAGGAAGCGATCGAAGCGCAGTTTACCGAGCTTCTGGGCCGGCTGCGGTTCGACGACGAAGTGCTCGAATGGGTGCGCGAGGCGCTGCACGCCAGCCACGCCGACGAGCGCCGCGAGCACGAGGAAGCGATCAAGCGCCATCAGGCCGAATACAAGCGACTCGATGAGCGCATCCACGCCATGTACGTTGATAAGCTCGACGGCTTGGTCGATGCGGCGTTCTTCGAGCGCATGTCGAACCAGTGGCGCGAGGAGCAGAACCGCTGCCTGCGCGAGATCGAACGCCTGCAAGAGGCCGATCGCTCCTACATGGACGAGGGCGTGCAGCTTCTCGAACTCGCCCGCAACGCGCAAAGGCTGTTCGCAAATCAGGAGCCGCGCGAAAAGCGTCGGCTGCTCAATTTCCTGCTATCGAACTGCACTTGGGATGATGGCGAAGTGGTCGCCACTTTCCGGCAACCGTTTGATCTGTTGGCTGAAACCACCTTGATCGCGGCGGGCGCCGCAGCCGGTGAGGCGGCAAAAACGGCCAAAAACGAGATTTGGCTGGGGGACTAGGATTCGAACCTAGACAGGCAGAGTCAGAGTCTGCAGTCCTACCATTAGACGATCCCCCAAAGCCGGGATCGCGGCGGCCTTCGAGCTTGCGGTGTCAGATGGATGAGATCCGCCGCAGAGCCCGTTCCGGTGCGCCGGGTGGGGCCGTATAACAGCTCGCTCCCAACTGTGCAAGGATGGCGGGGCAGCGTGCGGCAGGGACAGCCCTGGCGCCGAAGATCGCCGTCTCTGCCGCATGGAGGCAGGGGCCGGCCGGGGACCGGGGGCGGCCGCAGGCAACCAGCGGAGAAGGGATGCGAAGCGAAGCTCCGCAGTGCCGATGTCCGGCGCCGTTTTTCCCGCAACGTCGGCCGATGGATCCGCCTTTTGCTTTACGAGCCAATATCGCCTGCTACAGTGTTTCCAGATGCAGCCAGATCATGGCCTGACGAGAGGGCGAGCCGCTAGCGATGGCGCCTCCCTGGATCCAGGCGCTGGGGAAAAAGACGTGTCGGAAGCTACGGACGACGAGCGCGCGGGCGCTCCCTCTCGCACTCTGCACCCGAGCGCCCCTCAGGCGGGCCCGGTGCGGACCGAAGCAGGGGCTCTTTCCCAACGGCCGCCCTTCCGCGGCCGACATCGTGCTGGCGGCGATGGTGGCCAGATTTACGGCGCGCTCGACCTCGGAACCAACAACTGCCGCCTTCTGCTCGCCCAGCCCTCGCGGCGCGGCTTCCGCGTGGTCGATGCGTTCTCGCGCATCATCCGCCTCGGCGAGGGCGTTTCGCAGACGGGCCGGCTGTCGGATGCGGCCATGCGGCGGACGATCGAGGCCCTCAAAGTCTGTGCCGCAAAGATCGCCCGGAACGATGCCGTCCGCGTCCGCTGCGTCGCGACCGAGGCGTGCCGGGTGGCGAGCAACGGGCGCGATTTCCTGGGGCGCGTCGAGCACGAGGTCGGGCTGAAGCTCGAGATGCTCGACCGGGAGACCGAAGCCAGTCTTGCCGTCTCCGGGTGCGCGTCGCTGATCGACTACCGCGCCAGCCACGTGCTCGTGTTCGATATCGGTGGCGGGTCGTCGGAGCTGATCTGGCTCGACCTTCCGAAATACGCAAACGGTCCTGATCTCAACGGCGGCGGCCGAACGGGGAGCACGTCGCACATCTCGGCCTGGACGTCGCTTCCCGTCGGCGTCGTGACGCTCGCCGAGCGGTTCGGCGGGCATCATGTGACGGGCGAGAGCTTCGAGCAGATGGTGGCCTACGTGACGGAGCTCATCCGGCCATGGGAGGCGGTGCACGGCCTGCGCGAGCGCGCCAACGGCGGAAACATGCATCTGCTCGGCACCTCGGGCACGGTGACCACGGTCGCCGGCATCCATCTCGGCCTCAAACGCTATGACCGCGCGCGCGTCGACGGGTGCTGGCTCGCGATCGACGAGATCCAGAAGGTGACCTACGCCTTGCTCGGTCGCTCCTATGTGGAACGCGTGGCGGAACCGTGCATCGGCCAGGAAAGAGCGGATCTGGTGCTGGCGGGGTGCGCGATCCTCGAGGCCATTCTCCGGATGTTGCCGGCCGAGCGCTTGCGCGTGGCCGACCGCGGCTTGCGCGAAGGCATCCTCGCGACGCTCATGACCGAGGATGGCGTCTATCGCACGGGACGGCGGCGCCGGCGCCGTCCGCGCTCCGGTTGAGGCTCCCATGCGCATGAAAGGAAAATCGGGCCGCGGGTCCAAGACAAAGGGCTCGGGCGGCGCGCTCGGATCGGCGGGCGGACAGCGCGAGCTCAACGTGCGCCTCAAGACGGCGCGCAGCCGCACGCCCTCGTCGCAACGCTGGCTCGAGCGTCAACTCAACGATCCCTATGTGACCGCCGCCAAGCGCGCGGGCTATCGGTCGCGGGCCGCCTATAAGCTGATCGAGATCGACGATAAGCACCGGTTCCTGAAGCCGGGTGCGCGCGTCGTCGATCTCGGGGCGGCGCCGGGAGGCTGGAGCCAGATCGCAGCCGAGCGCGTGCAGTCCGTCGGCGGGCGCGGCCAGGTGGTGGCGATCGACATTCTCGATATGGAGCCGCTCGCGGGGGTCGTTTCGGCGCGGCTCGACTTCATGGAGGACGGCGCCGAGGACTGGCTCAAGGCCAGGCTTCGCGACGGGGCGGCCGACGTGGTGCTCTCGGACATGGCGGCGCCGACCGTTGGGCACGCCCGGACCGATCATCTCAGGATCATGATGCTGGCGGAGGCCGCGGCGCATTTCGCGGGCGACGTGCTGGCGACGGGCGGGGCCTTCCTGTGCAAGGTGTTCCAGGGCGGCACGGAGCGCGATCTGCTCGACTTCCTGAAGCAGCACTTCCAGACCGTGCGCCATATCAAGCCGCCGGCAAGCCGGTCCGACAGCGCCGAGCTCTACGTGCTTGCGACCGGTTTCAAAGGGCGCGCCTGATCGACTTCAATCGTGATCGACGCATGGGTCCATATGCGGACAGATATGGACGCTGCAGGCGCGAGGGCGCCCAAAAACAGTAACGGCGGCCGCTTGCTCGACCGCCGTCTCTTGAGCTCGTCAGTGCACGAGCCCTTCTTCACCACCGATCAGATGATGTCGATCTCTGCCGGGAGGTAGCTCGTCACCTCGAGGCCAACTTCCTGCTCGCGTACGGCGGGCTTCGTCCAAATTTTCATTTTTTTCCTCCTTAGTCCGTGCCTTTGGAGCACTTCGGACGCGTCTTCCTAACGCGATAAACGCCCGAGGTCTAATTGAATTTTCCGTGCACGCCATCAAAGGATCTGATGTGCTACTGCGAGAAGCGATGGCGCCCGGGGCGGTGCCGGGCCGCCGGGGCGGGGTCCGCCGGCCGCTCGACCGCAGGGCCTCCCTTCCCCTCCCTTTCGGCCGGTGCTATAGGGCATCCGACATTCGCGCCGGCTCCCTCGTTTCGCGGCCGCTGCGCGCCCTCCGTGTCACGCCCGCCCAAGGAGAGAACCATGGCTAAACGCCCAATCGATCGCGATTTGGGTCTAGCATTGACATTCGATGACGTGCTCCTGGTGCCGGCCGCGTCGGAAGTCCTGCCAAGTCAGGTCTCGGTGGCGAGCCGGGTTACACGCTCCATCTCCCTCAACATCCCGATCCTGTCCTCGGCCATGGACACGGTGACGGAAGGCCGCCTCGCCATCGCGGTGGCGCAGGAAGGCGGAATAGGCGTGCTGCACCGTAATCTCCTCCCCGAGGAGCAGGCGCGCCATGCGGCCATGGTCAAGAAGTACGAGGCGGGGATCGTTCTCAATCCCGTCACCATCCAGCCGGCGGCGACGCTCGACGAGGCGCTGAAGCTGATGGCCCAGCATTCCATTTCGGGCATCCCCGTGGTCGATGCGCCCGAGGTGGGCCAGTCCAAGGGCCGCCTGGTCGGCATCCTCACCAACCGCGACGTGCGGTTCGCGACCAATCTTCGCCAGCCGGTCGCCGAGCTCATGACCAAGGAGCGCCTGATCACGGTCACGCGCGACGTCAGCCGGGAGGAGGCGAAGCGGCTCCTGCACCAGAACCGCATCGAGAAGCTGCTGGTGGTCGACGAGGCCTATCACTGCATCGGCCTGATCACGGTCAAGGACATCGAGAAGGCCCAGAAGCATCCCAACGCCTGCAAGGATCCCGAGGGGCGGCTCCGCGTGGCGGCCGCGACCACCGTCGGCAAGGACGGCTGGGAGCGGACGGAGAAGCTGCTCGAAGCGGGCTGCGACCTGATCGTGGTCGACACGGCGCACGGCCATTCGCGGAGCGTGCTCGAGGCAGTGACGCGCGTCAAAAAGATGTCGAATGCGGTGCAGGTGGTGGCGGGCAACGTCGCAACGGCGGACGCGACGCGGGCGCTCATCGAAGCGGGCGCCGATTCGATCAAGGTCGGCATCGGGCCCGGCTCGATCTGCACGACGCGCATCGTGGCGGGCGTCGGCGTGCCGCAACTCACGGCTGTCATGGATTGCGCGGACGAAGCCCACAAGCACGACGTTCCCGTCATCGCCGACGGCGGCATCCGCTACTCGGGCGATATCGTGAAGGCGCTCGCAGCGGGGGCCGACTGCGTGATGATCGGCTCGCTGCTCGCGGGCACCGACGAGGCACCGGGCGAGACCTATCTTTATCAGGGCCGCACCTACAAGGCGTACCGCGGCATGGGGTCGATCGGCGCGATGGCGCGCGGCTCGGCCGACCGCTACTTCCAGCAGGAGGTGAAGGATACGCTGAAGCTCGTTCCCGAGGGGATCGAGGGGCAGGTGCCCTACAAGGGGCCGGTCGAAGGCGTCCTGAACCAGCTCGTGGGCGGGCTTCGCGCGGGCATGGGCTATACGGGCGCCAAGACGCTCGAGGACCTGCGCAACACGGCCAAGTTCGTGCGCATCTCGCCCGCCAGCATGCGCGAAAGCCATCCGCACGGCGTGCTCATCACGCGCGAGAGCCCGAACTATCCGGGCGCCGTCTGAGAGCGAGCTAGGATCGAGATGTGAGACCGGGTGGGCGCATCCAAGCCGCGGCCGAGGTGCTTGAGGACATTTTCGCGCGCCACCAGCCGGCGGGTGCGGCGCTGCAGGATTGGGGCAAGCGGCATCGCTTCGCAGGCTCCGGCGACCGGGCGGCGATCGGCACTCTTGTCTATGACGTGTTGCGCCGGCGGTTGTCGCTCGGCGCGCAGATGGCGAGCGATGCGCCGCGCTCCCTCGCGATCGCGGCCGCGCCGCGCGCGCTCGGCCTTTCCGTGGCCGACGTGATCGCGGCGTGTGACGGAAGCCGGCATGCCCCCGCGCCGTTGAGCGACGAGGAGCAGAGCCGTCTCGCGGCAGGCGTTCCGGCGGACGCGGCGGCGCATGTCGTCGCCGACATTCCGGACTGGGTCATGCCATCCTTTCAGCGCGCCTTCGGTGAGCGGGCCGTCGTGGAGAGCCGCGCCATGGCGGAGCGGGCGCCTGTCGACCTGCGCGTGAACGCGCTCAAGGCAACGCGGGACAAGGTGCTCTCCGCCCTCGCGGGGCTCGGCGCCGTGCCGACGGCGCTCGCGCCGCTCGGCGTGCGTATTCCGGCGCCGGTGGGAGCCGCCAAGAGCCCGCATGTGGAAGCCGAGGCGGCGCACGGCAAAGGCTGGTTCGAGGTGCAGGACGAGGGCAGCCAGATCGCCGCGGCGCTTTCGGGCGCGGGGCCGCGCCAGCAGGTGCTCGATCTCTGCGCGGGAGCCGGCGGCAAGACGCTGGCGCTCGCTGCCGCGATGGGAAACAGCGGACAGATCTACGCTTACGACAGCGACAAGGGCCAACTGCGGCCGATCTTCGAGCGCTTGCAGCGTGCGGGCGCGCGCAATGTGCAGGTGCTCGAGGGCGGCAACCGGGCGGCCCGCGACGCGTTGGGGCCGCGCTTTGACGTGGTGCTCGCCGATGTCCCCTGCACGGGCTCGGGGACGTGGCGGCGCAAGCCGGACGCCAAGTGGCGGCTGAAGCCCGAGGCCCTGGCGGCGCGGCAACGCGAGCAGCGCGAGGTTCTGGGACAGGCGGCGGCGCTGGTGAAGCCCGGGGGCCGCCTCACCTACGTCACGTGCTCGGTGCTGCCCGAGGAGAACACGGACCAGGTGGCGTGGTTTCGCGAGACGTTTCCCGAGTTCGGCGTCATTCCCTTCGGGGAGACTTGGCCGGCGGTGATCGGTGGCGAGGCGCCGGCTTCGGCCGACGGGTCGGCCGAGACCCTGCTCCTGACGCCGGCCTCGCACGGGACGGACGGCTTCTTCGTCGCAAGCTTCAGGCGGGGCGCGTAGCATCTTCCGTCGTCTTCCGCGGCACGCGGACATCGGGCTCTCGGCTGGTCTTCGCCGTTTCCATGGCGGTGCCGGTGCGCTTGAGGCCCGTGACCCACGCCGCGACGGTGGCGAGATCGGCTTCGACGGTCCACGGGAGCGGGCGGCCGCCGGCGTGGGCGTGCTCGGCGAGGAGCGCCTCGTACTCGGCGCGGGTGATCTCGCGGAAGCCCATCGCGTCCATCATCGGTGTGAAATCGCGCCCGTCGCAGAGCACGTAGCCCCATTTGGCGAGATGGAAGTAGAGCGCCGCGCTTGCCATCTTCGACACGTCGCGCTCGCGGCTGAAGAGCGAGTCCGACAGGAAAATGCGTCCGACGGAGATGCCGAAGCCGCCGCCGACGAGCCGGCCCTCGGCGTTCCAGATCTCGAAGGAGTGCGCGTGGTTCAGGCGGTGGAGGCCGGCGTAGAGGCGCTGCATCAGCGGCGTGATCCAGGTCAGCGCGTGCCAATTGTAGCTGCGCGGACCGGCGCAGGCGCGCATCACGTCGCCGAATGCGGTGTCGAAGGTGACGGTGTAGGCGTTCTTCCGCATCTCCCTCAGAGTGCGCTTCTCGAGCTTGTGCTCGCCGAGGAACAGCACCATGCGCTTCTTTCGCGTCCACCACTTGAGCGGCCCGCAGTGGCTCCACGGAAAGAAGCCCAGGCGTACGGCGGCAAGAAACGTCTCCGGAGAGATGTCGCGGCAGACGCCGGCGAAGGTGTCGGGGCGCGCCCACGTCCGTCCCGGATCGGGCACGCGCGTGCCGCCGCGGGCCATGTCGGCGAGCGTATGGGCGATGAGCGAGGGACAGTCGGCGATGCGGCTCGGATGGAGCGCATAGGCCGTTCCGAGGACCCATCGTTGCATCCAGGCGCTCAGGCTCTCGCTTGGGCCCGCGTCCTCGCGGAACGCCTTCGGCGCGGCTAATGCCCCCGGCGTGGGCAATGCGGCGTGTTTCTCCTGCGCGAGCATGTCGATTGCGGTCCCCGCCGTATCGCGTATGTGAAACTACGTCCGTATCAAGTTTGCGTGGTTGGACCGTAACCGGCCGCGCGGGTCGGGTGCGGTTTTCGGCGACGTGGTTAGGGGTTCGTTACTGGCTCGGCCTTCCAGGGCCCGGGGCGGTCCGGTGCGCCTGCGTGATCGCGCAAGACCTGCTCGTAGTCCGCGCGCGGGATGCGGCGGTAGCCGGTCTTCTCCAGCACCGGCGTCCAGTCGCGCGCGTCGACGAGCGCGAATCCCCACTGCTCGAGGTGATCGTAAAGCACGGCCGCGGCGAGCTTCGAGGTGTCGGTCTCGTTGCTGAACATGGATTCGCCGACGAAGACGCGTCCGATGGCGACGCCGAAGCCGCCGCCGACCAATTCGCCGCGCGCGTTCCAGACCTCGAACGAGTGGGCATGGCCCTGACGGTGAAGCCTGGAAAAGAGGTGCATGAAACGCGGCGTGAGCCAGGTGAGCGTGTGCCAGTTGTAGGCCCGCGGTGCGCCGCACTTCAAAACCACCTCGTCGAACGCGGTGTCGAAGGTAACGCGATACCGGCCCGATGCGCGCAAGCGCCTCACGCGGCGGCTCGTGTGGCGCTCCGGCAGGAACAGCACCATGCGCTCCCTGCGCGTCCACCATTTGAGGGGCCCGCAATGGGCCCACGGAAAGAAGCCGATGCGCAGGCCCGCAAGATAGGTTTCGGGCGTCAGCGCGCGTACGACGCCGCCGAACGTGTCGGGGATGGACCGGGTCCGGGCCGGGTCAGGAACCTCGGTCCTGCCTTTCAGGAGTTCGAGCGTGCTCCAGAGCATGAGGGCCGGCAGGCTGGCGATGCGTTGCGGCTGCAAAGCGTAAGCGGCGCCGAGCGCCCACCTCGTGGCCCGGGCGAACGGCGGCTCGCGGAGGGGAAGCTTTGCGACGGCACGTGTTTTTCGGCTTTCCGCCGCCTCAGCGGCAGGCGCGCCGGGGATGTGGACGGCTCTCTCTTGCACCAGCATGGGGCGAGTTTGCCGGTCACTGGTGAAGGAATTGCCTAAAGCTTGGTCCGTCGGATACCGAGGGATCCCACCCTCGTGCCCGCGCCGTCTCCGCCTGTGGGGCGCTGCCGCGGACGCCGGCTTGACGCTCGCCCGGCGGGGTGGTCTACCCCCATTTTGCCGACCGGGACCCTCTCTGTCCCCGTCCTCGGGAGCGATCCATCCCCCATGTCCGCGACTGTCCTCATCATCGATTTCGGAAGCCAGGTGACGCAGCTCATCGCGCGGCGCGTGCGTGAGGCGGGCGTCTATTGCGAGATCCACCCGTTCCAGAATGCGGATGCCGCGTTCGCGACGCTCAAGCCTGCCGCCGTCATCCTGTCGGGCGGGCCGTCATCGGTGCCGGAAGCGGGAAGCCCGCGCGCGCCCGCGGCCGTGTTCGCTCAGGGCATTCCGGTGCTCGGCATCTGCTATGGGCAGCAGACCATGGCCGAGCAACTCGGCGGCAAGGTCGAGAGCGGGCACCATCGCGAGTTCGGACGAGCCGTTCTTGCGGTCGCCGAGGAGAGCCCGCTGTTCGAAGGCGTGTGGGCCAAAGGCGAGCGCCATCAGGTGTGGATGAGCCACGGCGACCGCGTGACGCGGCTTCCGTCCGGCTTTCGCGTCATCGCGACGAGCGAGAACGCGCCCTTCGCCGCCGTCGCCGACGAGGCGCGGCGGTTCTATGCCGTCCAGTTCCACCCCGAGGTCGTGCACACGCCGGACGGTGGCAGGCTGATCGCCAATTTCGTGCACCGTATCGCCGGCCTCAAGCCGGACTGGACCATGGCGGCGTACCGCCGCGAGATGGTGGAGCGCATCCGCAAGCAGGTCGGCACCGGCCGCGTGATCTGCGGGCTCTCGGGCGGCGTCGACAGCGCGGTGGCGGCCGTGCTCATCCATGAGGCGGTCGGCGATCAGCTGACCTGCGTGTTCGTGGACCACGGGCTGATGCGGCTCGGGGAGGCCGAGCAGGTGGTCGGTCTCTTCCGTGACCACTACAACATCCCGCTCGTGCATGTGGACGCAGCGCGGCTGTTCCTCGATGCGCTGGCAGGGGTTTCGGATCCCGAGCAGAAGCGCAAGATCATCGGCAAGCATTTCATCGACGTGTTCGAGGCGGAAGCGGGCAAGATCGGCGGCGCGGATTTCCTGGCGCAGGGAACGCTCTATCCGGACGTGATCGAGAGCGTGTCGTTCAGCGGCGGCCCGTCGGTCACCATCAAGTCGCATCACAACGTCGGCGGACTGCCCGAGCGCATGAACATGAAGCTCGTGGAGCCGCTGCGCGAGCTCTTTAAGGACGAGGTGCGTGCGCTTGGGCGCGAGCTCGGGCTGCCGGATGCCTTCGTCGGGCGCCATCCGTTCCCGGGGCCTGGCCTCGCGATCCGCATCCCGGGCGACATCACGGTCGAGAAGCTCGACATCCTGCGGAAGGCCGATGCGATCTACCTCGACGAGATCCGCAACGCCGGGCTCTACGATGCGATCTGGCAGGCGTTCGCCGTGCTGTTGCCGGTGCGTACGGTTGGCGTGATGGGCGACGGGCGCACCTACGATCACGTGCTGGCCTTGCGCGCCGTAACGAGCGTGGACGGCATGACGGCGGATTTCTATCCGTTCGACATGAGCTTCCTGGGCCGCGCGGCGACGCGGATCATCAACGAGGTGCGCGGCGTCAACCGCGTGGTCTACGACGTCACCTCCAAGCCGCCAGGAACGATCGAGTGGGAGTAGTAATTATAAACTAACTATTTGAAATATAATCATATTTTATTTACAAACTAACTTCAAACTTCCGTCATGCTGATTGATTTTGTGGGGATTTTCTGAGAGAGTCGCAGATAAAGTTGCGAACTCTCAGGCGCGATTGTGAAACATAAATCTCGCGGGAAGTCTGCTCACACAAAGGAGCAGCATGACATCCTTGGTGGGAAGGCGACCATCCTACGCACTGCTGCGTCTGGTGACGTGTGGCAGTTCCGCATGTGGGTGTCAAAAGAGAAGAAATATGTCCGCGAGACACTGAAGACACGAGACCTCCAGACAGCGGTGGAACGAGCAGAGGAGAGGTATCTGTGCCTCTACAGTGACATTGCGTCAGGTCGCAAACTCTTTGGCATCAATCTCGTTCAGTTGATTGCTCTCTATCTTGAATGGAGGGCAAAGGATGTTGAGGGTGGCAATATCACTCCTGGTCGTCTGGTTACGCTCACTTCGCAACTGAAGCACCTGAAAGCATGGAAAGGCGAAGAGACCAAGGTCAGTGAGTTAGACCGAAACTCACTATACGATTATGCCCAGTGGCGAAGAACAACGAGCGTCGGGGTCCAGGACGTCACAATCCGCAATGAACAGGCAACTCTGAACCACATGCTGGCGTTCGCATACCGCAGTGGTTACGCGCATTTTGACAAGTTTGAGTTTGCCCCTCTCAAAATCCGGGAGGTTGCTCGTCGCGACGTGTTCTCTCTGGATGAATACGACAACTTAGTTCGCATATTGCGCAAGTGGGTATCTAAGCGTGAAGCGGAAGATGACACCGTTCGTGCTGAGCGCCTATTGATCCGTGACTGTATTCTGTTCGGGAGCAACGCGATGCTCCGTGTCGGAGAACTCTGGCAACTGCGCTGGGGAGACGTGCTCGGTTACGAAAACTCAGTGGATGATACCGGCAAACCAGTCACTCTCGTCACTTTGAAAGTCAGGTCTGAAACCGCGAAGAACCGCAAGTCGCGTTTGATCACGTGCCGCGGCGGTGAATATCTGAAGCGAGTGTACGAGAGGACGAGTTTCAAGAACAAAGACGATTACGTCTTCAGTGGGCAAATAGGGAACGAGCGCTTTCCTAAGCGAAAATATTATGACGCTTGGGCAAGTTTGATGAAGCACCTCGGCATTGATTACAAGAAGCGAAATCTGACATGGTATTCGCTGAGACACTTCGGCATCACCTGCCGGTTGAGAGCAGGCGCATCAATATTTGAAGTGGCGAAGATCGTCGGCACGAGTGTCACTTTCATTGAGCAGCACTACGGTCATTTTGACCAAGAGATGGCGCGGTCCGTCGCGCTGAAAAACTTCGTGATCAGCAGAGAAGGCATCGCAGTTAGGGAGCGTGGCGAATAATGATGAGACCGCGTCGTGTCGCTATCTACGCCCGTGTTTCAACTCAGCAGCAAACCGTAGAGAACCAGTTCCGTGAGTTGAGAGAAGTTGCTCACCGCCAGGGTTGGCAGATCGTTGCCGAACTCTCTGACAGCGGCATCAGTGGAGCAAAGGGTAGAGATCAGAGACCTGCCTTTGATGAACTGCTCAAGAGGGCAACTCGTCGTGAGTTTGATCTCATCATGGTCTGGGCGATTGATCGTCTGGGCAGATCCATCCAGCATCTCGTTGGGTTCATGAATGAGATCCAGAGCATGGGGGTGGATCTATATATCCATCAGCAGGCAATAGACACGACCACCGCTTCAGGTCGCATGGTGTTCGGCATCTTCAGTGCTCTCGGGGAATACGAGCGGGAACTCATTCGCGAGAGGATCATCGCGGGTCAGAGGAGGGCGCGTTCCCAAGGTGTCCGCATTGGGAGACCTTCCCAGTTGAACGACGCCGTTCGGACCTCGGTGAGGATGCTGCGAGACAAAGGTGTAGGCATCAAAGACATTGCTAATCGCCTTCAGATCGGTGTTGGGAGCGTTTATGCCGTCTTGAGAGCGCCGTGATGTCTGCCAAAAAACCGAGCAGGTACGAGCGTTGAGCAGATTGAACGCGTCTATGCGAAGCACCTGCCTCTATCAGCAGAGATGGCGAGGAACCTTCAGTCGTTTGGGGACAAGCGATAGATGTTGCCAGGAG
>ERZ795041.617-NODE-617-length-12845-cov-5.807662_pt1 | contig 12845 bp, 8 predicted proteins | sample MGYA00375125_ERZ795041 | MGnify/ENA primary metagenome ERZ795041 (study PRJEB30170, sample SAMN03074214) | activated sludge metagenome | biome: Common Effluent Treatment Plant; feature: Wastewater; material: Activated sludge; isolation source: activated biomass in a...
GTCACGATCACGGAGACGCCGGCGCCCGTCGGATGCAGCCCGTCCCCGAGGTTGAGCTTCGCATCGAGGGCTACGCCGTCGAGAAAGAAGGGATAGAGCAGTACGTCGTGCGTCTCCGCGAGGTCGCTGAAGATCGTCGCGAAGCGGGCTTCGTACGCCTCGCCCCAGTTCTTGGGCGCCGCCATTCCCGCGAGCAGCACGTCGATGTTGCGCGCTTTGAGGCGGCTCAGGATCGCATCGAGGTTGCGGCGCGTCTCGTCGGGATCGATACCGCGCAGCGCGTCGTTGGCGCCGAGCTCGACGATGACCGCGTCCGTGCCTTCGGGGATCGCCCAGTCGAGGCGCCCGAGCCCCGCCGCCGTCGTATCGCCGGACACGCCCGCGTTGGCGATCTCGGCGGCCACGCCCTTTGTCTTGAGGGCCTCGGCGAGCTGAGCGGGAAATGCTTCGCCAGGCGCCAGCCTGTAGCCTGCCGTCAGGCTGTCGCCGAAGGCGACGATGCGCACGGGGGGCGCCTGCTCCTCGGCGGCCGCGGCGGGGCCGAAGCCGGCGGCAAGCAGGAGGTTGACGATGACGGCCAGCCGCACCATGTGACCACGGACGGTGGAAGCACTTTGCTTTGCCTTCATTTTTTTGCCTTATCGCACTTCGACACTCGTGAGCCGCGACTGTTTTCACGCCGTCCGATGGAGCTTCCGCACGTGCCCCAGCCGATCATCCACCTGAGCGACGTCCGGCTCAACCTCGAAAGCCGGGCCGGTCTGGTGGAGATCCTGAAAGGGGTCTCGCTCGATGTGCCGGCGGGCCAGTCGCTCGCCATCGTCGGTCCGTCGGGGTCGGGGAAAACGTCGCTGCTCATGATCCTCGCCGGCCTCGAGCGGGCCACGCGTGGGGATGTGCACGTTGCCGGCCGCGATTTCAATGCTCTCGACGAGGATCGGATGGCGCTCGCCCGCGGTGAGGACATCGGCATCGTCTTCCAGTCGTTCCATCTGATCCCGACCATGACCGCGCTCGAGAACGTCGCCCTCCCCCTCGAGTTCGCCGGAGCGAGAGGGGCCCGCGACCGCGCGCGGGCGCTATTGTCGGATGTAGGTTTGGGGCCGCGCCTCGATCATTTTCCGGCCCAGCTTTCGGGCGGCGAGCAGCAGCGCGTCGCGCTCGCCCGCGCGCTCGCGCCCGAGCCCAAGCTGCTTTTGGCCGACGAGCCGACGGGCAATCTCGACGGCAAGACCGGCCGCCAGGTGGTCGAGCTTCTGTTCGGCCTGAAGCAGCGGAGCGGCGCCACGCTGGTGCTGGTGACGCACGACGACCGGCTCGCCGGGGCGTGCGAGCGCACCATCCGCATGGCCGACGGAAAGATCGTCGCCGATGAGCAGACCATGGTGGCCGCATGAGCGCGGCTGCGGCGGACGTCGGCGCGCCAGCCCGGCGCGCGCGCCCGGGCCTTGCCGTTTCGCGCCTCTTCGCCATCGCGCTCCGCGAGCTCGGCGCGGGTTTCTCCGGCTTCTACATCTTCATGGCCTCTATCGCGCTCGGAGTCGCGGTGATCGCCACCGTCGGCACGCTTTCCGACGCGCTCCGCGCCGGCTTCGAAACCCAAGGCGGGATCATCCTCGGGGGCGATGCCACGTTCTCCCGCATGCACGCCCGCGCGACGGACGCCGAGCGGAACTGGCTCGAGGCCCATGGCCGCGTCAGCGAAACGGCGACCTTGCGCACCATGGCGCGTCGCCTCGACGGCGAGCAGCAGGGGCTCGTCGAGGTCAAGGCTGTAGACGCGGCCTACCCGCTCGCCGGCCGGGTGGAGGTCGATGGCGCGCCGTTCGCCGACGCCATGGCCGCGCCCGGAGGCGCCGTCGTCGATCGCGTGCTCCTGAGCGAGCTCGGCCTCGGGATCGGCGACAGGATGCGCATCGGGGCGGCCGAGGTCGTCGTCGAGGCGACGCTCGCGTCCGAGCCCGACGCCGTGGCCGACCGCCTGACCTACGGCCCCCGCGTGTTCATCTCCGAAGCAACCCTTCTCAAGACAGGCCTCGTGCAGCCGGGCACGCTCGTGCGCTGGCGCTACGCCGTAACGCTCGCTCCCGAGAGCGACGGCGCGCCGGCAGACCTCGCCCGGTTCCGCGCAACGGCGAGCGCGGCGCTCGCCGGCCAGGGCTTCGTCATCGCCGACCGTCGCGACCCGTCCCCGCAGATCACGCGCACGCTCGACCGCCTGCGCCAGTTCCTGACCTTCCTCGGCCTTTCCGCCCTGCTCGTCGGCGGCGTCGGGATCGCCAGCGCGGTTCAGACCTTCATCGAGCGCCGCCGCACTGTCATCGCCATCATGAAGACGGTCGGTGCCACCAGCCGCACCGTGCTCCTGATCTTCCTGATCCAGGTGCTGGCGATTGCGCTGATCGGCGTCGGGCTGGGGCTTGCGATCGGCCTCTCCGTGCCGCGGCTCCTGATCGCCGCCTACGGCGACCTCATGCCCGTCAGGGCCGAGCTCGGCTATTCGGCCGCGAGCATCCTCGCCAGCGCGACCTACGGCATCCTGGTCGCGCTTCTGTTTACGCTCTGGCCGCTGGGGCGGGCCGAGCTGATCAAGCCGTCCGTGCTCTTTCGCGACGAGGTCGCGCCGGAACGCGTCCGGCCGCGCTGGGGCATCGTCGCCCTCACCGGCGCCGTGGCCCTCGCTCTGCTGGGGTTCGTGCTGACGATGGCGGAATCGGCGCGCATCGCGTCCTATTTCTGCGGCGGGCTGGTGCTCGTGTTTGCGGTCTTCACCGGCCTCGGCACCCTGGTGACGCGCGTCGCGCGCCGCCTGCCACGACCCCGATGGCCGGAGCTCGCGCTCGCCATCGGCAACATCGGTGCGCCGGGCGGCCTCACGCGCTCGGTCGTCATCTCGCTCGGCGCCGGACTGTCGCTGCTGGTCGCCGTCGCGCTCGCCGATGCCTCGCTCATGCACGAGCTGACGAGCCGCCTGCCGCAGCGGGCTCCGAGCCACTTCCTGCTCGACGTGCCGAAGGCCGAGGCCGACCGCCTCGTCGCGATCGTCGAAACGGAGGCCCCGGGGGCCCACGTCACCGCGGCGCCGATGCTGCGCGGCCGCCTGGTCGAGCTCAATGGCCGCAAGGTGGAGGAGGTGAAGCCCCCACCCGAGGCGCAATGGGTCCTCCACGGCGACCGCGGCCTCACCTACTCGGACACGCTGCCCGAAGGCTCGACGCTGGTCGAGGGCCAATGGTGGCCGGCCGACTATTCGGGCGAGCCGCTGGTCTCCTTCGAGCGCGACCTAGCACACCACCTCGGGCTCGCCATCGGCGATACCGTGACCGTCAACGTGCTCGGCCGCAACCTCACTGCCCGCATCGCAAATCTGCGCGAGGTGAAGTGGGAGAGCCTGTCGCTGAACTTCGTCATGGTGTTCTCCCCGAGCGCGCTCGCAGGCGCCCCCCATAACCTGCTCGCCACCATCAGCCTGCCGGACGGCGTGGCGCTCGCGACCGAGGCCAACCTCGGCCGCGTCATCGGCAAGGCGTTCCCCTCGGTCACGGTAATCCGGGTCAAGGACGCGCTGGCCGCCGTCAATGCCATCCTGTCCAAGGTCATGGTGGCCGTGCGCGTCGCCGGGGGCGTGACGCTGGTTGCCGGCGCGCTGGTGCTGGCGGGTGCGCTGGCAACCGCACAGCGCCGCCGTATCCTGGAGGCCGTGGTGCTGAAGGTGCTCGGCGCCACGCGGCGGCGCGTGCTCACCTCGCATGCCCTCGAATACGTGCTGCTCGCCGTCGTCGCCGGACTGTTCGCGGCCGCCCTCGGCACGCTCTCGGCCTGGATCGCCGTGACCGAGGTGATGAAGATCCCCTTCACCTTCAGCCCGGCCGCCGTTCTCAGCGCCCTGGCGCTGGCGATCGGGCTCGTCCTGATGTTCGGCGCGCTCGGCACCTGGGCGGTTCTGCGGGCGAGACCCGCCGCCATCCTGAGGTCGGAGTAGGAAGAACGGCCTGTTACAGCCGGCTCATACGTAACCACCCCTCAGTATTCTGGGCCGTTTTACCGAACCTCAGACATTAACATTCTGGCCGAATTGGCATATATACACGGCTGAGACGACGGCATGGTGGAGAGGCGCTCCTTGAAAGGGAGGCATGCCCCTCCAATATGCCGATGGCAAATTCCGTTTGCGCTCCAAGGTCTTTAAGGGGACTCGAAACACGATGGCACAGTTTGACAGCAGATATACGCAAGCGACGACCGTTGGCCGCGCCGACGTCGACGAAGGTCTGCGCGCATACATGCTGGGCGTCTACAACTACATGGCGGCCGGCGTCGCGCTGACCGGCATCGTCGCCTACCTGGTGTTCTCGATGGCCGTCACCAGCAACCCGAGCTCGGCTGCCGCGACGCTTCCGAACGGCCAGATGCTGACCTCGTTCGGCGTTGCGCTCTACACGAGCCCGCTCAAGTGGCTGCTGTTCCTGGCGCCGGTCGCATTCGTGTTCTTCTTCGCGTTCCGCGTCGGCAGCATGAGCGTCGGCGCCGCGCGCACCTCGTTCTGGGTCTACGCCGCCCTCGTCGGCGCGTCGCTCTCTTCGCTGCTCCTGGTCTTCACCGGCACGTCGATCGCCAACGTGTTCTTCATCACCGCGGCGACGTTCGCGTCCCTGAGCGTCTGGGGCTACACGACGAAGCGCGATATTTCCGGCTGGGGCTCGTTCCTGTTCATGGGCCTCATCGGCGTCATCATCGCCATGGTCGTGAACATCTTCATGCAGTCGAGCGCCATGCACTTCGCGATCTCGGTCATCGGCGTCCTCGTGTTCGCGGGCTTCACCGCCTACGATACGCAGCGCATCAAGGACGTCTACTTCGAGGTGGCCGGCAACGCCGAGGCGGCCGCCAAGGCTTCCGTCATGGGCGCGCTGTCGCTCTACCAGGACTTCGTCGGCCTCTTCGTCAATCTTCTGTCGCTGCTCGGAAACCGCGAGTAGCGGGAGCGGCTGCGGCCTGAAACACGAAAAAGGGCCCCGTTCGAAGCGGGGCCCTTTTTTCGTTCTGCGGTGCCGCGTGGCGGGGCGCTTTGCGGCCCCGCTTCAATGGCTGAGCTTCACGCTTTCGCAGGCGGCGAGCACACGGGCGAGGTCGTGGCCGCGCTTGAGGATGATCCCGCTCCGCAGCACCACGCTATAGGCGCCCTGACGGCGCGCCAGCCGCGGACACTTCTCCACCCGGAACAGCGGGTATTCGCTGGTGCGCTGGAAAATCGCAAACACCGCCTTCTCGCGACCCATCTCGAGCGCATAGTCGCGCCATTCGCCGGCCGCGACCTTGCGCGCATAGACGGCCAGGATGGCGTCAAGCTCGGCACGGTTGAAGGCAACGACCGGCGGGCCGATGCGGGAGGACGGGAAGGATACGGGGCTGCGTTGCGCCTGAGCGCGCGGGGAACCGCCCGACTCGCGCGGGCGGAAGCGTATGGGGTCGGATTCGCTCAAAGCGCGCCTCCCTGCTGACCTCGCATGATGATCGCGCCGGACTTTCGATTTTTCAAGCCGCTCTCGGCAAACATTTCACATCGGCGCCACAAAGCGTCCGTGAGCAGGCCCCATTGCCGCGTAGGATACATGCCTACAGCGTCTGGCCCGGTCCATCCCCAGCCTCGGATCAATCCCAAGCCCCCATCCGAGGCCAATCTCCCTGGACCGGGCCTCATTTCTTCTCCAGTCTCCGGCCTGCCGGTCGCCTCGGACTCGTGCCGCCCCTTGGTTTTCAAGGGCCGGCTCCGATATCGATGTCGACCCTGTGGCTTCGGAGAGGTGGAGAGATGGCGATCGCGCGGAGCACCCCTAAGAGAGCGGACGAGAGCCGGCGCAATCCGCTGCTCGCGCCCTGGCGCACGCCGTTCAAGGCGCCGCCCTTCAAGTCCATCGCGCCTCGCGATTACAAGCCCGCCTTCGACGTCGCGTTGCAGGCCCACAAGGACGAGATCGCCGAGATCGCCGGGCGGGCGGCGAAACCCACGTTCGCAAACACGATCGTCGCGCTGGAGAAGAGCGGCGCGCTCCTCTCCAAGGTCGCCGACGTTTTCTTCAACCTCGCGAGCGCCGACACCAACGCGGCCCTGCAAGCCGTCGAGCGGCAGATAGCGCCCCGCCTGGCGCGGCACCAGAGCGCGATCCTGCTCAACCGCAAGCTCTTCCTGCGCATCGCCGACCTTTACGAGCGGCGCGCCGGGCTCGGGCTCGACGCCGAGGCGCTGCGCGTTCTCGAGTGCACCTACAAGGGTTTCGTGCGCGCCGGCGCCAAGCTCGACGCCAAGGCCAGGAAACGCATCGCCGAAATCAACACCGCGCTTGCAACGCTCGGCACGGCCTTCACGCAGAATGTGCTCGCCGACGAGCAGGCCTGGCACATGGTTCTCGAAGGCGAGCGCGACCTTGCGGGGCTTCCGCAATCGTTCCGTGCGTCCGCCGCCCAGGCCGCGCTCGAGCTCGGGAAGCCCGGCAAGCACGCCATCACGCTCGCGCGCTCGAGCGTCGAGCCGTTCCTACAGTTCTCCGCCCGCCGCGACCTGCGCGAGGAGGCCTGGAAAGCCTGGAGCAAGCGCGGCGAGAACGGCGGCAAGACCGACAACCGCAAGATCATCGTCGAGATGATGGGCCTGCGGGCCGAGCTGGCGCATCTCCTGGGCTTCGACACCTTCGCCGCCTACGCGCTCGAGGACACCATGGCCAAGACGCCTGCTGCGGTGAGGGCGCTGCTCGACAAGGTCTGGCCGGCGGCGCTGCGTCGCGCCCGCGCCGAGCGCGATGCCCTCGAGGCGCGCGCCCGCTCGGACGGCGAGAACTTCAAGATCGCCGCTTGGGACTGGCGCTACTATGCCGAGAAGGAGCGCAAGGCGCGCTACGACCTCGACGAGGCCGAGGTGCGCGGCTACCTCGTGCTCGAGAACGTGCTGGAAGCGGCGTTCGATACGGCGGGCCGCCTGTTCGGCATCGTGTTCGAGGAGCGGAGCGACGTGCCAGTCTATCACCCGGACGTGCGCGCCTGGGAGGTGAGGACCAAGGCGGGCGAGCATGTGGGCCTTTTCTACGGCGACTACTATGCGCGGCCCTCAAAGCGCTCGGGCGCCTGGATGTCGTCCTACCGCACGCAGCAGAAGCTCACCGGCACCGTGCGCCCTATCGTCGTCAACGTCATGAGCGTGGCGCGTGGCGCGCCCGGCCAGCGGACGCTGCTCTCCTTCGACGACGCGCGCACGCTGTTCCACGAGCTGGGGCACGGCCTGCACGGTCTCCTGTCGGACGTGACGTATCCCTCGCTCGCCATGACCAACGTGCTGCGCGATTTCGTCGAGCTGCCGTCGCAGCTTTACGAGCACTGGCTGTCGCGCCCCGAGGTGCTGAAGCGGTTCGCGCTCCACGCCGAGACCGGCAAGCCCATCCCGCAGCGGCTGCTGGACCGGCTCGAAGCCGCGCGCACCTTCAACCAGGGCTTCCAGACGGTGGAATACACGGCCTCCACCCTGCTCGACCTCGAGCTGCATTCGCTCGCGGATGCGAAGGGCCTCGACATCGACGCCTTCGAAAGCGAGGTCCTGGCGCGTATCGGCATGCCGGCGGAGATCATTCCGCGCCACCGGATCCCGCATTTTCAGCACATCATCGGCGGCTACGCGGCGAGCTACTACTGCTACCTGTGGTCGGAGGTGATGGACGCCGACGCCTTCGCCGCCTTCGTCGAGGCCGGCAACGTCTTCGACAGGAAAACGGCCGCGAGGCTCAAGAGGCACATCTATGCGGCCGGCAACCGGGAGGACGCGCTCGACGCCTACGTGGCCTTCCGCGGCCGCGCGCCCGAGATCGACGGCCTGCTCCGCAAGCGCGGTCTCGTCTAGATGAGGGAGGTGAATTCCTGGGAGTCCTGAGCCCGAGGCCGGGCTTGGTGACTTGGAATGAGACATCGCGGCGATCTTCTCTGCCATGCCTTCTCATCTAGAGTCTGTTCGCCTCTGATAGACTCAGGGATGAGGCTCTCTGTTTTTGGTTTGACGCGTTTTTTTAACGCGAAGTGGTACCCACTTCGCTTGAAACGCTCTAGTCGCGTGGGCGAATGCTGGCGGCAGTCTGTAGTTTAGCGCCGGCCGTGCCGTTACGCCTGGGCACTGCTGGCCACGGCAAACTTTGCACTCGGCGCGTTGACGGAGCCACCGCGGCCTTCCGAACTCTTGTGCCCCGATTTGCAGGCAGCAGATTTGTCCACGTTGCTGCCGGCCTCTACGCAAAAGTTGGCCATCGAGCATTCATTCATCACATCCAGAAAGGCCCGTCGCGCATCACACAGAACGCCTTCCATGAAGGGTGTCTCGGTATGCAGCCGAGACCTCCAGGTCCTTGTGTCTTCAATGAACTCCGCCACGTCGCCCAAGCGAATGGATGATGCCGGAAGAGCTAGCGCGTAGCCACCATGGTAGCCGCGCACGCTCTTCACGAAGCCGGCGAAGAGAAGCTCACGTGCAACCTTGCCCGTGTAGGATTTCGGGGCGCAAACCGCCCTTGCGATGTCGACCTGTTTCGCCACGCCGCCGGGACAGGTGGCAAGGTAATGCAAGATCCTGCATGCCAGTCGGGTTCGGGCCGGAATAAGCATTCCGTCTTGTCTCCTGCTGACGAACCGGAATAGGGCATGGCAGCGTTGTCGCCGCCATGCCTTCTCATCTAGAACTTGCTCGTCAGGGTGAAGTAGGCGGCCCGCGGAGCGCCAGGCGTGATATTGTTGTTGCTGTGCGCCGTCGAATAGTAGTCGATGTCGAACACGTTCTCGACGTTGAGCTGGGCCTTGAAGTTCTCGTTGATGTCCCAGAACAGTGCCGCATCGACCCGCGCGAAGCCGGGCAGCGTCACGTTGTTGTCGATGTTGGCGTACATGTCGCTGCGTGAGATGACACCGAGGCCGGCAGCCCAGTTCGGCAGGAACTGGTACTTGTTCCAGAGCGAGAATGTGTGGCGTGGGACGAGGGCAATCGTATTCCCGTTCGTCGGTGACGTCAGTGCCCCCTGCACGACCTCGGCTTCCTGATAGCTGTAGCCGGTCACGACCTCCCATTCGTCGGTCAGGTAACCCGTAAGCGTGATTTCGCCGCCCTCGGTCCGGCTTTCGCCGATGATCTCATTGACGCCGAGCGCCACCGCCACGCTCTGGTTCTTGCGATCGAGCTGGAAGATCGCGCCGGTCATCAGCAGGCGGGGGGCGACCTCCCACTTGAAGCCGATCTCCTTGTTCTCGAACTCCTCGGGTTTGAAATTCTCGGTCACGGCCGTCAGGGTGCCGAACTGCTCGCCCGACTGCGGCAGGAAGGACTTCGAATAGCTAGCATAGAGCGACAGCGGCTCGATGGGCTTGAAGACCACACCAACGCGCGGCGACCAGACCTCGTCAACGCGGCTGAACCCCGTCGTGTTGGCGTTTGACGGCGTGCCACCCGTCGCGCAGCGATTCGAGAACCCATCCGGCGTATGGCAGGTATAGTCCAGATCGAAGCGGTCGAACCGGATCCCTCCGATCACGTCGAAATATCGCGTGATCTCGATCTGATCCTGTAGGTAAACGCCGGCGAGATTGAGCTCGGAGTGATTGAAGGGGCCGGGGTTCGTGCCCCAGGCCGGGACTTGCCATGACACCGGATTGCTGAAGGGAACCGGTGTCATCGAATAGTTGCCCGAGTTCGGGTCGCGCTGATTGTCAGTTTCCTGATAGCCAACTTCCACGCCCGCGAGCAAAGTGTGGCGGATACCCGAGCCCATATTGATCTTCGTCGTCACGTCGGTCTGATTGAAGATCGTCTCGCGGTCGGTGTTCTGATTGTAAGCGCCGAGCGCGATAGTGCTTCCTGGGATCCCATTCCAGGCGCTGTTGGCGAAGACGTTCTGATAGAACTTCTCGTAGTTGCCGTACTGCGTGTGGTTCTTGATCTCTATCCCGTTGTCGAACTTGTGCTCGATGGTCGCGGTTGCCGTGTGTCCGCGGAAATCCATGTAGCTTTCGTCGGGGTTGCCGAAGAACGTCGACGAGTCGGTCTTGGCGGGCTTGCCGGTCACGGAGTTTGACGGAATCCCGCGATCGACCGTGCGGTCTTCGCTAAAGTACTCATAGGCGAGACGAACCCTGGTGTCGTCGGCAGGCCTGAAGGTGACCGTCGGGTTGATCCCGTAGCGCTCAAGGTCCACGAAGTCGCGGTAGCTGCCGGAATCCTCGTACATGCCGTTGATGCGGACGGCGAAGTCGTTGGTGACCGCTTGCCCGGCATCGATATCGACGCGCTTGGTGTCGAACGAGCCGTAGGTGGTCGTCGCCTCATAAATGCGCTCGCCGTCGGCCTTCTTGGTCACGCGATTGATGACGCCGCCGCCGCCGCCGCGCCCGAAGATCATGGCATTCGGTCCCTTGAGCACCTCGACGCGGTCGATATTGTAGAGATCGCGGAAGTACTGCACATCGTCGCGAACGCCGTCGATGAAGAAGTCGGCGGTGGTGCTGACGCCGCGGATGGTCGGCGCGTCGCGGTGACCTTCGCCCTGCCCCATGATGACGCCGGGCACAAAGGTCAGCGCCTTGTTCAAGTCACGCGCGCCTTGGTCTTTCGCCTGCTGCTTGGTCACAACAGTGATGGACTGCGGAATGTCCAGGATCGGCGTATTGGTTTTCGTGGCGGTCGACGATCTGGTTGCGATGTAGCCGTCGACACCGCCGTTGGACGACAGGCTGCCGTCCACCTCACCGGCCCGCTCCGTGTCGACGCTTTCTACGACCGCCGGCGGCGCCTGCGGGACCGGCGACGTCGTGGCCTTCTTCTTCGCCGCGGCGGCTTTCTTCTTGCCTTGCGCCGTTACCTCCAAGGGCGGCAGCTCTGCAGGCGCCGCGGCTTCCTGCGCGAACGCGCCCGCCCCCACCCCAAAACTTCCCGACACCACAGTACCGATGAAAATGGCCGCCGAACGAGCGCCGCGGCCCTTGACCTCACGCATAAGACATCCCCCAGGTATGATCCCCCGTGTCGGCCGCACCGCGACAAATGCTGCTGTCGCGGTGCGGATCTCAAACGCAAGCTGGCTGGCTAGTGGACGGCAGATGCGTCGTTGGCTGGCTTACTCACGTGGGATCAAACTCGGTTTGCGTACTGTAGTAGTAAATAATGAGATTTCTCGAAAACTCCGACATCGCCGCGTCGATGCGGGATCGCCACACCGCGTCAAGCGCGGGCGCTACGGTGCCTTGCCAAGGGATTTACGCAGCTCGTTCAAGCGCTCCAGCGTCAGGATGGAACGGTCCTTGTTCCGCGACGCTAGCCCCAACATGATGGCTTCGAGGCAGACCAGCGTGGCGCCGTGCAAAGCCACGCGGCCAGCCTTGCCCCGGTGCACCGCCACGACCGCCGTCGCATGGGACGCCAGGCCCTTCTCCGCGGAGTCCGTGATGAGAAGGATGCGCGTACGGACCCTGCGCGCTTCGGCCAGGCAGATCGTCGCTTCCTTGTAAGGCCGGCCGTAGGCCAGCATCACGACCACATCCACGTCCTGCATGCCGAGCAACTGATCGGGAAGCGGCGATCCGCTGCCGTCGAAGACCTGTGCGGGTCGGCCGCTCCGCGTCACCTGAAGCGCAAAGTATCGCGCGAGATGGGAGGATGGCCCAAGCCCAAAGACGCCGATGCGGCGGGCCGACGCAAGCAGCTTCACCGCTGCGGATATTTGTGCGCGCGTTTCGGGAGACCTTAACGCCTTGAATGACGCTTCGTGATCGTTCAGCACGCGATCGATCGCAGCATCGTAAGAGTCGCCGACGTCGGTGAGGGTCCTGATCATGTTGTCGGCGGCGGAATGTCCCTTTCCGAGCGAGGCTGCGAGCTCCTGCTTCAGGTCCTTGAAGCCTTCGAAGCCAAGCGCCTTCACGGCGCGAATGACACTTGCATCCGACGTGCCGATCATGCGGCCCAGATCGACGGCGGATTTGGTCATTGCATCCAGTCTGTTGGCATCGATGAACTTGATGACGCGCGCGAGCGATGGTGACAGCTCGTTTATCCGTGCCCGGATGCGGTTGCCAAGCTTGTCGACGGGCTCTACCGAGTCGTCTTCCGGTTTCATGGCGTGACGTCCCGGGCGCTATTGCATGGGTGCGGATACGACGAGGAATTCGTCCTGCAGGCGGTACTTTCCTCGGTAGAGCGCCGTTCCTGGAAGGGGTGCATCCGGCTGCGGCGATGATGACCTCTTTCGGATGATGGCAACGCCATCCGGATGGCGCGCGAACCAAGAAGGAAGCTCTGCCTCGGGGACGAAAACGACCGGACGATCGAGCCGGGCAAGGAAGCCCAGCTCTCCGCGCGTTCGCTGCGCGACGGCGATCGGCCGACCGCGGACGCGGTGCACCACGTCCGCCAGCGGCTGCAGATCGAACAGGCCGGCGACAGCGGCGCGGGCTTCGGTCGCTAGACTGCCGAGGAAGATCAAATTGGCGGTCGCAAGCCCCATCAGCGTCCGCTGCGCCGAACCGCGAAAGAGCGCGATCGCTGCGACCGTCAAGGTGCCGGTCAAGAGCAATTGCGGGACGCTGATCTGGCTCACGATGCTGACGAGGGTGCTGTCGTTCGCAAAAAGGCGATCGTCTTCCCGCACGAGCGCAACTGCCGCGATCAGAAGCCCCACCGCGAGCACGACCCAGGCAAAGCGGTCAGCATCGCGCAACGCGACGTCTCGGACGCCCAGCGAGACCAGCAACGTCATGGCCGGAAGCAGGGGCAGGAGATAATGGATCTGCTTGCCGCTGATCAGGCTGAGGCCGAGGAGGCCCGGCGCCTG
>ERZ795041.618-NODE-618-length-12821-cov-4.180009_pt1 | contig 12821 bp, 8 predicted proteins | sample MGYA00375125_ERZ795041 | MGnify/ENA primary metagenome ERZ795041 (study PRJEB30170, sample SAMN03074214) | activated sludge metagenome | biome: Common Effluent Treatment Plant; feature: Wastewater; material: Activated sludge; isolation source: activated biomass in a...
GCCAGCCGGCGCACGTTCCGCAACCGTTTCCTGACGTAACGACGCCGGCGACCATTGCGTTCACCGCCGGCACGAGCCAAGTCGCGCGATAATGCGTCCAGCCACACAGCCACGGGAGCCGCCCCATGCGTGATTCCTTCGCCACCCGCCGCACCCTCGAGGTGAACGGCCAGTCACTCGCCTACTACAGTCTGCCGGCGCTTGCCGAGCGCTTCGATCCAGAGGGCGGTTTCGCCCGCCTGCCGTTCTCGATGAAGATCCTGCTGGAAAACCTGTTGCGCTGCGAAGACGGCGTGACCGTGCTGCCGCAGCACATCGAGGCGGTGGCACGCTGGGACCCGGCCGTCGAATCGGACACCGAAATCGCCTTCATGCCGGCACGCGTGGTGCTGCAGGATTTCACCGGCGTGCCCTGCGTCGTCGATCTGGCGGCGATGCGTGATGCCGTGGTCAAACTCGGCGGCAAGGCGGAGCGGATCAATCCGCTGATTCCTTCCGAACTGGTGATCGACCATTCGGTGCAGGTCGACGTGTTCGGCAAGCCCGAGGCCCTCGATCTCAACGGACGCATCGAGTTCGAGCGCAACAAGGAACGCTACGGCTTCCTGCGCTGGGGCCAGAAGGCCTTCGACAACTTCAAGGTGGTGCCGCCGAACACCGGCATCGTCCACCAGGTGAACCTCGAGAATCTCGCCCGCGTGGTCATGACCGTCGAGCGTGACGGCGGCCTGCTCGCCTACCCCGATACGGTGTTCGGAACCGACTCGCACACGACGATGATCAACGGCATCGGCGTGCTCGGCTGGGGCGTCGGCGGCATCGAGGCCGAGGCGGCCATGCTCGGACAGCCTTCGTCGATGCTGATCCCGCAGGTGGTCGGGTTCAAGCTGAGCGGCAAGTTGCCGGAAGGATCGACCGCCACCGACCTCGTGCTGACCGTCACCGAAATGCTGCGCAAGCATGGCGTGGTCGGCAAGTTCGTCGAGTTCCACGGTGACGGCCTGCAGCACCTGCCGCTGGCCGACCGTGCCACGATCGGCAACATGGCGCCCGAGTACGGGGCCACCTGCGGCATCTTCCCGATCGACGCCGAATCGCTCGAGTACCTGCGCCTGTCCGGACGCAGCGAGGCGCAGATCGCCCTGGTCGAGGCCTACGCGAAGGCCCAGGGCCTGTGGCACGCGCCCGGTGCGCCGCAAGCGCGCTATTCGTCCAGCCTCGAACTCGACATGGGCACCGTACAGCCGTCCCTGGCCGGCCCGAAGCGTCCGCAGGATCGCGTCCTGCTGGGTGGCGTGCGCGCCAATTTCCACACCAGCCTGGAAGACCTCGTCGCCCAGCGCACGCAGGCGCGCCACGCCGAGATCGCCCGTTTCATCGCCGAAGGAGGCGGCCAGGAACAGGCCGAACGACTGGCAGCCAAGCCGGTATCGAGGATCCGCATCCATGACCAGAATTTCGATCTCGGCCATGGCGACGTGGTGATCGCCGCCATCACTTCCTGCACCAACACCTCCAATCCGAGCGTGCTGAGCGCCGCCGGTCTCCTCGCCCGCAATGCGGTGGCGCGCGGGCTCAAGCCGAAGCCGTGGGTGAAGACCTCGCTCGGGCCGGGTTCGCGCGTGGTCACCGACTACCTGGACAAGGCCGGACTGCTCGACGACCTGGAGAAGCTCGGGTTCTTCGTCGTCGGCTACGGCTGCACGACCTGCATCGGCAATTCGGGTCCGCTGCCCGAGGCGGTGTCGAAGGGCATTGCCGAAAACGACCTCGCGGTCGCCGCGGTGCTGTCCGGCAACCGCAACTTCGAGGGCCGCATCCACGCCGAAGTCAAGCTCAACTACCTCGCCTCGCCGCCCCTGGTGGTGGCCTATGCGCTGGCCGGCACGGTCGACATCGACCTCACCCGCGATCCGCGCGGCCATGCGGCCGACGGCACGCCGGTCTTCCTGCTCGACATCTGGCCGAGCAACAAGGAGATCGGCGACATGATCGCGGCGACGATCGGTCCCGAACTGTTCGCGCAGAACTATGCCGACGTGTTCAAGGGCGATTCGCGCTGGAACACGAGCGAGTCTCCCGACAGCGAACTCTACACGTGGGACGCCGCATCGACCTACATCAAGAACCCGCCGTACTTCGACGGCATGACGATGGCCGTGGGTCGCATCGCCGACATCCACGGCATGCGCGTGCTCGGCTTGTTCGGCGACTCGATCACCACCGACCACATCTCCCCGGCCGGCAGCATCAAGAAGGATTCCCCGGCCGGGCGCTACCTGGTCGGCCGCGGCGTCGAGCCGGCGCAGTTCAACAGCTACGGCAGCCGGCGCGGCAACGACGACGTGATGGTGCGCGGCACCTTCGCCAACATCCGCATCAAGAACCTCAAGTTCGGCGGCGAGGAAGGCGGCAACACGCTGTACCGGCCGCGCGGCGGCGGCACGGCGGAGAAACTCGCGATCTACGACGCGGCGATGAAGTACCAGGCCGATGGCGTACCGCTGGTGGTGCTGGCCGGCAAGGAATACGGCACCGGCTCCTCGCGCGACTGGGCGGCCAAGGGCACGCTCCTGCTCGGGGTGAAGGCCGTCATCGCCGAGAGTTTCGAGCGCATCCACCGCGCCAACCTGGTCGGCATGGGCGTGTTGCCGCTGCAGTTCCGCACAGGCGAGAACGCGCAGTCGCTCGGCCTCGACGGTTCGGAAACCTTCGACATCATCGGCCTCGACGACGGCCAGGCGCGCACGGCCACGGTGGTGGCGCGGCGGGACGACGGCAGCGAACGCCGCTTCGAGGCGACCGTGATGCTGCTGACGCCGAAGGAAGCCGAATACTTCCGCCACGGCGGACTGCTGCACTACGTGTTGCGCCAGCTGGCCCGCCCCGCTGCCTGACGGCACGGCGTTGCGGCGCCGACGCGCCGGCTGAACCATTCAGTCGGCGCGTGCGCGCAGCGGGCGGCTGTGTCATCGACCCTTACAGGCTGCGCTCCCACTGCGCATTGAAGCAGTGCCATGTTCCGCCGGTCTTGCGCCATCCGCTGGTGATCGCCCACACCGAGCCGCGTTCCGGCAGCCAGCGTGCATTGCCGCCGGTGACGGTCGCGGTCACCCGCACCGTGGCCCGATCGCCGCTGATCTCGATGTCGGCCGGACCGCGGGTGATGCCGATGTGCGCATTGCCGAGCACCTGCGCGCGCAACAGGTTGTGCAGGGACTCCCGGTCGGCACGCCCTTCCGCGCCGGTGAAATCCTCGGCGACGTGCTCCATGAAATCGCCGGGGCGGCCGTTCTCGAGGGCCTCCTGCATGGCATCCATGGCAGCGCGGATGCGTTCCTCGTCCGGCGTGCGCGCGCACGCGGCGAGCACGGACAGGCAGCAGGCGAAGAGGAGCAAGCGCACGAACGCGGTCATGGCGGTCGAAGTCCGTCGGGCGGAGCGCACACCGTGGCATGCGCCTCCGTTGCCGGCAAGGGGTGCGCTGCGCTGCGCCTTGCTGCGCGTTCCGCGGCTGTGCTGCAATCGAGCCAGTTCGCGTCCGTACGGAACCCTGCCCTCCCCGTGGCATGAACCCGGCGCGCAATCGGAGGAAGCATGGCCGGCAGTATCGATCGCGTGTGGTTGGAGCATTACCCGAAGGGGGTCCCGGCCGAAATCGACCTCAGCGAGTTCGCCTCGATCGTCAGCCTGCTCGAATCCTCGTTCGACCGTTTCCGCCACCGCCCGGCCTATTCGAACATGGGCCGCACGATCAGCTACGGCGAACTCGAGGAACTGAGCCGCCATTTCGGCTCCTGGCTGATCAACGACCTCAAGCTCGCCAAGGGCGACCGCGTCGCCATGATGCTGCCGAACGTGCTGCAGTATCCGGTGGCGATCTTCGGCGCGCTGCGCGCCGGGCTCACCGTGGTCAACACCAATCCGATGTACACCGCGCGCGAGCTCAAGCACCAGCTCGACGATTCCGGTGCGCGCGTCCTCCTCGTTCTCGACAACTTCGCCCATGTCGCCGCCGGAGTCGTCGGCGGCACGCGGGTCGAGCAGGTCGTCACCACCGGCATCGGCGACATGCTCGGCTTCCCGAAGTCGCTCATCACCAACCTGGTCGTCCGCCACGTCAAGAAGCTGGTCCCCGACTACTCGATCCCCGGCACGGTGCGCTTCCGCGAAGCGCTGCGTCGCGGCGCGAAGGGAACCCTGCCGAAGGCGAACGTCGGAGCCGACGACATCGCCTTCCTGCAATACACCGGCGGCACCACCGGCGTGGCCAAGGGGGCGATGCTGACCCATCGCAACATGATCGCCAACATGCAGCAGGCATCGGCGTGGATCAGCGGCGACATGCGCGAGGGCGAGGAAGTCATCATCACCGCGCTGCCGCTGTATCACATCTTCGCCTTGACGGCGAACTGCCTGACCTTCATGAAGATCGGCGGACTCAACCACCTGATCACCAATCCGCGCGACATGAAGGGCTTCGTCGCCGAACTCGCCAAGGTCCGCTACACGAGCTTCACCGGCGTCAACACGCTGTTCAACGGCCTGCTCAACACGCCGGGCTTCGAGCAACTCGATTTCTCCGCCCTGCGCATGACCCTCGGCGGCGGCATGGCCGTGCAGCGCGCGGTCGCCGAGCGCTGGAAAAAGGTCACCGGCTCGACCCTGGCGGAGGCCTACGGGCTCACCGAGACGTCTCCGGCGGTCTGCATCAACCCGCTCGACCTCAGCGAATACAACGGATCGATCGGCCTGCCGGTGCCATCCACCGACGTCAGTGTCCAGGACGACGACGGCAAGCAGCTTCCCGTCGGCGAGATCGGCGAGCTGTGCGTGCGCGGTCCGCAGGTCATGAAGGGCTACTGGAACCGTCCGGAAGAGACGGCGAAGGTCATCGATGCCGAGGGCTGGCTGCACACCGGCGACATCGCGCGCATGGACGAGAAAGGCTTCTTCTACATCGTCGACCGCAAGAAGGACATGATCCTCGTGTCCGGTTTCAACGTCTATCCGAACGAGATCGAGGACGTGGTGGCGCTGATGCCGGACGTGCTCGAGGTCGCCGCGATCGGCGTGCCCGACGCGAAGTCGGGCGAGGCGGTCAAGCTGATCGTGGTCAGGAAGAACCCCTCGTTGACCGAAGAGGCCATCCGCGCCCATTGCCGCAACGAGCTGACCGGCTACAAGCAGCCGAAATCCATCGAATTCAGGGAATCGCTGCCCAAATCCAATGTCGGCAAGATCCTCCGTCGCGAACTGCGCGAAGCCGAGCAGGCGAAGGGCACAAGCTGAGTCGACCGCGGGACGGCAGCCTCACTCGACGTGGTCGGCGTGGCGTCCGAGCAGCGACCACAAGGCCGCTTCCTTTTCTTCCGGTATGCGCGTGTACTCGAAGCCGACATGGGTCGAGGTCAGCCGGGCGACATTCGCCTCGACATGGTTGTGCAGGTCCTCGCCGACCAGCAGGTCGAGCACGCAACCGTCGCCGGCACCGCCTTGCCAGCCGTCCGGGCGCAGGACGAGCACGCCGGTCGCCGAGATGTTCTCGACTTCCGACGCCCACGAGAGCGCACCGCGACAGATCAGTACCGTCGAGCGGATCGGCATGCGCGCATGCCGGGTCCGTTCGTTTCCTGTGGTATCACCCATTCCTCCTGCTCCCGCCACGGCGGCAGTGACCGCCGCAAGCACCGCAACATTGCCGACATATACCCGCTTCGCCGGCGCCCGGCGATTGCGGCCGGCATGCCGTGCTCTGCCTCACGCTCTTTCTGTGCGGCAGTTCACATTTTCAGACCCCCTGCCCGGCAGGCTGGCCCGGACATTTGATCTAGACTGGCGCGGATCGCATGCATATTCCGCCGGGATACCTGCAAAACCGATGCAATTGCCGCGCCAATCGCGCGATCCGGTTCCGCGGTGCCGTTTCCTCCGAGGAAGCCACCATGACCGCCGTCGAATCCCTCCGCCGTGAAAACGACTTCCACCTGCTGCGCTCGCAGGAGGACGTCCAGTCGGGTACCCACTGGTGTTACATGCATTCGCGGCGATTCCCGAAGGAACGCGGGTACCGCGCGTGCTTCTCGCCGCTGCTGATCAAGGAAATCCGCGAGTTCCAGAAACGTGCGGCCGACAAGCTCACCGCAAGCGCCGCCAACGGCGACAGTGGCCTTGCCCACGTCGTGCTCGCATCGGATGCCGACGTGTTCAACCTCGGCGGCGACCTTGACCTGTTCTGTCGTCTCATCCGCGAACGCAATCGCGAGCACCTGCTGGCCTACGCGCGCCAGTGCGTGGAAGGCGTGTACGCCTTTCACGCCCACCTCAACCGCAACGCGCATTCGATCGCCCTGGTTCAGGGCGACGCCCTCGGCGGCGGTTTCGAGGCGGCGCTGTCGTGCCAGACCATCGTCGCCGAGGAAGGCGTCGGCATGGGGTTCCCGGAAGTGCTGTTCGATCTGTTTCCGGGCATGGGCGCCTACTCGTTCCTCTGCAAGCGGGTAAGCCCGAAGTGCGCCGAGGAACTGATGCTCGATGGCGCCATCCACTCCAGCGAGGAACTGCACCGCCTCGGCATCGTCGACGTGCTGGTGCCGAAGGGGGACGGCGTGCAGGCCGTGCATGACGTCATCCGGCGCAACCAGCGCATTGCCCATGCGCGCGGTGCGATGAATCGCGTGCGCGAGATCGCCCAGCCGGTCAGCCTGACCGAACTCATGCAAATCACCGAAATCTGGGTCGACACGGCCATGCAACTCGGCGAGAAATCGCTGCGCACGATGGAACGTCTGGTGCGTGCACAGGAAAAGCGCCCCGTGCTCGCCAATGCCGTGCCGGCAAGCGTCGCGCTCGAGGGTGTCCGTCAGGTCGGTTGAGTGCCTTGCACGGCGCTGCCGAACCGGCTCAACGGCGGTCCGGTTCGGCTTCGCTGTGCACCTTGTGCACCGGCAGCTTGAGTGCCGTGCGCGCCCTGCCGAGTTCGCTGCGCAGTTCGCCGAGCTGGCGCCTCCAGCCGGCCGCGAGGTCGGCGTTGCCCATCCGCATCGATCGTGATGCCGAATCAGCGAGCCGTACCGCGCCGACGTTGCCGGCTACTCCCTTGAGGGCGTGGCAGACGTCGCGGAACGCATCCCACTGCGACGCCTGGGCGGTCTTTTCGAGATCGTCGATGCACTTCATCGAGTCGCGCAGGCATTCGTCGACGAACAGGGCGATGAAATCGTCGCCGAGCTCCAGATCCTGCAGGTCGGCGAGCACGTCGGTGGCGATCGCCGACTCGGCGACCGCGACCGCATCGAGCGGCTTGCGCATCGGTTCGGCGCCGGCCGTGCCGGCGGCGATGTCCGACAGCGTGTCGAGCAGGCGACCGACGACGATCGGCTTGGCGAGGTAGGCGAATGCACCGGCCTGTTCCGCCGAGCGCAGGGTCGCCGGCGTGGCGTCGGCGCTGAGCACGATGAAGGGGGTGCGCTCGCGCCCGCTCTGCATCATGCGTGCGTGCTTGATGGTGTCGATGCCGCTGATTCCCGGCATGTGCAGATCGATGATGACGCAGTCGAACGAGTCGGTCTCGATCGCGGCCAGCACCTCGTCGCCGGAATGCACGGAGCGTGCGCGATGCCCGGCCTTCTCGAGCAGGCGGCACAGCACGGTGAGGTTGGCCGGCTGGTCGTCGGCGACGAGCACGTGCAGCGGATCGACCCGTGCGCGGTGACGGACGAACGGGTCGTCGAAGGCGATGACATTCGCCCCGGATGCCGGCGTGGCGGCGAGCGGAAGTCGCGTCGCCACGGTTGCGCGGGCGAACCCGATGTCGATCCAGAAATGCGAACCGGCGCCTTCCGTGCTGGTGAACGCAATCGTTCCGCCGAGGAGTTCGGTCAGCGATTTCGCGATGGTCGTGCCGAGGCCGGTGCCGCCGAACTGGCGCGCATGACTGCGATCGGCCTGCTCGAACGCCTGGAAGATGCGCGCTTTTGCTTCCTGCGGGATGCCGATGCCGGTGTCGCGCACCGACATGCGCAGGCGGACCTTGCCGTCACTGTCGTTGCCGAGGCTGGCGACTTCAACCGCAACCGTGCCGTGCAGGGTGAACTTGACCGCGTTCGAGACGAGGTTGACGAGGATCTGGCGCAGGTGATCGACGTCGCCATGCAGTTCGTCGGGAACGCCGTCGGCAATGCGGATGTGGAACGCGAGTCCCTTGTCCGAGGCCATCCGCTGAAGCATCAGCTGGATGCCGCGCATGAGGTCGCCGAGGCGGAAATCGACCTCGTGGCGGCGCAGCTTGCCGGCCTCGATCGCCGAAATGTCGAGGACGTCCTCGACCAGGGTCAGCAGCGAGCGCGCCGACGCCTGCATGACTTCCGCGCATTCGCGCTGTTCGGCGGTGAGCTGGGTGGTGACGAGCAGTTCCGACATGCCGACGATGCCGTTCAGCGGGGTGCGGAACTCGTGGCTCATGTTGGCCACGAACAGGCTCTTCGCCTCGTTGGCGCGGCGCGCCTCCTCGGTCGCCCGGGTCAGCGCGCGCAGCAGCGAGGTCAGGTAGGCCGGAATGGCGACCAGGCCGGCCAGCAGGCCCCATGCCAGGGAAGCATTGTGCTGCCAGTACGGGGTGACGAGGATCACCCCGAGGAAGGACAGCATCGCCAGCAGGACGGCGGCAAACAGGTAGCGCGGCCCGTAGCGCAGACCGTTGCCGATGGTGACCCAGAGGAAGCCGACATACAGCGGGGCCAGTTCCGGCCCGAGTGTCATCATTGCACCCATGGCGGCATAGTCGGTCACCATCCCGACCCAGCGGCGGACATGGGAGACCCCGGGGACGATCAGCATGTGCGCGAGGATGCCGAGGCAGACCGCGGTCTCGATCGACAGGATCAGCAGCGCGCTCGGCAGGATCCTGCCGGTCAGGCCCTGCGCCGAGGCAAGGCCGAGCAGGTAGACCAGGCACACGGCGGTGATCGCGATGCGCACGAAGGCCTGCCCGTGCTCGCTGTCGGGCCGTCGTTCGAAGCGCGACAGCATCCGCTTGATCATCGCTTGCATCATCCGGTCACCTCCTGCGACCCGTCAGATGTTCAGAATCCGAGGGCCGGCGGTACGAGTCGGGCCTGCTGGATCTCAGCGACCCTCGCCTGGTTGGCGAGGAGGACCCTTACACAGGAGGGATCAAAAAGCGTGCCAGAATGTTCCTCGAGGTAGGCAAACGCTTCCTCGTTGCTCCAGGCGTGCTTGTACGGCCGTTCCGAGGTGAGGGCGTCGAGGACATCGGCAATGGCGACGATGCGCGCCGTCAGCGGGATCTGCTCGCCGCGCAGACCGTCCGGATATCCGCTGCCGTCCCAACGCTCGTGGTGGCGCAGGGCGATCTGCGCCCCGATCTGGATGAAGCGGCTCTGGCTGTCGCGGAGGATCTCGTAGCCGATCAGCGGATGCTTGCGCATGATCGCCATTTCCTCGTCGGTCAGGCTGCCGCGCTTGAGCAGGATCGAGTCCGGCACGCCGATCTTGCCGATGTCATGCAGCGGAGCGGCCATGGTGAGGATGCGCACGTCTTCCTCGCTCATGCCGATCTCTTCGGCGATCAGTTCCGAGTAGCGCGCCATGCGCAGCAGGTGCAGGCCCGTGCCGAAGTCGCGGTATTCGATCGCCTTGGCGAGGCGGAACAGCATCTCGCGTTCGCGCTGTTCGATCTCCTGCACGCCCTCGAACACCTTCTGTTCGAGCGAGCGCGCACGCTCCTTGACCGATTCGCCCTGGCGGCGCATCTGCAGCAGGTTCTTGCAGCGCGAGCGCAATTCGCGCGGGCGCACCGGCTTGACCAGGAAATCGATGACGCCGGCATCGAGCGCCGCCTGGCGCACCGGTTCGTCGCCGACCACGCTGATGAGGACGATCGGCACATCGCGACGCGCGAGCGGGCGGCGAAAGCGACGGGCGAATTCGAGGCCGTCCATTTCCGGCATGCGGTAGTCGAGCAGGAGCAGGTCGGCGGTGTTGTTCTCGGACCAGCGCAGGGCGTCGACCGGATTGCCGAAATCCGACACGTGCACGGCCGGACCGATGCCTTCGATCACGTGCCGCAGCATGGTACGGGCAGAGGGTTGATCGTCGACGATCAGTACGTTCACGACTCGCTCTCCTGCGAAGCCGGGCTCCCCGCCCGCTCCGCTGCCTCCACCCGGTCATCCGGATCAGGAGGCTAGCACAAGCTCAAGCGGGCAAGGTAACGACGGCGCGCACATGTGTACAGCGCATCGCTTGCAACCTCGTGCAGGGGATCGCGGAGGGGCTGCCGGGGAGGGTTTCAGCCCTGCGGGCGCATGTACGGGAACAGCAGCACGTCGCGGATCGAGTCGGCGCCGGTCAGCAGCATGACGAGGCGATCGATGCCGATGCCGAGACCGCCGGTCGGCGGCAGCCCGACCTCGAGCGCATGGATGTAGTCGGCGTCGAAATGCATGGCTTCGTCGTCCCCGCCCTGCTTCGCATCCACCTGGGCGCGGAAGCGCGCCGCCTGGTCCTCCGGATCGTTGAGTTCGGAGAAGCCGTTGGCGAGTTCCTTGCCGTTGATGAAGAGCTCGAAGCGGTCGGTATATCCCGGATCGTCGTCCTTGGCGCGCGCCAGCGGCGACACCTCGACCGGATGGTCGGTGATGAAGGTCGGCTGCACGAGGCTGCGCTCGACCGTCGACTCGAACACCTCGAGCAGGAGCTTGCCCCAGCCCCACGAAGGCTTGAAGCGGATGCCGAGGCTCGTGCAATGCCGCTGCAGGGCTTCGCGATCGGTGCAGTCGGCGACCGACAGCTGCGGATTGTGGTGGCGGACCGCTTCATCCATGCGCCAGCGGCGGAAGGCCGGACCGAGATCGATGTCGGCGCCTTCCCAGACCATCTGCGTGGTGCCGAGCACCTGCCCGGCGGCATCGCGGATGAGGTTTTCGGTGAGGTCCATGATCTCGTTGTAGGTGGCGTAGGCCTCGTACAGCTCGAGCATGGTGAATTCGGGATTGTGGCGGGTCGAAACGCCCTCGTTGCGGAAGTTCCGGTTGATCTCGTAGACGCGCTCGAGTCCGCCGACCACCAGTCGCTTGAGGTACAGCTCGGGAGCGACGCGCAGGTAGAGCTCGAGATCGAGCGCGTTGTGATGGGTGACGAAGGGGCGCGCGGTCGCTCCGCCGGGGATGTAATGCATCATCGGCGTCTCCACTTCGAGGAAACGCCGCGCATCGAGCCACGAGCGGATTGCACGGATGATCTTCGAGCGCTTGACGAAGACCTCGCGCGCCTCCGGCGTGACGATCAGGTCGACATAGCGCTGGCGGTAGCGCTGTTCGACATCGGCCAGGCCGTGCCACTTGTCCGGCAGCGGACGCAGCGACTTGACGAGCAGGCGCAGCGTGACGGCACGAATCGACAGTTCTCCGGTGCGCGTGCGCGTCAGCGTGCCTTCCACGGCGACGATGTCGCCGACATCCCAGCCCTTGAAGGCCTCGTAGGCATCACCCAGCAGGCTGCCCTGCAGGAACAGCTGGATGCGCCCCGATTCGTCCTGGATCTGGGCGAAACTGGCCTTGCCCATCACCCGCTTGGCGACCAGGCGTCCGGCCGCACGGACCTCGCGACCGCTGGCCTCGAGGGCTTCGGCGGTCCAGCGTTCGGCATCGGCGAATTCCGCCTGCAGGTCGCCGGCCCAGGTTTCGCGGCGGAAATCGTTGGGGAACGCCTGACCCTGCCGGCGCAGGGCCGACAGCTTGGCGCGCCGCTCGGCGACGAGGCTGTTCTCGTCGGGCGTCGCCGCCGGGGTGTTGTGCGCTACCTGCGCGGCCGCTTCCGCTCCGGACTTGCCGTTGTTCATCATCTGCCTCCCGCCTGCACCGCAATCCCCCGCCATGGCCGGGCCGCGACACCGTCGGCCACCGCTGCGCACGCATGCCGTTGCCGTTGGCGCCTTCCCGCGGCCGTTGCCCCCGCCGTCACGCGTCGACGCGCCGCGCCCCGGCCTCGAGGCCGGCCTTGAGGCTGGCCTCGATGAACTCGTCAATGTCGCCGTCGAGCACCTTTTGCGTGTCGCTACGCTCGATGCCGGTGCGCAGGTCCTTGATGCGCGACTGGTCGAGCACGTAGTTGCGGATCTGGCTGCCCCAGCCGATGTCCGACTTGCTCGCCTCCAGCGCATCCTTCTCGGCATTGCGCTTCTGGATCTCGATCTCGTACAGCTTGGCGCGCAGCATCTTCATCGCGCGATCGCGGTTGGCGTGCTGCGAGCGCTCGGTCTGGCAGGCGACGACCACGCCACTCGGAACATGGGTGATGCGCACGGCCGATTCGGTCTTGTTGACGTGCTGGCCACCGGCACCGGAGGAACGGTAGACGTCCGTCTTGAGGTCGGCCGGGTTGATGTCCATGTCGATGTCGTCGTCGACTTCCGGCGAGACGAACACCGAGGTGAAACTCGTGTGGCGCCGGTTGTCCGAGTCGAACGGCGACTTGCGCACCAGGCGGTGCACGCCGATCTCGGTCTTCAGCCAGCCGTAGGCGTAGTCGCCTTCGACGCGGAAGGTGGCCGACTTGATGCCCGCCACTTCGCCGCCGCTGACTTCCATCAGTTCGGTCTTCCAGCCGCGGGTCTCGGCCCAGCGCAGGTACATGCGCAAGAGCATTTCGGCCCAGTCCTGCGCCTCGGTGCCGCCGGCCCCGGCCTGGATGTCGACGAAGGCATTCGCGCCATCCATCTTGCCGGAGAACATCCTGCGGAACTCCAGCTGCTCGACGTCGCGCGCGTACTTCTCCACGTCCTCGGCCACCGCTTCGGC
>ERZ795041.619-NODE-619-length-12816-cov-6.368858_pt1 | contig 12816 bp, 6 predicted proteins | sample MGYA00375125_ERZ795041 | MGnify/ENA primary metagenome ERZ795041 (study PRJEB30170, sample SAMN03074214) | activated sludge metagenome | biome: Common Effluent Treatment Plant; feature: Wastewater; material: Activated sludge; isolation source: activated biomass in a...
GTGAACGAAGTGGGCTTCACCCATACGGAGCGTGTGGCCGGGTATTGCATCTTTCAGGGAGGCGAGCCGGATTGCCGGGATTGGCCGCGGGATGCGTCCGGGCGGTTCACTTGGGGGGAGGGCGGGCAGCTTGTCGTGGACGGCGATTATTCTATTACGGCCACCATCTACCCCCGGCCGGAGACAGGCGCGACCCAGTGTCACTGGAGCACCTTGTTGACGATCGATGTGCCCTAGCGGTCGGGAGCCATCTATATCATAGGGTATACCCCTCCCTTGTTTGACGGATCACGGGCAAAATTGGATTCGACCATTTGAGCTATTATCTATGGAATAATTGCCGCATATCGAGTACGATCTCCCTCATGCCAACCACCTATATCGCCCTCGATGTGGAGACCACCGGGCTTGATCCATCTCGAGACGAGATCATTGAAATTGCCGCCGTCACCTTTCGCGAGGCGACCATCCTGGATGAGTTCGCCTCGCTGGTCAATCCGCTTCGCGATATCCCGCCGTTCATCACCCAACTGACCGGTATCACCGATGAGATGGTGGCCAACGCGCCCACGATCCAGACCCTGCGGCCGCAATTACGTTCCCGGTTTGGCAATAATGTCCTGGTGGGGCACAACGTCGATTTCGATCTGGGGTTCCTGCGCGAGGCACGGCTGGCCATCGGCAACCATCGCATTGACACGCTGACGCTGGCCGCCATCCTCGCCCCGGAAGCGGGTCGCTTCAGCCTGGGCGCATTGGCCGATCATTTCAACTTTCCGCCCAGCGACGGCCGCCGCCATCGCGCCCAGGTCGATGCCGAGCAGACCGTCGAGCTGTTTCTGGCTCTGCGCGAGCGGGCGCTGGCCTTGTCGCTGGCTGAGCTGGAGGAGATCGTCGAGGCCGGGCTACGGATCGGCTGGCCGGAGGTGTTGTTCTTTGAAGACGTTCTGGCTGAACGCGGACGCACGGCCTTTGAGAGCAACGAGTTACGGATGCGCGGGCGGCTGCAACGCCTCTTTGAGCCGCCCAAGCTGGAGGGTGATGTGCCGTCTCCGGCGGAGAAGCCCGCTCCTCTTGATACCGACGCGCTGACCTCGCTGATCAGCCCCGGCGGCCGCTTCGACCGCGCCTTTCCCGGTTTTGAACATCGGCCGCAACAGGTGGAGATGCTGCGGGCCGTCACCGAGGCGTTCAATGATGGCCGTCACGTTCTGGTGGAGGCCGGCACCGGCACGGGCAAGAGTCTGGGCTATCTGCTGCCGTCCGCCTATTGGGCCACAACCAACGGCCGACGGGTCGTCATCTCCACCAACACCATCAACCTGCAAGACCAGCTGATCGACAAGGATATCCCCGCCCTGTGCGACACGTTGGGCATTGAACTCCGCGCGGCCATCCGCAAGGGGCGCAGCAACTACCTGTGCACGCGCCTGTTTCAGCAAATGCGCCGCGCCGGCCCCGGCAGCGCCGACGAGATGGCTCTCTATGCCCGTATCCTGCTTTGGCTGCCCCATTCGAGAACGGGCGACGTGGGCGAGATCGCGCTGCGCACCCCGGGCGAGCGGCTGGCCTGGGCCAAGATTAACGGCGAAAACCCGACCTGCACCAGCGACGTCTGCGCGGCCGAAAACTGCCCGCTCCACAACGCTCGTCGTCAGGCCGAACTGGCCCATCTGGTAGTAGTCAATCACTCGCTGCTGCTTGCCGACCTGAGATCGTCGGGTTTGGTGCTGCCCGATTTTCAAGACCTGATCATCGATGAGGCCCATCACCTCGAGGCGGCCGTCACCGATGGCCTTAGCTTCCGCGCCGACCGACGCTCTCTGGAGGCGATACTGGAGGAGGTGACGCGGCCGAGGGCCGGACTGGTGGCCAATGCCCAGCAGCGGATCGCCGCCGCCGCGCCCAAAGATATCAGCCTGTCGGTCGATGCCCTGGCCGAGCGCATGCGGGTCGATGCCTCGCTCGCCACCCTGCGGACGGAGGAGTTTTTCACCACGGTTGATTTCTTCCTTCGCGGGCAGACGCGCGAGCGTAGCCTGTTCGCCATCCAGACCCGGTTGACCCAGGCCGTGCGCGTCCAGCCCGACTTTCCGTTGATCGAGGAGGCATGGGCCGAGTTGAGCCAGTTGTACGCCGTCATCGTCAAGGGTTTCCAAAAGCTGGCCCAGACAGTGGCCGATCTGTCCCAATCGGTCGATATCGAGGGTCAGGACGAGCTGCGGGCCGCGCTGGTCAGCAACTGCCAAATGCTGGAAGAGGCCCGGGTGAACCTCGACGCGCTGGTGCTGAAGCCCGACCCGGAGATCATTTACTGGATCGAGCAGTTTAAGGATACCATCTCTCTCCATGCCGCTCCGCTGCATGTTGGGCCGCTGGTTGAGCAACATATCTTCCAGAACAAGGAGACGGTGATCCTGACCTCGGCGACGCTGCGCACGGCTGGTCATGGTCGGCCGGAGGCGTCGTTCGACTACCTGCGCGACCGGCTGCACGCCCACGATGCCGATGAGTTGGCCGTCGGCTCGCCTTTCGATTACAAGAACTCCACGCTGCTCTATCTGGTCACCGACATTCCCGAGCCGAATCAGCCCGGCTACCAGCAGGCGCTGGAACAAGCCATTATCGACACAGCCGTGACGCTGGGCGGCCGCACGCTGGTGCTCTTTACAGCCAACAACCATTTGTCGCAGACGGCGACGGCCATTGAGAAAGCGCTGTCGTCGCGTAAAATCACGACGCTGGCTCAAACACAGGGTATGTCGCGCCAGCAACTCCTTGAACAGTTCCGGCGCGAGGGCGGCCGGTCGGTGCTGTTGGGCACGCGCTCGTTCTGGGAGGGCGTCGATATCCCCGGCCCGGCCCTGACGGCGCTGCTCATCGCCAAGCTGCCGTTCGACGTGCCGAGCGATCCCATCTTCGCCGCGCGGTCGGAGACGTATGAAAGCCCATTTTTTGAGTATTCGATTCCGGAGGCGGTGCTGCGGTTTCGACAGGGGTTCGGCCGTCTGATTCGTCGCACGACCGATGAGGGGGTCGTTCTCGTGCTGGATAAACGGGTGGCGACGAAGCGCTATGGCCAGATGTTCCTGGAGGCGTTGCCCGATTGCACCGTCGTCCGGCAACGCACCGATCGGATCGAGGAGCTGGTCGGCCGCTGGATGAACCGCGACCGGAACCGCAAACTGTAGCCGGCACGGTCAACGATGCAAAATAAAAAGGACGGGTTGTTATGCCCGTCCTTTTTTCGTTCTACAGCGTTCCAGCGGCCGCCCGCTATTGTTGATTCATTAACCGGGGAGGTCGCCGACCACAACGAAGGTGTTCAGAATCTGATCCAGCGCGTCCAAATCGGCTTCGGTGACAACCTGAACCAGGACAACCATGGAGTAATTCTTCTCGGCCGGTTCGACCGCCAGCACGATGACCATGCTGCCTTGGCCGGCGCAGTTCGAATACTGGTCGTACTCGCCGCTGTAGACCGCATCTGAATAGGTGAAGCGGCCGTCGTAGGTGCAGCTATCCGAGAAGTCGACGGTATCCAGCAGATCGCCCATTGCGGAATCGCCGAACTGGGTGCCGGCGAGAATCTGCACTCCGGGGGTCGTGAATGAGGTATTGAACCCTTCCAGATCGGTGGAGGCGGACAAGCCACTGCCCAGAACCGACCCGTCATCGCCGATCCAGTTCGAGCCGTCGACATCCGACCATTCCTCCGGCACCTCAACGTAGAGGGCGCCGGCATCGTCGGTGATCCCGACGAAGTTCTGATAGGTGACGGTACCACCGCCGGCGCTGCTACCGGTCGATTCTTCCGGGACTTCAACGGCCTGGGCGAACGAGAAGGATTGTTCCAGCTTGGGGCCGTTCAGTTGGCCTTCCAGGACTTCCTGGGTAGCGAAGCGCAGAACCTGGATCTTCATCGGGTCGGTGGCGTTGCGGCTGCGCAGGACGTCGCAATAGTCGGCCATCGTGCCGTCGACAGAGAGCACCAGCCCTTCCAGCTTGGTGATGATGTCGCCTGGCTCGACGCCGACCTTGTCGGCCGGGGAACCGGACTCGACCGAGGCGACCCAGATGCCGGTGTCGCCGTCACCAGTGATGACGGCCTCGCCATTGATGCCGATGGAGTCCAAATCGGTGCCCTTGCGCAAGGAATCGACGATAGGAATTGCGTCTCTCGCGGCGATGGAGAAGTATTGCGAGGTGCCGGAACTGCCGCTGTAATTCACGCCGATGACCTTGCCGTCGGCAGTGACCAGCGGGCCGCCGGAGTTTCCGGGATTAATGGTTGCGTCGTGCTCGAGGACGTTATTAACCGAGGCCCAGGATGTCTCGCCGTCGGCTCGCTCCTTGGAGATGACGCCACGGGTCAACGTCGGCTCCGGATCGCCCAGCGGGTATCCCAGCGCGTAAACCTCGGTGCCGATCTTGGGGCTGGTTGTTCCCCAATCCAGGAACGGATAGCCGTCGCCTTCGATGTCGATGACCGCCAGATCGGAACACTCGGACACGCCCAGGACCTTGGCGTTGAGTGGTTTGTCATGACCTTGCACATACACCTGAAGGAAGGCCGCGCCGGTGACGACGTGGTTATTGGTCACGGCGATGCCCGACGGATCGATGATGAAGCCCGACCCCCGGCCCGCGGAATTGAGTTGCATGCCGAATTCCGGATCCATGAAGCTGCCCTGGGCCTCAATCTGGATGGTGGCTTGTATGGCATCCTGGAATGAGCTTTGGGCCACCGGCCCGGTAGGGGCGGGTTCCTCTGTCGGCGCAGGGACTTTGGTGGGTTGAGGCTCATCTGTGGGCTGTTCCGAAACGGTCGTCGCTATCGGCTCGATCGTTACCGCCGGTTCCTTGTCGCCCCCACCGCCACAGGCGACCAGAGCGAAAGCCAACAGAAGAATCATGATTAAACTGGTTGTGCGTTTGATTGTCATTCTTTCTCCTCTCAAGCTTGCCAAATTTTCCTTTTAAAGACCCGTATCGGGTGGCGACATTATACTTGAAATGTACCCTAAAATGGTAAATCGGGCGAAAAAACGAATATTTCCAGAGTAAGACGATGGAGGATGAATGTCCGGGGGCGCGCCATCGCCGGGCAAGCTCTATAATCCCCTGTCGTCCAGCCAATGCAAAACAGCGGCGGCCACGTCGTCCGGCGCTTCCATGGTGAGCATGTGGCCCAATGGGGGTTGACCGCCGAACTCCACGAATGCGGCCGACGGCTGCAGGGTCTGCCATTGCGCCCACGGTTCGGCGAAGAGCGTGTCCGACCCAGCGCCGCGCACGGCCAATGTCGGCACGTCCAACCAGGGGATCTCCTCCCACACATCCAGCGGCGGCCGGGCATAGAAAGCCCCTTCCCAGGCCCGCGGGTAGCTGAGGACAAACTCGCCCGTCGCCGGGTCTTCGTGTAACCCCTCATTGACATAATCCCAAAGAGTTTCATCAGGGAAGTTGGCGAAGACAGATTTTTGACGATAGCGGTCGAAGGCGGCCTGGCGGCTGGGCCAGCGGTCGCGTCGGTTCAGGCCGGCCAGCACGAACGGTCGCTCGGCGGCGGCCTGCGGGTTGGCGCGAGCCGCATCCAGGAGCGCCGGCGGCAGGAACACCGGTTCGATGAGCACCAGCGCCTGAAAGCGATCCGGCTCGCGCAGCGCAGCCTTCATCGTGACAACCGCGCCCAGCGAGTGGCCGACGCCGATGATGCCCTCCAGTTTCTCCTGCTCGAGAAAACGCAGAAAATCCTCGGCCACCACATCCCAGCCGGTGAATTCACTGGGGTCGGGGACGGCGGGCGCGCCGGGCGAGAGATACCATAGCGGCCGATGGTGGCTTGCCATGACATGATAGCGCTCGGCCAGCGGCGCCAGAAAGCGGCGGAAGCAACGCGGCGTGTAGGCGTTGGGATGAGAAAAATGGAGCACGGGGCCGGAGCCGCCGAAGTCATCATAAGGGATGGTCATATCAAGCTAACCTTGTTGTTGTCGGATCGGTTGGCCGACTATTGTGGTCGCGTCCTAATACTTCAATAAGCAATCGGAATACTCGCCACAACTCATCCGTGCGCTCATCCCTTACCTCAGCCACCAGGTCGCCAGGATAAACGCCGAAACGACTTTCGATATCCTTGCGGATCTTCGCTAGTTCTTCCATAGCCTCTGCCCATTGTTGTTGCTCGTGCTGTTCGTCCCGTTCAACCAGATAGCCCGCCACTGCCTCACGGATTATCTCGGATATGCTGCGTCCTTCGGCCGTGGCCAGTTCCTTCAGGTTTTCGTGTTGTTGCCGCTCCAGAAGTATTTGTGTGCGATAGAGTTGTCCCATTGTGCTCACCTCATGAATATTATACATCTACATGTGTGTATACACAATATCTATCTCATTTTTCCCGGGATTGCCGGCCCTGACGATTCTAATCTGCGCTTTACTGAATGCCTGAACCGCCCGTCAATATCCATAATAACCTTTGCGTCACATCCTTTGTGTCCGGCCCGATGTCGCCCGGCGGGCCGACGCAGGCCGGACAGCCCGAAGCACAGCGGCAATCGGTCACCAGTTCGCGCGCGGCCGCCAGCAAGGTATCGTGCAGCTCGTAGAGTCGCCGGCTGAAGCCCACCCCGGCGGGTACATTTTCATAGACGACCAGCGTAGGCGCGCGTGTCACCGGGCTGATCGATTCGACCGACACGCTGATGTCGCTGGGGTCGCACATGAGGAACAACGGCGCCAGATTGCCCAAGGCATAGCCCAGGCCCGACAGCGCCGATCGCGTCTGTCGGCCCAACTCGGCCCGGCGATGGCAGCTGGGGCAGAGCGTGATCAGGTTGTCCAACTGATTGGCGATCTTGTAGGCTTCGTTTTGGCCCGGCACATAGCCATACTCACGGAACGGCCGTATGTGGTGGATGTGCAGCGCCGACTCCTCGCCGGCCGCGCCACAGGTTCGGCAGCGACGGCCGTCGCGCTCCAGCGCCAGCTGCCGTTGCGTCGCCCAGTTGAGGCCGTAATCATTGGGGCGCAGCAGGATACCCAGATCGTAGAGGCGTTCGGTCAGTTCCTCGCCGAAGACCAGCCAGTAGCCGGTGGTCTCCAGGGTCAGGGCGGGCAGGTCGATATCGCCGAAGCCGAGCGTCTCGTTGGTGTAGCGGCGCACTTTGCGATACCCCATGGCCTGGGTGATGACCGTCGTTTCGCCGTGGGCGACCGTCAAGCCGCCGGCGACAGTCAGGCCGCCGGCGACGGTCAGGCCGCCGGGTTCCCGTTCATCCACCGCCTCCAGCCGCCGGATGTTGCTGCCGGCGGTGGCCCGGGTGAAATAATCGACGTCCACAGGGCGCACATCGGCGATGCGGCCGTCCCAATCGAAATGCTCCACGAGGTAGGTTTGCGCCTGGTGCATGTAGATGGCCCCCTCATGGACGGTCACGGCCGCGCTGCTGAGGTCGATCTGGCCGATGACGTTGGGTTGCTCGCTGCCCGATCCCCGGCCGCCGACTTCCTGGATAACGACCGTGTCGTCTCCGCCGGTGCGCAGCGAGACCCCGGTCGACGGCGAGCCGTCACCGACATAATGAAACTGATGGCGGGTGGCGTGCAGTTCACCCTCGCGCGCCAGCTCCTCCAGCACCGGCCGCACCGGGTCGAAACCGCCGAACGCCTCACCGTCGGCGAAGGGCAGTTCGAAGGCGGCACAGAGCAGGTGGCGAGTCAGGATGGGCAGGTTGTCGGGATTGGTCAGCGCGTGTTCCGGCGAGCGGCCGAAGAGGAAGCGCGGATGCAGGCAGAGGTACTGGTCGAGTGGGCCGGGTCCGGCCACGAGCATGGCCGCCGAACGCGCGGCGCGACGACCGGCGCGACCGGCCTGCTGCCAGGTGGCGGCGATGGTGCCGGGGTAGCCGGTCAGCACGGCCGCGTCGAGCGCGCCGATGTCGATGCCCAGCTCCAGGGCATTGGTGGCCACGACACCGCGCACCGAGCCGTCACGCAGCCCGGCCTCGATGGCCCGTCGTTCCAGCGGCAGGTAGCCGCCACGATAGCCCACCACGGGGGGTAGCCCGCCGCCCGCGGCCGACATCTCGCCCCCGGCCGCCGGTTCCATGAGTCCCATAAAGGTCAACTCGTCGCGCAGATAGCTGAGCAGCAGTTCCACCGTCTGCCGGGCGCGGGCGAATACGATAGTCTGTACGCCGTGAGCCAGAAAGGTGGCGGCCGCGTCCTTGGCCACCAGCGCCGTGCCGGCTCGCAGCCCCAATGTTTCGTCCACGATGGGCGGGTTATAGAGGATGAAGTCCTTTCGTCCCTGAGGCGCGCCGTTGTGGGAGTCGTCGATCAGGGTGAACGGGCGTTCAATCAATCGTTCAGCGTGCTCTTTGGGGTTGGCGATGGTGGCCGAGGCGCAGATGAACAGGGGATCGCTGCCGTAAAAGTGGCACAGGCGTTGCAGCCGCCGTAGGACGTTGGCCACGTGGCTGCCGAACACGCCGCGATAGGTGTGGATCTCGTCGACGACGACGAACTCCAGCGCCCCCAACAGATTTCGCCACGAGGGATGAAAGGGCAGGATGCCGGCGTGGAGCATGTCCGGGTTGGTGATGAGGACGCCGCCCGAGCCACGAATGGCCGGTCGTTTGCCGCGCGGGGTGTCGCCGTCGTAGGTGTGGACGGGAACGGGCAGCCGCGCGGCCGCGACGATGGCCGCCGTCTCCGCTTCCTGGTCGTGGGCCAGCGCCTTGGTGGGGAAGAGATAGAGGGCGCGGGCGTCGGGTCGGGCCGCCAACCGCGACAGGACGGGCAAGGTATAGACGAGCGACTTGCCGCTGGCGGTGGCTGTGGCCACGACGACGTTTTCACCGCGGCCGACGGCGTCGATAGCCAGGGCTTGATGGGTATAGAGCTGCTCGATGCCGCGCTCGCGCAAGGCGGCCGCCAGTCGGGGATCGACCGTCTCCGGCATGGGGACATAGCGGCCCGGATGGGCTGGAATGCGCTCCCAGGCGACGACATTGGCGACGAAGTCACGGTCGGCGCGGAGGTGGTCGAGGATGGCGGGAAGGGCGGATGATCCAAACATCTGTGCTGGTGAACAGTGTAGCCAGATCGGGGGTTTGCAACAAGTCTGTTTCCCGATATCTGAAAATCACCGGCCCTTACGATCGGAAGCCTGACGTAACCGCCCATCGTGGTATAATCTCCGGCTGATCCGTCGCTGACGGAATAAACGCATATCTGGATAGCAAATAGCATGGCCTCCGAGAAACTCAGTTTTCAAAAAATGAACCTTCGCCTGCTGGAATATTGGCAGGATCAGGGCTGCCTCCTCTGGCAGCCATACAACGTGCAGGTCGGCGCGGGCACGATGAACCCGGCCACCATCTTGCGCGTCCTCGGCCCCGAGCCGTGGAACGTGGCCTACATCGAGCCGAGCATCCGGCCCGACGACGGCCGCTTCGGCGACAACCCCAACCGCATGCAGCAGCATTACCAGTTGCAGGTCATCCTGAAGCCCGATCCCGGCAACCCGATTGAGCTGTATCTGGGCAGCCTGGAGGCCATCGGCTTCGACCGGCGCGAGCACGACATCCGCTTCGTCGAGGACAACTGGCAATCGCCGGCCCTCGGCGCGTGGGGTCTGGGTTGGGAGGTCTGGCTCGATGGGCAGGAGATCACCCAATTCACCTATTTTCAGCAGGCCGGCGGCGTCGATCTCCATCCGGTATCGGTGGAGATCACCTATGGCCTGGACCGCATCGCCCTGGCGCTGCAAGGCAAGAACAGCGTCTGGGAGATGGATTACGGAGCGGGCGTGCGCTATGGCGACGCCCTGCTGCAGGCCGAGATCGAGCATTGCAAATATTACTTCAATGTGGCCGACGTTGACGCGCTGAAGATGATCTACGACACCTATGAGCGCGAGGCCTTGCGCTGCATCGAGGCGGGGCTGGTGGCTCCGGCGCATGATTACAACCTGAAATGCTCGCAGCTCTTCAACGTGCTGGACACGCGCGGGGCGGTTGGCGTGACGGAACGCGCCCACTATTTCGGCCGCATGCGGCGGATCGCCAACAAGGTGTCGCTGGCCTATATCGAGCAGCGACAGACGTTGGAGTACCCCTTTGCCGATAATAAGACTTGGGCAAAAGACGCGGGCCATGAAAAGCAAGATACGCGCGTGGATAGCCCGTCGCTCGCCACCCCCGAAGACGGCGATCCCTTCGTGCTGGAGATCGGCAGCGAGGAGTTGCCCCACGACGATCTCAATTCGGCGCTGGACCAGTTGCAGGCGGCCGTGCCCGCCATGCTCGCCGCCGCCCGTCTGGATTATGAGCGCATCGAGATAGAGGGCACGCCTCGTCGTCTGGCCGTCATGGTTCATGGCCTGTCGGCGCGGCAATCCGATCTGGAGACGGCCGTGAAAGGCCCCCCGGCCGATCGCGCTTTTGATGAGAATGGACAGCCGACCCCCGCCGCCGCCGGTTTCGCGCGCAGCCGCGGTCTGTCGGTGGATGATTTGACCGTGGTAGAGGAGGGAGGCAAGCGCTACGTCTCAGTCGTCGTGCGCGAGACGGGCCGCTCGTCGCTGGAGGTGCTGGCCGAACGCCTGCCCGACCTGATCGCCGGCATCAAATTCGAGAAGTCCATGCGCTGGAACGAGACGAACGTCAGCTACAGCCGCCCGTTGCGCTGGTTGCTGGCGTTGCATGGCCCGGCCGTTGTCCCCTTCAGCTATGCCGGCGTGGCCGGTGGGCGCGTCACCTACGGCTTGCGTCCCGAAGGCTCCCCGGCCACCGAGGTGCGCCACGCGGCCGATTATCGCACCGCCATCGAGAACGCGACCATCGTCCTCAGCGCCGAGGCGCGACGGAAGTCCATCGCCGCCGGTGTGGCTGAACTGGCTCGATCGGTTCATGGCACTGTGCCCGACGATCCGGCCTTGCTGGATGAGGTGGCCAATCTGGTCGAGCGGCCGACGCCCCTGCTGGGTTCGTTTGAGGAGCGCTTCCTGGCTTTGCCGGCGATGGTGCTGGTGGCCGTCATGCGCAAGCACCAGCGCTACTTCCCCGTCTACAAGGGCGACAGGCTGCTGCCGTGGTTCATCGCCGTTCGTAACGGCGACGCGGAACATCTGGACATCGTGCGCGACGGTAACGAACACGTCATCCGTGCCCGCTTTGCCGACGCCGCGTTCTTCTATGACAAGGACATCAAGCGCCCCCTGGCGGAGTTTGTGCCCGACCTGGGCAAGCTGACCTTTCAGACCGAGCTTGGCTCTATTCTGGACAAGACCCACCGGCTGGAGAAGCTGGCGCCGGTTGTGGCCGGGATGCTGGAGCTAACCGCAGCCGAGCGCGCCACGGCCGAACGCGCCGCCTCGCTGGCCAAGGCCGACCTGGCGACCAGCATGGTCGTGGAAATGACCTCGTTGCAAGGCCTGATGGGCGGCTATTACGCCCTGCGCAGCGGCGAGCCGGAGAGCGTGGCTGCGGCCATTGCCGAGCAGTACAGCGGCGTGAGCCGGACGCGACCGGGCATGGCCATCGCCATCGCCGACCGGCTGGATAGCCTGGCCGGGTTGTTTGCCGCCGGGTTAGGTCCGAAAGGCTCCAACGATCCCTTCGCGCTGCGTCGCGCCGCCTTGCACCTCATCGAAAACCTGACCGCCAACCGCCGGCAGTTCGACCTGCGTGCGGCTCTCGACGAGGCCGGGGCGCTGCTGCCCGTGGCCTGGGATTCATCGACGCGGGAAGACGTGCTGGCCTTCATCGGCGGCCGATTGGAGGGCGTGCTGCGTGAGGCAGGCTACCCAACCAGCGTCGTCCGGGCCGTGCTGGCCGAACAGACCCACAATCCCTACGCCGCCTCGCTGGCCGCGGCCGCCTTGCTGGAGGCCACGCGCGACGAGGCCTGGGAGACGTTGCTCAACGCCTACGCCCGTTGCGTGCGCATCACCCGGCCGCTGAAGGAGACCTATGCCTTGCGGCCGGACCAGCTGCGGTTGCCGGAGGAGCAGGCTCTGGTGGCCGGGCTGCTGGAAGCGGAAGGGGCGGCCGACGGCACCGTGGAGACGTTCGTCGCCTCGCTGCGCAAGATGGAGCCGGACATCACCCGGCTGTTCGACGCGGTACTGATCATGGATGAGGATGCGGCCGTGCGCGAGAACCGGCTGGCGCTGCTGCAGCGGGTGGCCGGGCTGGCGCGGGGGGTGGTGGATTTGTCGATGCTGGAGGGGTTTTAGGCCGCGGCACGGCCGCCTACTGCAAATAATCCCGCAACGACCGGCTGCGGCTGGGGTGGCGCAGCTTGCGCAGGGCTTTGGCCTCGATCTGCCGGATGCGTTCCCGCGTGACGCCGAAGCTCTTGCCCACCTCTTCGAGGGTGTGGTCGTTGCCGTCGTTCAGCCCGAAGCGCATCTCCAGCACCTCGCGCTCCCGCTCGTTAAGCGCCTCCAGCACATTGCGGATCTGCTCGCGCAGCAACTCACGCGATGCGGCGTCTCCCGGCTCCAGGATGCTCTCATCGGCCAGGAAATCGCCCAGCTCGGTCGCGTCGTCGTTGTTGCCCACCGGCGTTTCCAGCGACATCGGGTCCATGGCGATGCGCTGGATGTCGCGGATCTTGCTGACTGCCTGCCGCCATTTCCTCTCCAGAGCCGGATCGATGGGCAGATTGGCATCCTGCGCCGTTTTAATCGCCGCTATCTCTTCCGGGGTCAGATATTCCAGTTCGGGAGCCAGCGCCAGCTCCTCGGTCGACGGCTCGTGGCCCAGCTTCTGCACCAGTTCGCGCTGGGTCTTGACGATCTTGTTG
>ERZ795041.620-NODE-620-length-12801-cov-5.193316_pt1 | contig 12801 bp, 12 predicted proteins | sample MGYA00375125_ERZ795041 | MGnify/ENA primary metagenome ERZ795041 (study PRJEB30170, sample SAMN03074214) | activated sludge metagenome | biome: Common Effluent Treatment Plant; feature: Wastewater; material: Activated sludge; isolation source: activated biomass in...
CCGAGCGCACGCCGCTGGGCACGAACACTCCCCACCCAGCGCGTGAGCTCCGCATTCATCTGCAACGCCCGCCGAGCCCGCGTAATCGCCACGTACAGCAAATTCACATCCTCGTCCGCAATCTCGCCAGGCCCCAACGGCCGCTTCTTGTCCTCCGGATCGAAAAGCCCCGCGTAGTCGTCGGTCAAAATCACCTGCTCGAACTCGAGCCCCTTCGACTTGTGTGCCGTGCAGAACACGATCCCTTCAAATCCCCTGAGCCCGGCCGAACCTAACTCACTCGCGTCCTGATGCTTCGCCTCGATCTCCTCGATCAGCTCCGGAATGCCGTCCTGGTACTTGTTTACCACCTTCACCAACATCCGCAGCTCGGCATCCTCCGTCTGCTCCGCAAGCTCCTTCAGCTCCTCGAAGCTTGAGAACGTCCGTAGATACGCGTCCCGAACCTCGACGCGGCGACCGCTCCACAGCAAGAAAGCATCCAGAATCTTGTCGAAACGAAGACTTTGCGGCCCCCCGACGAAATGGAACCGGCGCTTGTCCTTCAGCCTCGACACCGCTTCGTCGAACACCGTAACGTTCGTGCGCGTGATCACCGCATATGGCCTGCCGACATCCACCCGGAAAAGCGTCTCTCCCGGCTCCGCTACCCCGCGGATCAGCTAGCGCTCCCCCTTCAGCCGGCCCAGCAGCATGTTCGCGATCTCCGCTATCCCAGGCCCAAACCGGAACGATTGCGTCAGGTACAAGGTCTGGTCGGATTCAAACTGCCGCATGGCATCAATTGCCCCCCGGAAGCCGAAAATCGACTGGTGAGGGTCCCCGACGGCAAGCAACTTCACTTTCTGCCGAAGTAGAAAATCGAGCACGACCGGCGACGTATCCTGCGCCTCGTCCAGCAGCACCGTGTCGTAGCGGTCCACTTTCGCGGCCGACGTCGCCCAGACTTTCAAATATCCATCATGCGGCATCCGGATCCGCGCGTTACCCGGGTCCGCCATCGCCTTCCAGACCCGCTGGGCGAGCTCCACCGCATAGACCCAGTCCGGAACCCTCTGCCGAAGCTCCTCGGGGACGTGATCTTCCGTAATCCCACGATCCGTTGTGGCAAACCAAGCCTGCAGGGTCCGTAACGCTACATACGCAAGCAACACCGAGACCCCGAACTCCTGCGCCACCACCGACGGCCAGGTGTCGCCGACCTTGCGCGATACCCCATCCTTCCCGAAATACTTCAGCGCCAACACAAACGCGAGCGAGTGCGTCGTCCGGCATGTCGTATTCCCCGGAAAACGCGCTTCCCCCTCACGCTGAACCGCCTTCGAGAACGCCACGTACAGGATCCGTTCCTTCGGGTGCGCCCGCGCGTAGAGCTCCTGCGTCGTCGTCTTCGCCGCCCCAGCAAACGCCACCACCTTGATCCGGTTCCCGCGGGCTCCGCATACCGCAAGCTGCTCAGCAGTCGGTTTCATCGTCAGTCCGTCATCTACACAATACAGACCACTCTACGGGATGAAGCCTTGAGACCAAAATTTCAACACCACAACATAATCACGTAAGACCACAGATTCGCACGGTTCGACTGCGAAGCAGTTCCCCTGCGCAGCAGGTCCATACCTTCCTGCGAAGCAGGTCAAATCGCCCGCGAAAGCGGGTAAAAACGGCTCCGAAGGAGCTTGAAACGGGTCCGAAGGACCTTCCAACGGCTCCGTCAGGAGCTTTCTAGGCCCGCCAGGGCCGGTTATAACACTCATGCTTTTGCGGGTTTGAAAACTTTGTTCCAAGCGCCGCACTGCTGCTAATAATCACAAACTACACAATCACGTAAGGCGCGGCTAAGCTAGCACTACGCCGCATTGCACAAGCAACATCCTTCCTGGTTCTGAATCTCAAGGGCTGCGACCATGCAACGTTCAATTACGATCATTCACCTACCAACTGCATTGGTCGACCGTAGCCAAAGAGTCATCAATGATCTTGCAGACTTCATCGAGTATGCATCTCATCAAGCTGCTGCGAACCCGTCCTCATGGTTCGCCAAGAGGCTTGAGGCGGCTTTCCCTTTTACAGGCTGGACAAACCCTGATTGCCTAGATCAGATCACGCCCGAAGACCTTCAACTTAAGGCTTGTGGTCCATCAAGCGAAGCTTGCTTTCTCGTCCAATGGGCCAGTCCTACTGAAGACCTGGATTGCGACACAGGTTCCGATACATCATTCTGGAGCTGGGGTGCGTCCTTCGACAAAGCTGCAGAGCTCGCTGACAAGATTGCCCTAACCCACCAGCTATCGCATCCGAAGAACAAGCGGGCATCTACACTTCTTCAGGCTCTCGCTACCATCTTTGCCTAACTCACTTGGCCCGCTATCGGTGTCGAGGGTCTTCACCGCTCTCGTGGATACCGCAAACTATGTCACGCTTCCCTAGATAGAAACCTTGCTGTGAACGGGGATAGTCAAACAGACTTATGCTCGTGACAAGTCTGCAAATTTCTGAACGGATGTTGTGACCACAGAAAGTGAGTCGCTGTTCAGTTATCTACCATTGGGGTAGTTCAACCCCCCCCAGACTAAGAAGAGGTAAGAAATGAATCTTCGGGGAGCATCGAAGCCAGAACTGCCCGATGGCAGTCAGTCCTCTATCAAATCCGCTCAACGCCGAGTTTTTCCGAAGGGTGCCCGCGTCATAGCTAGATCCAACACATCATGGTGCAAGTGCGGAGAGATCGGATTGATCGTCGGCCTCGAACGAACACCGAACACCGCAGGCCCTGAATACTGGGTGATTTTCGAAGATGGCGGGTTCTCCTTGTGGCCGCACCACCTCTTGGAGGAGACTCTTGCGGTGACTACTTACATTGATCCATCCGCGCGGGACGTTGTTCTTTCCTCTGAAGAAAGTATTCAGAAACTGCGCATCGGTGGCTCTTTTCGGTTCTAACACCGCTGTATCCTTACATGAAGAGGCCCAGGAACTGCAAGCAGTCCTGGGCCTCTTCATGTATCTCGCCTTGTTTTTTTGGCTCTCCGGATAATCGTGTGTAATCCATGGTTCTGTGCGGTTTTTTTCGATAGCTATGTTCGTATATCCTCATACCATCCTCAACAACGTATGGTCTCGTGGATATGAATGACTTCCATCTAACAGCACCGTTGCTCGAACAATTCTTCGGCACATTAACCAGCCTTTCGCCACAACAGAGTCTCGCGTTACTTGTCTCAGCGGGGACCGCCGCAGCATCTTCCATCGTAGCTAGGAAAAAGGCACGAAGTGCTTACCGTTGGTTCGTGGTTGGATTCTTCTTGAACGTAATCGGTCTCGCTCTTGCCCTACTTGCCCCAAACAGACACACCCACGCAAGGTGTCCAGTATGTCATGCGGTGGTTCCTATCAGCGCACCATCATGCATGTACTGTCATACAAGATTTGTTCAACCTAAGACTCTGCTCGAGAAATTGAAGGCTAAGCTGGCTGTTTAAGCGTGTGCATTTCGTAACACTACTCTCCAACGAGAGGGGGCTTCAACGCCCCTCAATAGATGAGCGCATCACTCAAACTAAAGCCCGCAACCTTAGACTCCAATTTCGTTGTCGCCTAGTTTGACTGCTGTTGATAAAAGAGAGTCATCAAGAACTTCGAGTGCGTACAGTATCAGTAGCATTCTGGTGCTCATCGGGATCTCTCTTCCAGCCTCATACCGAGAACCTGCAGACTGGCCAACCCCAAACCTCCGCCAGAACTCCGTTTGATTCTCATTGCGGTCCCGCCTGTATTTAGTGAGATTCGAAAATAGTTGCTCAATCTTTTTCTGATCTCTTTTGGTAATCTTCATCGACTGTCCTTGCCGCTTCACTGCCCGACCAGTTCATAAGAATCAACTTTAAGCAGCCTTAATCTGTCAGGTGCCCTGATAAAGCTAACCTTCTTTCTTCGGCAACTCAAACTTCCTTAAGCTGCGACGAAAACGTTCCGCAGTGTTCTCTAGAGCAATCCATGAACCACCTCTGTCCAGGTAGATTTGAATCCAGTCCGGCTCCTTCCCAAGCCCGTCCCAGCATAGTGATCGCACAACCGGGTGCATATACTTGATACTGGAAGGTACGTTATCGTCTGTTGGCCGACTTTCATTAGACGACGTCTTCCCTGAATCTAAAGCCTCCCCGTCTTTTTCTGGCGCGGATATAGGGCTTGAGTTCCCTATTTTTGGCGGCTTCTTTCCTTTGCTGCCCGTTTCTTGTGGCTCTTTTCCCGTCCTTACGGCAGCTACAGTTTTCTCTCGTATCTTGATTTGAGCTTTAATTTCTTCAAGTAGAACACGTAGCTCTAGCAGTGTCAGCTTGCCTATGTTGGTGCTCATTCTAAGTCCTTTTTTTGGCGTGAATGAGGTTACCAACAATCGCGCGCACTAGCAAACGCCTGGTCATCCTTGTCCTGGCTTGCCATTCCTCCTAAAACTCATCGCCTCACTATCTATAATTTGCCGCAATGAAGAAGCCAGTTTCTCGCCGCCTCTTGGAGAAAAATGCTTATGCTCGTACCAATATTGGTCGTCTTTAACAATCTCGTGATCAATAAAATTTACTATCTGTGCATCTGGTAGCTCGCTCTGAACCAGCGACCCCGAACGCATATAAACGTCCAGCAGCTTCTGCTCCCCGATATGTTTGCGCATTGCAGGATGAACCGGCATTAGGACCCATGCCGTGTCAATCTTCTGCTCTCTGACCCATCGTGCTAAATCGCCCAAATGTGCAAAGCTACTCTCATCAACCTCATATTTTCCCGTTTTCGCTATCATGCTAGGAGAAAACTTCTTCTTCGCGTAACCCGAAGGATCTCTCTCCATTTCATCGTCCCAGCGCGCAATGCGATAATGGCCGTATTCAAGGTCGAGAACAATGTTATCTCCCGCAATCGCGCCTGCTAGCTTATAGAACATCTCTTTGGCGCTTGGTGCAAACGCATATTCCAGATACCACTTCAAAGGGGACTCCCCCGTTAATCTGTAGGGGGTTTTGTAAGCGCCGTCGCGAGGCCCTCCGCCAATAAACATCGCAGGGTCTATGCCAATTATCAATTTTCCGTGATCGCGCAAATGGTTGGCCGCGTATTTAACAGAGGCATTCAGTATCTCAGTGTCAACGGAGAATGCGGCTATGTTAAAGCTTTCCCTGTTTCGACCGGCAATCCATCGTGGATCAAGCATCTGCGTTACGGAAGATCCCGCAATGACTAGATCGTAATTCTTGCCTTCCATTTGATCGACTTTCAACTGCCGCATATTCGCGTTGGCTACAGTGAATGGTAGCAGTCCTGTGCGGAATACCTCGAATGGGTCGATGATTAAATTAAGGGCCGGAACGGAAAACAGCCCCAAGAAAAACGCTGACGCAAAAAGATTCTTCCGCTTCGACCAGTTCGATTCCATGGTTTAGGTCTCTCAGAACTGAAAGTATAAGAAGGTAGATGGCGACGCAAGATAGAAACCGCTCGCAACAGCGCAGCCTCCAATAACCCATGCGCGACGCACCACGGGCGTAAGCGGTATCTCATGAACGTTCCTAGCGTTCATGCAAAACAAAAGAAGGAGCAATAGGAGAAATAGCTCCGTACCCCACGCTAGGCTTGATTCTTCCACAGAAATCCACGAAGGCATCAGTGGAAGGAACTGCTCAAAACCTAGGGGCAATACAACTCCGTTAACCCCGAGCATCGCGGACCAGATATGCATTGCGTCAGACACTGAGTCTGCTCGGAAAACAACCCAGCCGAACGTCACCCCTATCATCGTGAGCGCCATCCCAGCAGTCCTGGACATGCGGAGACCGGCAGTCCTCCAAAAACGATGCGCGATTAACATTCCGCCGTGCATTAAACCCCAGACGATAAACGTCCAGCCTGCGCCATGCCATGCTCCAGCGAGAAGCATAGTGAAGGACAAAGCCAAACAAGTGCGAGCGACGTTGCCGTGACTGCCGCCGAGCGGAATGTAAACATACTCTCGAAACCACCGTCCAAGAGTGCAATGCCACATCCGCCAAAATTCAGCTATGTTCGATGCTCTATATGGACTCAAGAAATTAACTGGGATTGAAATCCCCATCAATAAACTCATTCCCATAGCCATCTCGCAGTACCCCGAGAAATCGAAATAAAGCTGAAGCGTATATGCGAGACTTCCCATCCATGCTTCATAGAAGGTGACCGTTTCTGCAGATCCAAACACCGGGCCCACGAACGGAGCGCATACCTGATCCGCAATGATGACCTTCTTAAAAAGTCCAATCGCCAAAAGGAACCAGCCGCGGGCAATGTTCTCGGGCGCAATCAACGGCGTTTGTCCGAGAGCGTTAAATTGTTTACGCATCTCCTCGTACTGCAGGATAGGCCCCGCGATCAGGTGAGGGAAATACGTCACAAATGTGAGATAGGGCAGGGGGCCCGAGGGGGCAAGTCGATCCCTATAGATCTCGATCAGATATGAAATCTGCAAGAAGGTGAAGAACGAAATTCCTAGAGGAATCTCTCTAGGCCCTAAGGCTTCACCAAATTCACCGGTAATCCATCTCGCGTATTTCCAGAATACCAACGGAGCAAGGTTCGTAAGGATGCCAAGCACCAGAACTAACCGATCCCGTTTCGTACGGAGATACATTCCGAAGAAGTAGTTAAAGAGCAAGCTACAAACAAGGACTGGGGTGTAGGTGATGTCCCACCACGAATAAAAGACGAGTGACGCAACTACTAACACCAGCATCGCGGCATCGCTGGAGTGCCTGCGCGAAAAATGGACGGCTGCGAGCACTAGCGGCAGAAATCCAAGCAGAAACTCAAAAGAATTGAACAACATTCTTACCTCTCCCTCGGCGTCCCGCCTTCGACTACTCGCACTGAAACATGGCTTACGGCCTTGCTTTCTTCGTCACTCATAATTAGTCGATAGGGGTGTTCCGACGACAATGCCGCTCCTCTAGAGAAGGCGTAAACGCCAGGTTGGCTTCGAAATGGCAATGCCGACGCCGCTAGCGGAGAGTCAAATAAGCACCAATGTGTGCCTCCATTGAACGCGCCTGCAATCTGAACCTCGAAACCTTTAGTCCTCTCGCTATCTTCTGACTCTCCGGTTAACGCTACGTCGATCCGTAAATAAATCGAACGGCTTTTCATGTATTCGAATAACTCGGCTGCCTCTATGAACTCTTTGCGGGCGCCGTCGAGCTCCACGCAAATACCTTGCGATCTTGATGCCTGCCCTTCGGGCCATATCGAATAATCAGTTGAAGCAGTCGCCCAGCTCACCCGAAACCATCGAGCGAGGCTATTCGAATACTCTTCCAGGCTCTTCGGTAAGGCCCAGAACACCTTCGTAAGCGCAATCACGGGATCGCCCCCAGTACCCAGGTGGCGCCGCCGGAATTCCCTGATTTCTACTGCCGTGGCCAACGATACATGCTCGATGCGTGCGTCAGCTTCCATGGAACGAGCGCTCATCACGATCTCACGCTCAAAAAGTTCCGCTGCCACTTCAGCCCGCCTGGCAGCTTGAGCCTTCTTCCCGCTCAATCCATCAGCTCCAAACGTTTGCCTGATCTCAGTCTCGATCGCAAGCAACGCATCCAAAGCAGCTCTACGTCGGGAACGATTTAATTCTTCATGTTTCTCACCGGCGGGCATCCCCACTAGAACGGCCTCTAAGCGGGCCACATCAGCCTCGAGGGTCCGTAATCGCGTCGCCCGAATCTGGTCAGAACCCAATGCTTCAGCGATCCTTTCAGTAGGAAGTGGCTCCACGGCAGCCTTTACGACCACTTCTAGGTACGGGCGACCAGAAACTATTCTTTCGTTCTGAGCAACAACTGAGGCTGTTACAAACGCAGCGGAAAGCGTACGGATTCGCTCTTCGAACTGATCTCCCGCTAACGTACGGCTAACGGTAATTAACTCTGGAGAATGACTGGCAGCCTCTCGTTTCACCATGCGTACAGCGAGTTCAATCCCATCTGTTCTCTGGGCGCTATCCACCATTGGAACCAACACAGACCATTCCCCAGTCCCAACAACTTGCATGGACCACGCACTCGACGCACTTAAACGCTCGCCTGTAAAAGCGACCGATTCCTCGATGTGTGCTAGATTGAAAACGACAAGGAATGCTCCAACAACAACTCGAGCGCGCCTAGCGTTTTCCACTATGCCCCGGATGATCTGCGTCTCTCTCATCATGTTTTCCGCTGTCGGCCTGCCTGTCCTAGCGGCGGAGCCTGTTTTTTCTATCGAGGCCGTGAACGGATCAATCTCGGAGGCCTCGGCACGAGACGTCCCTAATCGGCTAAACGTCCTCTTATCCCAGCACGACTTGGAAGCTCAGCTCGGTTCAGTACGCGTCATTGCATCAGAGTCCACCGTGCCCTCAGGCAGTCTGCGGGTGTTTATCCACACCTCAACAACTTGGGCTTCATCGGCTACATCAGCTGAGAAGAGCGCAGTCTCCAATTCCCCTCCGCGGTAGCTCTACGCCTGAAGGCCTCGCAACGCCGGCCAGGCATGTGATGCGAGTGCTCAACGCAGCGGCGCGATCATCCCTGATTGTTCCGCCTGGCCAGAGTCCACGATCACCGGGCCCTCATTTACCAAGATATTCGCGGCTCCTTCCGGCACTGTATTAGCCTTGGACGCCCTTCGCTCCGCGAGTCGCCGCTCAAGGTCCTTGAAGGCTTCATCGATAGAGGCTCCTGTACTTTCCGCACGCTTAGCCTGAAGCACCTGGTTAAATGCCTCGTAAGGCATTTTCAACAGTACGAACGCGTGGAACTTGCCTTGGAGCGGCTTTACTTCCTTTTCGAGCGTCTCTAGTCCAACGACCGGCACCTCCGCCACTAACTTGTCGATCAACTGGCGATACCTTGTCACCGGGCGACCTGCCCCCCGATCCTCTTCGAAGACCCTCTCGGACCCCGATATCTCTGCGTCCAACTGGCTCGCCAAACCGTACTGCGCCTGCAGTTCTGCGATTCTCAGGGCTGTTGTCATCCTCTCCGACTCTCCTGCACCCACCGCATAAACCCCAGTGCCGTCGGCCGGTGGCGTTTCCATCGCCCATGCCGGCACTTGCTCGAGAAACGCCCCCTTTCTCGCGTTTTCGCGCTTCTGAGCCCGCTCCTCGATCTGCTCGCGAAGTTCCTGTAGATCCTCCCTTGCCTTGGCGCTTTTCTCGGCCGGCGTAGAACAAGCGACTATAGCCAGCGCGCTGGACACCACAACCACAACGGTACGTACTTTCATAGCTGCCTCCCTGACTGGTGATACGAGTATGCCTCCCGAATCCGTCAAAACATAAACAAACCTATCCTTATCGCAAAGCGTCAAGCTACCGCCTCTGCAACGCCGTCTGTGTCCCTGGTCTCGAAGTTTTATCTCCTCGAGCCCTCCCTCTAGTTGCCCTTACGCAAGAAAGCCGTGACAACAGCATTGTTTTCCGGCCAGAATCACTCTAGCTTCGCATCAACATCAACCTCTTGCGAACCTGTATTGACAGGTCGCCCGTCAAAGGCTGGCTCATCAGGGGCCGGTCACCGAAAGGAGTTCAAAATGCATGACGAAACTCAATCATCCCTACTCGAGGCAATCGACGCACCCTTCGACGAGAACTTCATCAAAGGGTCTGTAAAAACAGCGATGAAGAATGCTGGCGGGTCCTCCTCGGACCTCTGGAACGTGCCGATCGATGAGATCCACGTCATGCCCGGATTTAACACCCGGGTGAGGGACGCCGCTCTAGAAGCGCACATCAGATGGATTGCCGATTCGATCAAAGCCTCGGGCTTCCACAGGGACGAGCCGCTAGGCTGCTTCATCGTCAGTGAAGCAGCCGGGCCGAAGATCTACGTCCACGCTGGGCATAACCGCCTCGAAGCTGCCAAAATCGCTCGCTCTGAAGGCGCAGAGATCACGCACCTGCCAGTGGTTGATGTTCCGAAGGAGACTAGCGTCGAGGATCTCATCTGCGGCCTGGTTACAACGAACGCAGGGAAGCCTCTTACGCCGTACGAGATCTCAATCGTCTGCAAGCGGCTTTCTGGCTTCGGATGGAACAACGCCCTGATTGCTCAACGACTCGCCTTCACAACGACTTATGTTGATGCCCTTCTTGAAATTCCTGGCTATCCCCTGAAAATTAGGGAGATGATCCAAGGTGGGCAGGTCTCAGTCTCCATGGCACGCGATCTGGTGAAAACCTACTCGCACAAAGCTACCGAGAAATTGGAAGAGGCCGTCAAGGCTGCAGCAAGCGCAGGGGCCAAGCGGGTTACGAGCAAACATATCCCCGGCCGCAGGTTCGAAAGCTTTGTCAAGCGCACCGCTCCGCGACTCTATGAAGCAACTCGAGCTGTTCAAAGCGACCCCGCGTACGCAGCACTTTCCCAGGAGACTCGCGACACCCTCGATGCTCTGCTCCAGGAGCTCAGCTTAAAAGAGACCGAGCTCAATACCACCGATGACCCAAGCGGCAACGAGGGAGATCCGAACTCCTGATTCCGAGCATCCGACAAGCGCCGGGCTTCATCCACCGGCTCCTCTCAATACACTCTAGACCCACCTGAGTGCCGCCGCCTCACCGTTCGTGCAGTATCGACGAGCCCTGGTGACCGAGGCGCCAACACCACCAAGGGAGAAACGGCATCGCCGATTCTCCCTTTTTTTGGTGCGCCCGGCAGGGCGCACTCACTTGGAGGTGAAAGTCCTCTACTCGCCCGGCAAGGGGAAGAGTTAGCTGAACGGCAAGGGTGTCGCGGGTAACTGCGAATCTGGAGGAAGCCGAAGGCAAAGCGCTGGCCTGACGAACAGGAAGCGGATATGAGGCGCTGCAGCGGGGTGAGGCGGCCAATATCGTTAAAGCCCGAAACTTGCACGGAACGCTGTGGCGTATATCCGACAGGTATAAGCGTGAAGGTGGGAGCGTCATACCCGGGGAGATCCTCACGGGTGCCATGGTGCTACTGACGTCGTGAGGCGTCGGGATGCGCGTGAGGAAGTCAGCCGAGGCCATAGTAGCTGCCGTGATGGAGCGAAGGGCCGAACATGGAAGAACGCGAGTAGGCGAACGTTTCTCGATGAAGCCGATGAAGACAGAAGCCCATCGGCCAGATGGGGCGCAGGCAGAGGAGTCTGGACGGTATCCGGAGGGAGCTGAGCTGCGTGTTGAGGTGGAGTCGTCGGACGTTGAGCGGACGAAAGCGGAGTTGGGGCGTGATAGCGGGCTAATGGAAGTCGTGTGTGAGCGCGGCAACCTGTGGCTTGCGTATGAACGGGTGATCCGAAACAAGGGTGCGGCCGGTGTCGATGGCATTGGGGTGTCGGAGTTCAAGGGTCATCTGCAGCAACACTGGCCGACGATCAAGGCCAAACTGCTGGCGGGGACGTACATCCCGCAAGCAGTGCGTCGGGTGGATATCCCGAAGCCGCAAGGCGGGGTGAGGACGCTCGGCATTCCGACGCTGACGGATCGACTGATCTAGCAAGCGTTGCATCAGGTGCTCTCACCGATCTTCGAGGCGGATTTTTCCGAGTCGAGCTACGGCTTCCGACCGGGGCGATCTGCCCATCAGGCGGTCAAGGCGGCGCAGCACTATGTCGCCCAAGGCCGACGGGTCGTGGTGGATATGGATCTGGAGAAGTTCTTCGACCGGGTCAATCACGATACTCTGATGGCGAAGTTGGCGAAGAAGATCGGGGACGGGCGGGTACTGAAGCTGATCCGACGGTATCTGGAGGCGGGGATGATGGCAGAGGGTGTGGTCAGCCCGAGGACGCAGGGCACACCGCAAGGCGGCCCGCTCAGTCCGCTGTTGTCGAACATCCTGCTAACGGAATTGGATCGGGAATTGGAGCGCCGAGGCCATGCGTTCTGTCGCTACGCTGACGACTGCAACATCTACGTCAGAAGCCAGGCGGCAGGCGAGCGTGTCCTGGGCGGTATTACCCAGTTTCTGTCCGAGCGGCTCAAGCTCACGGTCAATGAGGCCAAGAGCGCGGTTGCACGACCGTGGGAGCGGAAGTTTCTGGGCTACAGCCTGACCCGGCACAAAGCTCCGAAGCTGCGGATTGCGCCAGCCAGCCTGCAACGGCTGGAGGACAAGGTTCGCGAAGTGCTCAAAGGTGCCAGGGGGCGCAGTGTACGCGCCACGATCGAAGACCTGAATCCGGTGTTACGGGGCTGGGCAGCGTACTTCAAGCTGACCGAGACCAAGCGGGCACAGGAGGACATCGACGGTTGGCTCAGGCGCAAGCTGCGCTGCATCCTCTGGCGGCAGTGGAAGCGCCCGTATACTCGCGCCAAGAACCTGATGAAGGCGGGACTCAGGGAGGAGCGCGCGTTTCGCTCCGCGTTCAACCAACGCGGGCCGTGGTGGAACAGTGGCGCCAGCCACATGAACGCGGCCTTTCCGAAGTCCTTCTTTGATCGTGTCACCGACCGGCACATTGGAGCCAGTTGATGATCGGCACAATGGAGCCACCGCGTGATCGGCACATAGAGGCCAGTCCGTGATCGGCACATAGGAGCCAGTCGCGGATCGGCACATAGAGGCCAGCGCCGGATCGGCGTAATGGAGCCACTTCCACTCTGACGGACGTCTCGACCTTGAACGGTCCCTCGCTACCCTGCTGCCTTTTTGTTTGGCAGGAGGTAGGCGGTGGCCCGCAGGAGCATCGAGATGTACGAGTACCGCCAGGCCCTGATGCGCATGCGCCAGGGCGATTCCGAGCGCGAGATCGCGCGCTCGAAACTGATGGGGCGCAGCA
>ERZ795041.622-NODE-622-length-12772-cov-8.278368_pt1 | contig 12772 bp, 12 predicted proteins | sample MGYA00375125_ERZ795041 | MGnify/ENA primary metagenome ERZ795041 (study PRJEB30170, sample SAMN03074214) | activated sludge metagenome | biome: Common Effluent Treatment Plant; feature: Wastewater; material: Activated sludge; isolation source: activated biomass in...
AAGAACGATGCTACCTTGCGGTAGACTTCTTGACCCATGCCGGGCACACACAAGGGTTTGGCTCAATGGCGGGTGACGTGGTTAATTGAACATTCTACCTCGCATCAACTTTTGTGGTGTATTGACAGTTTTGTGCTCCGAAATCCGCCACTGCGCCAAGCGCCAAAACGTTGAGCGCCAACGCGCGCTTCGCGCGCCAGCGCTCAACACCGAATTACCACAGCTTTAAGGCAGTACGCGCCGGGCGGGTGACCTGCTGCGTGGAGGCATCTGCAGCCTGGGCGAGCGGTTCGATCCGCCGACGGGGCAGGTGGACATTACCGCTACCAACCGCCGGGGCAATATGCACGGCCACGTAGGGGGCAACGCAGGGGGTAACGTGTAGATTTGTTTCGGCACGCGTTCCGCGTGTTGTACGATCCATCACGAAACCCCGGACCCACATGAAACACATCAACACCTTCGCCACACTGATCGCGGCCTGCTTCCTGCCCACGTACCTGTGGGCCCAAATGGATTTCTACCGGGCCTCCACCTTCGGCAGCCGGTTCAACGACATCAACGACAATGGGCTGGCCATAAGCGGCGGGGCCTACTTCGACTTCCCCTCGCTTACCTGGACGGACATGGAACCGGAAGCAACTTCAACGGACGCCATCAACAATGCTGGCGACGTCGCGGGATCGATGTTCCTGGATGAGCCCAACTACATCATGCAGCCGGCGGTGAGGATCAACGGTGTATGGCAACCGATCGGCTGGTTCCCGGGATCCGATCCGCAGGAATCTTCCTTCACCACTTATGACATCTCCCCGAACGGCCTGTGGGTCACGGGCCAGATGTCCATGGGTTGTTGCGACTACGGTACGTTCCGTTACAACACCGCCACCTCGGAGCTCACCGCCATCTTCGATGCGAACTACGTGGCCGTGGCGGGCTATTGCGTCACCGACGATGGCACCATCGGCGGCTGGGCCGATGACGAGGGCACGGGCAGCACCCGGCGTATTCCGGTGTACATCACACCGGACCTGGAGATCGTCCAAGTACCGCCCACGTTCCCCATCGAACTCACCAATGCCGTGAACGCCATCAACGCATCATCCCTCATGGTCGGCGATTTCAACGGCCAGCCCTTCCTCTTCGACCTGGCCACGAACTCCTTCACCACCTTCGGGATCCCGGCGGGGTACACCAGCGCCACCTTCACCGACATCTCCGACAACGGCATTGCCGTGGGCTACGCACAGGACTTCGGTGATTTCGGGAGCTTGATCCGCGAAACGATCGTCTATCACCCGATCTTGGGCGATCAACCCGTACTGCTGAAGGACATCCTGCTCAGCCATGGCGTGGACATCAACGCCCCTACCGGCCGAATGGGCACCGCGATCGCCATTTCACCGAACGGCAAATACATCGCCGGCTGGGATGATGATGCGCCCTTCTTAGCCATGGGCTGGGTTGCTTATATGGACGACCTCCTGCTTGGCACGGGAGTGCCTGATCATGATCCGATCGGGATCACGGTGTCGCCGAACCCGGCCACGGACAAGGTGAACATCGGGTCCGTGCAGGAACTCGGGACCGTGATGGTCTTCAATGCCAGCGGACAGGTGGTACAGCAACAGCTCATTGGCGCCATGACCGCCGTGCTTGACCTTTCAGCGCTTCCGTCAGGTGTGTACACCATCCGGGCCACGAACAAGGAATCAAGCCTGGTCTCGCGGGTGGTCAAGAACTGATCACTTGGCCGGCGCGGATGTGTCCGGGCTTACGTCTTCGCCCCTGATCACGATCTTGGACTTCTTTGCCTCCGGTGGCAGCAGCTTGAAGTAAGAGGCCTTGAACCGGCCGTCCACCACCTCGCCCTGCACTTCGGCGCGGCGCATGGCCACGCAGAACCCATGCTCGTTGTGGGGGTGGCCATACTCGCTGATGCCCACGCCATCCACGTAGTAGGCCCCTTGGGGCAGCCGCACGGCCAGGTCGCAGCCGTCGCCTTCCATGTGGAAATTGCATTCTCCGCACGTGGCTTCCACGTTCAGCAGCGGTTTGTTGGCATCCGGGGTCTGCGCCAAGCTTCCGGCTACCTGTCCAAAACCGGACAAGGGAAGCATGGCCACCGCCATTGCAAAATTGAATTTCTTCATGACCAAGATCTCTGGTGATGGGCGCAAGTTACACAAGCCGCAAACCGGTTCGCGGCACCCGCCAAGGCTATCGCGCCTTATCAGCAGCGTAGAAAGGCATGCACTGTGCGACGCCCTCCGGGGTCGATTACCGCGCAGGATGTGGTTTTCTACGTTGTGTGACCCACTTCGGGGTCACCAGTCGTACTTTGTCAACTGACCCCAACGGGGTCACAAAGCGTAGCATTAACACAATAAATGGAGTTCGACCCCGGAGGGTGTCGCACAAAATCCCACGCCTGACCGGGGAATTGAGACGCGATACCCCTGCGGCACCAGCAAGTTTCCCCCGGGATCAATTCCGCCGGGTCGGCAGGGCTTTCCCAAAGGAAAATTCCAGTACCGATCTTGAAAGGGCACTGCACACCGTGGACCCGGAATAATTGATGAAAGGGCGCGGTCGCTCCTCCCCATCCTCGGATACGCTACTTGTACCGCTAATTTGGCCGGCCCATGCTGGACCGGTTGCTTCGCCAGATCATCAGATTCAACCATTGGCGGAAGGGCCACCTCTCCCAGAACACCTTCTTGATCATCGCCGCAGGCTTGGTGGGCGTGCTGGGCGGCTTGGCCTCATCGGCGTTGAAGAAGCTGACCCACGTGGTGGCCGACTACGTGCAGAACGATCTGCAGGGCGAACACAAGTTCCTGCTCTACTTCTTCTTCCCGATCATCGGCCTGTTCCTCACCGTGGCCTACCTCAAGCTGTTCATCCGCCGCAAGCCGTTCCGGCAGGGCATTCCGCCATTGATCAACAGCATCCTGCACCGCCGCAGCCGGCTGGACCTGCACAACGTGTACAGCCAGATCATCTCCAGTGCCTTCACCGTGGGCATGGGCGGCTCGGCCGGCCTGGAATCGCCCGCCGTGGCCAGCGGCGCGGCCGCAGGCAGCAACGTTGGGCGGCTTTTCGGGCTGAACTACCGCGAAACAACCCTGCTGCTGGCGTGCGGCGGTGCCGCAGGCATCAGCGGTGCGTTCGACAGTCCCGTTGCAGGCTTGGTGTTCGCCCTGGAAGTATTGCTGCCGGCGTTCACCATACCGGCGATCATCCCGCTGCTGCTGGCCAGCGCGGTAGCCTCGGTCATTTCCTGGATGGTGTACAATCGCCCACTGTTCGCGTACATCCCGGGCATGGCCGCAGTGGACAGTTTTTGGATATACGTGTTGTTCGGCATTGCCGCGGGCTTCTTCTCGGTGTACTACGCCTACATGAACGAGGCGATCCTGAAGCGCTTGGGCCGCCTGAAGAACGCCTGGGCCAAGGCCGGTTTGGGCGGGATCGCCCTGGGTGCATTGATCGCCTTGTTCCCCGCATTGTACGGCGAAGGCTACATCAGCATCCAGAAACTGCTCAGCGGCGATCACGGCTCCCTGCTGGCCAACAGTCTTTTCTCGGCCTACCAGCCCCATGCCTGGGCGTTGCTTCTCTATGCAGCGGCCACGCTGCTGTTCAAGGCGGTGGCCCCGGCGGTAACCATGGGCAGCGGCGGCAACGGCGGCATGTTCGGCCCCAGCGTGGTGATCGGCGGCTTGCTGGGCTTCGTGTTCGCATACGGGTTGAACCTCACTGGCCTGCTGCACCTCAACATCACGCACTTTGTGGTGGTGGGCATGGCCGGCAGCATCAGCGGGGTGATGCACGCGCCGCTCACCGGGGTTTTCCTGGCGGCGGAGATCACCGGGGGCTATGCCTTGATGGTGCCGCTGATGATCGTTTCGGCCATCTCCTTCTTCATCAACAAGCGGATCCGCAAATACTCCATCTACACCAAGGGCCTGGCCGAACAAGGCGCATTGGTCATCGGGGAAAACCAGGACGAAGGGCTGCTCTCACGCCTACGGGTACGCAGCTTGGCCGTGCGCAGCGATGTGATCCTCTCCCCTGGCGACACGGCCACCGGCCGCAAGGAAGACATCCTGCGCTCGGACCGCAGCTTCTTTCCCGTGGTGGATGCCGCGAACAGGCTGCTGGGCACCATCGGTGTCGAGCGCTTGCTGGAGGCCGCGTACAGCCCGGATCCAACCGTTCGCAACCGCCCATTAGGCGAGGTGGCGCAGCCATCCACCGAACTGGTGCGCCCGGACATGCCCATGCACGAGGTGCTGCTGCTGATGAACCAGCGCGGCAAGCACACGCTGCCCGTGGTGGATGGCCAAGGCTACTATGTGGGCTACCTCAGCAAGGATGCCATCTTCAATGCCTACCGGAAGTTGCTGGTGGAGCAGGGGGAGCGGGCATAGCGGTCCTTGTTCACCCAAGGAGGACTTTGGGCAATGTGATCGTTGATGGATATCAGGCGTGGCCGGAAACCGCATGGGTAACTTTGGAACAATGCCCATGCAACCCATGCGGCAGGTCATCAAACACAATACGAAGCAACATGAACTACACGGAAAACTTTGAAGGGATCAAGCTGGATGTCCAAGCTGTGGACCATGAAGTGGAAGCCCAGGTGCAGGAGCAAATACGCAAGATGCTTTCGCGCCTGGGCCGGCACTTCCAAGGCGTAACGCATGCCGACGTGTACTTGGAGGACAAAGCGGCGAAAGCCACGGACCAAAAACAGGTAAGCGTACGCTTGGGCATACCAGGCAACGACCCTTTCGCATCGGAGCGTGGCGACAATTTCATGGCCTTGTTGGCGAACGTGGAAGAGAAACTGAGGCGGCAACTGGAAAAGCGTTGACACGCACCAGGAACATGACAAAGACCAAGCGCGGCAAAGCAAAGGCATCGCTCAGCGAGCTGCTCTCACTGGAGGGCAGGAAAGCGTTGGTGACCGGGGCCGCAAGCGGCATTGGCCGTGCGATGGCACTGCGATTGGCCGAGGCGGGTGCCCAGTTGGTGTTGATGGACCGTGATGAGGAGAAGCTCGGCAACTTGGGGGAGGAAATACCAACTGCCGAGCTGCACGCGATCGATATCAGCCAAAAATCCGCGATCGATCGTTTTTGGGAAGGCCGCACCGGTCGGGACATCGATATTCTGGTGAACAACGCGGGCATCTATCCCTTCAAGCCGTTCCTGGAACTGGACGCGGCCTATTTGGCCCGGGTGATGGACACCAACCTCTATTCCGTGCTGTGGATGTGCCAGGGCTTCATCCGGAACCGGATCAAACAAGGCGGCGTGGTGGTGAACATCGGCTCGGTGGAAGCGATCATGCCCTTCAAGAAGGATGTGGTCCACTATTCCATGAGCAAGGTGGGGGTGATCACCCTAACGCGCGATCTGGCCCGTGAATTCGGCGGCAAGGGCTTCCGGGTGAATGCCATCGTGCCGGGCGGCATCCTCACCGAAGGCACAAAGTCGGCCGCCAAACGGGCCATCATGACCTTCGATGCCGGACTGATGTCGGACTCGTACAATTTTTACCAGCGCCTGCCCATTGGCCGCTTCGGTGACCCGGATGAAGTAGCCCGCATGGCGGTGGTGCTTTCGTCCAACCTGTCCAGTTACGTGCACGGTGCATTGGTGCCCGTGGACGGCGGTTTTCTTTCGGCCTAGGCGAAACTGCCCGGTTCACGCTTTTCCGATCGGGCGTGCCTACTCCCCCGGCCCACCCAGCGCATCGTAATCAAACCCGGCGCGGGCCATGGCGCGGCGCGCGGCACCGATGGCCTTGGGCGAGGGATTGGGCGGATGCACAGGCGTGTCCTTCACCTGGGCCAAACGGTCCAGCAGGGCATCTGTTTGGTGCTTGGCGAGGTGCTCGCATGCATCGTACATGCCGCCGGGCTCTTCCTCGATCTTGTCGTGCAGATCAAGAACGTGGCGGATCACGCTGGTGAGCTCCGCGCTGGGCGGGATCACCATCAGCGAGGTGAGGGCACCGTGGTCCAAGCGCAGTTTGGCCTGGATGGGCAGGGGTTCTCCCCCATTGGCTTGCTGGGCGGCCACGAAGAGGATCTTTTCCTCCATGCCGATGTGGCGAAGCAGCCCTGCGCGGAATTGGTCGTACAGCGCGTGGTCGATGTGGCCGGGCTTGGCGAATGCCCCGTCCAGCAAAGATTCCAGGCGGCGATGGTCGGCGGTGAAGAAGGCGTGGAGGGGTTTGTTCATGGGGCCTTAGCGATAGATCGAACTTCGATGTCCGACATCCCGGACCTGCACCACCCTGATCCGATCTTCAATACTGTAGACCACGCGGTAATTCCCGATACGGATACGCCACAGGACCTCCTCCTTCCCTTTCAGCTTCTTCGCGCCCGAAGGTCGGGGGTCCTCGGCCAAGCGTTCAATTGATGCAGAGATCTTCTCCACCATTGGCGCCGGAAGGCTTGTCATCTCCTTGAGCGCCTTGCGGCTGATGACCACTTCGTAGCTCACGACTTGCCGGCTTTGCGCAGTTCAGCCTTGGCCTTCTGCCACGGGATCATCTCATCGTCTTTCCGGTTTTCCGCGATGATCACGTCCAAGAGGTCCTCTACAGCTTCACGTTCTGCATCCAGCACGTCCACATCAATCTGGACGTAACGCTTCTTTCGGGTTTCATCAAGAATGATGCTCACGCCTTTCATGGGTCCTGCTTTCATCTTTTCAAAGGTAGCACCGGAACGATATGCGTTCTTAAGGCCTGTTTCAATTGGCCTCGCTTGGCGTGGTGAATGGACGTTGCATTCAGGTTATCCAGCGGTCAACCGGCCTCATTGCTCACAACACCCCAAATAGACGACGCCTTAAACGGTATTGTTCCGCATCCTTGGCCCGCTAGGTTCCAGGCCAATATAAATGGACGCCGTGTATCAGAACTACCCATGGGCCAACCATCACGCCTTCGTTTTCGCCACTTTCACTTGCCACACCTCCGGCCCGCTCTGCAAGTATTCCCACGAGAAGGGGATCTTGCTCTCGGCCTCGATCTGGTAGTAGAGCGGCTTAGGGTCATGGTCGTTGGTGAAGACGAAGGCCTCGCCGGGTTTCAGGGCATCGAAGGCACCGAAGACCATTTCGTGGCGCTTGGCCGGGTGAAAGGGGCGCGCATCGAAGGTGTTCACTACGGCCACGGCAGGGACTTCCTCCGTGCTGCCACCGTCCTTGCGCACGTGTACCACCCACTCGCCGGGCTGTTGTTTCTTATAGGTCCATGTGTGTTGGCCGGCGAAGCGTTCGTTGAAGATCGTGTGGATTTCCGCGGGCTCATCAGCGGCGATGATCTCCATCACATGGCCCAGCTCCATCATGCCGTAGCGGTGGAACACCACGTGCTTCCAATCTTCCGCCGCCACCTTGCGCAGGTCCATGAGGGTGGAGATGCCGGAAAACTCGCGGCCTGCCGAAGCCTCTATGCGGGTCACCATCACCTTCCAGTCGCGACCGCCGCGCTGCAGATATTCCCAGCCCACCACATCGCCGTGGATGGATCGGAACTCGTAAAACAGCGGCAGGGGGTCGTGGTCGTTGATGAAGATGAAGCTGTCGCCCACGGGCAGTTCCTTGAACATTTTCAATAGGGTGCGGTGCCGGTCGATGGGCACCATGACGCGGACGTCGAGTTCTTGGGGAAGATGGATCTCGTTGCTCATTACTTGGGTTTCAACAATGGGAGTGCAAGGTACTGGCTGCTTTCCGGCATGCTGTTGATGATGGTCAGGAAGTGGCTGAGACCCGCTGTGCATCCGGAGAAAGCTCCCCTGGTACGGCTAGGTGATGCTGTCGGATGGGCCTTTACCCGCACTTCCTCCTGACAGGCGTCACCTGAACTTGCCGCCATGTAAGCCTTACTTCGCGGAAAATCATTTTCATGCGCATTCCGTTCGCTGCCGCTACGATCCTCATTCCTGCCCTGCTGTTGGGCCAAGCCCTGCAGCCGTTGGCCATTCCGCCGTTGCTGGAGGCGGACACCATGCACTTGGTGGTAGCGGCCCACACGCACCAGTTCTACCCGGGCGTGAACACGGCCACGTATGGCGTGAACGGGCCCTACCTCGGTCCCACCTTGGTATGGCAACAAGGCGATACGGCGCGCATCGCGGTGGAGAACCAATTGGCCGAAGTCACCACCATGCACTGGCACGGCATGCACGTGCCGGGCGAGATGGACGGCGGGCCGCACAGCATTATTCAGCCGGGGGAAAGCTGGACGGCGGAGTTCCCGGTGAAGAATCCGGCAGGCACGTACTGGTACCATCCGCACCCGCACATGCTCACGGCCAAGCAGGCCAATTTGGGCATTGCGGGCTTCATCCTTGTGCGGGACGATGCCGAAGCCCAGCTGGATCTGCCCCGCACCTACGGAGTGGACGATTTCCCCGTGGTGATCCAGGACAAGAAGATCATCTCCACCGGTGAGATGGTCACCTACCCGCTCGGCGATTCGCTGTGGGTGAACGGCACGCCGAACGCCTACTTGGAGGTGCCTGCCCAAGTGGTGCGATTGCGGCTGCTCAACGGCTCCATCGCACGGATCTTCCGCTTGGGCTTTGAGGATGATCGCAACTTCGATGTGATCGGCAGTGATGGGGGCCTGCTGCCCGCGCCAACGGCCATGAACCGCCTGATGCTGAGCAACGGCGAGCGCGCGGAAGTGCTGCTGGACCTCACCGGCATGGAAGGTGACAGCCTGCTGCTGATGAGCTACGGCAATGAACTGGGCCAATCCATGCCGGGCTCGGGCAATCTGATCTTGGAGTACAGCACCCTGAACGGCATCGCCTTCCCGGTGCTGCGCCTGCGCATTGTGCCCCCCACGGCCGATCCGGTGACCGCCGTCCCCAACTTGCTCGCCAGCATCCCGGTGCCCAGCGAGGCCACCAGCGTGCGCACCCGCACCAAGACCATCACCGGCAACGGCATGGTGGCCATGGGGCAGTTCCTGATCAACGGGCTGCAATTCGACATGGACGTGGTGAACGACACCATGCTTCTGGGCAGCAACGAGGTGTGGCACTTCGTAAACAACTCCAACCTGGCGCACCCCATGCACCTGCACGGTGTCTCCTTCTTCGTGCTGGAACGCAATGGCGTGCCGCCACCCCAGTGGGAACGCGGGCCCAAGGACGTGGTGCTGGTGGATGCCGGCGAAGACGTGAAGTTGATCGTCCATTTCGGCGAGTTGGCCGGCGCGGACTTTCCCTACATGTACCACTGCCACAACCTGATGCACGAGGACCACATGATGATGCTGCAGTTCATGGTGGTGGACCCCGTGACCGCCCTCGCCGACACCCCGGCAGCCCATGCGTTGGTGGCGCCTTCGCCCACCAAAGGGGTGGTACGGTTTGCGGCGCAGTTTGCGGTGGAGCACATCACGGTGCGCGATTTATTGGGGCGCGTGGTCCTCGATCGGTCAGGGCCGTTCGGAAAAGAGGGAACGTTGGATCTTTCCGTTGCACCCGCAGGTGTGCTGACGATGGAGTTGGGAGGGCAAGGCAAACGGGAAGTGGTGCGGGTGGTGAAGGAATAGGGGGGCATCCCCCGCCCACAGGTTGTTCGCGAACAGGACCCACTGTTCTACCTTTCAAGACCCTGACACCACCCCCATGAGCACTTTCTTCCTTGGCATCTATGCGCTCTGGTTCATTTCCGAACTGGTTATGAACCTTTCCTTGCGGGCCGGGGCCACCGACAAACAGGGAGCGGACCGGAGCTCGCTGGTCTTGATCTGGGCAACCCTTGCCATTGCGATCACCGGGGGCATCCTCCTGTCCTCATGGGCCGGTCTGAGGATCACGGGAACCGGTTGGATCGCCTACGCCGGACTGGGATTGATCATTGCCGGGATGGTGTTCAGGTTGCTCGCAGTGGCTTCCTTGGGGCGCTTGTTCACGGTGAACGTCACGATCCGCAGGGACCACGCACTGAAGACGGACGGCTTCTACAAATACATCCGGCATCCGGCTTATGCCGGCTCGTTGCTTTCCTTCCTCGGTTTCGGCCTATCCCTGAATAATTGGGGATCCTTGGCCGTGGTGGTGATCCCCACCGCGATGGCCTTCCTGTACCGGATCCGGACCGAGGAGCAGGTGCTCACCGCCACCTTCGGCGAAGCCTATATCGCATACCGCAGGAAAACCCGCGCGCTGATCCCGTTCATTCTTTGAACGCCCCGCGTCCGGGCCGATCCGTGCTTTCCTGTGGTCACTGGGCCCCACATGCCTGCATCTGCACTGTCTTTCAAGGAATTTCCTGTCCTCAAGCAGCGGTACGGGAGCAAGTCGTGTCTTCGGGTTACAAGGACGACCCGTCCTGCCCGTCCAACCCAACCCCAACCACCATGCAAGACCACAAGACCTCCCCATTGTTCCTGACCGCCTGCTTCTTGCTATCGGCCTCGCTGGGTTCCGCCCAAGGCGTGATGATCCACGATGCCACGACCGGAGGCGTGCTGCAACTCACATCGAACCATGTACACGTGGATGTAGAGGACCAGATCGCGATCATTACCACCACACAGCGTTTCCTCAACAACACCACCGCTCCCGTGCAGGTGAAATACGCCTACCCCCTACCCGGACCGGCCAGCCCCACCCGTATACGTTGGATGTACCCGGACAGCCTCTGGCACACCGCCTCCATGCTGGCCCAGCCCCAGGACACCACCCTGCCCGGTAGCGGCCCGGATGATGTGGTGGCTTTCAACCTCACCCAATACCTCGGCGCCACACCGCTGTACTTCAAGATCACGGAATTCATCGACCCTGGAAGCTGGGTGGTGATGGAACTCACTTATGTGCAGCTTTTGCCCTATGCCAACGCACGGGTGGAGATGATCTCATCCAGCAACTATTCCACCGTGGACAACACGCCCGTGGCCGAAGTGGAGATCGAGGCCATCATCCGCTCACAACGGGCACTGACCGGCATCGACGTGAGCGGAACGGGCGCGTGGGACCCGCTACCCGGCACCCTGTTCACCTCTGCGGATTCCGCCTACCTACAGGTCCATGCCACCCAGGTACCGGCCAACTTCGGATTTGCCATCGGTTACGACCTGGACCCGCTGGCCTATGGCCTTACGGCCCTTTCCAACTTCCTGCCCGATTCGCTGGCGAAATGCGACGGCCTGCCCAACGGGTTCTTCGTGCTGCTGATCGAGCCTGAACCAACCAGCGAGGTCGTGCCGAAGGATTTCGTGATCATCATTGACCGGTCGGGCAGCATGGCCGGCTCCCGCATCGGGCAGGCCCGCGATGCGGCCTCTTTCATGGTCAACCACCTCAACCTGGGGGATTCCTTCAACGTGATCGCGTTCAGCAGCGACAATGCCCGTTGGAGCAGCGGCCTACAGCCGTTCAACGCCGCCAATATGACCTCGGCCCTGAACTGGATCAACCAAGTGGAAGCCGACGGGATGACCAACATCAATGGTGCCGTGTCCGAGGGTATCCAGAACTTCACCAATTCGAGCGACCAGCATGCCCGCTCACTGGTCTTCCTCACCGATGGCCAGGACAATACCACTTCCACGCAGACCATCCTGACCACCGCTTTGCAACTGCGCCAATCCCTTGCCCCTGACCTCCAGTTGTTCACCTTCGGGATCGGCGACGGCTTCAATGAGCAACTGCTGAACCAGCTTGCCGCACAGAATAATGGTGTGTGCCAATTCCTGGCCATGGGCAACTTCGCTGAAGTGCTGAACAACTTCTACACACAGATCCAGGATCCCGTCCTCATGGCGCCAGTGGCCACCTTCGACCACCCGGACATCGGGCATCTCCTCCCGGATCCACTGATCGGCCTGTACGTGGGCCAACAACTGGTGCTCGCCGGCCGCTATGAGGAGCCCGGTCCCGTTAGCCTGGATCTTTCAGGCACCAGCATGGGCACCCCGGTATCCTTCAACTTCAGCTTCGACCTCACCGGCACCTTCGATGAGTCCAAGCTGTTCATCCCCAAGATCTGGGCGCAGCAGGCCATTCAAGCCATGGTGAACGAATACTACAGTTACCCGGAAAGTTCATCTGAAGCGGTGATGCTCCGGGACAGCATCATCAGCTTCAGCCTATGCAATGGCATCGGTAGTCCGTTCACCAGTTTCGCGGACATGGGCGATGATGGCTCCACCGTCGGGATCGAGGAATCCCCTTCACCGTGCAGCCCTGTGCCCGACGTCATCGTGTTCCCCGAACCTTCCTTGGCCGGTGCACCGGTCACCTTCGACCTGACCAGCCTGCCACATGGGCAAAGAACGATCATCCACATCTTCGACGCGGGTGGCCGCCTGATCCGTTCCGTCAACATCACCGAATGGGCCGGTGGTTATTGGGCCTGGGATGGCAAAGGCACCGATGGGCAAGCCGTCCAAGGCGTCCTGTACTACCGGATGGAAACCGGGACAACCATTCATGCCGGCCGGTTCACCAGGCTGTAACGCCCCCCAAGCTTCGGGAGCCACCGGGGCAGCTTCAGATTGGGAAATACAGGCTACTTCGTGTTCTATCCCCCTAGTTTCCCGGACGCGTTTATGGGCGCAAATCCATAAACCGTTTACCCATAAAAGAGAGGAAGAAGTTCAGCAAGGAAGAGAAAGTTTTTTGCTCCCTCAAGGTCTTCTGAAGGGGACCTTGCTGTAGAACAATTTTGCGTCAAGGTCCGCGTTGCGAGACCTTGATGGAACCTTGAAGTGCTCCCT